>Ga0210144_1000012_pt1 | contig 105095 bp, 96 predicted proteins | sample Muzzi_PWA_D2_FD_185532 | JGI IMG/M metagenome (GOLD analysis project Ga0210144, IMG submission 185532) | Wetland microbial communities from San Francisco Bay, California, USA, that impact long-term carbon sequestration - Muzzi_PWA_D2 (SPAdes) | ecosystem: Environmental > Aquatic > Marine >...
GGCGTAGCGCTCGTCCGCCTTGCAGGCGACCGCCCGGTTGCCCGGGATGGTCCAGGGCGTGGTCGTCCAGATCACCACCGCCGCGCCGGCGAGCGCCGCGGCGCTCGGCTTCGTCACCGGAAAGCGCACCCAGATCGTGGTCGAGGTGTGGTCCTCGTATTCGACCTCGGCGTCGGCCAGCGCGGTCTTCTCGACGACCGACCAAAGCACCGGCTTGGCGCCGCGATAGAGCCCGCCGTTCAGCAGGAACTTGCCGATCTCGCGCACGATCTGCGCCTCGGCGGAGAACGCCATGGTGGTGTAGGGCCGCGCCCAGTCGCCCTCGACGCCGAGCCGGCGGAATTCCGCGGTCTGCACGGCAACCCAGTGTGCGGCGAACTCGCGGCACTCGCGGCGGAACTCGACGACCGGTACGGCGTCCTTGTCGAGGCCCTTGGCGCGGTAGCCTTCCTCGACCTTCCACTCGATCGGCAGGCCGTGGCAGTCCCAGCCCGGCACGTAGTTGGCGTCCTTGCCGAGCATCTGCTGCGAGCGGTTGATGACGTCCTTGAGGATCTTGTTGAGCGCGTGGCCCATGTGCAGATGGCCGTTCGCATAGGGCGGGCCGTCATGCAGGATGAACTTCTCGCGCCCCTTGGCGGCGCTCCGCAGGCGCGCGAAGAGGTTTTCCTCGTTCCAGCGCTGCAGAATTTCGGGCTCGCGATGGGGCAGGCCGGCGCGCATCGGGAAGGCGGTGCGCGGCAGGAAGACCGTGGATTTGTAGTCGCGGCTCATCGGCAGAACATCTTCCCTTCGGCCTCGGCGCCTCGGGCCGGGCGCGGCGCGCGGATGTTAGGTAGGCCCCCCTGGGGCGTCAAGGACGCCCCGCCCCGCTGTCCCGCGAGCACACGCCTGCCGGTCACGACGCCGGGCCGGGCCCGCGTTCGCCTTTGCCGCGGCCCTTGCGCACCGGCTCGAACGCGATCGACGGCCAGCCCGCCTCCCAGCGCTCGCCGGCCAGGATCACGCGCGCCCGCCGGCTGTCTTCCTGCATCTGCAGAGTCATGGCGTCGAGCGAGTCGAACTTCCATTCGGGACGCAGGTAATCGACCAGGGCGACCCGCATGTGCTGGCCGTAGAGGTCCTCGTCGACGTCGAAGAGATGCACTTCGAGCAGCACCTGCCCGTCGTCGCCCAGCGTGGGGCGCACGCCGAGGTTGGCGACGCCGGGGTGCCACACGGTCCGCTCGCCGCGATCGACCCCGGCGCGCACCGCATAGATGCCGCGGGCCGGCTCGAGCGTCTCTCCGAGCGGGATGTTGGCGGTCGGGAAGCCGAGCTTGCGGCCGAGCCGCTCGCCGACCTGGACGCGGCCCTCGATCTCCCAGTAGCGGCCGAGCAGCAGCGCCGCGCGGGTCGGATCGCCGGCCTGCAGGTAGCGCCGCACTGCGGTCGAGGAATAGGGCTCGTCGTCCGACCCGGTGACGCGGTCGAGCACCGTCACGCCGAAGCCGAATTCGGCCCCGGTGGCCTCGAGACGGGCCACGGTGCCGGCACGCTTGTGGCCGAAGTGGAAGTTGTCGCCGACGATGGCGTGGCGGATCTGCAGGTCGCGCACCAGGATGTCGCGCACGAAGGCCTCGGCGCTGAGTTCGGAGAGGGCGCGGTTGAAGGTCAGGAAGAAGATGTGATCGACGCCCAGCGACTCGATCAGGCGGGCTTTGAGCCGGAACGAGGTGAGCTGGAACGGCGGCGCGTCGGGCTGGAAGAAGCGGCGCGGGTGCGGCTCGAAGGTCAGCACCGCATGGCGGCAGCCGAGCCGGCCGGCGAGGTCGGCCGTCGCGCGCAGGATCGCCTGATGGCCGCGATGCACGCCGTCGAAGTTGCCGATGGCCACGACACAGCCGCGCGCCTCGGCGGGCAGGTCCTGGGTGTGCCGGAAGATCGCCATGTGGTCTCGGTCGGGGTGCTCTTGCTCGGGCGCCGCGCCGCTCTCAGCCGTTGAATTCGGCCGGAAGATAGCCCGCCGAGCGGGACCGGGGCCAGCGGCCCGTTGGGCGCCCCCCGTTTGGGCGTCCCCGTTGGGAGCCCCCGTTTGGGCGCCCCGGGGGAAGAGGGCGCGCGCCCGGCGGCGGCGCGCTACTCGGCGGCCTGGATCCCGCGCTGGCCGTTGACGGCCTTGCCGGCCTCAGCGCCGGCCTCGGAGGAGGCCGCGTCCGGCATCACGTCGGCCTTGCGGTTGACCAGCAGCTTGGCCTCGCCGTCGATCACCACGACGTCGCCGACCGAGCAGACCGTGTCGAGGATGACGCGCTTGGTCTCCTGATTGACCTCGCGCACCGTGACCCGGGCGGTCACCGTGTCGCCGGCCTTGACCGGCGCGCGGAAGCGCAGCGTCTGGCTCAGGTAGATGCAGCCGGGCCCCGGCAGGCGGGTGCCCAGCACGGTGGAGATGAAGCTGGCGGACAGCATGCCGTGCGCGATCCGGCCCTTGAAGGCGGTGAGATCGGCGAAGCTGGCATCCAGGTGCACCGGGTTGGTATCGCCCGAAATGCCGGCGAACATGACGACGTCCGCGTCGGTCACGGTCTTGGCATAGATGCTGGTCATGCCGACCGTCACGTCCTCGAGGTAATAGCCGTGCTTCTCGTGCATGGTCTCCATTCCATCGCCCCGCCTCGATTCGCTGTCAGACAATTTTCGGCCTCTCAGTGCTGCATTGCAATAAGTTTGTTGCATTGCAGCTATGCCCTTTTGGCAAGGAAAACCAGGCTTTTCGGGTTTCATGGCCGGAGTCTGCGCCAGGAAGATTAAGCAAGGCTTTCGGCGGTGCAAAAACACCGGCCGGCGCGTCAGCGATTTTCATTTCCGAACATTTCCGTCATAATGCCGGCGCAGCGGCACCGGACCGCCCGCCGCACCGCACCGGGAGGGCCGGCATGACCGCGCACAGCGACCGCCACGACGAGATCCTGGACCTCGTGCGCCGCCACGGCTTCGTCTCGATCGACGAGCTGGCGCAGCGCTTCTCGGTGACCACCCAGACCATCCGGCGCGACATCAACGGGCTGTGCGACGCCGGGCTGCTGCGCCGCTACCACGGCGGGGCCGGCCTGCCCTCGAGCGTCGAGAACCTGGCCTACAGCCAGCGCCAGGTGCTGAACCTGGAGGAGAAGCGCCGGATCGCCCGCACGCTGGCCAAGCACATCCCGGACCACGCCTCGCTGTTCATCAACATCGGCACGACCAACGAGGAGGTCGCCCAGGCCCTGCTCGACCACAAGGCCCTGCGGGTCATCACCAACAACCTCAACGTGGCCAGCCAGATGAGCGGCAAGCCCGACTTCGAGGTGATCGTCGCCGGCGGCGTCGTGCGGGCGCGCGACCGCGGCATCGTCGGCGAGGCGACGCTCGACCTGATCGCCCAGTTCAAGGTGGATTTCGGCGTCATCGGCATCAGCGGCATCGACGCCGACGGCACCCTGTTCGACTTCGACTACCGCGAGGTGCGCGTCGCCCGGGCGATCATGGAGCATTCGCGCAAGGTCTACCTGGCGGCCGACCACAGCAAGTTCGGCCGTAACGCCCTGGTGCGCCTGGCGCACATCGGCGAGCTCGACGCCCTGTTCACGGACCGCCCGCCGCCGGACGCCATCCGCGAGGCGCTCGAGGCGGCCGGCGGACGCGTCTTCATCGCCGAGCCCCAGGCCCCCGGCACGGCCTGAGCCGCGCCGCCGGACGCCGGCCCCCGCCTCGCATCACCGCCGGCGGCATTTTCATTTCCGATAATGCGACGGCAAGAGATTTTCACTTGTGAATTCTCTCGGTCGGTTCTACCGTGCTTTCCGAAATACCCGTGCGCGGTCCCGCAAACACCGCCTCGGGAAGCCGAAGCCCGGTGCAACGGGCACGGCGGCAGGGAGCGCCACGTGGGCAACCATCACACGGTCGATCTGCTGGTCGTCGGGGGCGGCATCAACGGCGCCGGCATCGCGCGCGACGCCGCCGGCCGCGGCCTCTCGGTCCTGCTCTGCGAGATGGGCGACCTGGCCAGCGCGACCTCCTCGGCCAGCACCAAACTGATCCACGGCGGCCTGCGCTACCTCGAATACTACGAGTTCCGCCTGGTCCGGCACGCGCTGCGGGAGCGCGAGGTGCTGCTCCGCGCGGCGCCGCACATCATCTGGCCGCTGCGCTTCGTCCTGCCGCACAGCCCGGAGCAGCGGCCGGCCTGGCTGATCCGCCTCGGCCTGTTGCTCTACGACCACCTCGGCGGCCGCAGGATGCTGCCGGCCAGCGAGGCCGTCGACCTGCGCCGGCACCCGGCCGGCGGGCCGCTCAAGGCGGGCTTCCGCAAGGCCTTTGTCTATTCCGACTGCTGGGTCCAGGACGCCCGCCTGGTCGTGCTCAACGCGCTCGACGCCGCCGAGCGCGGCGCCGAGATCCGCCCCCGCACGGAGCTCGTCGCGGCCCGCAGGGCGGACGGCCTGTGGCGCGCCGAGCTCGAGGACCGCGCGACCGGCCGGACGGAGACGGTGGCGGCGCGCGCCCTGGTCAACGCCGCCGGGCCCTGGGTCACCCAGGTCCTCGCCGAGCGCCTCGGGCACAACCTGACCAAGCGGATGCGCAACGTGAAGGGCTCGCACATCGTCGTGCCGCGGCTCTTCGAGCACCCCTACCCCTACATCTTCCAGAACGCCGACAAGCGCGTCGTCTTCGCCATTCCCTACGAAGAGCGCTTCACGCTGATCGGCACCACCGACGTCGACTATCCCGGCGACCCGGCGCAGGCCGCGATCACCGAGGAGGAGGTGCGCTACCTCTGCGATTCGGTGAACCGCTATTTCCGGCGCGCCGTCGCGCCGCAGGACGTGGTGTGGTCCTACGCCGGGGTGCGGCCGCTGTTCGACGACGAGGCGGGCTCGGCCACGGCGGCGACGCGCGACTACGTGCTGGAGCTCGACGCCGAGCGCGACGCGGCGGCGCTGCTCAACGTCTACGGCGGCAAGATCACGACCTTCCGCAAGCTGGCCGAGCAGGCCATCGCCAAGCTCGCGACGGTGCTGCCGATCCCCGGCGCGGACTGGACCGCCGGCGCGCCGCTGCCGGGCGGCGACATCGCCGACGCCGACTTCGAGGCCTTCCTCGCCGCGCAGCGCCAGGCCCGGCCCTGGCTGCCGGCCGAGCTGGCCTACCGCTACGCGCGCAACTACGGCACGCGGATGGCGCGCCTGCTGGGCGCGGCGCAGGGCCTCGGCGACCTCGGCGAGGACTTCGGCGGCGGGCTCTACGAGGCCGAGGTGCGCTATCTGGTGGCGCAGGAGTTCGCCGCGACGGCCGAGGACATCCTGTGGCGCCGCACCAAGCTCGGCCTGCACGTCCCGGCCGAGACCGCGGCGCGCCTGCAGCGCTATCTCGACGCGCCGGACGGCGACGTCGGAAGCGAGGCGGCCCGGGCATGACCCTGCAACTGGAAAACGTCGTCAAGCGCGTCGGGGCCGAGACGCACATCTACGAGACGACGCTCACCCTGCCGGCCGGATCGGTCAACGTCCTGCTCGGCCCGACCACGGCCGGCAAGACCTCGCTGATGCGCATTATGGCGGGACTGGACGCGCCGAGCAGCGGGCGCGTGCTGGTCGACGGCGCCGACGTGACCGGCCATTCGGTGCGCAAGCGCAACGTCGCGATGGTCTACCAGCAGTTCATCAACTATCCGAACTTCACGGTCTACGACAACATCGCCTCGCCGCTGCGGCGCGCCGGGCTGACGCGCGACGACATCGACCGGCGCGTCCGCGACGCCGCGGAGCGGCTGCATATCGAGCCCTACCTGAACCGCCTGCCGGCCGGCCTGAGCGGCGGGCAGCAGCAGCGCACCGCCCTGGCGCGCGCCCTGGTCAAGCAGGCGGAGCTGCTGGTCCTCGACGAGCCGCTGGTGAACCTCGACTACAAGCTGCGCGAGGAGCTGCGCGCCGAGCTGCGCGGGCTGTTCGCCAAGGGCAACGCGATCGTGGTCTACGCGACCACCGAGCCGCTCGAGGCGCTGATGCTGAGCGGCAACGTCATCGTCATGGCGGAGGGCCGCGTGCTGCAGAGCGGGCCGACCATCGAGGTGCACGGCAATCCCGCCTCGATGCGCGTCGGCGAGGTGTTCAGCGACCCGCCGATGAACATGGGCCCGGCCCGGGTCGCCGACGGGCGGGCAACGGTCGGCACCGAACTCGCGCTGCCGCTGACCCGGCATCTCGCGACGCTGACGGCGGGCGCCTACACCTTCGGCGTGCGCGCGCCGTATCTCTCGCTGAAGCGGACCGCGGCGGATCAGATCGCCTTCCGGGGCAGCGTCGACCTGGCCGAAGTCAGCGGCTCCGAAACCTTCGTCCGCGTCGATCACAACGGGCTGTCCTGGATCGTCCAGGAGGAGGGCGTCCACTCGATCGGCATCGGCACGCAGATCGAGGTGTTTCTCGATCCGCGGCACATCTTCGCCTTCGACAAGGCCGGGCGACTCGTGGCGTCGCCCGGGCGCAACGGCGGCTGAAGCGGGGGAATCGGACGCGGACCATGGCACGCATCGACCTGAAACAGATCGCACACAGCTACGAGGCGAAGCCGCGGGGCGACGAGGACTACGCGCTCAAGCGCTTCGATCACGTCTGGCAGGACGGCGGCGCCTACGCCCTGCTCGGCCCGTCGGGCTGCGGCAAGACGACGCTGCTCAACGTGATCTCCGGCCTGCTGGCGCCGAGCCAGGGCCGGGTGCTGTTCGACGACCGGGACGTGACCGAGTTGACGCCGGAGCGCCGCAACATCGCGCAGGTGTTCCAGTTTCCGGTGATCTACGACACCATGACCGTGTACGACAACCTCGCCTTCCCCTTGCGCAACCGCAAGATGCCGGAAAACGAGGTGCGCGCCCGCGTCCACGAGGTCGCCGAGATGCTCGAGCTCAGCGCCGACCTCGGCCGGCGCGCCCGCGGCCTGGCGGCCGACGCCAAGCAGCGCATCTCCATGGGACGCGGCCTGGTGCGCCAGGACGTCGCCGCCATCCTGTTCGACGAGCCCCTGACCACGATCGACCCGCACCTCAAATGGCGGCTGCGCCGCAAGCTGAAGCAGGTCCACGAGCGCTACAGGCTGACCCTGGTCTACGTCACGCACGACCAGAACGAGGCGCTGACCTTCGCCGACCAGGTGGTGGTGATGAACGAGGGGCGCGTGCTGCAGATGGGCACGCCGCAGGAGCTGTTCGAGAAGCCGAGCCACACCTTCGTCGGCTACTTCATCGGCAGCCCGGGCATGAACTTCCTGGCCTGCGACCTCGTCGGCGAGGGCGCCCGCGTGGCCGGCCACGAGATCCGCCTGCCGCCCGGCATCGCCGAACGCGCCCGCGCCCATGCCGGCCCCTACGAGATCGGCGTCCGGCCGGAATTCCTGCGCTTGAACCGCGGCGGCGGCGACAACGCCCTGCCGGTCACCGTGGTCGACGTCGAGAACCTGGGCAACTTCCAGATGGCCGCGGTGCGGCTCGACGGCCGGACCGTCTACGTCAAGCTGCCGGAGGGGGCCGAGGTGCCGGCCGAGCAGGGCAGCCTGGACCTTCCGCCGGAATGGACCCGGCTCTACGCCGACGGGCGTCTCGTGGAGTAGGCCGCATGAACAAGTGGGAAAGCAATCGCGCCTGGCTTCTGGTCCTGCCCGTCTTCGTGGTGGTCGCCTTCTCGGCGATCATTCCGCTGATGACGGTGGTCAACTATTCGGTGCAGGACATCTTCGGCCCGGGCAACCGCGTCTTCGTCGGCACCGAATGGTTCCGCGAGGTGCTGTCCGACTACCGGCTGCAGGACGCGCTGGTCCGCCAGCTGATCTTTTCCGGCCTCGTGCTGCTGATCGAGATTCCGCTCGGCATCGCCATCGCCCTGACGCTGCCGGCGCGCGGCTGGAGAGCCTCGCTCTGCCTCGTGCTGCTGGCCCTGCCGCTGCTCATTCCCTGGAACGTGATCGGCACCGTGTGGATCATCTTCCTGCGGCCCGACATCGGCCTGCTGGGCGTGTTCCTCAACAGCGTCCTCGGCATCAAGTTCGACCACACCGCGGCGCCGGCCGACGCCTGGGTCTCCGTCATGATGATGGAGGTCTGGCACTGGACGCCGCTGGTCACGCTGCTCGCCTACGCCGGCCTGCGCGCCATTCCGGACGCCTATTACCAGGCGGCGCGCATCGACGGCGCCAGCGCCTGGGCGGTGTTCCGCTACATCCAGCTGCCCAAGCTGCGCGGCGTGCTCACCATCGCCATCCTGCTGCGCTTCATGGACAGCTTCCTGATCTATGCCGAGCCCTTCGTGCTGACCGGGGGCGGGCCCGGCAACTCGACCACCTTCCTGTCGATCTATCTGGTCAAGCTCGCCGTCGGCCAGTTCGACCTCGGCCCGGCGGCGGCCTTCTCGATCATCTATTTTCTCATCGTGCTGGTGTTCTGCTTCATCTTCTACCAGGCCCTGCAGAACGTTGCGACGGGGGACAAGCAATGAGACTGCGCACCCGCGACCTCGCGCTCATTCTCTATCTGACGCTGCTTCTGCTGCCGCTCTACTGGATGCTCAACATGAGCCTGCGCACCAGCACGGACATTCTCGACCACTTCGCGCTCTATCCGGCGGACCCCACGCTCAACAACTACATCAAGATCTTCACCGACCCCGGGTGGTACTCCGGCTACATCAATTCGATCATCTACGTCAGCATGAACACGGTCTTCTCGCTGCTCGTGGCGCTGCCGGCCGCCTACGCCTTCTCGCGCTACCGGTTCCTCGGCGACAAGCACATGTTCTTCTGGCTGCTGACCAACCGCATGGCGCCGCCGGCCGTGTTCCTGCTGCCGTTCTTCCAGCTCTACTCGACCATCGGGCTGATCGACACGCACCTAGCGGTGGCCCTGTCGCACTGCCTGTTCAACGTGCCGCTCGCGGTCTGGGTGCTCGAGGGCTTCATGTCCGGCGTGCCGCGCGAGATCGACGAGACGGCCTACATCGACGGCTACAGCTTCCCGCGCTTTTTCCTGCGCGTCTTCGTGCCGCTGATCCGCACCGGGATCGGCGTGACCGCGTTCTTCTGCTTCATGTTCTCCTGGGTCGAGCTGCTGCTCGCCCGGACGCTCACCACGACGGACGCCAAGCCGATCGCCGCGGTCATGACGCGCACGGTGAGCGCCAGCGGGCTGGACTGGGGCCTGCTGGCTGCGGCCGGCATGCTGACCATCGTGCCCGGCGCGCTCGTGATCTGGTTCGTGCGCAACTACATGGCCAAGGGCTTCGCCCTGGGCCGCGTGTAGGGGAGGCCGGCCATGGACCTGGAATGGATGGCCTGGACCACGCCGACCGCGACGTTCTTCGCGGTCATCGCGCTCCTCCTGCTCGGCATGACCGCCTGGCAGTTCGTGCAGCCGTCCGTCGAGCGGCGCGGCTTTCTGCCGATCGCCACGACGCGCGGCGACCGCCTGTTCATCGGCCTGCTGAGCAGCGCCTACATCAACCTGATCTGGCTCGGCGCGACCGGCCTGTCGCTGTGGTGGTCGCTGGCGATCGCGATCGTCTGGATGGCGGCGGTCATGCGCTGGGGCTGAACCGTTCAACCGGCGCGCGCGGACCCGGCCTTCCGTCCGTTGCGCCACAAGCCGGCTCTGCAAGGGAAGGCAAGGAGGGAACCCGGATGGATAAGCCATTTAAGATAAGCCGAAGAGGCGTGCTGAAGGGAGCGTCCGCGGCGGTGGTCGCGGGGGCGCTCGCGCCACGCGTGGCCTACGCCGACGAGGCCGCGGCGAAGCGCTGGATCGACAACGAGTTCCAGCCCTCGACCCTGACCAGGGACCAGCAGCTCGAGGAGCTGCGCTGGTTCATGAAGGCGGCCGAGCCCTTCAAGGGCATGGAGATCAAGGTCGTCTCGGAGACCATTCCGACGCACGCCTACGAATCGAAGACCCTGACGAAGGCCTTCGAGGAGATCACCGGCGTCAAGGTCACGCACGACACGATCCAGGAAGGCGACGTGATCGAGAAGCTGCAGACGCAGTGGCAGTCGGGCGAGAGCATCTACGATGCCTACATCAACGACTCCGACCTGATCGGGACGCACTCGCGTTACGGCTACACCGTGCCGCTGACCGACTGGATGGCCGGCGAAGGCAAGGACGTCACCCTGCCGACGCTCGACGTCGACGACTTCATCGGCAAGTCGTTCACGACGGGTATCGACGGCAAGCTCTATCAGCTGCCCGACCAGCAGTTCGCCAACCTCTACTGGTTCCGCTACGACTGGTTCAACCGGCCGGACTTCAAGACGCGGTTCAAGGACAAGTTCGGTTACGACCTCGGCGTGCCGGTCAACTGGTCGGCCTACGAGGACATCGCCGAGTTCTTCACCAACGACATCAAGGAAATCGACGGCATGGCCGTCTACGGCCACATGGACTACGGCAAGAAGGCCCCCGATCTGGGCTGGCGCTTCACCGACGCGTGGCTGTCGATGGCCGGGGCCGGCGACAAGGGCCTGCCGAACGGCAAGCCGGTCGACGAGTGGGGCATCCGGGTGGACGGCTGCCGCCCGGTCGGCGCCAGCGTCTCGCGCGGCGGCGCGACGAACGGACCCGCCGCCAAGTACGCGCTGCGCAAGTACATGGAGTGGCTGCGCAAGTACGCCCCGCCGGGCGCCCTCGGCATGGACTTCTACCAGTCGCTGCCGAGCCTGGCGAAGGGCAACGTCGCCCAGCAGATCTTCTGGTACACGGCCTTCACCGCCGACATGGTGAAGCCGGGCCCGACGGTCAACGAGGACGGCACGCCGAAGTGGCGCATGGCGCCCTCGCCGCACGGGCCGTACTGGGAAGACGGCATGAAGCTCGGCTACCAGGACTGCGGGTCGTGGACGCTGTTCAAGTCCACGCCGGTGGATCGGCGCAAGGCGGCCTGGCTCTACGGCCAGTTCACCGTGTCGAAGACGGTCTCGCTGAGGAAGTCGCACGTCGGCCTGACGATCATCCGCGACAGCGACATCCGCCACGAGTCCTTCACCGAGCGGGCGCCCAGGCTGGGCGGCCTGGTCGAGTTCTACCGCAGCCCGGCACGCGTGCTGTGGACCCCGACCGGGACCAACGTGCCCGACTACCCCAAGCTGGCCCAGCTCTGGTGGCAGAACATCGGCGAGGCGGTGTCCGGCGAGGTCACCGTCGAGACGGCGATGGACAACCTGGCGCGCGAGCAGGACCGCGTGATGGAGCGCATCGGCCGCTCCGGCGCCCAGGGGGACTGCGGCCCCAAGCTCAACGACGAGCGGGACCCGCAGTACTGGTACGACCAGCCGGGCGCGCCCAAGGCCAAGCTGGCCAACGAGAAGCCGCAGGGCGTCACGATCGACTACGACCAACTGCTGGCAACCTGGGCGGCGGCGAACCAGTAGGCGCCGGCCGCAGGATTCCGGCCCGCAGGGGCCGGCCGCGAGGGGCGGGCCATTCCCGCCCCTCTTTTTTTTCGCGCACGGGAAATATATAAAATTGTATACTTAATAAATTAAAGAAAAAATTTAGATAAGAATCGATGTTCTTTTAGTGGCGAAAGATATGCATTAATTATTGTCTAATATTACTTGCCGTGCTATACTCATTAGTAGTCCCAGCACCACGGCCGGCTCAACCCTTGCGGGCGGCCGCCGTTGGTGAAGGAAGCCTTAAGGGTTCCGCGCCAAGATGGCGCGGCACTTGGCCACCTCGGAGTATTGCCTCCGTCGCGGCGGCCCTAGGGCGATCACGGCACACGAACGATGTCCGCCGCATCCGGCAGACGGGAGCAATGCGCAGCAAAGGTCTCAGATACGCCGTGCCGCTTCTGGCCGTGCTGCTCGCCGTGGCAAGCGGGGCCATGGACCTGCGCCCCTTCGCCGTGCTGCCACTGGCGGCGCAGGAATCCGCCCAGGCCCAGGCCAAGGCCGAGGACCGGACCCGGGAATACCGCATCAAGGCGGCCTTCCTGTACAACTTCGCCAAGTTCACCGAATGGCCCGCCGGCAGCTTCGCCGATCCGCAGGCGCCGCTCAGGATCTGCGTCTACGGCGATGATCCCTTCGGGGACGCGCTCGAGAGCATCGCCGGCAAGACCGTGCGGGGCCGCCCGGTCGAGGTCGACCGGCTGGACGCGCTCAGCGCCGGAGAGCCCTGCCACCTGCTGTTCATCAGCGAGTCCGAAGCGCCGAACCTGCCGCGCATCCTGGCCGCGCTGCAGCGCCGGCCGGTGCTGACCGTGGCCGACATCCCGGGGTTCGCCGGCGCCGGGGGCATCATCAATCTCAAGGTCAACAAGGAGGACAAGATCCGCTTCGAGATCAACGTCGCCAAGGCCAGGCTCGCCGGCCTGCGGCTCAGCGCCAAGCTGCTGAGCCTCGCCGAGATCGCACAGTACTAGGGCCGCCGCGCATGCCTCTGTTCCGGCAACACTCGCTCAAGCAGAAGATCACCGCCCTCATCGTGGCGGCGAGCTGCGTCGTGCTGCTGCTGTCCTGCTCGATCTTCGTCGGCAGCCAGGTCGTCACCTACAAGCGGATCGCGGTAAACGAGCTCAACGCCGCCGCCGACATCGTCGCGCAGAACATCACCGCAGCGATGGTGTTCGACGACAAGGCCACGGCGGAGGAAACGCTGGCCGCGCTCAGCGCCAAGCCGGGCATCATCATCGCCCGCGCCTACCGCAGCGACGGCAGCCTGTTCGCCGAATACCGCCGACGCCGCACGGCCGGCGACGAGACCGACCGGATCCCCACGGCCGCCGCGGTCGCCGCGGAGTTCCCCAAGCTGATCAGCGACGGCCACGAGCACCGCTTCGGCGGCGGCCACCTCGACCTGCACGCGCCGGTCCGCCTCGACGGCGACCTGATCGGCGCGATCTACGTGCGCTCGGACCTGGCGCAGATGTACGACATCGTCGGCGCCTACATGGTGCTCGCCGGCTTCGTCGTGATGTTCCTGATCGTCGTCGCCTTCCTGATCGCCAACCGCCTGCAGAAGGTCATCTCCGAGCCGGTGCTCAATCTGCTCGGCACGATGCGCCGGGTTTCGGAGAAGCAGGACTACTCCGTCCGCGCCGAAAAGTTCGGCGACGACGAGCTCGGCCAGCTGACCGACGGCTTCAACGAGATGCTGGCCCGCGTGCACGACCACGACCGGAGCCTGCGCCGGGCGTACCAGGAGGCCGAGGCCGCCAGCCGCGCCAAGACCGAGTTCCTGGCCAACATGAGCCACGAACTGCGCACGCCGCTCAACGCGATCATCGGGTTCTCCGAGGTCATCAAGGGGGAGATGCTCGGGCCGCTCGGCACCGAGCGCTACCGCTTCTACGCCCAGGACATCTACGAGAGCGGCCAGCACCTGCTCGAGGTCATCAACGACATCCTCGACCTGTCGAAGGTCGAGGCCGGCGAGTTCGAGCTGCACGAAGAGCGGGTCGACCTCTCGGCCCTGATCGAGAAGTCGCTGCGGCTGGTGCGCGAGCGCGCGGAAACCGCCAAGCTCAAGCTCGTCGTCGAGGCGGAGCCGCACCTGCCGCTGCTCTACATCGACCAGCGCCTCGTCAAGCAAAGCCTGATCAACCTGCTGTCGAACGCGGTCAAGTTCTCGACCGGGCCGGGCGAGATCGTCGTCGGCGCGCGCGTCGCCTCCGACGGCTCCGTGCTGCTCTCGGTCTCCGACCAGGGCATCGGCATGGCCGAGGAGGACATCCCCAAGGTGCTGCAGCCGTTCAGCCAGGTCGAAAGCGCCTTCGCCCGCAGCCACGAGGGGACCGGCCTGGGCCTGCCGCTGGCCAACTCCTTCATCGCCGCGCACGGCGGCCGGATGGAGCTGCAGAGCGCGCTGGGCGAGGGCACCACGGTGACCCTGTACTTCCCGCCCGAGCGGGTGGTCCGGCACGACGGCGGCGCCCGTTCCCTGCCCGCCGCCGGCTGAGCGCGCCCCGCAATCCGGGCCGTCCCGATCCGGGCCGTCCCAATCCGGGCCGTCCCAATCCGGGTCGTCCCAATCCGGGCCGCGCGACCCGCACGCGCCTGGCGGACCCGCCGGCGGCGGCGGCGATCGTGCCGGCGCTTGCCCGTCGCGATCACGGGCAAAATGGGAAATTTCAAGGGGCGGGCCGACCGTAGGCCGGCCGGGCGCGGGCCGACCTGGCGCGCCGAGGGCGCCGAGGGCGAGCCGCGGCGGGCTAACGCCGCGGCACGGCCTCGTCGTGACCCGGTTGGCGGCGCTGCCAGGACTGCCAGCTCTGCCAGGCCGCGCGGGAGGCCGGATAGACCACCAGGAATACCATGAGAGATAGAATCACGGCAGTGAGAAGATCGGAGATCATGGCCCTGCGCCCCGCGTATTTACTCCACCGCAGAGAATATTATCCCCGCCGCCGGCAGAAAAATCAAGACGCCGCGCGGCGAATTCTATCCCCAGCCAAATCAAGTTAATCATTTTCGTTAATAATAACTTATCCTGATTATCCACAGATTTATCCACTATTGCACGCGTCTGCGGGGGATTGTCCGCCGGCCGTCGCGGTTAACCGGCCGGAAAGGCGGCCGCCCTATCCTGGCCGCGGGGGGAAACGCGCCGCGGCCGCGCGGCAGGACGGAGCCCATGCGCATCGCACGACGGCACGGCGGGCGGTCGGACCGGCAGGGTCTGCGCAGCGAACTGTACGAGATCCCGCGGAGCGACGACCGCCGCGGGCGGCCGATCTGCGGCCCGGCCTGCACGCACCGCGGCGCTCCCGACTCCCCCGACTCCCGCGTCTGCTCGCGCCACTGCCCCGACATCCCGCGCGCCCTGTCGAGCGACCCGGACAATTTCCCGCTGGAGACGCGCATCGCGCCGCTGGTCTTCGAGCTCAAGCGCCTCGCGGTGTTCGAGCCCTGCTGGTCCTGCGAAGGGCACAACGGCGCCGACGGCACGCTGTGGAAGATCCCCCGCGTCTGGTTCTATTGCCGCTCGGTGGTGCACCTGCGCCTGCTGGCGGACAGCGTGAAGCGGCTGTTCCTCGCGCGCAAGCTGACCACGCCGTGGCACGTGGTCATCACCTTCTCGGACGGCGACAACGCCGAGACGACCTTTTCCCTGGAGCCGAGCCTGGACCGGAACCGCCCCGACCTGACGACGATCCAGCGAGACATCGACGCCATCGCGGCGCAGCTCCACGACCTGGTGATCGCCGAGGCCGACCGCCTCGCGGCGGCGGCCGGCTAGCGCCGGCGGCGCGTCGGTGGCACGTCAGGACAGTCGGCGCGTTGGTGCCGGCGGCGCGTTGGTGCGGGCGGTGCGTTGGTGCGGGCGGTGCGTTAGCTCAGTCAGCGCGTTGGCGCGGGCGGCGCGTTGGTGCGGGCGGCGCGCCCGTCCGCCGCGGGCCCGCGCAGCGCCGCGAACGGATCGCTTTTTCCCGGGAATGGCCGTGGTGCCCCTGGCCGGACTCGAACCAGCACGGTGTCGCCACCAACAGATTTTGAGTCTGCCGCGTCTACCAATTCCGCCACAGGGGCCCGCTCGGCCGGCCGCACTATAGAGCCTTGCCCGGCCGAGGCAAGCGTCCCCCAGGGTATCGCGAGGCGTCCCCCGGGGCATCCCCCGGGGCATTTCTAGGGCGCCGCCCGCGGCGGTCTCGGGTCAGTCGCGGGGCGGCCCCGCGGCGGTCTCGACGCCGGTTCCGCGGCGGCCTCGGCGGCAGTCCCGCGGCGGTCTCGGCGGCAGTCCCGCGGCGGTCTCGGCAGCGGTCCCGCGGCAGTCTCGGAGGGGTCCCGGGCCGGCCTCCGGTGGGTCTCCGGTCGGCCACAGATTGGCCCGGGGGACGCCGGGCGCCGCCGCGGTCAGGTCCGCAAACCGCCGCAAACCGCCGCAACGGGGCCGCCGCGCCGGGACGCGGCCGGGCGCGCCCGGCGACCTTAGCGATTTATATAGCGGCGGGCGGGTAATTTCGGGTAAAAATTCAGGGTCCGGAAACGGACGCAGAACAGAGGCCAAGTCGAGGGTTTCTATATGAGTTTCAGGGCGGTGCGGTCGTCAGGACACGCCCGCCGGCTTGTCGAGTTGACCGGCTCCGCGACGGCATAGAGCCTCTCGTTTCCCCGCGCAAACGCGCCATCCGCACATCGGAGTGAAGCAACGGGCCACGCTGTCGACGTGGCCGCCGCGCGTCGAACCGTTTCGTTGCGAGTGTACCTGGCCAAAAGGGGTGCGGCCGGGAGGGCAGAGTGGAGTAGTTGACCATGATCCAGGACTTCGTTTCACAGCCGGCCGATATCACCCATCGCGAGATCACCGCGGTGGTCAAGTGGTTCAATCCGACGAAGGGCTTCGGCTTCGTCCAGCCGACCGACGGCTCGCCGGACGCCTTCATGCATATTTCGGTCGTTTCGCAATCGGGCATCGGCCATCTGCCGCAGGGCGCGACGATCGTTTGCGACCTCTGCGCCGGCCAGAAGGGACCGCAGGTGGCGACCCTGCACCGCATCGAATCGATGCCGGAGGGCCTGCCGGAGGACGGCGGCGAGAGCACGCTCGAGGGGACGGTGAAGTTCTACAACCGCGAAAAGGGCTTCGGCTTCGTGGTGCCGGACACCGGCGGCCGCGACGTCTTCGTCTCCGCCCGGGTCCTGGAGCGCGCCGGCATCCACGGCCTGGAGCCGGACCAGCGGGTCCGCATGGCCACGCGCATGGGCCAGAAGGGCCCGATGGCGGAGCACGTCGAGATCATCTGACCGTCCGGTTCGCCCGGGGCGCCCGCCGCGGCGCCACCCTGGCGCAGCGGCGCGCGACCGCAGCGACACGCTACTGCATCGGACCGGGATCGGCCGGCGCCGCCAGCTGCGCCGGGGTCAGCTCGCAGGGCCCGGCCTGGTGATGGATCATGCGCCAGTCGCGCCCCTCGCGCAGGAAGGCGTTGGTCGCGGCGAGCACGCTCTCGCCGATCACCTCGTAGCACAGCACCAGCCCGAAGGAGTCGTGGACGTGCGCGCGCGCCTCGCGGCAGGTGATCGGCGGGGCCTCGGGATTGCCGAGGATCCCCTTCCAGGACGCCATGACCTCCTTGCGCGAGTGCAGGACCCGCCACCCGGGATGGATGCAGGTGACCGAGGACCGCGCCGCCCAGACCCGCTCCATCGCCGCCGGGTCGCGGCTGCGGAAGGCGTGATAGAAGGCCTCGTTCGCGAACAGCAGTGCCGCGTGGTCGCTCATCTCTCCTCCCCCTCCGGCCTCCAGGGGCCGGTTCGGAAGAAAGTCTAGAGCCTTATCCGACCGGACTGAACCGTTCTGACGGAGCGATCTTGCGCGGCGACCAGGTGCGGACGCGCCCGGCGTACCGCTTGCCGATGGCCGCGGCGCCTGATACAGGGGCGCGACGGGGGCATGCCGGGGGACCCGAGTCGATGCTGCAGCGGACCTACGACTGGGCGATGGCGAAGGCCAGCCATCGCAACGCCTATCCCATCCTCGCCCTGGTCGCCTTCGTCGAAAGCTCGGTCTTTCCGCTGCCGCCCGACATCCTGATCATCCCCATGGTGCTGGCGACGCGCAGCAGCGCCTGGCGCGTCGCCGCGGTGGCCACGGCCGCCTCGGTGATCGGCGGCTTTCTCGGCTACGGCATCGGCGCCCTGCTGTTCGACAGCGTCGGGCGGCCGCTGCTCGACTTCTACGGCTACGCCCAGGACTTCGAGGCCTTCCAGGTGCGCTACAACGACTGGGGCGCCTGGATCGTGCTCATGGCGGGGCTGACGCCCTTCCCCTACAAGGTGATCACCATCGCCAGCGGCGTGACCCATCTCGACCCGGTGGTGTTCGGCATCTCCTCGCTCGTGGCGCGCGGCCTGCGCTTCTACATCGAGTGCGCGCTCTTGTGGTGGTTCGGCCCGCCGATCCGCAATTTCATCGAGAAGCGCCTGCCGCTGCTCACGGTCTTGTTCTTCGTCCTGCTGTTCGGCAGCTTCCTGGTCATCCGCTATCTGCTGTAAGCTCGATCGCCCCCGACAGCGAGCCGCCCGCATGACCCTGCAGGACTTCCTCGACCACCCGCGCGCCGTGCCCAGCGCGATCGTGCTGGCCTGCGCCGCGGCGCTCGGCACGGCGCTGGCGGCGGAGACCTGGGGCGGCATACAGCCCTGCGTGCTCTGCATCTATCAGCGCTACGCCTATCTCGGCGCCTTCGTCTTCGGGCTGCTGGCGCTCGGGCTCGGCCGTTTCCCGGCGGTCCGGCGCCTGCTGGTGGCCGGCGCCGGCCTGGCCTTCCTCGCCGGTGCCGCCATCGCCGCCTTCCACGTCGGCGTGGAGCAGCACTGGTGGCGCGGCACCGCCGAATGCCACGCCCCGGCCCTGGACCTCAGCCTGTCGCCGGCCGAGCTGCGGCAGCAGATGCTCGAGACCCACTTCGTGCCCTGCGACCGGATCCCCTGGTCCTTGTTCGGCATTTCCCTGGCCGGCTACAATTTCCTCGCTTCGCTGGCCCTGGCGGCGGCGACGCTCTACGCCGCCTGGCGCGGCGGCAGGAGGACTTCGCCATGACAGAGAGCGGCTCGACCGCGCAACCGCCGCCGGCACCGGACCGCCGGACGCGCCTGCCCGGCGACCCGGACCGCGCGGCCGCCCTGGCGCGCATGATCAGGGTCGACCAGGCCGGCGAGTACGGCGCCCGCCGGATCTACGAGGGACAGCTCGCCGTGCTCGGGCGCGGCGCCGGCGACGGCAGCATCGAGCACATGTACGAGCAGGAGCTCGCGCACCTCGAGCGCTTCGACGCGCTCCTGCTCGAACGCCGCGTGCGGCCCACCGTGCTGCAGCCGCTGTGGCACGTCGCCGGCTTCGCCCTCGGCGCGGCCACCGCCCTGTTGGGCGAGCGCGCCGCCATGGCCTGCACGGTCGCGGTCGAGGAGGTCATCGACGCGCACTACGCCGGCCAGGTCGAGGCGCTCGACGGAGAGGGCGGCGAAAGCGAACTGCGCGACACGCTGGAGCGGGTCCGGGTCGAGGAGGTCGAGCACCGCGACATCGGCCTCGCGCACGGCGCCGAGGACGCACCGGGCTACGAGGTGCTGAGCGCCGCGGTCAAGGCCGGCTCGCGCCTGGCCATCTGGCTGTCGCAGCGCTTCTGACGGGACGCCCAGGGCGATGCGTCGCGGTCCGGGTCTCGCGGCGCCCCGACGACGAAGTCCCATTGCCTCGGCGGTCGGGGCCTTGGCGGTCGCGCTTGCGGCCGTCCTGCTGTCCGGCTGCGGCGTCGATCCCGATCAGGCGCGGCTGTGCCGCCAGTTGATCGCCGCCTTCGAGCCCGCCCCGGTCCGGGTGCTGGCGACCGAGCCCGCGGCGCGGCCCGGATACGCGGTCGAGCTGCGCTACCGTGCGCCGGGCGCGGCGGGCGAGCGCTGGATCGCCTGCGGCTTCGCGCGGGAGGGGTTCGGCAGCGGCCGGCTCGAGCTCACCGCCGTGGCGACCTCCACGGCCGGCAAACTCGACGACGCGGCGCTGTTCTGGCTCAAGGAGTGGCTCGAGATCTATCGCGGCGCCGCGCTCGTGCCGGAGGGCAAAGCGTCCGGCGGCCCGGCCGCAGCGCCGGCGCGGGGCTGGCGCGGTGCGCTGCTCTACGGCCTGCAGCAGACGATCAACGCGCTGACGCTGGCCTGCGTCTACGCCCTGCTCGCCATGAGCTTCACGCTGGTCTACGGGCTGATCCGGCGCATCAACTTCGCGTTCGGCGAGCTCTACATGCTGGGCGCCGTGGTCGCCGCGCTGTGGAGCGCCACGCTGGCCGCCGCCGGAATCGCCGGCTGGGCGGGAACGCTGGCGCTGGTGCTGCCGCTGGGCGTCGTCTCGGCCGCCATCTACGGCTGGGCCAGCGGGCGTCTCGTGTTCCGCCCGTTGCGCGGCGCCCGCAGTCACGCGGTGCTGATCGCGGCCATCGGCCTGTCGATCGCGCTGCAGGAGCTCGTGCGCCTGCTGCAGGGCGCGCGCGACTTCTGGCTGCCGGCGGACTTCCGCGCCACCTTCGTGCTCGCCGAGGCCGCCGGCTTCACCCTGGTCGCCAGCTGGAAGCAGGTCGCGGTCGGCGTGGTGACGCTCGCCGTGCTGGCCGCGCTGAGCTGGCTGGTGCGGCGCACGCGCTTCGGCCGCGCCTATCGCGCCTGCACCGACGACCACGCGGCGGCGGCCCTGCTCGGCGTCGATACCGGCCACGTCATGGCCGCGACCTTCGCGCTCGGCGGCGCGCTCGCCGGAGCGGCCGGCGTCATGCTGTTCGAGTACTACGGCGTGGCCAACTTCTTCATGGGCTTCGCGACCGGCTTCAAGGCGCTGACCGCCGCCGTCCTCGGCGGCATCGGCTCGCTCCCCGGCGCCGCCCTGGGCGCCTTGCTGATCGCCCTGCTGGAGACCTTCTGGGCCGGCTATCTGGGCGCCGAGTACCGCGACGTCGCGGTGTTCGGCGTGCTCGCCCTCGTGCTGATCCTGCGGCCGAGCGGGCTGCTCGGCTACGAGCCGGTGAGCGCCCCGGCGCCGCGGCGCTGAACCGTCGCGCGGCTCAGGATTCGAGCTCGGAATCCCAGTACAGGAAGTCGCGCCAGGATTCGTGCAGGAAGTTCGGCGGGAAGGCGCGGCCGTTCTGCTGCAGCTCGTAGGTGCTCGGCTGCTGCACCGGGCGCAGCGGCGCCATGTGGCATTCGCCCGGCAGGCGGTTGCCCTTGAGCAGGTTGCAGTCCTGGCAGGCGGTGACCACGTTGCTCCAGGTCGTGCGCCCGCCGCGCGAGCGCGGCACGATGTGGTCGAAGGTCAGGTCCTCCGAGGGGAGGCCCTCGCCGCAGTACTGGCAGCGGAAGGAATCGCGCAGGAAGACGTTGAAGCGCGTGAAGGCGGGCCGGCGGTCGAGGTGCACGTAGTCCTTGAGCGCGATCACGCTCGGCAGGCGCATCTCGAACGACGGCGAGTGCACCGCGGTCTCGTATTCGGAGATGATGTTGACGCGATCGAGGAACACGGCCTTGACCGAGTCCTGCCAGGACCACAGCGACAGCGGGAAATAGCTCAACGGCCGGAAATCGGCGTTCAGCACCAGGGCCGGATAATTCGCCGCGGCGGCGTTCACGAAAAGCGCTCCCGGGTTCCGTTGCCACGTCGGCTCCGGGGGAAGCGCCGCCTGGGCGTCCCCGAGGCCAGCATCTTGATACGCGACCCGGCGGGCGCGCACAAGATGTTGCATAGTTTGCCACATAAATCTTAACAGGGTTGAAATGCTTGACGGAATCCGCCGCCGGCTCAGGGAATCGGCCGCCCCGCGCCAAGGTAGAGCGGTGCCCGACGCCGGCCCCAGCGCCCCGGCGGGCCGCCGAACCGGCCGGCGAGGACGGTGCCGCAGGCCAGGCAGCGCCCGTCGTCGTCCAGCGCCCAGTCGGTGATGTCGTACCAGTCGCGCCCGATCACCCGCGCGCCGCAGCCGGCGCAGTCGGTGCTCTGCGAGGACTCGTCGTGGATGTTGCCGGTATAGACGTGCTGCAGGCCGGCGGCCTGCGCGATCTTGCGCGCCCGCTTCAGCGTCGCCGGCGGCGTCGGCGGCACGTCGCGCAGGCGCCAGTCGGGATGGAAGGCGGTGAAGTGCAGCGGCACCTCCGGCCCGAGGCGGTCGGCGACCCACTCGGCAAGCGCCGCGATCTCCTTGTCGGAATCGTTCATGCCGGGAATCACCAGCGTGGTGATCTCGAGCCAGGTCTCGGTCTCGTGCCGGATGTATTCCAGCGTCTCCAGCACCGGCGCCAGCGCGCCGCTGCAGAGCCGCCGGTAGAAGTCTTCGGTGAAGCCCTTGAGGTCGATGTTGGCGGCGTCCATCTCGGCGAAGAACTCTTCGCGCGCCGCCGCCGCGATGTAGCCGGCGCTGACCGCGACGTTGCTGAGGCCGCGCGCACGGCAGGCGGCGGCGACGTCGACAGCGTACTCCAGGAAGATCACCGGGTCGTTGTAGGTATAGGCGACCGCGCGGCAGGCGCTGTCCTCGGCCGCCGCGGCGATCGCCTCGGGCGATGCCGCGTCCTGCAGGCGGTCGAAGTCGCGCGCCTTGGAAATGTCCCAGTTCTGGCAGAACTTGCAGGTCAGGTTGCAGCCCGCCGTGCCGAACGACAGCACCGCGCTGCCGGGCAGGAAGTGGTTGAGCGGCTTCTTCTCGATCGGGTCGATGCAGAACCCCGAGGAGCGCCCGTAGGTGGTCAGCAGCAGCTCGTCGCCGGCGCGGGCGCGCACGAAGCACAGGCCGCGCTGGCCGTCGCGCAGGCGGCACAGGCGCGGGCAGAGGTCGCACTGCAGCCGACCGTCGTCCAGCGCGTGCCAATAGCGGGCGGGGTGCCCTTCAATCCGGGGGGCGCTCATCCTAAATCGCCATATAGGGTTTAGCATCGTACCCAACAATCGCGGCCCGATTGCAAGGGGAGAGCCCGCCCATGACGACCGTCCGACCGCCCGCCGTGGCGGGCAGCTTCTATCCCGCCGCGGCCGCGGTCCTGGCCGACACGGTGGCCGCGCTGCTGCGCGCCGCCCCGGCGCCAACGGCGGCGGCCTGGCCCAAGGCGGTCATCGTGCCGCACGCCGGCTACGTCTATTCCGGCGCCGTCGCGGCCCGGGCCTATGCCGCGCTCGGCCCGGCGGCGGGCCGGGTCGCGCGCGTCGTGCTGCTCGGGCCGTCGCACTTCGCCTGGTTCCGCGGGCTGGCCGCGCCCGAGGCGGAGGCCTTCCGCACGCCGCTCGGCCTCGTTCCGGTCGACCGCGCGGCGCTGGCGCGCCTCGCCGCGCTGCCGCAGGTCGTGTTCGACGACGGGCCGCACGCGCGCGAGCATGCGCTGGAGGTGCAGCTGCCGTTCCTGCAGAGCGTGCTCGGCGCCTTCGCCCTGGTGCCGCTGGTCATCGGCGAGGCCGACGACGCCGCGGTGGCGGAGGTCGTCGCGCGCCTCTGGGACGGGCCGGAGACGGTGATCGTGGCGAGCTCCGACCTGTCGCACTACCACGACGAAGCCGAGGCCCGGCGCCTGGACGCCGCCACCGCCGCGGCCATCGCCGCGTTCGACGGGGCGCGGCTCGGCGGCGACGACGCCTGCGGCCACAAGGCGATCGCCGGCCTGCTCGCGGCGGCGCGGGCGCACGGCCTGCGCATCGAGCCGCTCGGCCTGGCGACCTCGGCCGATGCCGGCGGGCCGCGCGGCCAGGTCGTCGGCTACGGCGCCTGGGCGCTCTACGCTCCGGCGACGGCGGCCGCCGCGTAGGCGGCCGGCCCGCCTGGAGCTCTATCCGAAAAGACTCTAACCCTCCGCCTCGCGGCCGGCCGGGGCCGCGCCGAGCGCCGCGGCCAGCGCCTTGCCGGCGAGCGCGATGCCAACCTCGTCGATGCCGTGGCCGAGCCCGGGGCGGGAGGTGCTCTGGACCGGCACGCCGTGCGCCGCCAGCGCGGCCTCGGCGGCGGCGAGGGCGGCGTGCGGCACCAGGGGATCGGCGTCGCCGTGCACCAGGGTCACGGGCGGGCGGGCGCGCAGCTCCCGCGCCAGGCGCTCCGGTGCGATCAGCGCGCCGGAAAAGCCGACGATGGCGGCCGGCGCCACGGCGCGGCGCAGCCCGACGTGCAGCGCCATCATGGTGCCCTGGGAGAAGCCGACCAGCGCCAGGCGCGCCGGCGCCACCTTGCAGCGCGCGAGCTCGGCGTCGAGGAAGGCGTCGAGCAGCGGCGCCGCGCGCGCGACCCCGGCCAGGATGTCGTCGAGGCCGCGGCTCTGGAAGCTGAACCACTGGAAGCCGACGGGCGCCATGTCGCAGGGGAACGGCGCGTTGGGCGCGGCGAAGGCCGCACGCGGCAGCGCTTGGGCGAGAAACGGCGCCAGGGAGATCAGGTCGTTGCCGTCGGCGCCCAGGCCGTGCAGCAGCACGACCAGCGCGTCCGCCGCCCCGCCCCGCGGCGCCAGGCGCGGGCCGTCCAGTGTCTCCTGCGTCGTCATGGTGGTCCTTTCGCTGTTCGCATCAGGGCGCGTCGGGCAGCCCGGGGTGGCGGTAGAGATGCCACAGAAAGCGCGCCGCCGCACTGCGATAGGGCCGCCAGGGTTCGGCCAGCGCGTCCATTGCGTCGCGCCCCGGGCGTTCGGCCAGGCCCTTGAGGCGCTGCGCCGCGACCTGCACCGCGAGATCGTCGGCCGGCCAGACGTCCGGCCGGTTGAGCGCGAACAGCAGGTAGATCTCCGCGCTCCAGCGCCCGATCCCCTTGGCCCGGCTGAGATGGGCGATCGCCTCCGCGTCGTCCATGCGCGCGACCGCGCGCGGCTTGAGACGCCCGGCGAGGATGTCCTCGGCGAGCGCGCGGCCGTAGCGCATCTTCTGCCGGCTCAGGCCGATGGCGCGCAGCGCGGCGTCGTCGAGCGCCAGGAAGCCCGCCGGCGTGAGCGGGCGCACCGCCGCGTCGAGCCGGCCGATGATCGCCGCGGCGGACTGGGCGGAGACCTGCTGCGCGACGACGATGTGCAGCAGGCCCGGGAACCCGGGCTTGCGCCGGCGCCGCGGCGGCAGGCCGCAGACCGCGTAGTGCCGCGCGATGTCGGGGTCGCGCTCGGCCAATGCCTCGAGCGCCGGGCGCAGGGTTTCGTCGGGGCGGGCCATGGCCCGCGAGTCGTAGCGCGCCGCCTGCGCCGCCGCCAGCCTTTCCGGGCGCTATCGCGCGCTGCTACAAACGGCGGGCCATGACGGGAGAACGCTACGACGTTGCGGTGATCGGCGGCGGCATCGCCGGCTGCGCCAGCGCCTTCGAGCTGGCGCGCCGCGGGCTCAAGGTCGTGCTGTACGAGAAGGGCCGCGTCGCCGGCGAGCAGTCGGGGCGCAACTGGGGCTTCGTCCGCCAGCAGGGCCGCGACCCGCACGAGATTCCCCTGATGATGGCCTGCAACCGCATCTGGCAGGACCTCGAGGCGACGCTCGAGGCCGACGTCGAGTGGCGCCGGCTCGGCGTGCTCTATCTCGCCGACGACGCGGCCGAGATGGCGCGCTACGAAGCCTGGCTGGACCGGGCGCGCCCGTATCGGCTCGACAGCCGCCTGATCGGGCCGCGCGAGGTCGAGGCCCTGGTCCCGGGCATGGCGCGCGCCTGGGCCGGCGGCCTCTTCACGCCGAGCGACGGTCAGGCCGATCCGGTCAAGGCGACCACGGCCTTCGCCCGCGCGGCCGAGCGGCACGGCGCGACGATCCGCACGGGCTGCCTGGTCGAGCGGATCGAAACCGCGGGCGGCCGCGTCATCGGCCTGCGCAGCGAGCGCGGCGCGGTCGCGGCCGATGCCGTGGTGGTCGCGGCCGGCGCCTGGACCTCGGCCCTGCTGCGCCGCCTGGGCGTCTCCCTGCCGCAGCTCGCCGTGCGCTCCAGCGTCCTGCGCACCACGCCCGGGCCGGTCCTGCCGCTGCCGGCGACCTGCACGCCGCGGCTCGGCTTCCGCCAGCGCCGCGACGGCTCGTTCAACGTCGCGCTGGCCGAGCGCCACGATCATGAAATCGGGCTCGACAGCCTGCGCCACCTGGCCGCCTTCTGGCCGTCGTACCTTAGAAACCGCGCAGGGACCGTGCTGCGCCTCGGCGCGAAACTGCTCGACGACATCGAGGCGGCGCTGGGCGGCGACGCGGCGCTGCGGCGCCGGCTCGCCGCCGACCGGGTGCTCGATCCGGCCCCCGACGGCGCGCTGCTGGAGGGCGCGCTGGCGCGGTTCCGGGCGCTCCTTCCAAGCTGCGCCGGGCTCGGCGTGCAGGAGACCTGGGCCGGCATGATCGAGACCACGCCGGACGCCCTGCCGGTGCTCGGCGAACTGCCGGGGCTGAGCGGCCTGGTGGTGGCGACCGGCTTCAGCGGCCACGGCTTCGGCATGGGGCCGATCGCCGGCCGGCTGACCGCCGAGCTCATCGCCGAGGGGCGCACCTCGCTCGACCTCTCGGCCTTCCGCTTCGGGCGCTACGCCGCCGGCGACTACGGGCCGGAGAACGCGCTGTGACGCCGGCGCCGACGGTCACGCGCTTCGCGCCCTCGCCGAGCGGCCGGCTGCACCTCGGCCACGCCCATGCCGCGCTGTTCGCCGCGCGGGCCGCCAAGGAGAGCGGCGGGCGCTTCCTGCTGCGCATCGAGGACATCGACCTCGGCCGCTGCACGCCCGATTTCGAGGCGGCGATCTACCAGGACCTCGCCTGGCTCGGCCTCGCCTGGGAGACGCCGGTGCGGCGCCAGTCGGAGCACCTGGCCGACTACCGCGCGGCGCTCGACCGCCTGGCCGCGATGGGCCTGCTCTATCCCTGCTTCTGCACGCGCCGGGAGATCGCGGCCGAGATCGCCGCGGCGGCGCGCGCGCCGCACGGGCCGGACGGGCCGCTCTATCCCGGCACCTGCCGCGGGCTGAGCGAGGCGGAGCGCGAGCGGCGGCGCGATGCGGGCGATCCCCACGCGCTGCGCCTCGACGTCGCCGCGGCGGTCGCGGCGAGCGGCCCGCTCACCTGGCACGACCGCGGCCGCGGCACGCGCGCCGCCGAACCCGCGCTGCACGGCGACGTGGTGCTGGCGCGCAAGGACATCGCCACCAGCTACCACCTGGCGGTCACGCTGGACGACGCGGCGCAGGGCGTCACGCTGGTGACGCGCGGCGAGGACCTTTTGCCGGCGACGCACGTCCACCGCCTGCTGCAGGCGCTGCTCGGCCTGCCGGTGCCGGACTGGCACCATCACGGCCTGATCGGCGACGCGACCGGCCGGCGCCTGGCCAAGCGCGACGACGCGCGCGCGATCGCCAGCCTGCGCGCGGCCGGCACGAGCCCGGCCGAGGTGCGCGCCCTGGCCGGCTTTCCGGACTGAGTGCAACAAGGCGACGAAGGGCGGCATCGGACGCCGGCCCTCCTGCGTCGACAGGCTCAGCACGAGGGCCTCATCCTGAGCCTGTCGAAGGCGAGGCCCGGGCCCGGCCATCCGCCTTCCGGTGTCGCGTGAATCCGCCGCGCCGGTCGCCGCGGCGGTCACTTCAGCAGTTCGCGCGCGATGATGTTGCGCTGGATCTCGGAGGAGCCCTCGTAGATGCGCATGATGCGCAGGTCGCGCAGGTAGCGCTCGAGCGGCATCTGGCGCGTGTAGCCGTAGCCGCCGTGGATCTGCAGCGCGGCGTCGGCCACGCGCGCCGCCGCCTCGGAGGCGAAGAGCTTCGCCATCGCCGCCTCCCGCGTGAAGCGCCCGCCGCGGCCGCACTTCACCGCCGCGTCCTCGGCCAGCAGGCGCGCCGCGCGCAGCTCGGTCGCCATGTCGGCCAGCATCCACTGGATGCCCTGGTAGTCGGCCAGCGCCTGGCCGCCGACGACGCGCGCCTTGACCCAGGCGAGCGCCGCGTCGAGCGCCGCCTGCGCCAGGCCGAGACACATCGCCGCGACCTCGACGCGGCCGTTGTCGAGCACCCGCATGGCGGTGCGGAACCCGCTGCCCTCGTCGCCGATCCGGTTGGCTTCGGGAATCGCGCAGTCGAACGACAGCTCGAAGACGTGCCCGCCCTTGAGGCCCATGGTCTTCTCCGGCGCGCCGGCCACGAAGCCGGGCGTGCCCTTGTCGACCACGAAGGCGCTGATGCCGCGGTGCCCGGCGGCCGGATCGGTCACCGCGAAGACCACCACGAAGTCGGCGCGCCCGCCGTTCGAGATGAAATGCTTGGTCCCGGCGAGACGATAGCCGCCGTCGCCGCGCAGGGCGCGGCAGCGCATGTCGGCCGGATTGGAGCCGGCCTGCGGCTCGGTCAGCGCGAAGGCGCCGAGCGCCTCGCCGCGCGCGGCGCGCGGCAGATAGCGGGCGCGGAGCGCATCGTCGCCGCCCAGCAATAGGGAATCGGTCGCCAGGAAATGCGCGGTGACCGCCGACGCCGTGGCGCCGCAGGCGCCGGCGATCGCCTCGACGCAGGCGAGCAGCGCGAGCGGCGAGATGCCGGGCCCGCCCCAGGCCTGCGGCAGGTTCATCCCCAGCACGCCGAGCGCGGCCAGGCCCGGCAGGTGCTCGGCCACGAAGTCCTCGGTCTCGTCGATCGCCTGGGCGGCCGGTGCGAGCTGCTCGGCCGCGAAGCGGCGCACCGTCTCGACGACGGCGGCCTCGTCGGCGTCGAGGCCCTCGGGCAGCGTCTCCATCGTCATGTCTCCCCTCCCACGATCACGGCGCCCTGGGCGACCAGTGCGGCGACGGCCTCGGGCGTCAGGCCGAGACGGGCCTGCAGGATCGCCGCGCCGTCGGCGCCGAGCGCCGGCGCCGGGCGCTGCCGGCCGCGCGCCAGGCCGGAGAAGTGCACCGGCTGCTCCAGCGTCGGGATCGGCCCGAGCCGGGGGTGGGCGACCTCGGGCAGCAGGCCGCGCGCCGCGACCTGGGCGCCCTCGAGCGCCTCGGCGACCGGCAGGATGGCCGAGGCCGGAACGCCCGCCGCGCCCAGCCGCGCGACCGCCTCGGCGACGTCGAGCGTCTCCAGCCAGGCTTCGATGGCGCGGCGCAGCGCGGGCTCGTTGCGCGTGCGCAGCTCGTCGCTGGCATAGCGCGGGTCGGCGGCCAGCGCGGGCCGGCCCATGCAGTCGGCGAGCCGCGCGAACTGCGCCGCGTTGAGCACGCAGAGCACGACATGACCGTCGCGGCAGCGGTAGGCGCCGAACGGGGTCGACAGCGGGTGCCGGTTGCCGACCCGCGCCGGCGGCGTGTCGCCGAACATCCACTGCGCGATCGCCGTCGGCAGCAGCGATACCAGCGAGTCGACCATGGCCACGTCGAGGTGCCGGCCGGCGCCGGTGCGCTCGCGCTCGAACAGCGCCGCCAGGATCGCCCAGGAGGCGTAGAGCCCGGCCGTCAGGTCGCCCAGCGACTCGCCGACCCGTGTCGGCGGCCCGTCCGGCGCGCCGGTCACGTCCATCAGGCCGGAGAGCGCCTGGGCGATGAGGTCGAAGGCCGGGGCCTGCGCCTGCGGGCCGGTCTGACCGAAACCGGAGATGCTGGCGTAGACCAGGCCGGGGTTGGCCGCGGCGAGCTCGCCGTAGCCGATGCCGAGCCGCGCCGCGACGCCGGGCCGGAAGTTCTCCACCACCACGTCCGCCGTGCCGGCGAGCGCCCGGGCCAGCGCGCGCGCCTCGGCGGTCTTGAGGTCGAGCGCCAGGCTGCGCTTGTTCCGGTTGACCAGCTGGAAGAGCGCGCTCTCGCCGTCGCGGAACGGCCCGATGCGGCGGTACTCGTCGCCCTGCGGCGGCTCGACCTTGATCACCTCGGCGCCGAGGTCGGCCATGAGCGCGGTGCAGAACGGCCCGGCCAGGACGCGCGTGAAATCGAGCACCACGATCCCCGCGAGCGGGCCCTGTCGAGATCTCTCCTCAGGATCCATTCCCTCGCCCTTCCCGGGCCGGCGGCGGGCCGGCCCGGCCGGAGCTTACACTAGACCGGATCGCTCGCGTTTCGCCTTTTCACCCGGCGGCGGCAGGCCCATCCGACGGGCCTCTCGACGCCTTGGAACGAGCCCGCCGGCGGCCGGAGCGTCCCTTCGGGGCATGACCGGCAACGGCCGCGAGGCTGCCAGCCTGTCCACCGTTCGACCGACAGAAATCTCCGCGACCGCGCCGAAAAGCTTCGAGGACGCCGTCAGTCAGGGCGTCTCGCGCGCCGCCAAGACGCTTGGAAACGCCAAGTGCGCGTGGGTCGCGGCGCAGGCGGTCGTCGTCGATAACGACAAGGTTACCGAGTACAAGGTGCACATGCTCGTGACCTTCGTGCTCGACGGTTAGAAAAAGTCCTCGAGGTCCGCTACGCCGCAAGGCCGCCGCGGCGCGAGCCCGCGCCGGGCTGTGCGCGCCGGCGATCCGTGTCTCCGCCCGGTCGGGGTTGACCGATCGGCGGTGCGGCATGACATGCGCTCAAGGAAAGCGGCGGCCGGCAGGGCCTGGCGACGACGCGGCGCCGCCTCGCGCGGCCGCCCCGCTTGCGAACCACGCAAAGGAACCGGTCATGCTCGACAGGACGAACTTCTATATCGACGGCGCCTGGGTGGCACCGCGGCGCGTGCGCGTGCTCGACGTGATCGATCCGGCCAAGGAAACGGCCTGCGCCAGGGTCTCGCTGGGCGCGGCCGAAGACGTCGACCGAGCGGTCGCCGCAGCGCGCCGCGCGTTCGACGCCTGGAGCCGCTCGCCGGTCGCCGAGCGCGCCGCCGCGCTCGCGCGCCTGGCCGCGGTCTACGAGCGCCGCTTCGATGAGATGGCCGAGGCGATCATGACCGAGATGGGCGCGCCGATCCGCTTCGCCAAGCAGGCCCAGGCCGCCTCGGGTCTCGAGCACATCAACGCCTTCCTGCGCGACCTCAAGGCTTTCGCGTTCGAGTACCCGCTCTATCCCGATGCGATCGGCCAGCGCATTTTGCACGAGCCGATCGGCGTCTGCGGCCTGATCACGCCATGGAACTGGCCGATGAACCAAGTGACCCTGAAGGTGATCCCGGCGCTCGCGGTGGGCTGCAGCGTGGTGCTGAAGCCCTCCGAGATCGCGCCGCTCTCCGCCATGCTCTTCGCCGAGATGATCGACGAGGCGGGCTTTCCGCCCGGCGTGTTCAACCTGGTGAACGGCGACGGACCGACGGTCGGCGGTGCGATGTCGAGCCATCCGGGACTCGACATGATGTCCTTCACCGGGTCGCAACGGGCCGGCACCGCGGTCGCCAAGGCGGCCGCCGACACCGTGAAGCGTGTGACGTTGGAGCTCGGCGGCAAGTCGCCCAACATCGTCTTCGCCGATGCCGACCTGCCCGCCGCCGTCGCGCGCGGCGCCGCGGCGTGCTTCGCCAACACGGGACAGTCCTGCGACGCGCCGAGCCGCATGCTGGTCGAGCGCGCCGTCTACGACGACGCGGTCGGCATCGCCGTCGAGACGGCGCGGGGAACGCGCGTCGGCGATCCCACGGAAGACGGCGACCACATCGGGCCGCTTGTCTCGCAGGCGCAGTTCGACAAGGTCCAGGCGCTGATCCAGAAGGGCATCGAAGAGAACGCGCGCCTTGCGGCCGGCGGCCTGGGGCGGCCCGAGGGCCTGAACCGCGGCTATTACGTCCGCCCGACCGTGTTCGCCGACGTCGGCAACGACATGACGATCGCGCGCGAGGAGATCTTCGGCCCGGTGCTGTCGATCCTGCCCTTCGACGATGAGGAGGAGGCGCTCAGCATCGCCAACGACACGACCTATGGACTGGCCGCCTACGTCCAGTCGGCCGATGGCGCTCGCCTGCAGCGCGTCGCGCGGCGCTTGCGCGCCGGCGTCGTGCAGTTGAACGGCGCCGGGCTCGCGGCCGGCAGCCCCTTCGGCGGCTACAAGCAGTCCGGCAACGGGCGCGAAGGCGGCCGCTGGGGCCTGGAGGATTTCACCGAGGTCAAGGCGATCGCGGGCTGGCCCGCTTGAGCGCCGCCGGCCGGCGGCGCCCTCTTTTTTGGCGGGACATTGAGCCCGCCGACACGGGCCCGGCGATCAGCGCAGGTCCGCGCGTGGCGCGCCGCCTACTTGTTGCCGGTCGGGGTGACGACGACCTGCGCCACGTTGACGCCGGCCGGCTGCGCCAGCGCGAAGAGCACGGCCTCGGCGATGTCCCCGGCCGCGAGCGCGGCCGGGAAGGAGTCGTAGAACTCCGCGGCCTGCGCGGCGTCGCCGTGGAAGCGCGCCTCGGCGAAGCCGGTGCGCACCAGGCCGGGCAGCACCTCGGTGATCCGGATCGGCTCGGTCTCGTAATCCTGGCGCAGCGCCTCGGTGAAGGCGCGCACGGCGAACTTCGTCGCGCAGTAGACGCTGCCCTGCGGGAAGGGCCGCAGGCCGGCGATCGAGCCGAGCGTCACGAGGTGCCCGCGCCCGCGCGCCAGCATGCCGGGAATGACCGCGTGGCAGACGCGCATCAGCCCGGTGACGTTGGTCTCGACCGTCGCGGCCCATTCGTTCATGTCTCCGGCGTCGAAGCGCCGCCGCCCGCCGACGTCCGAGCCGGCGTTGGCGACCAGCACGTCGATCGCGCGCAAGCCCTCCGGCAGCGCCTCGATCAGGCCGGCCACCGCCGGCCCGTCGGTCACGTCGAGCGTCAGGACGTGGGCGCCGTCCCGGGCGCCGTAAATCTCTTCGAGCCTGGCGCGCCGGCGCGCCGCGCAGATCACCTGGAGGCCGCGGTCGAGCAGGCGCTCGGCGACCGCCCGGCCGATGCCGTCGCTGGCCCCGGTCACCAGGGCGACCGCGCCCGGCCGCAGGGTCTCGGGCAGCGCCTCGGGCAGCGTGGCGGCGTCGGCGCGTTCGCTCATGCCCACTCCAATTCCGGAAAGCGCAGGCCCTCGACGATCTCCTGATAGTCGGGATCGTCGGGCGTCAGCATGCCGTGGCGCACCGCGAAGTCGACGATCACCAGGGCGACGTTGAACTTGAAGTCCTCGCTGTCGCGCACGCGCGCCAGCACGTCGGCGAAGGACCAGAGCTCGAACCACTCGATCTCGCCGTCGGTGTTGACCGGCCGGAAGTCGGCAGGCAGCGCCAGGTCGTAGACGAAGAGCACGTCGTCGCGCAGGCCCTCGTCGCGCTCGCAGCGGTAGGAGACGGCGCCGACCGCCAGCGCCCGGCCGGCCAGCTCCGGCGGGATCGCGGCCTCCTCGCCGCACTCCTTGATCAGGTTGTCGCGCACGCCGAGGCCGTAGGGCTGCCCGCCGCCGACCAGGTGGTCGAGCTTGCCCGGCGCCGTCGCCTTGTTCCTGGCGCGCTTGCCGACCCACATCTTCAGCCCGTCGGGCGCGCGCACGATGCCGTTGAGGTGCACGCCGAAGCCGCGCACGCCGAACAGCGGCACCGCGGCGCGCTCCAGCTTCATCCAGGGCTCGTCGCCCCAGCGCACCACCACGGGGTAGAACTCGTCGCGCCAGCGCGGCAGCTCGCCGGCCTCGCGCAGCGCCAGCATGGCCTCGTGCACGGCGGCGCTGCGCGCCTCGAAGTCGGCCAGCTCCGGCACCAGCGTGACGGCGCGGTCGCTGACCACGAAGGCGTCGGGGAAGTCGCGCAGCCGCGTGGCGAAGTCGTGGCCCACCCGGCCGAGCGTGGTGTCCTCGACCATGAACGGCCGGTAGGCGTCCGGGTCCCAGCGGCGCACGGTCGCGATGCGGTCGAGGAGGCTCATGGCCCCCTTGTTTACGCCAGCCGCGCGGGCCGGGAAAGGGGCCGGCGGCAGCCGACGGGCCGGCGGGCCGGCGCGCCTAGCCGCCCTTCTGCGAGGTCAGCACCGTCTCGACGCCGGGGATGCCGCGCAGGCAGGCGGCGATGTGGTCGCCGGTCGCGCGGCTCAGGCCGCTTACCTGCACGTCGATGGCGATCTCGCGGCGGCGCGCGTCGGTCACGTCGCTGACCCAGCGCGACGGCACCAGGCCGCGCTTGGCGAAGAGCTCGAGCACGCGCGGCATGATGCCGGGCTCGGCCTCGGCCAGGACGGAGAAGCAGAATACGGCCCGGGACGGCTGCGTCCGGGCCAGGACTCGCGGATCGGCCGGCGCGCGGCGCGGCGCGGCGGCGGCAACGGTCATACTTTGCGGGGACATCGCACAGGAACCTCCTGCTACGGGGACTTAAGGTCGAATCGCGGAAACCCGGTCGCTCGTCAGAGCGCCGGGGAGATAATTCGACTAAGTCGCTCGTACAGGGGTTCGCGGTGCATGGGGTCAGGCTAGCTGAGGCCGGCCGGCCCGGTCAAGGGCGCAGGGGTTAAGGGACTGTCATATTGCTTCCCTGCGCTCTCCGGCGGTCGCCGCGGCGGCGCGGAGGCGATCGTGCAGGGCCGCGGCGCGGACCAGGCGCGCGGCGGCGGCCTCCGGCGCAGGGTCGTAGCGGACCGGCGCACGGAACCGCCCGGCCTGGGCCAGGAGCGCCCCCGGATCCGCGAGCCGCAGGACCTCGGCAATCCGCTCGAGGGCCGGCCCCGGCGCGGTGCAGCAGGCGTCGTAGTCGAGCCAATGTACGTCCTGCGCGGCGTCGCCAAGGGCGTGCTCGTAGGCGCGGCACCAGTATTCGAGCCAGAAGTCGAGGCCGTCGGGCCACAGACCGGCCGCCTCGTCGAGCCAGCCGGCGAAATCGATCGGCCGGAGCGCCGCGCCGAACTCGAAATGGCCGATCGATTCCATGTAGCGGCGGGTGAAGGGGTCGGCCGCGTGCAATTCGAGGAAGCGGGCGTGCTGGCGCAGCATCGAGGCGGCATGGTCCAGAGGATTGCGAAACGGCACCAGCACCACGGCGTCCGGAAACAGTCGACGGAGCGTGCCGAGCCGAGCGATGTTGGCGTTGTTCTTGGAAAGGTACCGCGCGGGCGGATCGCAATCGTCCGCCCGCAGGGCAATCAGCTTCCGCATGTGGCCCTTGAAGAAGTCCGCGAACTCGCCGGCGGCGTCTTCCTCCACCGCGCGCCATGGTACGATGCGGTCGCGCCGGTACTTCTCCGGCCAGAAGACGCGCCACAGCACCTCCTCAAAGGCCTCCAGGCTGTCGTAGCCGACCGCCATGCCGTCGCCATGCGCGCGTTCGCGAAGCTCGGCCGCCCGGCGGAAGTGGCGCGACATCCGGTCCCACAGGAGCGGGCACAGCAAGAACGGCATCTGCCGATAGCTGTGCGCCGCAAAGTCCAGCTGCGCGCCCAGCACCTCGAGAAGAAGTGTGGTGCCGGCCCTTGGCAAGGCGGTGATGAACACCGGGCGCGCGATGTCGATCCCGGCGACGCGCCGCGCATAGAGCCGGTCCTCGATCTCCGCCAGCGTCCGTTGGGCGGTCATGCCGTGGAACGCGAGATCGTGGAGCAGCCGGTCGAGTCGCGAGTAACGGCTCTCGAAGGTCATCGCCAGAGGATCGCGGCCCCGATGGTGGCGGCCGCGCTGACGGCGATCACTTCCGGACGCAGCAGAAAGGCCGTGGCGACCCCGAACGAGACGAAATCAAGCGCATCGAACAGGTAGAGCGCAATCGCGGGCACGGCGAGCACCAGCGCGGACCGCAGGATGATATCGAAGAACAGGATGATCAGGCGCTTCGAGGCCCGTCGCGCGGCTTGTTCCTTGGCGTCGTCGCCGAGAGTCCCGTCGGCCATGACGGCGGTCGCCTCGCGCGTGGTCGCCACGGCGCTGGCCGCGACCGCGGCAAGCTTCATGGCCCGGAAGGCGACGATGAACAGCGCCACGGTCACGACGGCCGAGACGAGAATCACCGGCTGCTTTCCTCCGGCTTTCCCGGCGCTCCACCGGCTCCGAGGCGGCGCATCAGCCGCTTCACCGGATACCAGACGAACCCGACGATCGCCAGGACGATGGCGCCTATGAGCGCGATCATCGATCCGATCGCCGACAGCCCGGCGCCCGGGCCGACATAGGCCGAGGCTGTGGCCGGCAAAAGAAGGATCGCCGCGATCAGCAGTAGCGGACTTGCAAAGCGCATCATTGGCTGCCCCCGGCGGCAAGGTAATCGATTCCGAACAGGAAGAATGCGGCGGCTCTGTCGCGCCCTTCCTCGGCCAGCGAGCCCACCGAGGAGACGTCGTGCAGATTGTTGAATACGGTCAGGACCTCGCCATCCTGCAGCCGGATCTCGAAAGCCTTCGCCTCTTCCGCAAATGTCACGATCGCCCGCTCCCGGTCGGCCGAGATGTCGATCGCGCCGGAGTATAGGCTGAACAGGCTTTGCAAATTCTTACCGTCGCCGCGCGCCGGGAAGATCGTGGTTTCCCGTCCGTTAACCAAGTCGACCTCGAGCAGCCGGGACGGGCCGCCCTCGGCGTCGCCGCCGTGATTGTCGAACATCAGGAAGGTGCCGCCCCGTAGATGGTGAACGGCATGCTGCTGCAGGAAAGTGCCGCGTACCAGGCGCTTGAGATGGCCGTCCTCCTTGTCGAGAAACCCGAAGGCGGAGACGTTGCGCAGAGAGACGATGAAGTCGCCGGGCGTCAGGCCGGCGACCGCACGCGCCAGATCTTCGTCGACCAACTGAATGAAATTGAGATGCACCGGATCGCACGCGTCGGTGGTCTGCTCCAGGACGGCCCGATAGGGTGAATCGATGACCGCATTGAGGACCGAGATTTCGCGCAGCGTCGCCCCGTCGGGCGCAATGACCTGGACCGTGTCGTCGTAAAAGGTGCCGGACTCGCACTTCATGGTCAGGTGCTTGTTCGACGACAACTTGACCACCAGTGACGTCTTGCGGAGGCGCGTGCCGGGGACGAGGGCGCGTCCGTCGGGCAAGATGGCGGGCCAATGATTGCTGTAGTCGCGACGCACCCAGCGCGGAAGCCCGTCGCGGTCGATACGGGCCGCGCCGGCCCCGAACGGAAAGCTGTCCGAAGCCTGGAACACCACCAGAAGATCGCCGTCGGCATAGCGCGCGATGCCGATGGGATAGGCCGAGGTCGAGAGGTCATAACCCGGCGGCGCCTCGTAGGGTCGGTCTTCGACCCTCTGCGCGGCAAAGATCTCAGCGGGACGATAGGGATAGGCGTGCCGCACCTCGCCGCTCGCCTCGTCGATCTCGACCGCCAGACAGCCGCGATCCGGGCAGAATTCGAGAAACTGATTGAGACCGCCCGACCAAAGCAGCGTCTCCGCCGTGTCCTGCGCGACCTTCCGTTCGATCCGCCGTGCGGCGATGTCCGTCCGCGGGACGTCGGAGTAATGCGCAAACTGCCCGCGGTTCGCATCGCGCGCCAGGCTTTCCATGAGCGTCTGATAGGTCACGGCACCGCGGCGAATCATGTCGTAGGGAAATTCGTGGCTGGTACCGACGAAAACGCCGTAGCCGAATGCGGCAAGCGCGCAGGCCAGGAGGAACAGATACAGCGGAAGGCGCGCGAGCATGTTGAGCGAATCTATCGGGCCGCGGCGAAGCTTCCGTGCTTATGCCCCGGTGTCGGACCAAAGGCAAAGGGGAAATCCCACAGTACCGGCGCGCGAGCCGCGGGCGTGCGTTCGAGAAAGACTCGCCACGTCACGCCGCGTCGCGGGTGGCCTTGTCGACGATCTCGACGATCTCGCCCATGATCGCGGTCAGGTCGTAGTCCTTCGGCGTGTAGACCGCCGCCACGCCGGCCTCGGCGAGCGCCGCGGCGTCGCCCGGCGGGATGATGCCGCCGGCCACCACCGGCACCTCGTCGAGGCCGGCGCGGCGCAGGCGCTCGATGACCTCGGCGATGAGCGGAACGTGCGAGCCCGAGAGCACCGAGAGGCCGACCACGTGCACGCCCTCCTCGAGCGCCGCGCCGGCGATCTGCGCCGGGGTCAGGCGGATGCCCTCGTAGACCACCTCGAAGCCGGCGTCGCGGGCGCGCACCGCGATCTGCTCGGCGCCGTTGGAATGGCCGTCGAGGCCGGGCTTGCCGACCAGCATCTTGAGGCGCCGGCCGAGCCGCGCCGAGACCGCCTCGACGCGCCTGCGCACCGCGGCGAGCTCGCTGGCCTCCTCCACGTTGGCCAGGCTGCGCCCGACGCCGGTCGGCGCGCGATACTCGCCGTGCACGCGGCGCAGCGCCGCGGCCCATTCGCCGGTGGTCGCCCCGGCGCGCGCGCAGGCGATCGAGGGCTCCATGATGCTGCGCCCCTCGGCCGCGGCCGAAGTCAGCGCGGCGAGCGTCGCCGCGACCGCCTTGTCGTCGCGCGCCTCGCGCCACGCCGCCAGGCGGGCGAGCTGGTCGGCCTCGGCCTTGGGGTCGACCGCCAGGAAGCCGCCGTCGGCCCCGGCGGTCAGCGGCGAGGGCGCGGTCTCGGTGTAGGCGTTGACGCCGACCACGACCTGCTCGCCCGATTCGATGGCGGCCAGGCGGCGCGCGTTGCTCTCGACCAGGCGCTCCTTCATGTAGGCCGACTCGATGGCCGCGACCGCGCCGCCCTGGCGCTCGATGCGGGCGAGCTCGTCGCGCGCCTCCTCGGCGAGCGCGGCGACCTTGGCGGCGATCTCGCGCGACCCGGCGAAGATGTCGCCGTATTCCAGCAGGTCGGTCTCGTAGGCGACGATCTGCTGCAGGCGCAGCGACCACTGCTGGTCCCAGGGGCGCGGCAGGCCGAGCGCCTCGTTCCAGGCCGGCAGCTGCACGGCGCGGGCGCGCGCGTCCTTGCTGAGCACCACGGCGAGCATCTCGATCAGGATGCGGTAGACGTTGTTCTCCGGCTGCTGCTCGGTCAGGCCGAGCGAGTTGACCTGCACGCCGTAGCGGAAGCGGCGCAGCTTGGCGTCCGCGACGTCGTAGCGCTCGCGGCAGATCTCGTCCCACAGCTCGACGAAGGCGCGCATCTTCGAGAGCTCGGTGACGAAGCGCAGGCCGGCGTTGACGAAGAAGCTGATGCGCCCGACGACCTGCGGGAACGCGGCCGCCGGCACGCGCCCCGAGTCGCGCACCCGGTCGAGCACGGCGATCGCGTTGGCCAGCGCGAAGGCGAGCTCCTGCACCGGCGTCGCGCCGGCCTCCTGCAGGTGGTAGGAGCACACGTTGACCGGGTTCCACTTGGGCATCTCGCGGCAGGTGAAGGCGATCACGTCGGCCACCAGGTCGAGCGAGGGGGCGGGCGGGAAGATGTAGGTGCCGCGCGACAGGTATTCCTTGAGGATGTCGTTCTGGGTCGTGCCGCTCAGCTGCGCGCGCGCCGCGCCCTGCTCCTCGGCGCAGGCGACGTAGAGCGCCAGCAGCCAGGGCGCCGTCGCGTTGATCGTCATCGAGGTGTTCATGCGCTCGAGCGGGATGCCGTCGAACAGCTGGCGCATGTCGCCCAGGTGGCAGACCGGCACGCCGACCTTGCCGACCTCGCCCTTGGCGAGCGGATGGTCGGAATCGTAGCCGGTCTGGGTCGGCAGGTCGAAGGCGACCGACAGGCCGGTCTGGCCGCGCGCCAGGTTGGTGCGGTAGAGCGCGTTCGACTCGGCCGCCGTGGAATGGCCGGCGTAGGTGCGGAACAGCCAGGGCCGGTCGCGTTGCGGCGCTGCGGCATCGCCGCGGCCCGCGCCTTCGCGGGTGCGGTCGTCCGGCGTGCCGTCCTGCGGGCGTTCCGTCATAATCGGTCTCTTAACATATTGAACGAGTTATTTTATTGCGTCTGGCCCAGGGAAAACGCAAAGAAACGTTCAATTGTGCATTGCAAAAAAGCCGAGGGCTGACTAAGAGTCAAGCAAAACCGGGCCGGGGCAACCGGCCGCAGATCGCCGGACTGCAGGGGCCGCGCCCGGCACCGGGGCGGCCGCGTCCGCGGGTCTCCGTCGCGCGCCGGGGCCCCGGAGCAGCCCGAACCCGGAGCCGAGGACCAGAGGGAGCGACCAGTATGACCGAAACGGTGACGGCCGAGACCGGCGGCGCCGGCGACCTGTTGCACGCCGCGCCGCGCAAGGACCTCTACGAGGTCGGCGAGATTCCGCCGCTCGGCCACGTGCCGAAGGAGATGTACGCCTGGGCGATCCGGCGCGAGCGCCACGGCGAGCCGGAGACCGCCATGCAGGTCGAGGTGGTGCCGGTGCCGGAGATCGACAGCACCGAGGTGCTGGTTCTCGTGATGTCCGCCGGGGTCAACTACAACGGCGTCTGGGCGGCGCTCGGCAAGCCGGTCTCGGTGTTCGACGTGCACAAGGCCGAGTACCACATCGCCGGCTCGGACGCGGCCGGCATCGTCTGGGCGGTCGGCAGCAAGGTGACGCGCTGGAAGGTCGGCGACGAGGTCGTGGTCCACTGCAACCAGGCCGACGGCGACGACGAGGAGTGCAACGGCGGCGACCCGATGTTCTCGCCCTCGCAGCGCATCTGGGGCTACGAGACGCCGGACGGCTCCTTCGCGCAATTCACCCGCGTGCAGGCGCAGCAGGTCATGGCGCGGCCGCGCCACCTGACCTGGGAGGAAAGCGGCTGCTACACGCTGACGCTGGCGACCGCCTACCGCATGCTGTTCGGCCACCGGCCGCACATCCTGCGGCCGGGCGACAACGTGCTGGTGTGGGGCGCCTCGGGCGGCCTCGGCTCGATGGCGATCCAACTCATCGCCACGGCCGGCGCCAACGCGATCGGCGTGATCTCCGACGACGGCAAGACCGACTTCGTCATGCAGATGGGCGCGCACGGCGTGATCAACCGCAAGAACTTCGACTGCTGGGGCCGCCTGCCCGACGTCGGCTCGCCGGAGTTCGGCCCCTACATGAAGGAGGTGCGCAAGTTCGGCAAGGCGATCTGGGAGATCACCGGCAAGGGCAACGACGTCGACTTCGTCTTCGAGCACCCCGGCGAGCAGACCTTCCCGGTGAGCTGCTTCGTGGTCAAGCGCGGCGGCATGGTGGTGTTCTGCGCCGGCACCACGGGCTACAACCTGACGTTCGACGCGCGCTTCGTGTGGATGCGCCAGAAGCGCATCCAGGGCAGCCACTTCGCCAACCTCAAGCAGGCCAGCCAGGCCAACCGCCTGGTCATCGACCGGCGCATCGACCCCTGCATGTCCGAGGTGTTCTCCTGGCACGACATCCCGCGCGCCCACACCAAGATGATGAACAACCTGCACAAGCCGGGCAACATGGCGGTGCTGGTGCAGGCCAAGCGGCCCGGGCTGCGCACCCTGGAGGACGCGATCGAGGCGGGCAACGGCTGACCGCCTCCCGCGGACGATGAGCCGACGCGAGACCCGAGCGGAGGAGAGACGCGCGTGGCACAGGCCCCCGCCGCCGAGACCGACAAGACCGAGAAGACCGGCGACGCCGTGCTGCCCGAGCTGATTCCGACCTGCGCGGCGGCACTCGCTGCGGCGCAGGCCTTCCGCGAGGCGGCGCGGCGCGCCGTCGGCGAACGCGTCGCGCCGGGCGGCCGGGTCGACGCCGCGCTGATCGAGCGCGAGCAGTTCGCGGCGCACGGCTTCGCCTGGCTCGCCACCTACGTCGCCGCGCTCGAGCAGATGCTGCATTGGGCCGAGCGGCTCGACGAGGCAGGGCGGCTGCGCGAGACCGAACGGCTCATCCTGCAGGCCGCCTTCGGCGAATACCTGCAGCAGATGACCGGCGGCATCGCGCTCAGCCAGGTCGAGATCCTGCGGCCCAACGACATGGGGCTCGACGACGACGCGGTCGCCGCGCTGCGCCACGCGCCGGCGGTGCGGGCGCTGGTCGCCGGCGGCAACACCGCGGCGGCGCGCCAGCGGCTGTCGGCGCTCCTCGCCGCCGGCCTGGCGGCGGGCGACATGGGCGAGCGCGGCCTCGACGACGAGACGCTGGAGATGGTGCGCGAGCAGTTCCGCAAGGTCGCCGAGGACCACGCCGAGGCGGCCCACGAGTGGCACCGGCGGGACGCGCTCATTCCCCTGCCGGTGATCGAGCAGCTCGCCGAACTCGGCGTCTTCGGCCTCACCGTGCCGGAGGACTTCGGCGGCGCCGGGCTCGGCAAGACCGCGATGTGCGTGGTGACCGAGGAGCTGTCGCGCGGCTACATCGGGCTGGGCTCGCTCGGCACGCGCAGCGAGATCGCCGCCGAGCTGATCCGCCTGGGCGGCACCGAGGCGCAGCAGGCGCGCTGGCTGCCCGGCATCGCCGCCGGCGAGATCCTGCCGACCGCGGTCTTCACCGAGCCCAACGTCGGCTCCGATCTCGGCGCGCTGCGCACCCGCGCGCTGCGCGACGGCGACGTCTACCGCATCACCGGCAACAAGACCTGGATCACCCACGCGGCGCGCAGCGACGTGATGACGCTGTTGGCGCGCACGGACCCGCGGGAGGAGGGCTACAAGGGCCTCTCCATGTTCCTCGCCGAGAAGCCGCGCGGCAGCGACGCGGAGCCCTTTCCGGCGCCGGGCATGAGCGGCGGCGAGATCCGCGTGCTCGGCTATCGCGGCATGAAGGAATACGAGATCGCCTTCGACGGCTTCGAGGTGCCGGCCGAGAACCTGCTCGGCGGCGTCGAGGGCCAGGGCTTCAAGCAGCTCATGGCGACCTTCGAATCGGCGCGCGTTCAGACCGCGGCGCGCGCCGTCGGCGTGGCGCAGTCGGCGCTCGAGCTCGGGCTCGCCTACGCGCTGGAGCGCAGGCAGTTCGGCAAGGCGATCGCGGAATTCCCGCGCGTCGCCGGCAAGCTCGCCTGGATGGCGGTCGAGACCATGGTCGCGCGCCAGCTCACCTACTACGCCGCGCGCGAGAAGGATTCCGGGCGGCGCTGCGACATCGAGGCCGGCATGGCCAAGCTGCTCGCCGCGCGCGTCGCCTGGTCGAACGCCGACAACGCGCTGCAGGTGCACGGCGGCAACGGCTACGCCGAGGAGTACCGCATCTCGCGCGTGCTGTGCGACGCGCGCATCCTCAACATCTTCGAGGGCGCGGCCGAGATCCAGGCCCAGGTGATCGCCCGCGGCCTGCTGTCCGGGCGCAACTAGAGCCGCTTTCGATCTTCGTCCGCACGGGCGGCCGGCGCGCGGTGCGTCGTCCGGCCGCGGCATCGGTTTGTCGCCGCAATGCCCAACCTGTAGGATCGGGATTTAGACGCCGCGTTCGACAGGTGCCGCAGGGCGGAGACACGACCGGTCATGGAGGAGCTCGGCTATCTCGGCCAGGTGATCGTCGTGCTCCTCGCCGCGGTCGTCTTCGTCGTCGCCTTCAAGTCGCTCGGCCTCGGCGCCATCCTCGGCTATCTCGCCGCCGGCGCGGCCATCGGGCCGGCCGGCTTCAACTTCGTCACCGACGTGCACGCGGTCGGCGCGCTCGCCGAGTTGGGCGTTGTCTTCCTCCTGTTCATGGTCGGCCTCGAGCTGCCGCTCGAGCGCATCCGCGTGACCTTCGGGCGGATCTTCGCGCTCGGCGCGACGCAGGTCGTGGCGACCGCGGCCGCGATCGCCGGCGTCGCGCTGCTGTTCGGCCTGCCGGGCGCGGCGGCGGCGGTGATCGGCGGCGGCCTGGCGCTGTCCTCCACCGCCGTCGTGATCCGCCTGCTGGCCGACGCCGGCGGCATCAGCTCGCGGCTCGGGCGCACCGCCTTCGGCGTGCTGCTGGTGCAGGACATCGCGGTCGGGCCCTTCCTGGTGATCGCCGTCGCGCTCGGCCATCAGGCGGCCGGGCCGGACGCCGGGCTCGGCGAAGCGCTCGGCCTCGGCGAGGCGCTCGGTCTCGCGGCGCTCAAGGTCACGGTGGCGCTGCTCGCCATCCTCGGGCTCGGGCGGATCGTGCTGCGCCACGTGTTCTGGCCGGTCGCCGCGGTGCGCGAGCCGGAGGTCTTCGCCGCCATGACCCTGCTGGTCGTGCTGTGCACCGCGGTCGCCACCCGGCTGGCCGGCCTGTCGCTCGGCTTCGGCGCCTTCCTGGCCGGCATGCTCTTGGCCGAGACGCACTACCGCCACCAGGTCGCCGCGGTCATCCAGCCGTTCCGCGCGCTGCTGCTCGGCCTGTTCTTCATGACCGTCGGCATGTCGCTCGCGCCCGAGCCGATTATCGACGGCGCCTACGTGATCGTGCCGCTGCTCGCCGCGCTCTTGCTCGGCAAGGCGGCGCTGCTCGCCGGCCTGGCGCGGGCCTTCAAACTGCCCTGGGCGCAGGCCCTGCACCTCGGCATCCTGCTGGCGCAGGCCGGCGAGTTCGCCTTCGTGCTGTTCGGCGCGGCGCTGGCCACCGGGCTGCTGGCGCCCGAGGTCGGCCAGCTTCTCGTCGTGGTGACCGGGCTCTCGATGGTGGCGACGCCGTGGCTCGCGCAGCTCGGCCGGATCGTCGAGCGCCGCGTCGAGCGGGCCGGCCTCGGCGACGTCGACAGCATCGCCCACGACACTGTGACCCTGAAGGACCACGTCGTCATCGCCGGCTTCGGCCGGGTCGGGCAGGCCGTGGCCGACGGCCTGACGGCGGCCGGCGTGCCCTTCGCCGCCGCCGACCTCGACCCGCACCGCGTGACCCAGGCGCGCCAGCGCGGCCTGCCGGTGTTCTACGGCGACGCGACCGAGCCGGAGGTGCTCGAGGCGCTGCACGTCGAGCGGGCGCAGACCTTCGTGGTCGCGCTCGACGACCCCAAGGCGGCGCTGCAGGCCGTGGCGATGATCACCTACATCTTCCCCGAACTCGACGTCTTCGCCCGCGCCCAGGACGACGAGCACGCCGCCGAGCTGATCCGCCTGGGCGCCGAGCTGGTGGTGCCGGAGCTGGCCCCGACCGGGCGCCAGCTCGCCGGCTCGATCCTCGCGGCGCGCGCCGCCAAGGCGGGAGAATAGCGCGGGATTCGCGTGGAATTCGGGCGGGACTTCGGCACCTACGGGCCCGACCGCCCGTCAAGAATTCCTGGGCCCGCCCCTGGCCCTGCCGGCGGGGGCGGGTTACATAGGGAATCATGCACGCCGTCATGCCCGCCCTGCTCGCCCTCGCGCTCCTCGTCGTCCTCGGGATTCTCTTCACCGGGCTCGTCGCCATGGCGCGCGGCGGCGAGTTCAACCGCAAGTACGGCAACCGCCTGATGCGCTGGCGCGTGATCGCCCAGGCCGGGGCGCTGGTGCTCCTGGCCCTGGCCTTCCTGATCGGCCGCCACTAGCCGCGCGGCGCCATGGTCAAGCTGACCCGCATCTACACCCGCGGCGGCGACAAGGGAGAGACCTCGCTGGGCAGCGGCGCGCGGGTCGCCAAGCACGATCCCCGCGTCGCCGCCTACGGCACGGTCGACGAGGCCAACGCGGCGATCGGCTGCGCCCGGCTGCACGCCGCGGGCGAGCTCGACGCCCTGCTCGCCCGGGTGCAGAACGACCTCTTCGACCTGGGCGCCGACCTGTGCCGGCCGGGCGGCCCGGCCGAGGACGCCGGCGCCAAGACGCCGCCGCTGCGCGTCACCGCGGCGCAGGTCGCGCGCCTGGAGGCCGAGATCGACGCCGCCAACGCGCGGCTCGCGCCGCTCGCCAGCTTCGTCCTGCCGGGCGGCAGTCCGGCCGCGGCCGAGCTCCACCTGGCGCGCACCGTGGTCCGCCGGGCCGAGCGCGAGATGACCGCGCTGGCCGAGCGCGAGGCGGTCAACCCCGAGGCGGTGCGCTACGTGAACCGCCTGTCCGACCTCTTGTTCGTGCTCGCCCGCCAGGCCAACGACGACGGCGCCGGCGACGTCCTGTGGCAGCCCGGCGCGCATCGCTGACGGCCCGCCGCCGCCGCACCCACTCCCCCCGGCTGCGCTGACCCGACGGTCCCGAAGTGGCCGAGGGCCGCGCCCGCACGCGGCCCTGGCGATCGGCCCGTACCCGGCGTCATAGTGGGCCGACAACCCGACTCCTTGCGGAGGGCGCCGCCATGCCGGTCGCGGGACTGGATCCGGGCGGACTGCTCGACGGCCGCTTCGCGGCCCTCGCCGTGGCCGCCGGCCTGGCCGGCCTGGTGCGCGGCTTTTCCGGCTTCGGCGCGGCGATGGTCTTCGTGCCGCTGGCCAGCGCGCTCTACGGCCCGCCGAGCGCCGTTGTCCTGCTGTTCGTCATGGACCTCGTGGTCAGCGCCCCCATGCTGCCGCCCGCGTTCCGCCGCTGCCGCTGGGCCGAGGTCGCCCCGCTGGCGGTCGGGGCGACGCTCACCGTCCCGCTCGGCGTCCGGATCCTGACCTGGGCCGATCCGCTGGTCCTGCGCTACGCGACCTCGACGGCCATCCTGGCGATCGTCGCGGTCATGGCCGCCGGCTGGCGCTATCGCCGGCGCCCTTCGATCCCGGCGACGCTCGCGGTCGGCGGGGTGTCCGGCCTGGCCGGCGGCGCCGCCAGCCTGTACGGGCCGCCGGTCATCCTGTTCTGGCTCGGCGGCCAGTCCGGGGCGGCGACGGTACGGGCCAACGTCTTCGCCTTCTTCGGCGTCGTGGCCGTGGCCGCCGCGGTCACCTTCTGGATCAACGCCATGTTCACCTGGGACCGGCTGCTGCTCACGCTGCTGCCCCTGCCGGCCTACGCCGTGGCGATGTGGGCCGGCGCCCGCAGCTTCCGGCGCGTGCCCGAAGGGCTGTTCCGCGGCATCAGCCTGGCGCTCTGCGCCGCGGCGGCGCTCGCCGCCCTGCCGCTGTGGGACGTGCTGTGGCGCTGAGCGCCGCCCGGCCGGGGGGTGGCGAGCGGGGCGGCAGGGGGGCGGCAGGGGGCTGGCAGGGGACTGGCGAGGGACCCAGCCGGGGGCGGCGAGATTCCCGGTTTTTTTGCTGTTTCGTTTCGTTGACAGCCCGGTTGTCCTGCGAATATTGTGCACCTGCGAAATGGGGGAGAAACGGCGCGGCCCGGCGCTCTGCGGGCCGGCGGCGGCTCCGGGCCAGCCACATAAACCGTCCGAAGGTTTGCGATGAAGGTTCTCGTACCGGTCAAGCGCGTCATCGACGCGAACGTCAAGGTCCGCGTCAAGTCGGACCATTCGGGCGTCGAGCTCACCAACGTCAAGATGGCGATGAACCCGTTCTGCGAGATCGCCGTCGAGGAGGCGGTGCGCATGAAGGAGGCCGGCACGGCCGAGGAGGTCGTCCTGGTCTCGGCCGGCACCGCCCAGGCGCAGGAGACGATCCGCACCGGCCTCGCCATGGGCGCCGACCGCGGCATCCTGATCCAGAGCGATGCGCCGCTGGAGCCCCTGGCGGTCGCCAAGCTGCTCAAGGCGGTGGTCGAGAAGGAGGGCGCCGAGCTCGTCATCCTCGGCAAGCAGGCGATCGACGGCGACAACAACCAGACCGGCCAGATGCTGGCGGCGCTGCTCGGCCGGCCGCAGGCGACCTTCGTGTCGCGCGTCGCGGTCGCGGACGGCTCCGTCAAGGCGACGCGCGAGGTCGACGGCGGCCTGGAGAACGTCGCGATGAAGCTGCCGGCGGTGCTCACCGTGGACCTGCGGCTCAACCAGCCGCGCTACGCCAGCCTGCCCAACATCATGAAGGCGAAGAAGAAGCCGATCGAGACGCTGACGCCCGACGACCTGGGCGTCGACGTGAGCCCGCGGGTCGCGACCCTGAAGGTCGTCGAGCCGCCGGCGCGCAAGGCCGGCGTCAAGGTCGCCAGCGTCGCTGAGCTGGTCGACAAGCTGAAGAACGAAGCGAAGGTGATCTGATGGCCGTCCTGATCGTCGCCGAGCACGACAACGCGGGGCTGCGGCCCGCCACGCTCAACACCGTGACCGCCGCCGGCCGGCTCGGCGGCGAGATCCACGCGCTGGTCGCCGGGTCCGACTGCGGCGGCGCCGCGGCGGCGGCGGCCAAGCTGCCGGGCATCGCCAAGGTGCTGGTCGCCGACGCCCCCGAGTACGCGCACGAGATGGCCGAGAACCTGGCGCCGCTCATTGCCAAGCTGGCGCCCGACTACAGCCACGTGCTGGCGCCGGCCACGACCTTCGGCAAGAACGTGCTGCCGCGCGCCGCCGCGCTCCTCGACGTGCAGCAGATCTCCGACATCAGCGGCATCGAGTCCGAGGACACCTTCGTGCGGCCGATCTACGCCGGCAACGCCATGGCGACGGTCAAGTCGTCCGACACCATCAAGCTGATCACCGTGCGCAGCACCGCCTTCGACGCGGCGCCCGAGGAGGGCGGCTCGGCCGCGACCGAGACCGTCGCGGGCACCGGCGACACCGGGCTCGCCACCTTCGTCGGCCAGGAGCTGACGAAATCGGAGCGCCCCGAGCTGACCACCGCCGGGATCGTCATCTCCGGCGGCCGCGGCATGCAGTCGGGCGAGAACTTCGCCATGCTCGAGCGCATCGCCGACAAGCTGGGCGCCGCGGTCGGCGCCAGCCGCGCGGCGGTCGACGCCGGCTACGTGCCGAACGACTATCAGGTCGGCCAGACCGGCAAGGTGGTCGCGCCCGAGCTGTACATCGCGGTCGGCATCTCCGGCGCCATCCAGCACCTCGCCGGCATGAAGGATTCCAAGGTCATCGTGGCGATCAACAAGGACGAGGAGGCGCCGATCTTCCAGGTCGCCGACTACGGCCTGGTCGCCGATCTCTTCCAGGCGCTGCCCGAGCTGGAGAAAGAGCTTGGCTGAGGGGGCGCCGTGGCGAGCCAACGAACGGAATAGACCCATGTCCGAAGCGAACGAGGCCCAAGGCGATATTCCCGAGATCAAGCGCATCGGGGTGATCGGCGCCGGCCAGATGGGCAGCGGCATCGCCCACGTCTGCGCCCTGGCCGGCTACGAGGTGCGCCTCGCCGACGTCGACCAGGCGCGCCTCGACAAGGCGCTGCAGAAGATCGGCAAGAATCTCGACCGCCAGGTCGGCTCCGGCCGCATCGAGGCGGCGGAGCGCGACGCGGCGCTCGGGCGCATAACGACCGGCACCGACTACGCCATGTTCGAGGACTGCGACGTGGTCATCGAATCGGCGACCGAGAACGAGGAGGTCAAGCGCGAGATCTTCAAGGCGCTCTGCCCGCACCTCAAGCCCGACACGATCCTCTGCACCAACACCTCGTCGATCTCGATCACGCGCCTGGCGGCATCGACCGACCGCCCCGGCCGCTTCATGGGCATGCACTTCATGAACCCGGTGCCGGTCATGAAGCTGGTCGAGCTCATTCGCGGCATCGCGACCGAGGAGACGATCTTCAAGGCGATCCGCGAGCTGGCGGTCAAGCTGCACAAGACCCCGGCGATGGCCGAGGACTTCCCCGCCTTCATCGTCAACCGCATCCTCCTGCCGATGATCAACGAGGCGGTCTACACGCTCTACGAGGGCGTCGGCTCGGTCGATTCGATCGACACCGCGATGCGCCTCGGCGCCAACCACCCCATGGGGCCGCTCGAGCTGGCCGACTTCATCGGCCTCGACACCTGCCTCGCGGTGATGCACGTGCTGTACGACGGGCTGGCCGATTCCAAGTACCGGCCCTGCCCGCTGCTGGTGAAGTACGTCGAGGCCGGCTGGCTCGGCCGCAAGTCGGGCCGCGGCTTCTACGACTATTCCACCGACACGCCCGTCCCGACGCGCTGACACACGACGTCCGCAGGCATTCCGAGCGGCAAGCCTTGCCGGAGCGGTGTCGTCGACGTTCGCCACGCCCGCTCGGTCCCGCGCGTCTCACCAGAGAGTGGGCTTCGTCACCATCATTGCGAAGATGCCGATCAGGCTGAGAAACGCGGGCCAGCCAAGCCAGAACCATATCCGCATATAACGATCGAAAAGCGGGGGAAGCGGGCTGTCGCTGCCGATTGCCTGGCGCGCTATTCCGCGAAGGCGCAGTTGCAGCCAAACGACCGGGAACCAACAGAGGGCGGCGATCGCATAAAGCAGGTAGCTCGAAGCCAGCCAGGGCTCCCAAGGGTCGATGCCGCTTAGGTGAACGAGGGCGAAGCCCGAAAGCGGCTGAACGAGACCCGAAGTGGCCGTAAAGAGCCAGTCGACAAGAACAACATTGCCGGCAACGACGGCGATCGCTCTCGGATCGCGACGCCGGTAGACCAGCCAGAAATGAAGCGCCGTACCGAGCCCGGTGCCAAAGAGAATCGTGGCGCTCAGGATATGCACCCACTTCACCCAGAGGTAGAGGTCGCTCAACGCTCCTCCTCGATGGCGGCCAGAACCAGAACAGCGATCGCGATGGGAATGTTCTTCAAGAGCGGGCCAAAGGGGTCGATCCAGAGATCGGGCATCGCCAGGCTGAGGGCCAGGGTATATCCGGCGATGGCGCACAGTTGGACGACCGCCGTGGCGAATGGGGCGAGCCGCAAGAAGAGACAGACGCCGATCGCCAGGTTCGCGCCGTCGGCGGCATACGCCCACCACGAAAATACTTCGGGTCGCAGGCCGAGGCCGGTTGCGATCTGGGATATCTTCGCCGCCGGTGCGAGAAAGCCGACGAGCCCGGAAAGCGTCCACAAGGCACCAAGCGACCAGCGGAGCGCCGGTCTGAGAAAATAGAGCCGCGCATGCCACAGGTCCTGGGCGTGACTCGGCCTTGCGCGCAGCACCGATTCCATGGCTCGCGGCACGAAACCGAATGCTTCGACGAAGGGTTCCGCAGCGGCGGTGTTTCCGTATTCGAGCTGGCGCAGGGCGGTACTGTTCAGCGGACCGGTGCCGAGCCGATCCCCGATGCGGGCGAACGCCCGAATGATCGGGTCCGGCATAGGGAGAAACCGGGCTCGGGGCAGTCCGAGCCAGCTTCGCAGCAAAACAAGGATCTCCGCGAGCGTGACAACGTGCGGTCCCACAGCGGCAAGAGTCACCCGGGCGATCCGGTCGTCCTCAATCGATCCGAGGACCGCTTGGGCGAGGTCGTCGATAAAGATCGGCCGAAATTTCTGCTGACCGCGGCCCGGAACCGGAATCAGCCAGGGCAAAGCGGCGAGAGCGCGCAGCAGCGATGTGCCGCCATACGATCCGCCGGCATAGACCAGCGACGGCCGTAGCACCACCCAGTCCAGGTCCAGGCCGGCAAGGTATTCGTCTGCCCGCTCCTTGGTGGCGGCGTACGCGGTTTCGGCAGCGGCGTCGGCGCTCACCGCCGAGATCTGGACCACGCGCCGTACGTTGCACTGGACGCAGGCGTCGAACAACGCTTTGGGCGCGAGAAAATGAATGGCTTCGATAGATTGCGTCCGCGTCTGCTGAAGGATTCCCGCACAGTTGACGACGGCGTCGACACCCACGAGCCGCGTGCGCCAAGTATCGGGGGTCGTGTCCCGATTCATATCGGTTTGGACGACCTCGATGTTCGGAAAGCGGCGCTGCATCCTGCCCGGGTTACGGACCGCAGCAACGACGTGATGACCGGCGTCGACGATGGCGGCGACGAGGTGACGGCCGATGAAGCCATTGGCGCCCGTGACGAGAACCCGCATGACACTCGCGACAATTGAATGACGACAACGAACGACTATCCCGATCGACCGTCGATCCCACAAGGTCGCATCGCCCAAAAGGCGCCGACGACGGGCGCGCTGCGCACGGCGCGGCCCAAACCCGCCAGTCGGCGTGCCAAGCGGCCGCGATTCGCAATTCCCTGTTATTCCCTGCCGAGCAGGGAATTTACAGGGGCTCGTCCTCCCCGATCCGGGCGCGGAAGTCGGAGTCGCTCCAGCTCAGGCGCTCGATCAGGGCGAGCAGCATGGCGGTCGCCCGCGCGTCGCCCTCCTGCGCCTTGGCGGCGAGCGCGCGCAGGATCGCGCGCTGCCGGGTGAGCGTCTCGCGCGCCGCGCCCTCGCCCTGCGCGACCGGCGCCCGCAGCTCCTCGATCAGGTCGCGCGCCAGGCCGCGCGGCCCCTTGGGCCGGCCCGCGGGGTTGCCCGACTGGCCGGGCCGGAAGCGCGTGTCGAGCGGCGGCCGGCCGTAGCCGACCACGTAGCCCGCCGCGCCGTCGCCGTGGACGCCGCCGTGGTCGTCGTGGAAGGGGTCGTCACTGTCGCCGTCGTCATCGTGGTCGCCGCCTGCCATGGGCCGGCCTCCTGCGCTGCCACTCCTCGAGTCGGAGTCTGGCATCGGCGCCGCCGGGCGCAACGAGATCGCTGGGGAAAGCGGGGGCTGTCGTCTCGGCGCTTCGTGCCTAGCCAGCGTCCGCGGCAGCGCGCGCGAGCCCCGCGCTGTCGGTGGTCGGCGCCGGCGGCGCCTGGCGTTGGAGGTAGTAGCGGATGAGCGCCTCGGCCGCCGGCGAGTCCCACTGCGCCGCGCCGCGCAGGCCGCCGACCACCCGCCCCTCGGCGTCGATCAGGAAGCTGGTCGGCAGGCCGGTGACGCCGAAGGCCTGGGCCAGCGCGCTGGTCGGATCGAGATAGAGCCCGAGATGGCGCAGCCCGTGCCGCGCGGCGAAGGCGGCCACCGTGTCGCGCCCGCCGCGGTCGATGGAGACCGCCGCCACGGTCAGCCCGGCGCCGCCGAGGCGCGCCTGCAGGCGCTCGAGCGACGGCATCTCCTCGACGCAGGGCCCGCACCAGGTCGCCCAGAAGTTGACCAGCACGACCTGCCCGGCGAAATCCGAGAGCCGCAGGCGGCGGCCGTCGAGGGCGCTGAAGGCCTCCGCCGGCGCTGGCACGGGCGGGTCCAAGAGGGTAAAGTCCTCGGCGAATGCGCCTTCGAGCGGCGGCCCGGCGTCGGCCGCCGCGTTTTGCCTTGCCCCTGGGGCTTTCGGGCCGAGCCCGACGACCGGGGTGGCGAACGCGGCGACGGCGGCGGCCAGCAGCACCGCGGCGGCGGCGCGCCCGGCAAGACGGTCGAAAGCGGTCCTGAACCCGATGAGCAGCAAGCGGAACACGGTCTCCTCCGTTCCCGGCGCGGCGGACGACTCCGCCCGGCGCCCCGGGGTCAATACCGGGGCCAATGCGATGTGGGGCGGCCGCTTCGAGACCGGCCCCGACGAAGTCATGGAGCGGATCAACGCCTCGATCGACTTCGACCGCCGACTCTACGCGCAGGACATCCGCGCCTCCAAGGCGCACTGCGAGATGCTGGTGCGCCAGGGCATCGTGACGCCCGAGGATGGCGAAGCGATCGGCCAAGGTCTAGACACGATTGCGCGAGAGATCGACGCGGGGCGCTTCGAGTTCCGCCGCGAGCTCGAGGACATCCACATGAACGTCGAGGCGCGCCTCACGGAGCTGATCGGCGAGCCGGCCGGGCGGCTGCACACGGCGCGCTCGCGCAACGACCAGGTGGCGACCGACTTCCGCCTCTGGGTGCGCGACGCGCTCGATGCGCTCGACGGCCAGGCGCGCGCGCTGCAGGCGGCGCTGATCGACCAGGCCGAGGCGCAGGCCGCGACCGTCATGCCGGGCTACACCCACCTGCAGGCCGCCCAGCCGGTCACCCTGGGGCACCACCTGCTGGCCTACGTCGAGATGATCGGGCGCGACCGCGGCCGGCTGCGCGACGCCCGCGCGCGGCTCAACGAATGCCCGCTCGGGGCGGCGGCGCTGGCCGGCACGGCCTTCCCGATCGACCGGGCGGCGACGGCCGCGGCGCTCGGCTTCGACCGGCCGATGGCGAACTCGATCGACGCCGTGTCGGACCGCGACTTCGCGCTGGAGTTCCTGGCCGCCGGCGCGCTCCTGGCCACGCACCTGTCGCGCCTGGCCGAGGAGCTGGTGCTGTGGTGCAGCGAGGGCTTCCGCTTCGTCGCGCTGTCCGACGCCTTCACCACCGGCAGCTCGATCATGCCGCAGAAGAAGAACCCCGACGCGGCCGAGCTGGTGCGCGCCAAGGCCGGCCGGGTGATCGGCGCGCTGACCGGCCTGCTGGTCGTGATGAAGGGCCTGCCGCTGGCCTACGGCAAGGACATGCAGGAGGACAAGGAGCCGGTGTTCGACGCCTTCGACACCCTGCAGCTCGCGCTCGCCGCCAGCGCCGGCATGGTGCGCGACATGCGCCCCGACCCGGAGGCGCTGCACGCCGCGACCCGGGCCGGCTTCTTGACCGCGACCGACCTGGCCGACTGGCTGGTGCGCGTGCTCGGCCTGCCGTTCCGCGAGGCGCACCACCGCACCGGCGCGATCGTGCGCCGCGCCGAGGAGATGGGCTGCGACCTGGCCGAGCTGCCGCTCGCCGAGATGCAGGCGATCGAGCCGCGCCTCAACGATCAGGTCTTCGAGGTGCTCTCGGTCGAGCGCGCCGTGGACAGCCGCACCAGCCTGGGCGGCACGGCGCCGAGCCGGGTGCGCGCCGCCGTCGCCGCCGCGCGGGAGCGCTTCCTGTGAGCGGCGCGACGCAACGCCCGGGGCGCGGCCGGCCTGCCGCGGTGCCGAGGGCCGTCCTGCGGGCGGTATCGGCGGCGGTGCTGGCGGCGGCGCTGCTGGGCACGCTCGGCGCCTGCGGCAAGAAGGCCGGGCTGCGCCCGCCGGACGGCGAGGCAGCGGCCTACACCTGGCCGCGGGCCTATCCCGACCCGGCCACGGTGCGCCCGGAGAAAACGGCGGAGAAGGAGACGGAGACCACCCGGACGCCGTCGCGCGAGCAGGCCCCGGCGCACGCCAGCGACATCACGACGTTCCCGGAACCGCCCCCGGGACCGCCCCCGGAATCGCCCATGGCGGCGCCATGAGCGCGTTCGCCTACCGCAACGGCGTCCTGCACGCCGAGGACGTTGCGCTCGACCGCATCGCCGGCGCGGTCGGCACGCCGTTCTACTGCTATTCCGAAGGCGCGATCGAGGACGCCTACCGCGCCTTCGCGGCGGCGCTCGCCGGCCTGCCGGCGACCATCTGCTACGCGCTCAAGGCGAACGGCAACCTCGCCGTGGTGCGCAGCCTGGCGCGCCTCGGCGCCGGGGCCGACGTGGTCTCGGAGGGCGAGCTGCGCCGCGCGCTGGCCGCCGGGATCCCGGCCGACAAGATCGTCTTCGCCGGGGTCGGCAAGACGCCGGGCGAGATGGCGGCGGGGCTCGACGCCGGCATCCTGCAGTTCAACGTCGAGTCGCTGCCGGAGCTCGAGACCCTGTCGCGGGTGGCGCGCGAGCGCGGCGCCACGGCGGCGGTGGCGCTCAGGGTCAATCCCGACGTCGACGCCCGCACCCACGCCAAGATCGCGACCGGCAAGAAGGAGAACAAGTTCGGCATCGACCTCGACCAGGCGGCCGCCGTGTTCCACCACGCCGCCACCCTGCCGGGGATCGCGGTCGCCGGGATCGCCGTGCACATCGGCTCGCAGCTCACCGACCTGGCGCCCTACCGGACCGCCTTCACCCGCGTCGCCGCGCTGTACCGAGAGCTCGCCGCGGCCGGCCTGCCGCTCCGGCGGCTCGACCTCGGCGGCGGGCTGGGGATCACCTACCGGGACGAGCCGGCGCCGGACCTGGCCGGCTACGCCGCCGCGGTGCGCGAGGCGACCGCCGGGCTCGACGCCGAGCTGGTGTTCGAGCCGGGCCGCCTCCTGGTCGGCAACGCCGGCGTCCTGGTCACCCGGGTGCTCTACGTCAAGGCGGGCACGGCGCGCCGCTTCGTCATCGTCGACGCGGCGATGAACGACCTGATCCGGCCGACGCTGTACGACGCCTGGCACGAGATCGTGCCGGTCCGCGCCCCGGCGCCCGAGGCGCCGCGCCAGCCGGTCGACATCGTCGGCCCGGTCTGCGAGACGGCCGACACCTTCGCCGAGCACCGCGCGCTGCCGCCGGTCGCGGCCGGCGAGCTGCTGGCGATCCGCTCGACCGGGGCCTATGGCGCCGTCATGTCGTCGACCTATAATTGCCGGCTGCCGGCGCCGGAGGTCCTGGTGCGCGGGCGCGACTACGCCGTCGTCAAGCCGCGCCCGGACCACGCGGCGCTGATGGCGCAGGACCGGCTGCCGCCCTGGCTCGCCGAGGACGGCAACGAGACATCGCGCGGCGCGGCCTGACTCTGCTATTCTTGGGCCCCGAGGCGCGCTCCGGGTGCGTTCCTGACGCGCCCCGGGTGCAGAACGCCGAGACCGCAACCGAGGTGCCGATGGTGCAGGACGCACGCGACGACGCCGACAGGACTCGAGGAAACGAGCGGCTGCCGCGCCGCCTGCCCGCCCTGCTCCGCCTGGCCGGCCTGGCGATCGCCTGGGAGCGGCTGTGGCCCGCCCTGTGGCCGGCCGCGGGCGTGCTCGGCCTGTTCGTCGCGCTCGCCCTGCTCGACGCCCTGCCGGCGCTGCCCGGATGGCTGCACGCCGTCGTCCTGCTCGCCCTGCTGGCCGGCTTCGCCGGATTGCTGGCGCGCGGCCTGCGCCGCCTCCGGTGGCCCGACCGAATCGCCGCCCGGCGCCGCCTGGAGCGCGACAGCGACCTCGCGCATCGCCCGCTGGAGGGCCTGGAGGACGCGCTGGCGACCGGCGCCGGCGACCGCGAGGCGACCGCCCTCTGGGCGCTGCACCGGCGCCGCCTGGCCGGGCTGCTGCGGCACCTGCGGGTGCGGCTGCCGCGCGCCGGGCTGGCCGCGATCGACCCCTTGGCGCTGCGCGGCGCCCTGCTGCTGCTGCTGTTCGTCGCCATCGTCGCCGGCGGCGGCGAGTGGAACGCCCGCCTGGCGCGCGCCGTCACCCCGGACCTGCCGATCTTCGCCGCGGCGCCGCCGGCCACGCTCAACGTCTGGGTCACGCCGCCGGAGTACACCGGAGTGCCGCCGCTGTTCCTCGACTCCGCGCCGCAGGGGACGGCGCAGGGGACGGCGCAGGGAACGGCACCGGGGACGGCGCCGGGGACGGCGCCGGCGGCGCTGTCGATTCCCGCGGGGAGCAAGGTGCTCGGCCAGCTCCAGGGCGGGCGCGGCGTGCCCGGCCTGACCGTCGCCGGCAAGACGACGCCGTTCGAGACGATCGGCCCCGGCTCCTACAAGCTGGAGCGCGAGATCACCGCCGGCGACCGCCTGACGGTCGAGCAGAACGGCCGCGAGCTGGCCGCCTGGCCGTTCACGCTGGTGGCCGACGCCGCGCCGACCATCGAATTCCAGAGGGCCCCGTCGCGCAGCGAGCGCGCGGCGCTGCGCGTCGACTACCTGGCCGAGGACGACTACGGGCTGAGCAGCGCGAAGCTCGTCATCCGCCGCATCGACCGGCCGGACGACCCGGCGCTGGAGATTCCGCTGCCGCTGCCGGGCGCCGCGCTGCGGCGCGCCGAGTCGACGAGCTACCAGGACCTGACGCCGCACCCCTGGGCCGGGATCGCGGTCGAGATGCAGCTCGTCGCCGAGGACGCCGCCGGGCAGCAGGGCAAGAGCGACACGGTGCGCAGCGTCCTGCCCGAGCGCATCTTCAATCATCCGGTGGCGCGTGCGCTGGTCGAGCTGCGCAAGCAGCTGACGCTCAATCCCGAGGCCCGCCTGCCGGTGGTGCGCGCGCTCGAGGAGATCTACGACCGGCCGCAGCACTATTTCGACGACATCGTCGTCGCGCTCGCGCTGCGCTCGGCGGAGCGCCGCCTAGTGCACGATTCCACCGCGGAGGCCGTGCCGGAGGTCCAGCAGCTGCTGTGGGACACCGCGCTGCACATCGAGGAGGGCGAGCTGGCGCTCGCCGAGCGCGATCTGCGCGAGATCCAGAAGAAGCTGATGGAGGCCCTGGCGCAGGGCGCCGACGACGCCGAGATCGAGCGCCTGATGGACCAGCTGCAGCAGGCGCTCGACCGCTTCCTCGAGGCGATGGCCAAGCAGATGCGCGATCAGCTGGCGCGCGGCGAGATGAAGAACCAGGCGCCGCCGCCGGGGACCCAGTTCCTGCAGAGCCAGGACCTGCAGAAGATGATCGACCGGGCGCGCGAGCTGGCGCGCAGCGGCGCGCGCGACGCGGCGCAGCAGTTGCTCGCGCAGTTGCAGAACATCCTGGAGAACCTGCGGGCCAATCCCTTCGCCCAGGGCATGAACGAGTCGAGCCGCAACGCCTTCCAGATGATGCAGGACATGGAATCGATGCTGCAGCGCCAGCAGAAGCTGCTCGACCGCAGCTTCCAGCGCTCGCAGCGCTCGCAGCCGGGCGGCGACGCGACCACGCCGGGGCAGAGCCAGTCGGGCCGCGGCGCCGCGCAGGACCAGGAGGGCCTGCGCCGCGACCTGGGCGAGATGATGCGCCGGCTGGGCGAGGCCCTCGGCGACATCCCGCGCGCCCTGGGCCGCGCCGAGCGCGCCATGCGCGACGCCCGCGACGCGCTGCAGGCCGACCGCTTCGGCGACGCGGTGGACCCGCAGACGCGCGCGCTCGACCAGCTGCAGCAAGGCATGCAGACCATGGCCGACAAGTTCATGGAACAGATGATGGGCGAACAGGGGCCGCGCGGCACCGGTCAGGTCGGCGCCCAGCCGGGCCGCGGGCGCGACCCGCTCGGCCGCCAGCCGGGCGACACCGGGACCGAGGCCATGGAAGGGGTCAAGATCCCCGACCAGATGGAGCTGCGCCGGTCGCGCGAGATCCTCGACGAACTGCGCCGGCGCCGCGGCCAGCGCCAGCGGCCCGAGTTCGAGCTCGAGTATATCGACCGCCTGCTGAAGCAGTTCTGAGCGCGGTCGGGCGGGCGCCGGATATCGCCCGTCGGCTCAAGCCCGTCAGCCTGTCGCCCGTCGGCTCAAGCCCCTCGGCCCCCTGCCCCTCGGCCCCCTGCCCCTCGGCCCTCTGCCCCTCGGCCCTCTGCCCTCTGCCCGTCAGCTTGCCGTCCGGCAGAGCGCGACGCGGCCGCGCAGGATGGCGTCCTCGGCCTCGCGGCAGATCGTCTGCAGGGTGAACGGCTTGGTCACGACGCGGCAGATCAGCTCGTCGAGATTGTGCGCCCGCTGGCGCTCCGCCGAATAGCCGGTCATCAGCAGGATCGGCATGTCGGGCCAGTCCCGCGCCGCCTTGAGCGCCAGGCCGATGCCGTCGAGCCCGGGCATCACGATATCGGTGATCAGCAGATCGAACTCGGCGTCGCGCAGGTGCTCGAGCGCCGCCAGCCCGTCGTCGGCCGCCGCAACGGCATGGCCGCGGTGCGCGAGCGCCCGCGACACGAAGCTTTGGACCGCCTTGTCGTCCTCGGCGACCAGAATGCGCGCCATGACTGTCTTCCTCCTACCTGGCGAAGCGGGGCCCGCGCGGGCCCCGCTTCCTCGTTCCCTAACCAAGTGTGAACGCCGGCGGTTAACAAGGCGTTAAGACGGCGACGGCCGGCGCGCCGGCCGGACCGGGCACGGCCGGACCGGGCACGGCGCCGGCGGCGCGCGCGGCGGCGCGGGTCGCCCAAGTCGATCGCACGAAACCTGGAGACGACTTTAAATATAATTCATTTATCTAAAGTTTTATACAATTCTATATTAAATACTCTTAGTAATGTGGTGAAGGAATGCTTGACAATTATTTCGCACATGTTAATATGTCACAACTTGATCACTGCAATCGGGGTTCCGCGGCGGAGAGTCGGAATGGTGACGACAGCGGCTACGCCACGACTGACACGCCATGACAGCGCGCGCCTGGAGCGCGACCGCTCGCCCGAGGCGCGCGCCGAGACGGCCACGCGCGTCGCCCAGGTCTTCGCCGACGAGGGGATCAGCGAGCAGGCCAGGGAGATCGCCCTCGACATCATCGAGCGCCTGGCGCGGGACGTCGAGATGCAGGTCCGGCGCGCGGTCAGCGAACAGCTCAAGCATTGCCCCTTCCTGCCGGCGGCGATCGCCCGGCAACTGGCGCACGACGTCGAGTCGGTCGCGGTGCCGATGATCCGCTATTCCACGGTGCTGGACGATGCCGAGCTGATCGCCATCATCCGCGACGGCAACCCGGCCAAGCAGCTCGCCGTGGCCGAACGCGCCACGGTCTCTCCCACGGTCTCCAAGGCGCTGGTCGAGACCCGGCGCCGCGAGGTGGTCGGCACGCTGCTCGCCAACCACGGGGCGGAGATCGCCGAGCAGTCGTACCACGAGGTGCTCGACGACCATGTCGCCGACCGGACGATCCAGAACCTGCTGGTCGACCGCCCCACGCTGCCGATCGGCGTGACCGCGCAGCTGATCGATCGCGTGGCCTCCGCCCTGCGCGAACGCCTCATCGCGCGCCACGGCTTTCCGCCCGTCATGGTCGACGCCATCGTCGACCAGGGGCGCGAGCGGGTGCTGGCGGAGCAGGCCGGCACCCTGACCCTGCCGGCGGAGATGGATTTCCTGGTGCAGCGCCTGAAGAGCCGCGGCGCGCTGAGCACGACCTTCGCGCTGCGCGCCCTGGCCAACGGCGACCTGCACCTCTTCGAGGCGACGATGGCCTGCCATGCGAGCATCCCCTCGGAGAACGCCCGCCAGCTGATCCGCGACGGCGGCCACAACGGCTTCCGCCGCCTGTACAACCAGGCCGGCCTGCTGCCCGAGCTGTTCCCCGCGTTCCGCGCCGCGCTCGACATCGCCAGGGAGGTGCGCCGCAGCCGCCCGGACGGCTGGCGCGCGCAGGACACCAAGCGGATCCTCGAGACCATGGTGCGCAGCTGCCCGGAGATCGCGCCCGGCGACCTGGAGAACGTGCTCGCCCAGGTGTCGCGGCGCACGGCGCCGTCCGCGGCCGGCCTCGGCGCGTAGCCTGGCCGGAGCGCCGCGGCGCGCGGCACCGGGATTCACCAGGCGCGGAAATTCCTTAAGCGGCGAAAAATCACGACGCGGCGGGGACCACGAACTCGATCGACAGGCGGCCCTCGCGCGGCGGGTTCTTCGCCGTCGTCTCGAAGCGCGTCGTTCCGCCGGGCGGCAAGCGCTTCTGCTCCGTGTCGAAGGTCCACTCGCTGATGTTCGCGCCGTCGGACCCGATGAGGCGGGCCCGCAGCGTCGGCACCGCGCGCTCCGAATCGGCCACGTTCGCCACGAGGCCCTCGATGACGACGACGCGCGCCCCGTCGACCAGTCGGCGGACCGACTTCACGTCGCGGAGCTCGAGGCCGAGCGCCGCGCTGGGCGCCGCGCCGAGCCCGACGAGATCGTAGAGCCGCGCCATCGCCGGCACCTGCGCGACGATCTGGCGTTGCCCGAAGTAGAACCCGCCGCCCAGCACCGCAACCACCAGTAGGAACAGCACCCAGCCCAGCGCCACGGGCGACGGCCCGGCCCGGTCTGCCCGGGTTGGCTTGCGCCCGCCGGTCCGGCGCGGGCGTTCGCGCCGCGCCGCCGGGGCCGGCGCCTCGGCAAGCGGCGGCGCGGTGGGGGCCTCCGCCTCGGCCGCCGGCGCAGGCGGCGCGGGTGGCGCCTCTTCGACCGGCGCCGCGGCTTCCATCTCGGCCGGCGCTTCGGTTTCGGGTGCCGGCTCGGGTGCCGGCTCGGGGGCCGCTTCGGCGGCCGGCTCGGGCGTTGGTTCGGGGGCCGGTTCGGGCGCTTGCGGAGCGGGCGCTTCGCTTATCGCCTCGGCGGCCTCCGCGGCCGGCTCCTGGAACCAGCTCTTGCCGCAGGCGCCGCAGCGGACCGAACGTCCCGTGGGGCCGAGGCGCTTCGCATCGACGCGAAAGGTGGTATCGCAAGAGGGACAGGTCAGATTCATGAAGTGCGGACTGGCCGACCCGCGGAGGATTGCATGTCACCTTATATGGACGGGCCCGACGCAAGGCAAGCGACGCGCAGGCGTTGCGGGGACGCGCGACGCGGGCGGCCGGGGCAGGTTGGGGCGCCCGGAGTCGGCGCGGGGCGCCCGGGGCGGCGCTTTACGAGACTCCGGGGCCTGTGCCATTCTCGCGGACTTCCCCGACGCAGGGCCCGCGGCCCGGAACGCCCGCAGGAGACGGGGTCGCGGGAGGTCGTCAGCCGGAGGTTTTGGACACTCTTGGTTCGCTTCGAGGACGTCGCTTTTCATTACGGCGCTGGCCCCGATGTCCTGCGCCATGTCGATTTCCACCTGCCGCCGGCCTCCTTCCGCTTCCTCGCCGGACCGAGCGGCGCGGGCAAGTCGTCCCTGCTCAAGCTGATGTACCTGGCGCAGCGCCCGTCGGCCGGGCGAATCCACCTGTTCGACCGCGACGTGGCGCACCTGACCCGCCGCCAGAAGGCGGAGACGCGCCGGCGCATCGGCGTGGTGTTCCAGGACTTCCGCCTGCTCGACCATCTGACCGCCCTCGACAACGTCGCGCTGCCGCTGCGCATCGCCGGACAGCGCAGCGCCAAGGTGCGCGACCACGTCGCCGAGCTGCTCGCCTGGGTCGGGCTCGGCGACTATCTCGGCGCCTATCCCGCCACGCTGTCGGGCGGCCAGCAGCAGCGCGTCGCCATCGCGCGCGCCGTCGTCGGCCGGCCGCGCCTGCTGCTCGCCGACGAGCCGACCGGCAACGTCGACGACCGCATCGCGGTGCGCCTGCTCTATCTCTTCGAGGAGCTCAACAAGCTGGGCACGACCATCGTCATCGCGACCCACAACGAGTCGCTGGTCGCGCGCTTCAGCCATCCCGTGATGCGCCTGCACGACGGCGAGGTGCGGGTCACGCAGGGCGGCGCCGCGATCGCCGCGCCGTCCAAGGGAAGCGCGGCGTAAATGCTGCGCGCCAACCGCGATCTGCCGCTCGAGCGCGACGCCTCGGCACGCTACCTGCCCTGGCTGATCGCGGTCATGGTGTACCTGGCGGCGCTCGGGCTGGTCGGCGGCCTGGTCATGAACAAGGTCGTCGCGCGCTGGAGCGCCGGGCTGCAGGGCACCGCGACGGTGCAGGTCCCGCCGGAGGACCCGGCGGGCGGCGGCGTGGGCCGCGCCGCGCGCCTCGACCGCGCCATCGAGATCCTGCTGGCGACCGACGGCGTGACCGACGCCCGGGTGCTGGAGCCCGACGAGATCGCCGCGCTGATCGAGCCCTGGCTCGGGGCCGGAGCCGACTATGGCGACCTGCCGCTGCCCGACCTGATCGCCGTGACCTTCGAGCCGGCGCGCGCGCCCGATCTCGACCGCCTGGCCGCCGACCTGGCCGCCGCCGTCCCCGGCACCCTGCTCGACGACCACCAGCGATGGCTCGCGCGTTTGACGAACCTGGCGCGCTCGATCGAGCTGGTGGCCGGCTTCGTGGTGGCGCTGATCGGCTTCGCGGCCGTGGCGACGGTGGTCTTCGCGACGCGCATGGGGCTCTCGCTGCACGCGCCGATCATCCATCTGCTGCATCTGATCGGCGCGCAGGACGCCTACGTGGCGCAGCAGTTCCAGGCGCATGCCCTGCGGCTGACGCTGCGCGGCGGCGTGCTCGGCGTCGCCCTGGCCGCGGTCACCGTGCTGCTGCTGCAGCGCATCGCCGCCGGGCTCGACGACCTGCCGGTGCCGTCGTTCGAGCTCGGCCCCTACGACTGGATCCTGCTGATCGTGCTGCCCGCGATCGTCGCCGGCATCGCGATGGCGACGGCGCGCTTTACCGTTCTGCGCACGCTCGGGCGCCTGCCCTAGCCCGGACGATGAGGCGCGTGCCATGATCCGCGGTCGGGGCGCAAGCGGGAGGCGGGCTCGCCGCGTCAGCCTGCGCCGCGTGCTCGCTGTCGCCGGCCTGCTGGTCGCCGCCTGGACCATCGGCCTGCTGTGGTTCGCCGAAGCGCTGCCCAGCACGGTGGCCGACCCGGACCGGCGCACCGACGCCATCGTCGTGCTGACCGGCGGCAGCGACCGCGTGCATCAGGGAATCGAGCTGCTCGCCAAGGACCGCGCCGCCAAGCTGTTCATCTCGGGCGTGTACCGCGGCGTCGACGTGCAGGAGCTGCTGCGCGTTTCGCAGAGCTCGCCGGCGAACCTCGCGTGCTGCATCGTGCTCGGCTACGAGGCGGACAGCACCCGCGGCAACGCGATCGAGACGGCGGAATGGATGCACGCGGAGGGGCTGACCTCCCTGCGGCTGGTGACCGCCGCGTACCACATGCCGCGCAGCCTGCTCGAGTTCCGGCGCGCCATGCCGGAAATCGAGATCGTTCCGCACCCGGTCTTTCCGCAGAACTTCAAGCGCGACGACTGGTGGCGCTGGCCCGGCAGCGCGGCGCTGATCGCCAGCGAATACAGCAAGTACCTCGTGGCCCTGCTGCGCGGCGCCTTCGCCGCGGCCGGCCCGGCCGGGCCGACCGGAAGCGGTCAAGCGGCAAGCGGCCAAACGGCAAGCGGGCCATCGGGGAGCGCCCAGCCGGGGAGCGCCCAGCCGGGGAGCGCCCAGCCGGGGAGCGCCCAGCCGGGGAGCGCCCAGCCGGGGAGCGCCCAGCCGGGGACCGACCCGTGATCGCCCTGCGCTCGCTCCTGTTCAACGTGGCGTTCCTCGCCTGGACCACGATGATGCTGCTGGTGACGCTGCCCATGATCGTGGCGCCGCTGCACGCCTTCGTGAAGCTGGGCCGCATCTGGGCGCGCGGCTGCCTGGCGCTGCTGTCCGGCCTCTGCGGCCTGCGCCACGAGATTCGCGGCGGCGCGCACCTGCCGGCGCAGCCCTGCATCCTGGCGGCCAAGCATCAGTCGGCCTGGGACACGATCATCTTTCTTCTGCTGGTCGACACGCCGAGCTACGTGTTCAAGAAGGAGCTGCTCTGGGTGCCGCTGTTCGGCTGGTACATGCTGCGCGCCGGCAGCATCGCCATCGACCGCAGGGGCGGCGCAGGCGCGCTCCGTCAAATGATCGAGTCGGCGCGCGAGGCGCTGCGCCGCGGCCAGTTCATCGTGATCTTCCCCGAGGGCACGCGGGTCGCGCCGGGCCGGCGGCGCCCCTATCACCCCGGCGTGGCGGCGCTCTATTCGCAGCTCGACGTGCCGGTGGTGCCGGTCGCGGTGAACTCGGGGCTGTACTGGGGCCGGCGCCGCTTCCGCAAGCGGCCCGGCCGGATCGTGCTCGAGTTCCTGCCGCCGATCGCGCCGGGCCTGCCGCGCCGGCGCTTCGCCGCCGCGCTGGAGACGGCCATCGAGACGGCCAGCGACCGCCTGCTGGCGGAGGCGCAGCCGCCGGCCGGGCCGGCCGCGACGCCTGTGGACAAGCCTGTGAGCAATGGCGCGAACCCGCAGTAATCCGCGGTTCCGGCGCGACCGCCCCGGCATGCGGCCTCGTTGCGGGCCCGGGCGCGCCGCGAAACGAACCGGGAACACCGCCTTGACCGGACCCCGCGCTACGCCCTATCTTTAGACGGAGTTCCGCAGAAAACTGCGGTTTTTCTGCGCCCCCGAGGCGCAGCGCAGGACCACCGCCGGAGACCGCGCCCTCATGCAGGCCCTCTCGACCCTGTCGCAGCAGATCTGGGACATGAAATACCGCCTCAAGACGGCGACGGGCGAGCCTGTGGACAAAACCCTGGCCGACACCTGGCGCCGCGTGGCGCGCGCCCTGGCCCGCCCCGAGCGCGACGCGGCCGCTTGGGAATCAAGCTTCTACGCGGCCTTGCAGGACTTCGCCTTCATCCCGGCCGGGCGCATCCTGGCCGGCGCCGGCAGCGCGCGCAACGTCACCCTGTTCAACTGCTTCGTCATGGGCACCGTGCCGGACGACATGGCGGGGATCTTCGAGGGCCTCAAGGAGGCGGCGCTCACCCTGCAGCAGGGCGGCGGCATCGGCTACGACTTCTCGACGCTGCGCCCCAAGGGCGCCCCGGTGCACGGCGTCGGAGCCGACGCCTCGGGGCCGCTCAGCTTCATGGACGTCTGGGACGCCATGTGCCGCACGGTGATGAGCGCCGGCTACCGGCGCGGCGCGATGATGGCGACGCTGCGCTGCGACCACCCCGACGTCGAGGCCTTCGTCGAGGCCAAGCAGGAGCCGGAGCGCCTGCGCATGTTCAACCTTTCGGTCCTGGTGACCGACGAATTCCTGCAGGCGGTGCGCGAGGACGCGCCCTGGGAATTGAAGTTCGGCGGGGTGACGCACCGCGTCGTCGAGGCGCGCGCCCTGTGGGACCGCATCATGCGCGCGACCTACGCCTATGCCGAGCCCGGCGTGATCTTCATCGACCGCATCAACCGCAGCAACAATCTCTGGTACTGCGAGGACATCCACGCCACGAATCCCTGCGTGACGGCCGAGACATGGATCCAGACGTCGGACGGACCGCGGCAAGTGCGCGAGCTCGTCGGCCGGTCCTTCGAGGCCGTCGTCAACGGCAGGGCCCACGCGTCCGGCCCCGAGGGCTTCTTCGAGACCGGGCGCAAGCCGGTCCTGCGGCTCACCCTGCGCGAGGGCGGCCGACTCCGCCTCACCACGGACCATCCGGTGCTGCGCGTCACGCGGCGAACGCGCGCTCGCCTGGACTGCGACTGGACCGAGGCCGGCGCGCTCGGTCCCGGAGACGAGATCATCCTGCACGATCACGGCGCCGATCTCGAATGGCCGGGCCGCTACGGCGCCGACGAAGGCTATCTGGTCGGCCTGCTGCTGGGCGACGGCACGGTCAAGGCCGACAAGGTCGTGCTCTCCGCCTGGCCCGGGGCGATGACCGCCGACGGAACGCTCGAGCGTCCCGGAACCTTGGGCGTGATGCGGGCCGCCGAGGCCGCGGCGCGGTCCCTGCCGCACCGGGCCGACTTCGCCGGCTGGATGACGGTCGCGGGACGCGGCGAGCGGCGCCTGGCGTCGGGCGCGCTCAAGAAAATCGCCGCGACTCTTGGCCTCGCGCCGGGACGCAAAACGATCAGCGACGAGATCGAGCGCACCTCGAGCGCGTTCCACCGCGCCTTCCTGCGCGGCCTGTTCGACAGCGACGGCTCGGTGCAGGGCAGTCAGGAGAAGGGGGTCAGCGTGCGCCTGGCGCAGAGCGATCCCGCGTTCCTGCGCGCCGTGCAGCGCATGCTGCTCCGGCTCGGCATCGTCTCCAAGATCTATCTCACGCGCCGACCCGCCGGGCCGCGCCTGCTGCCGGACGGGCGCGGCGGGCGAAAGGTCTACGACTGCGCGGCCGACCACGAGCTGATCGTCAGCAGCGCGAACCTGCTTCGCTTCGCGGCGCGGATCGGCTTCGCCGACACGGACAAGGCGGCGCGGCTGCGGCGCCTGTTGAACGGCTATCGCCGCGCGGTCAACCGCGAACGGTTCGTCGCCACCGTGGACTCGCTGGAGCCCGAGCCGGCCGAGCCGGTCTACGACCTGCGCGTGCCGGGCGTCAACGCGTTCGACGGCAATGGGCTCTACCTGCACAATTGCGGCGAGCAGCCGTTGCCGCCCTACGGCGCCTGCCTGCTCGGCTCGATCAACCTGGCCGCGCTGGTGCGGGCCCCCTTCACGCCGCAGGCCGCGCTCGACCTCGCCCGGCTCGAGGCCCTGGTGCCGCCGGCGGTGCGCATGCTCGACAACGCGATCGACGTGTCGCGCTTCCCGCTGCCGCAGCAGAAGCACGAGGCGCAGGCCAAGCGGCGCATCGGCCTCGGCATCACCGGCCTGGCCGACGCCCTGATCCTGTGCAACGCGCGCTACGGCAGCGCCGACGCGGTCGAGCTCACCGAGCGCTGGCTCGCCGACCTGCGGCGCAGCGCCTACCGGGCGTCGGTCGAGCTGGCGCGCGAGAAGGGCGCCTTTCCGCTGTTCGACCGCGAGCGCTATCTCGAAGGCGAGACGATCCGCGGCCTCGATGCCGAGCTGCGCGAGGCGATCGCGCGCGACGGCATCCGCAACGCGCTGGTCACCTCGGTCGCGCCGACCGGCACCATCTCGCTGCTCGCCGACAACATCTCCTCGGGCCTCGAGCCGGTGTTCAGCTTCACCCACACGCGCCAGGTCCTGCAGCCCGACGGCAGCCGCCACACCGAGGAGGTGAGCGACCATGCCTACCGGCAGTTCCGCCGCCTGCAGGGCGAGGCCGCGCCGCTGACCGCCGCCTTCGTCGACGCGCAGGGCCTGGAGCCGGCGGCGCACGTCGTGATGCAGGCGACGGTGCAGAAGTACATCGACAGCTCGGTCTCGAAGACCATCAACGTGCCCGAGGACATCTCCTTCGAGGCCTTCAAGGACGTCTACCTGCAGGCCTACGACCTGGGCTGCAAGGGCTGTACGACCTACCGCCCGAACGCCGTGACCGGCGCCGTGCTGGAGGCCGCCGAGGCGGGCGCGCCGGCGCCGGGCGGGGCGGCCCGGGTCGAGACCGTGGCGCCGGCCGCGGCGGCCGAGACGGTCGAGGTGACCGGGGCGGCCGGGGCAATCGAGGCGGTCGAGGCGGCCGAGGCGCCGCCGCCGGCCGCCGAGGCCAGCGCGGGCGCAGGCGGCGTGGTCTACATGGCCGAGCCGCTGGAGCGCCCGCAGGCCCTGCCGGGGCGCACCTACAAGCTGCGCTGGCCGGAAAGCGACCACGCGATCTACATCACCCTCAACGACATCGTGCAGGACGGCCGCCGCCGCCCCTTCGAGATCTTCATCAACTCGAAGAACATGGAGCACTACGCCTGGACCCTGGCGCTGACGCGCATGATCAGCGCAGTGTTCCGGCGCGGCGGCGACGTCTCCTTCGTGGTCGAGGAGCTGCGCGCGGTGTTCGACCCGCGCGGCGGCGCCTGGCTCGGCGGGCGCTACGTGCCCTCGCTGCTCGCCGCGATCGGCGCGGTGATCGAGCGCCACATGGTCGACATCGGGTTCCTCGCCGCGCAGGACGCGACGGCCGAGGGCGGCGCGGCGCGCGTGGTCAACCTCGACGAGCGCGGCGCCACGCGGCGCGCCGCGCGGCGCTGCCCGAAGTGCGGCTTCCCCTCGCTGATCCACCAGGAAGGCTGCGACCTCTGCACCTCCTGCGGCCACTCCAAGTGCAGCTGACCCTTCGACGCCAGGGCCTCATCGCTCGGAGGCTTCGGCCCTTTGCGCTTCGGTGATGATCTCGTCCGGGCTGCTGGCCTCGAACTTCGGCAGATCGCCGCCGATCGCTTCCCACGGCGCCTTCGAGCGCACGTAGATGTGGCACTCCTTGTCGGCCGGGTGTCCCGGGTGCGCGCCGCCGTCGAGCGTCGTCGGCGCGATGTACATGAGGCGCGGCTCGCTGTCCTCGTAGCCGAAGAGATGCCCGCCGCAGGTGCGGCAGAACTGGCCGGCGAAGCTCGGCGAGCTCCGGTAGGTCGTCAGGTTCTCCGCGCCTTCGATGGCGACGTCGCTGCGCTTCACCACCGCGCCGGTCCCGAAGAACGTGCCGTAGATCTTGCGGCAGCGCTCGCAATGGCAGTGCTGCACGCTGAGCGCGGGGGCGAGCAGCTTGTAGCGCACCGCCCCGCAGTGACAGCCGCCTTCCAGCGGAAAACGGGACATCTCGACTCCCTCCCTGCGATCGGCCGGCGCCGCGTGCCGCCGCCGACAGCCGAGTCTATCCAGTCCAGCCCTATCCTGCCAATCGACTTGCCGGACAGGACGTTGCAACCGGCGCGTCCCGCCACGCCGAATCGCGGCGCCACTAGGGGACGGCGCCCGGCACCGGCAGCAGCAGGCCGAGCGCGCCGCCGGCCAGGATCGCGGCGGCGCCGAGCGCGACGCGCCAGGCCAGCTCGGCGCCGGAGATCGCCGCCGCCAGCGCGGCCTTGACCAGGGTGTTGACCGCGGCGGCCAGCAGGATGGCGACGGCCGCCACCTCGGCGCCGAGCGAGGCCTCGCCGACCCGGGCGCCGAGCGACAGGGTGACGGCATCGACGTCGCTCAGGCCGGAGACCGCGCCGAGCAGGTAGAGCCCGGCGTGCCCCAGCCAGGCCTGCAGCGCGTAGCTCAGCACCATGACGACGGCCAGCAGCGCGCCGAACTGCAGCGCCACCGAAAGCTCGAAGGGGTTGCGCCGCGCGACGTCGTCGGGCGCGGCGCGCCGGCGCGCCCGCTGCCACAGCCAGGCGGCCGCGCCGCAGCCGGTCAGCGTGCCGAGCAGCAGCGGGCCGGCGAGGCGCAGCGCGAGCGGCGGCGCGACGACCGCCGCGACCAGCAGCATGCGCGGCAGCATGGTGGTCGCGGCGACGATGATCCCGGCCGCGGCGAGGCGCTTCAGCGTCGTCGTGCCCTTGGCCAGGCGCGCCAGGCCGATCGTCGTGGCGGTCGAGGACGCCAGGCCGCCGAACAGCCCGGTGAGCAGCACGCCGCGGCGCGCGCCGGCCAGCTTGATCGCCATGTAGCCGGTGAAGTTGATGCCGGCGATCAGCACGACCATCCACCAGATGCGGTAGGGATTGAGCGCCTGCCACGGCCCGTAGCCCCGGTCGGGCAGAACCGGCAGCAGCACGACGGACATCAGCAGCAGCTTGATGACGGCCATCAGCTCGTCGCGCTCGAGGCGCTCGACCAGGCCGTGCAGCTGCGGCTTGACGCCGAGCAGCAGCGTGACCACGACCGCGCCGGCCGCGGCGAGGGTCATCTCGCCGTAGCCGGCCAGCGCGCCGAGCGCGAAGGTGACCAGCGCCGCCACCATGGTCGTCGCGCCGACGTCGCCGTCTTTGCGCAGGAACTGGATCTGCGAGACGATCAGCACGGCGGCGAGCGCCGCGAAGGCGACGGCCAGCACGAGCACGCCGGTCTCGGCGGCGATCAGCGCCCACAGCCCGCCGAGCAGCCCGATCAGCCCGAAGGTCCGGAAGCCGGCGACGCGCTGGCCCTCGGCGCGCCGGCGCGTCTCCCAGCCGCGCTCGACGCCGACCAGCAGGCCGAGCGCCAGCGCCACGCCCAGGCGCTGGAACAGGACGACCTCTTCGGCGGTCATGGCGCTAGGCCCCCAGCCGATCGTGCGCCAGGCGCAGGAGGCGCTTGAGCGCGGGGTCCGGCAGCCCGAGCGCGTCGAGGTGGCGCACCGTCTTCTCCAGGTAGTCGAGGCAGTGGCCCGTCGACCCGCTGCCCTGCAGGATGAGCTCGACGGTGCGCTGCGGCGTCAGGCGGCCGGCGTACTGCTCGTGCGCGCGGTCGACGACGAAGGTCGCTGCCCGCAGGCGGCCGCGCGCCGTCTCGACCGTGAGCCAGCACGGCCGGTAGACGGCGGTCACCATCTCGCGCGCGTGCAGATAGTCCATCACGTCGGCGCCCTCGGCGGCCGGCACGCGGAACGCGAGGCCGCGGCACGAGCCGCCGCGGTCGAGCCCGAGCACCAGGCCGGGGCAGTCCGGCGTGCCGCGATAGATGTACGAATAGACGCAGAAGTGCCGGTGGAACCCGCGCAGCCGCGCCTCGCGGACCTCGAGATGGGGAAAGCCCGGATGCCACATCAGCGAGCCGTAGCCGAAGACCCAGAAGTCTTCGCCGTCCGGCGGCTCCAGCCAGCTTTCGTCGCGCGTCGCGGCGGTCAAGGGCGCGGGCTCTCCTGTCGTCCGTCGCAAACTCGGCCGCACCATCGTATCGGCGGGCCGGCGCGGGCGAAAGCCGGGCGGCGAGAGGGCGGGCCGGCACAAGCCCTCGCCCGAAAGGCGGGACGCGACAGGCCGCCGCCGAGCCCCTATGATCGCAGCCCGCCGCCGCCCCCGCCCGCGAGTGCCGTACCCCCCGCGTCATGCGCCTTCGCTCCAAGATCCTCGCAGCGTCCGCCCTGCCGGTCCTCGCCGGCGGGGCGCTGGCGCTCTACTGGGCCTGGGCGGCCCACGCGCTCGGCGACAGCATCGCCGCCTGGACCGCCGAGCAGCGCGCCCGCGGCTACCAGATCAGCTACCTCGGGCCAGAGATCGGCGGCTTCCCGGCGCGGCTCGACGTGCGCTTCCAGGCGCCCAAGGTGACGGCGCCGCAGGGCTGGCGCTGGTCCGGCGGGGCGATCCGCGGCGAGGCCGCCTTCTGGCGCCCGCTGACGCTCGATCTCGACCTGCCGCGGCACCAGGAGCTCGACGTCGAGTTCGAGACCGCCTGGCGCCACCTGACGCTCGACGCCGCGGCCGGGCGCGGCCGCATCCACCTGGGGCGCGACGGCCGGGCCGAGGCCGCGACGATCGAATTCGACCAGCCGGCGCTGCGCGACGCGGCCGGGACCGAGCTCGGCGCCGACTACCTGCGCTACGCCATGGTGCACCGGCCGCCCACGGCCGAGGGGCCGCACGACTGGACCCTGTTCATGAACGGCGAGGTCTCCGCCCTGCGGCTGCCGCCGGCCGCGGCGCAGGGCCCGCTCGGCCCCGAGGTCAAGCGCCTCGAGTTCGAGGCCACCCTGGTCGGCCGCATCGCGGGCGGGCCGCCCAAGCAGGCCCTCGCCGCCTGGCGCGACGCCGGCGGCCTGCTCCAGGTCGCGCGCCTCGACGCGGTCTGGGGCCCGCTCGCGCTCTCGGCCGACGGCACCGCCACGCTGGACGCGGAGTTCCGCCCGCAGGGCGCCTTCACCGCGCGCGTCCGCGGCCTGCCGGAGACGCTCGACCGCATGACCGCGCAGGGCCTGCTCAAGCCCGGCGCGGCGATGGCCCTGCGGCTCGGCGCCATGGCGCTGGCCAAGGAGCAGGACGCGGACGGCAAGCCGGTGGTCCAGCTGCCGATCACTCTTCAGGACGGCCTGGTCTATCTGGGTCCGATCGCGATCGGGAAGCTCGATCCGGTTCTCTAGCGTCGAAGGTGCCGGCCTGGTGCGCGGCGACGACGCTGCGCCGGATCTCGCGCGTGCGGCGGAACAGGGCCTCGAGCGTGTCGCCCTCGCCCCAGCGGATGGCGCGCTGCAGCACGGTGAGGTCCTCGTTGAAGCGCTGCAGGATCTCCAGCACCGCCTCGCGGTTGTTGAGGAAGACGTCGCGCCACATGACCGGGTCCGAGGCGGCGATGCGCGTGAAGTCGCGGAAGCCGCCGGCGGCGAACTTCGCCACCTCCGCCTGGATCGAGTTCTCCACGTCGCTGGCGGTGCCGACGATGGTGTAGGCGATCAGGTGCGGCAGGTGCGAGGTCACCGCCAGCACCCGGTCGTGATGGTGCGCGTCCATGATCTCGACCATGGAGCCGCAGCGCCGCCACAACTCCGCGACCGCCTCGACCGCCGCCTCGTCGGTGCCCGGCGGCGGCGTCAGGATGCACCAGCGCTCGGCGAAGAGGTCGGCGAAGCCGGCCTCGGGGCCGGAATGCTCGGTGCCGGCGATCGGGTGGCCGGGAACGAAATGGACGCCGTCCGGCAGATGCTGCACCACGTCGCGGATGACCTGCTCCTTGACCGAGCCGACGTCGCTGACGATGGCGCCCGGCGCCAGGCCCGGCGCCATGGCCCGGGCGATGTCGTCGTAGGTGCCGAGCGGGGTGCAGAGGACCACGAGGTCGGCGCCCGCGACCGCGGCGGCCGGCGACTCGTGCATCGCCTCGACCAGGCCGAGCTTGAGGCAGGTGTCGCGCGTCGCCTGCGAGCGGGCGCAGCCGACGATCTCCCGCGCCAGGCCGTCGCGCCGCAGCACGCGGGCGAGCGATGAGCCGATCAGCCCGACCCCGATCAGCGCCACGCGGCGGAACGGCGGGCCCTTGGTCGCCGCGGCCGGGCTCACGCCCCGTCTCCGGCGCCGAGGAAGTCGCCGAGCGCCGCGACCACGGCGGCGAGGTCCTCCTCGCTCCCGACGGTGATGCGCAGGCAGTCGGGCAGGCCGTAGGCCGCCATGCCGCGCACCAGCACGCCGGCGCCCTTGAGGTGGGCGAGGGCGGCGTCGGCCGAATGCGCCGGCGCGTCGGCGAAGCGCACCAGGACGAAGTTGCCGGCGCTGGGATAGGGCTGCAGCCCGAGCGCGCGCAGCGCCTCGATCAGCCAGGCGCGCCACTTGCCGTTGTGGCGCCGCGAGCGCTCGACGTGGCCGTCGTCGCCGAGCGCGGCGATGCCGGCGGTCTGCGCCGCCTGGCTCACGTTGAACGGCCCGCGCACCCGGTTGAGCACGTCGGCCACCGCCGGCGGGCAGTAGGCCCAGCCGAGGCGCAGCGCGGCCAGCCCGTGGATCTTGGAGAAGGTGCGGGTCATGACCACGTTGCCGCCGGCCTCGACCATGTCGGCGCCGGCCTCGTAGTCGCGGTCGTCGACGTATTCGGCGTAGGCGGCGTCGAGCACCAGCAGGACGTCGTCGCGCAGGCCGGCGCGCAGGCGCACGAGTTCCGCGCGGCCGAGGCAGCTGCCGGTCGGGTTGTTCGGATTGGCCAGGAACAGCAGGCGGGTGCGCGGCGTCACCCGTTCGAGCAGCGCGTCGACGTCGGCCGTCAGGTCGCGCTCGGGGGCGGCGACCGGCGTCGCCCCGGCGGTGCGCGCCGCGATCGAATACATCAGGAAGCCGTGCGCCGAATGCAGCACCTCGTCGCCCGGCCCGGCGTAGCCGCGCACCAGCAGGGCGATGATCTCGTCCGAGCCGGCGCCGCAGACGATGCGCGCCGGGTCGATCCCCTCGCTGCGCCCGAGCGCCTCGCGCAGCTCCGTTGCGCCGCCGTCGGGATAGCGGTGCAGCTCGTCCTTGAGGCCGGCATAGGCGGCCGCGGCCATCGGGCTGGCGCCCAGCGGGTTCTCGTTGGAGGCCAGGCGGATCGCGCGGTTGCGTCCGGGAATCGCGGCCTCGCCGCCGACGTAGGGCGCGACCTCCAGGATGCCGGGCCGCGGCGCCAGGGTCATCGCCGCACCTTTTCCATGTCCTCCAGCGGCACCGGCACGGCGAAGCCGCCGATCGCCCAGACCTGGGCGACGCTGTTGCCGTCGGCCTCGAGCAGCGCGGCGCAGCGCGGGTCGTCCTCGGCCACGAAGCCCTCGACCTCGATCAGGCCGAGCGCCCGCCCGCCGGCCTCTTCCGAGATGTGCATCTCGATGGTCTCGAACCCGGCAGCGCCGAGCAGGTTCTTGAGGTGGCTGCGCGAGAACACCTCATCGGTCTCCACCGCGAGATAGGCCCGGTCGCGGTCGGTCGGCTCGGTCACGGCGAGGCTGATGGCCAGCGCCTCCGGGCTGTCGGCCCGCGGCGGCTCGACCACCGCGAAGGGCAGGCGCGCGACGATGCGCGGCACGCCGGCCCCGTTCTGCGCCAGGTTGCGCCACCAGCCGCTGGTCTCGTCGCCGCGCGGCACCGGCAGCACGCCGACGGTCGCGCGGCCCTCGCGCACCGCCTCGAGCACCTGCGCGGCGGAGCGGTAGGCGGTGATCGGGGTGCGCCAGCCGTACTGGTCGCGCGCCAGGTTGCGGTAGCCGAAGCTGCCCTCGGGCGCGTAGACCGCCACCGCGAAGGAGCCCTGCAGGGCGGTGACGGCGGCGAAGATCTCGCGCCAGATGCGCACGATCAGGGCCTTCGGCAGCGCGCCCCGGTGGCGCGCCAGCAGGCGGCGCAGGACCATCGCCTCGCGGCCCGGGCGCAGGAAGGTCGCATCGCCGGCCTTGAGCGCGCCGATGCGCTGCGCGACCTCCGTGCGCCGCATCAGCAGGTCGTGGATTCCGTCGTCGATTTCGTCGATCTGGCGCCGCAGATCGTTCAAGGCGTCTTCGTTACGAGACATGGAAAGGCTTCGTTCCCGCAGTACGCAGCAAAGTGGGCTTTCACCAATGTGAAGTCGCATCGGCCGTCCACCGCCCGGCCGGCCCGGACGCGCGGTGCCGCGGGCGGTCGGATGGCGGTGCCGGCGGATGCCGCCCGGCCAAAGCCGCCCTAGAGATAGTCCGGGGCTTGCCCAAAAGCAAAGAAAACCTGCGAAAAGAAAGCGTTGACACTGGCATTGCCAAGTCACTAGCTATCCCCCTTCCCCGCAGTTCGGAGACCGTCGGACGACGCCGGAGCCATGACCAGCCAGCGCACCTCGCCGCCGCCCGCCGACATCGTCCGAGACGGCCTGCACCAGACCCTGACTTTCGGGCACGACGAGCCCCTGCGCCTCGACAGCGGCGCGACGCTGAGCCCCTACACCCTGGCCTTCGAGACCTATGGGCGGCTCAACGCCGAGCGCTCCAATGCGATCATGGTGGGCCACGCGCTGACCGGCGACCAGTATCTCGCCGGCCGGCACCCGGTCACCGGGCGGACCGGCTGGTGGGAGCTCATGGTCGGGCCCGGCCTGCCGCTCGACACCGACCGCTATTTCGTCATCTGCGCCAACGTCCTGGGCGGGTGCATGGGAACCACCGGGCCGAAGTCGGCCAACCCGGCCACGGGACGGCCCTGGGGCCTCGACTTCCCGGTCATTACCGTCGCCGACATGGTGCGCTCGCAGGTGCCGCTGCTCGACTACTTCGGCATCGAGCAGCTGTTCTGCGTCACCGGCGGCTCGATGGGCGGCATGCAGGTGCTGGAGTGGGCGGCGCGCTATCCCGAGCGCGTCTACGCCGCGGTGCCGATCGCCACGGCGGCGCGCCACACCGCCCAGAACATCGCCTTCCACGAGGTCGGCCGCCAGGCGATCATGGCCGACCCCGACTGGTGCGGCGGCAACTACCTGCTGGAGAACAAGGTGCCGCACCGCGGCCTGGCGGTGGCGCGCATGACGGCGCACATCACCTACCTCTCGGAGGCCGCCCTGCACCGCAAGTTCGGCCGCCGGCTGCAGGACCGCCCGCGCCCGACCTACGGCTTCGACGCCGACTTCCAGGTCGAGAGCTATCTGCGCCATCAGGGCTCGACCTTCGTCGAGCGCTTCGACGCGAATTCGTATCTCTACATCACGCGGGCGATGGACTACTTCGACCTGGCCAACGAGTACGGCGACGTGCTGGCCAACGCCTTCCGCGAGACGCCGGTGCGCTTCTGCGTCATCTCCTTCACCAGCGACTGGCTGTTCCCGACCGCGGAGAACCGCGACATCGTGCACGCGCTCAACGCCGTGGCCGCCGACGTCAGCTTCGTCGAGGTCGAGAGCGAGGCCGGCCACGACGCCTTTCTGCTCGACGAGCCGGAGTTCCGCGCGACGCTCGGCGGCTTCCTGACCGGCTGCGCCGAGAAGCGCGGCCTGCTGCCGTGAACGACGCCGCGCCGAGCGCGAGCGAGCGCCAGGCGCGCACCGCCGCGCGCATGCGCCCCGACCTCTGGATCATCGCCGAGATGGTCGAGCCGGGCAGCCGGGTGCTCGACGTCGGCTGCGGCGACGGCGCGCTGCTCGATTTCCTGGTGCACAACCGGCAGGTCGTCGGGCGCGGCATCGAGCTGTCGCAGAAGGGGGTCAACGCCTCGGTCAGCCAGGGCCTGTCGGTCATCCAGGGCAACGCCGACACCGACCTCAAGGACTACCCCGACCGCGCCTTCGAATACGTCATCCTGTCGCAGACCCTGCAGGCGACGCACGACCCGCGCGAGGTGCTGGAGCACCTGGTGCGCATCGGCCGCTACGCCATCGTCTCGTTCCCCAACTTCGCGCACTGGCGGGCGCGGCTGCACCTGCTGCTCAAGGGCCGCATGCCGGTCACCGAGGCGCTGCCCGAGCCGTGGTACGAGACGCCGAACATTCACCTGTGCACGATCTGCGACTTCGTCGCGCTGTGCCGCCACTGCGGCATCGCCATCGAGCGCCTGCTGGTGCTCGACGCCGACGGCCGCCCGCGCGCGATCGAGCGCCTGGGCTGGGCCAACCTGCTCGGCGAGCAGGCGCTGTTCCTGCTGCGCCGCGACGGGTCGCACCCCGGCTGAGGCGATTGCGCGCGCCGGCCGGCACGGCCCGTCACCCGTCGCGCCGCGTCACGCTGCGCCACAGCACGAGGCCGGTGAAGGCGACCGCGAAGCCCAGCATCAGGACGATCAGGCCGTGCGGGTTCCAGGCGGCGATGGCCAGGCCGGCGAGCGGCGGGCCGGTGATGTTGGCGAGCGTGTAGACCATGACGAAGGCCGCGTTGGCGGCGGCGAGCGGGCCGTTCCTGAAGCGCTGGCCGAGCGCCGCCAGCCCGATCGTGTAGGTGCCCCAGAGCATGCCGCCCCAGACGAACATGACGACGCAGAGCACAGTCGGCAGCTCGATGGTCTCCAGCGTGAGGATCGGGCCGAGGATGCTGGCCAGCCCGCAGACGAGCATCACCGGGCGGTAGCCCAGCACGTCGGCCAGCCAGCCGAGCGGCAGCTGGAGCAGCACGTTGCCGGCGACGAAGACGCTGAGCAGCGTGACCGCGAAGGTCTCGTCGAGGCCCGCGCGCATCCCCCAGATCGGCAGGAAGCCGAAGAACGCGGTGTCGACCGCGCCGGACAGGAAGGCGGCCGCCAGGATGGCGGGCATCGCCAGGGCGATGCCGGACAGCCGCGGCGACTCGGCGTGGCTCACGATGGGGGCCAGGCGGCGCACCAGGAAGATCGGCACCAGGGCCGAGGCGTTGAGCGCCGCGAAGCACAGCACCGCGGCCGGGCCCTCGGTGCCGGTCACGGTCAGGACGACCGGGCCGGTGGTGAAGCCGACCGCCATGATGGTGCCGTAGAGCGCGATGACCCGGGCCCGGCTGCGGTCGCCGGCGACCACGTTGATCCAGGTCTCGGTGACGACCCAGGGAACGCTCGCCGCCAGCCCGCTGACCAGCCGCAGGACCAGCCAGCCGGCCACCGAGTCGAACAGCGGCAGCAGCGCGATGGTCACGACGCTGATGAAGATCCCGCCGAGGATGGCATCGGCCGTGCCGATCCGGCGCAGCAGCCGCGGCACCAGCGGCGCGGCCAGCATGACGCCGAAGGGGTTGGCGGCGCAGACGATCCCGATCACCGCCTCTTCGGTGCCGCGCGCCTCGAGCGACAGGGCCATCCACGGCACCAGGCCGCCGAGCGAGATGCTGAACGACAGGACGCTGGCGAAGATCGCCAGCAGCGCCAGCCGGCGCCGCCGCCCCGGTCCGGCCTCGGCGAGCGCCGCATCGTTCATGCCGGGCGCCCGGCGCGGCCCGGCCGCGGCGCGCCTTGTCGCTCAGAATCGGACCGCATTGCCGAAGCCCCCGCCTCGCACCCCCGGAGTGTCGCAACGGCGGCGATCATAGCCGGTCGCCGCGCGCCGTTGGAAGCGCGCTCGCGCCCGGTGCGGGCCGGCCGCTAGCCGCGTCCGGCGAGCGGGCGGGCGGGGCGCGGGAAGGGCACCACCAGCGCCCGGCGCAGGCGCGGGCGCGCCGCCTGCAGGGTGGGCGCGTAGAGCTGCTTGCCGGCCTCGAGCATGACGACGCCGGAGAAGGTCGGGAAGAAGCGGTTGCCCATGCGCTCCAGCGCCGGGGCGGAGCGCAGCAGCGCGCGCGAGCGCGTCGGCGGCAGAAAGAGCGCCCGGGCGCTGCGCGTCGGGGTGAACAGGTTGTCGCGCAGCAGGCGCGACAGCTGCGCCTGGCTGTACGGGCGGCCCCAGCCGAGCGGCGTGCGATCGAGCCGCGCCCAGATGCCGCGCCGGTTGGGCGCGACCACCAGCAGGCGGCCGTCGCCGGTCAGCACCCGCCAGATCTCGCGCAGCAGCTCGCGGTGGTAGACGGCGTTCTCGATGCCGTGCACCAGCAGCACGCGGTCGATCGAGACGTCGGGCAGCGGCAGCTCCATCTCGTCGACCAGCGCGGTCACGCCGGGGCCGTCGGGCGGCCAGTGCAGCACGCCCTGCGAGGCCGGCATGAAGGCCAGCACGCGCTCCGCCTGGGGCTGGAACTGGCGCAGATAGGGCGTCGCGTAGCCCAGGCCGAGCACCCGCTGGCCGCGCAGGTCGGACCAGATCGAGCGGATGGCGCGGCGCAGCATGCGCCGGGCGATCTCGCCCAGCTGGGTCTCGTAGAAATCGCGCAGGTCGACGGCGTCGTGGTACATGAAGAGGAATCTAGCACGCCGCGGGTTAAGTAAAAGGGCGTGGGGGCCCTCGCCTTTCCGCACCCCCCGCGGGGTGCTAATTTGGGAACCCCCCGAACCCGAAGGATTTCCAGCCAATGAAGCTGCGCTATTCGCCGACCAGCCCCTATGTCCGCAAGGTCGTGGTCACCGCCATCGAAGCCGGGCTCGACGACCGCATCGAGCGCGTCGCGACCGACGTCTGGGCGCCGGACACCGACATCGCCGAGGACAATCCCCTGGGCAAGGTCCCGGCCCTGGTGCTCGACGACGGCCTGGCGCTCTGCGATTCGCCGCTGATCTGCGAGTACCTGAGCGCCCATGCGACCGCGCCCGGCCTGATCCCGGCGGAGGGCGCGGACCACTGGCAGGTGCTCGCCTTCGAGGCGCTCGGCGACGGCATCATGGATGCCGCGGTCGCCCGTGTGATCGAGAGCCTGAAGCGGCCCGCCGAGTTCCGCTGGGACGGCTGGCTGACGCGCCAGGCGGACAAGATCGGCCAGGCGCTCGACTCGCTGGAGCGCAGCGCCATCGCCGGCAAGCTCGGCGTGCCGCACCTCGGCGCGATGACCGACGTCGGGCGCATCGCCGTCGCCTGCGCGCTGGGCTACCTCGATTTCCGCTTCGCCAAGGACGACTGGCGCCAGAGCCGCCCCGCCCTGGCCGCCTGGTACGAGGGCTATGCCGCGCGGCCGGCCATGCAGGCCACCGAACCGCCCGGCTAGCTAACGCGCCTTGCGGCCCGGCCGGCGCAGCAGCTCCTGGCCGGCGAGCAGCGCGCCGCCGACGATCAGGGCGCAGGCGGCGGCGATCGCCCAGCTCGGCTCGGCCGCCCCGAAGGCGACGAGCAGCAGCGTCGAGAGCAGCGGCGCGGCGTAGGCGCAGGCGCCGAGCACCTGGATGTTGCCGTGCTTGGTGCCGTAGTCCCAGACGAAGAAGGCGGCGCCGACCGGGCCGAGGCCGAGCAGCACGGCGGCCAGCCATTGCGTGGCGTCGGGCAGCACGCTGCGCTCCAGCACAAGGTGGCTGAGCAGGCCGAGCAGCGCCACCGCGCCGCAGAAGCCCGCGACCACGTCGGTCGGCACCTTGCCGAAGCGCCGGTTGGCGACGGAATAGCTCGACCAGGTGAGCGCGCAGGCCACTGCCGCGAGATAGCCCGCCGTGTAGCGGCCCTCGACCGTGAAGAGGCCGCCGCGGCTGAAGCCGTCGGTGACCAGCAGCGCCGCCCCGAACAGCCCCATGACCGCGCCGGCGAGGTGGAACCAGCGCAGCCGCTCGCCCGGCAGCAGCGCCGAGAGCACGACGATGAGCAGCGGCCAGAGATAGGCGATCAGGCTGGCGTCGACCGGCGGCGCGTTGCCGAGCGCCACGAAGTAGAAGAAGTGGTAGCCGAACAGCCCGCCGACCCCGAGCAGCCAGACCGTCGGCGGCTGGCGCAGGCGCGCCAGCGCCGCCCGCCCGCCGCGCAGCAGCAGCAGGGAGGTGCTGACCAGGAAGGCGACGGCGAAGGACATCGCGACCAGCTGGAACGGCGGGATGCCGGCGGCCCAGGTGGTGAACAGCGCCAGCAGCGCCCACAGCAGCACGGCGATGCCGCCGATCAGCGTCGCCCGCGTGCGCCGCGCCGCCTCGGCCCCCGGCTCGGGAGACGCGGGGTCGGGGGACGCGGGGTCGGGGGACGCGGGGCCGGGGGACGCCGGATCGGGCGAGGCCGGCGCGCAGGGGCCGGGCGAGGGAAAGGCGGCGTCGCGGCTCATGGGCTGCGCCTATAGCCTGTCGCGATCAGCGGCACAAGCCGCCGGCGCCGCCCGCGATGCCCCAAAAATCGCCCGCCGCGGGGCCCGGGCGGTGCCGTCAAAGCGCCATGTTTCGCGCTACACTGGGGCGAGCCTGGGGGCATGCCTGGGGGGCGTGCCTGGGCCGCGCTCGGGCACGCGCCGGCGCGCGCCGTTGCGGCGCGCCGCGAATCCGGCTATCGCAGCGGCATGGTGCCAATGGGCTCGCGGGAATGCCCGAGGAAACGCCCGATGCAAGGCCCGAGGAAAGGAGTCACCCAGATGATGCACTGCCAACGCCTGCTCGGCGGGCTGATGCTCGCCGCGATCCTGACGCTCGGCACGGCCGCCGGAGCCTTCGCCCAGGAGAGCCAGGACACCCAGGACACCCAGGCGAGCCGGGGAAGCCAGGAGAGCCAGGACTCGACGTTCAGCGAGAACGAGATCCTGCAGAAGGCGAGCGGCTTCTTCGGCGAGACCTCGGAAGGCCTGGCCAAGGCCATCGAGAAGGTCTTCTCCGACCAGGGCCGACCCAACGCCTATATCGCCGGGGAAGAGGTGAGCGGCGCGATCGGCGTCGGCGTGCGCTACGGCGACGGCATGCTGCGGATGAAGACCGGGGCGGGCCGCAAGGTCTACTGGCAGGGGCCGTCGATCGGCTTCGACCTCGGCGCCGACGCCTCCAAGATCTTCATCCTGATCTATCACCTGCCGAGCGTCGACGCGGTCTTCCAGCGCTTCCCGGCGGTCGACGGCAGCTTCTATTTCGTCGCCGGCGTCGGCGTGAACTATCAGAAGAGCGGCAACATCGTTCAGGCGCCGATCCGCACCGGCGTCGGCCTGCGCGCCGGGGTCAACGTCGGCTACATGCACTACACGCGCGAGAAATCCTGGATTCCGCTCTAGGGCCGGCCCGGGCACCCGGCGACGGCCGCGACGAAAGCGCCCGCGCGGAGCACGCTCGCGCGGGCGTCGTTTCGTCTCGGCGGGCGCGGCGGCCGAGGCCCCGCACTCAGGCCCCGGCGTCACGCCCTGCAGTCACGCCATGTACTGGCCGCCGTTGACCGTCAGGGTGGAGCCGGTGATGAAGCCGGCCTCGTCGCCGGCCAGGAAGACCACGCAGCGGGCGACCTCCTCGGGCTCGCCGAGCCGCCCGACGGGAATGAGCGGCAGGATCTTGCTCTTCAGCACCTCTTCCGGCACGGCGCGCACCATCTCGGTGCCGATGTAGCCCGGCGCCACCGCATTGACCGTGATGCCCTTGTTGGCGTTCTCCTGCGCCACCGACTTGGTGAAGCCGATCAGCCCGGCCTTGGCGGCGGCGTAGTTGGACTGGCCGAACTGCCCCTTCTGGCCGTTGATCGAGGAGATCGAGACGATGCGCCCGAAGCCGCGGCTGCGCATGCCCTCGATCACGTTGCGCGTCATGTTGAACAGCGAATCGAGATTGGTGCCGATCACCGCGCGCCAGCTCTCCGGCGACATCTTGTGCAGCGTGCCGTCGCGGGTGATTCCGGCGTTGTTGACCAGCACGTCGACCGGCCCGACCTCGGCGGCGACCGTCTCGATGCCGGCGCGGCAGGCCTCGAAATCGCCGACGTCCCACTTGAAGGCCGGAATGCCCGTCTCCTCGGTGAAGGCCTTGGCCGCCTCGTCGTTGCCGCCGTAGTTGGCGGCGACCCTGCAGCCGGCCTGCTTGAGCGCCACCGAGATCGCGGCCCCGATGCCACGGGTGCCGCCGGTTACGAGTGCCACGCGTGCCATGTCCTGGTTCCTTCCTCCCTGTGCGTCCGCCGGTTGTCCTGTCGCGGCGGTGGTTCGTCTATCAAACCAATTCGCGCGCCCGCTGCCAAGGCGCGCGGCCGGCCGGCCCGCCGCGTCGCGCGGGGACCGGCCGAAAAGCCGCTCGGTCGGGGAGTTGGGCCGGGGGGCCGGTCCAGGCGCCGGAGGCCGGCCCGGACGCCGGCGGCGCGGCCCGTCAGGCGCCGGCGCCGCCGCCGTTCAGTCGCGTGCTACGCAACCGGTCAGTCGCGTGCTACGCAACCGGTCAGTCGCGTGCCACGCAACCGGTCAGTCGCGTGCTACGCACATGGCGATGCCCATGCCGCCGCCGATGCACAGCGTCACCAGGCCCTTCTTGGCGTCGCGCCGCGCCATCTCGTGCAGCAGGGTGACCAGGACGCGCGTGCCCGAGGCGCCGATCGGGTGCCCGAGGGCGATGGCGCCGCCGTTCACGTTGACCTTGGCCGGATCCCAGCCCAGGTCCTTGTTGACCGCCAGGGCCTGCGCGGCGAAGGCCTCGTTGGCCTCGACCAGGTCGAGGTCGTCGACGCTCCAGCCCGCCTTCTCGAGCGCCTTGCGGCTGGCCGGGATCGGGCCGGTGCCCATGATCGCGGGATCGACGCCGCAGGTCGCCCAGGAGACGATGTGCGCGAGCGGCGTGACGCCGCGCTGCTTCGCCGCATCGGCCGACATCAGCACGACGGCGGCGCCGCCGTCGTTGATGCCGCTGGCGTTGCCGGCGGTCACCGTGCCTTCCTTGTCGAAGGCGGGCCGCAGCTTGGCCAGCGATTCGATGGTCGTGCCGTGCTTCGGGTGCTCGTCGGTGTCGACCACGACGTCGCCCTTGCGGGTCTTGATGGTGACGGGGACGATCTCGTCCTTGAAGCGCCCGGCCTTCTGGGCCTCCTCCGCCTTCTGCTGCGACGCGGCGGCGAAAGCGTCCTGCTCGTCGCGGGTGAGCTGCCATTTCTTGGCGACGTTCTCGGCGGTGTTGCCCATGTGGTAGCCGTTGAAGGCGTCCCACAGACCGTCCTTGATCATGCTGTCGATGAACTGGACGTCGCCCATCTTGGCGCCGTTGCGCAGGTGCGCGACGTGCGGCGCCTGGCTCATGCTCTCCTGCCCGCCGGCGACGACGATGGCGGCGTCGCCGAGCTGGATCGCCTGGTAGCCGAGCGCGACGCTGCGCAGGCCGGAGCCGCACAGCTGGTTGATCTGGTAGGCGGTCTTCTCGACCGGGATGCCGGCGGCGACGGCGGCCTGGCGCGCCGGGTTCTGGCCCGCGCCGGCGGTCAGGATCTGGCCGATGACCGCCTCGTCGACCTCGGCCGCGTCGACCTTGGCGCGCTTTATCGCCTCCTGGATCGCGACGGTGCCGAGGTAGGAGGCCGGCACGCTGGACAGGCCGCCGTTGAAGGCCCCGACCGGGGTGCGGGCCGCCCCGGCAATGACGATATCGGTCATGACTGAATGTCTCCCTTCTCTCACGAGATCCCGTCGAGCCACGGGCTGGCCTGCGCGGTCATGTTGCACCGCAGCATTATGGTTTACCATATCGCCGGTGGAGGGCAAGGCGCAAGAGGCGACGCCGAACCCGGTGGCAAAAATCCCGCCGGGCGCAGCGTCACGTTGCGGCGAGCCGCGCCGCCAGCCACGCGGCCAGCGGAGTCCAGACCCGCGCCGGCGCGCCGGCGCTGGCGACCATGCCGATGTGGCCGGCGTGCGGCCGGGCGATCTCGGCGCCGGGGCACGCCGTCGCCAGGGCGAGCGCCGAGTCCGGCGGCACGATGCGGTCCCGCTCCGGGATCAGGTGCAGGCTGGGCACGGCCAGATCCGCCGGCCGCATCGGGCGGCCGTCGATGCACCAGAGGTCGCGCTTGGGGGTGTTCGCGCCGTACCACTCGCCGAGGCATTCGCGGGCGACCGGGGCCGCCAGCGGCACCCCGTCGTTGAGCCAGTCCTCCAGCGCGACGAAGGCCGCGGCGGCCGGGCTGTCCGCCGCGAGGCCCGCGAAGGCGACGAACTTGCGCGGCACGAGCTGCGGGTCGAGCGCGGCGAACAGCGCCTGCAGGGCGTCGACCGGCAGCTCGCCGAGGACCTGCATGACCGGTTCCAGGACGCTCAGCGAGGCCTGCGCCAGCCGCCCCGGGCAGCCCGGGCCGGCGTGGAAGTCCCAGGGCGTCGCCATCAGCGCCAGGCCCGCGACGTCGTCCGGCCGGCGCAGCGCCGGGGCCAGGGCCAGGTTGCCGCCCATGCAGTAGCCGACCAGGACGGGCCGCCGGCCGCAGGCCGCCAGGGCGGCGTCGAGCGCCGGCTCGAGCCGCCGCAGGATGTAGTCGGTCAGGGTGAAGCCGCGCTCCTCGGCGTCGGGCCGGCCCCAGTCGAGCAGCAGCGGGCGCAGGCCCTGCCCGGCGAGCCAGCGCAGCAGGCTGCGCCCGACGCCGAGGTCCAGGATGTAGGCGCGGTTGACCAGCGAGGGCACGAACAGCACCGGCGGCCCGCCGGCCGCCGCGGCGGCGGCCTCCGGCGCGGCGCCGTAGTCGAGCAGGCGCGCGCTGCCTCGCCGCCACAGCGCCGGCGGATCGGCCAGGTCGCGCCGGTCGGGATACCGCCGATAGCGCAGGATGCCGTCGGCGAGCGCCAGGGCGCGGCGCTTCAGCTCGCGCGCGACCGCCGCCTCGAAGGCCTCAGGATCGACGCTTGCGAGCCGGCTTTGCAGCGCCGCGGCGTTCGGGCCGAGCTCCGCCCTCCAACTCAGCGATCCGTTCCTCAAGAGCGGCCAGGCGGCGCGCGAGCTGTTCCAGAACATCGTCGCCGCCCCGAGATGAAGCGGCAGCGGCCGCGGCCCCAGCCGCGGCTCCGGCGGCCCCAGCCGCGGCTTCGGCGGCGCCGCGCCCGCCGCCGGCGGGACCCGCGGCGCGCTTGCGCGCGGCTTCGCCCGAGCCTTCGGCCCGGTCTCTATCCGAGTCTTTGGCCCGGTCTTTTCCCGAGCCTTCGCCCGAGTCTTTGCCCGAGCCTTCGGCGGCGCCTTGGCCATCGCTCTCCCGCTCCGTCGCGCCGGGCGGCCGCAGGCCGGCCATGAGGCCGGGCCAGGCCGCGGCCCAGGCGGCCGGCCCGGCGGCCGCGGCCGCGCCCATGGCGGCGGTCATCTGCTGCAGCGCCCTGGCGAAGTCCTCGTCGCCGGCGAGGGCCGTCATCTGGTCCTGCCACAGGTCCAGATAGCGGCGCGCCAGCTCGTCCAGGTCCGCCTCGTCCGACATCGCGCGCGATTATAGGTAGCGCCCATGGCGAAGGCCAGAGCGGGCGCCGGGACCGCCCATTGCACCTGCGAAGAGGCGTTGACAGTCCATGTCGCAACGCAGCAAGATGGCGCAGCCTTTGGCACATTTGCGACATCCTTGGCGACGGTCAAGAGCGACCCGGGCCGAAGGAAGGCAGGGCGGACGTGGCGGCGAAGAAGACCAGCGACGGCGACGGCGGGCCGATCACGATCAAGAAATACGCCAACCGCCGGCTGTATAACACGGCCACCAGCAGCTACGTCACCCTCGACCACCTGTGCCAGATGGTCCAGGACGGAGTCGAGTTCGTGGTCTACGACGCAAAGACCGGCGAGGACATCACGCGCTCGGTCCTGACCCAGATCATCGTCGAGGAGGAGGCCAAGGGACAGCACCTCCTGCCGATCAAGTTCCTGCGCCAGCTCATCGCCTTCTACGGCGGCCCCATGCAGTTCATGGTGCCGCGCTATCTCGACCACATGATGGACCTCTTCGCGCAGAACCAGGAGCGCATGCGCCAGTCGATGCAGGAAACCTTCGGCGGCATTTTCCCCTTCGGCAACCTGGAGGAGATGGGGCGGCAGAACATGGCGTTGTTCGAGAACGCCGTGAAGATGTTCACGCCCTTCGCGCCGGGCGACAAGCCCGAGGGGGCGGCCCGCCCGGAGAACGGCGCGAAGCCGGCCGAAGACAACGATTCCCTGGAGCGCCTCAAGGCGCAGGTCGACCTGCTGCAGAAGCAGATCGACGCGATCAGCCGGGACAAGCCGGACAACTGAGCGACACCGCGGCGGGGGCGGCGGGCGCGGCGCGCGCGGGGCCTAACGGCCGGCGCGGCGCTCCACCACGGGCGCGCGGGCGGCGGCGCGGCGCGGCGGCGGCGGCGCGGCGGCCCGCCACGGCGGGGCCAATTCCGGCTTGCCGAAATAGTATCCCTGCAGCAGGTCCACCCCCTCGTCGGCGAGGATCTTGGCGTCCTCGGCGTTCTCGACGAACTCCGCGACGGTCACCAGGTTGAAGCTGCGCGCCAGGCTGAGCAGATTGCGAATGAAGAGCTGGTTCTCCTTGCTCTGCGACAGGTTGCGCACGAAGGATCCGTCGATCTTGACGACGTCGACCGTCAGCGCCTTGAGATGGCGGAAGGTGGTGTAGCCGGCGCCGAAATCGTCGACGGCGACCTGGCAGCCGAGGTCGCGCACCACGGAGACGAAGCGCGCCGAGTCCTCGAGGTCGTGCAGCGCGGCGGTCTCGGTGATCTCCACCATCAGGCGGCTGGCGAGTTCCTCGCGGTCCTTCAGCTTGCCGACCAGGCTGCGCAGCCAGCCGCGATCGGCCGCGGTGACGCCGGAGATGTTGAACGCCAGGACGCTGCCGGGGTACGCCTCGAGTTCGGCGAGCGTCATGTCGAGGGCGCGGCGGTCGAGCGCGCGCATCAGCCCGAGGCGCTCGACCACGGGCACGAACTGGCCGGCCGCGACGACGTCGCCCTCCGGCGTGATCATGCGCAGGAGGCACTCGTGATAGCGCACCACGTGCGTCGCCGCGTCGACCACCGGCTGGAAGGCGAAGGCCAGGCGGTCCTCCTTGAGCGCGGCGGCGACCTGCTCGCCCAGCTCCATGCTGGCGCGGTGGCCGCGGCGCTGCTCCTCCGACAGGCGGTAGCACTCGACGCAGTCGCGCCCGGCCGACTTGGCCTTGAGCAGCGCGCCCTCCGCCTTGGCGATGGCGTCGAAGCCCGTCTTGGCCTGGTCGGGGAAGTGCACGACGCCGACCGAGACGGTGGCGTGGATCTCGCCGTCGCCGATCAGGATGTTGCGGTCGCGCACCGCGTCGGTGATGCGCTCGGCGATGCTCCCGGCGTCCTCGGCCGAGCAGACGCTGAGCACGACGCCGAAGCGGTCGCTGCCCAGGCGGCCGATGACGTCGGTGGCGCGCAACGAGTCGTCCAGGCACTGGCCCACGGCGATCAGCACCGTGTCGCCGGCCTCGGGCCCGTAGGCCATGTTGATGCGGTCGAGCTGGTCGACGCCGACCGCCAGGAACGCGCCCGGGTGCTCGTAGCGCTGCCCGTAGGCCAGGGCGTAATCGAGCGCCTCGCGCAGACGCAGCTTGTTGTAGTGGCCGGTCAGCTCGTCGTAGTTGGCCAGCTGCTCGAGGCGCGTCTGCTGCTCGCGCCGCTGGGTCACGAGGCGTAGCGTGCCGCAGACCCGAACCGGCGTGCCGTTGCGCGAGAGCTGCACCGCGCCCCGGTCGTGCACCCAGTGGAACGTGCCGTCCCCGGCGCGGACCCGAAATTCGAAGTCGTAGACGCGCCCGCCGGCGAAGTGCTCGGACAGCGCCTGCATGCGCCCGGGCAGGTCCTCGGGATTGATGCGCCCGTTGAAGACGTCGCCGGTGGCGGGCAGCGCATCGGCCTGCGGCCCGAAGAGCGCCGTCCCGCGGCCGACCCAGCTGAGGCGGTCCGTCGCGAGATCCCAGTCGTAGACCATGTCGCCCGAGGCTTCGACGGCGGCGCACAGCCGCTCGAGATCCGTCGGGTCGGTTTCCTTGATCTCTTTGACAAGGGCTCGAGACACGAAGGGATGGCTCCTACCTGAAGACCCGACCCAGATCCGCCACCGAAGGGGCCCGACCGGCCCGCGGCGCGCCGCTTTGCGGACGCCCGAGGCAGAGAACGCGCCGTTCCGGCAGCTCGACAGCCGAGGGGCGCGTTCGCGTGGCGGGGCCTTTCTGATCTCGCGACTGGACTGTAATGCTAGGACTTTGCCGCTTAAAAAAGGCTGAAAAAATCGATTATTATTTGCAATACGGTTAATGATAGCCCGCTCATTAGACTCGGAGTAAGTAATTTTTATGCCTATCCTCGCAAATATATGGTTATATTTCTCGGTTAATCGAAATTAATGGATAAAGTATAGTTAACGCTCGCCATTTTCATTGCTTTTTATGGGGGCTTTTTATAAAATTTTATCCACCCATCGTGCACTAGAGGCGCGCATGTTGCCGGCCCTGCCCCTCGTGATTCATCTCGACCCCTTGCGCGACCCCGCCGTCGCGACGCGCGCGCCCGCCGGGCGCGGCGATCGGCCGGTCCCGCGGGTCGATGCCGTGCCGCCGCAACGGCGCGGCGAATCCCGGGCCGCGAACCGCGAGCGGCCGGAAGACCGGCAGGGCGCCGCACCGGACACGCAGCGCCGCGCGGCATGGCGCGACGACCGCGCGGGGGCGGACCGCCGGCCCGGAGCGACGCATCCGGCGCGCTGGGGCGCGACGCTCTTTCTTGCCCAGCATCTCGGGCAGCTCGACGGCGCCGGCGGCACCCGCGGCGCGGACGCGGCGTCGCAGGAGGCGCGGCGCCCGTCCTATGACGGACCCGATCCGCACGGCTTCGGCACGGCGGCCTACCGCCGGGTCGGGGCCGAGCCGCCGCTCTATCGCGAGGCGCCGGTCGTCTTTCGCGTCAGCGTGTGAGGCGCCCGGCCGGCGCCGCCGCAGACTCTCCCCCGCGTGCTTGCCGAGCGTCCCGCCACAAGCCACAGTAGCGCCATGACGCGTACCCTCCCGCAACAGCAGCTTCTGCTCGAACTCCTCGTCATGTCGGGCGAGATCGCCGTCCCGCGCGACAGCGGCGGCCCGCTGTTCTGGCGCACCCTGGGCGAGTGCCGCGCCAGCGGCTGGGCCACTCAGGTCGAGGTCAGCCCCGGCATCCTGCGGATCGGCATCACCGACAGCGGACGCAAGGCCGCGCGCGGCGGCGCTTGAGTCGCCGGCGGGCGCGGCGGCGCGCGGTTCGCGATGACGATCGATGGGGCGCCGAGACGGGCCCGGGCGGGGTCTCAGCCGGTCGAGTGATTGTTGCCGTTGCTGCGCAGCGTGGTCCAGAAATCGTAGATCGCCAGCACGGCCACGCCGCCGAGGACGATGATCAGGTCGACCTCCGGCACGTAGACGGCGATGAAGCCGATGAAGACGATGAACAGCAGGAGGGCCAGCGGGGCGATGATCTTGTCGGCCATGGCGGGTATCGGCTCCTTCCTCGTCGTCGGTCCTGTCCGGCACGCCGGCGGCGCCGACGCCGGCGATAGTATCCCTTCGCTCAGGCCTGGGCCAGGGTCTCGACCAGCCAGCGCGCGGTGCGCAGCAGGCGCGCGTCGTCGCCGCGCCGCCCGACCAGCTGGACCCCGATGGGCAGGCCCTCCGCCCCGCTCAGCAGCGGCAGCGAGATCGCCGGCAGGCCGCAGAACGTCCACAGCGTGCAGAAGGCCGGGCTGCCCGTGCTGTCGAGCCCGGCCGGCGCCGACCCCGGCGTCGCGGGCGTGACGATGGCGTCGTAGCGCTCGAAGATCTGCTCCAGCCCGACGGTCAGGACGTCGCGCCAGTCGAGCGCCCGATTGTAATCGACGGCCAGGACCTTGCGGCCTTCATCGAGAATCTCGCGCAGCTTGGCGCTGATCCGCTCGCCGCCGCGCTCGTAGAGCGGCTGATAGCTCTTGGCGAGATCGGCGTACATGACGCTGCGGTGCCAGTCGAGCGCCCGGTCGAAGGTCTCCGGCAGGGAGACCTCGTCGCAGGCCTCGCCCAGGGCCTCGGCCAATTCGGCGAAGCCCTCCTGCAGGTCCGATTCGGCCAGGTCCCAGACCGGGCTGCGCACCAGGGCGAGCACCGGGGCCAGCGGCGGCTCGCCCGCGGCGACGTCGCACAGGCGGCGCTGCGCCATCGGCCGCATGTCCGGGTCGCGCGCGTCGTAGGCGGACAGGACCTCGGTCGCCAGGGCGACGTCCGGAATGTTGCGGGCGAAGACCCCGACGGTGTCGAGCGGCCGCGACTGGGCCAGCGCCCCGTAGCGCGAGATCGTCCCGAAGCTCGGCTTGAAGCCGAGCACCCCGCAGTACGAGGCCGGCCGGATCACCGAGCCGTTGGTCTGGCTGCCGACGGCCAGCGGCACCATGCCGGCGGCCACCGCCGCGGCCGAGCCGCTCGAGGAGCCGCCCGGCGTGCGCGACCGATCGTGCGGGTTGCGGGTCTTGCCCGGCGTGTAGACGGCAAGCTCGGTCGTCACCGTCTTGCCGAGGATCACGGCACCCGCCGAGCGCAGCACGGCGGCCACGGCGCAATCGTACTCCGGCTTGCGGCCCGCGTGCAGCGGCGTGCCGCATTCGGTCGGCATGTCGTTGGTGTCGAAGATGTCCTTGATGCCGACCGGCACCCCGTGCAGCGGCCCGAGGTCCACGCCGGAACGGTGCGCCGCGTCGGCCCGCTGGGCCTGCGCGCGCGCGTGGTCGCGGTCGAGAAAGGCCCAGGCCTGGACCTCGTCTTCCCGCGCGTCGACCGCGGCGAGGCAGGCCCCGATCAAGTCCTCCGAGGTGATTTCCCCGGCGCGGATTCGCCGGGCGGCCTCCATCGCGCCGAGGCCTGACAGGCCTTCTGTGTCCAGCTTCATGCTTCCGCGCTTCGCGTCGCCGCGCCCGTCACTTGCCGTAGAGGTAATCCGGGAACCAATGCGCGAGTCCCGGGAAGTTGTACAGCAGGACCATGGCGAGGAGGACCATCGACAGGAAGGGCATAACGCCCTTGAAGATATCGATCAGCTGCACGTGCGGCGGCGCCACGCCCTTCAGGTAATAGGCCGCCATCGCCATCGGCGGCGTGAGGAACGAGGTCTGCAGGTTGAGCGCGACCAGGATGCCGAAGAACAGGGGATCGACGTTGAAGTGGGGCAGCATCGGCAGGAAGATCGGCACGAAGATGATGATGATCTCGCTCCATTCCAGCGGCCAGCCGAGCAGGAAGATGATGATCTGCGCCAGGATCAGGAACATGACCGGGGAAAGCTGCAGCCCGAGCACGAACTCCTCGATCAGGTCGTGGCCGCCGAGGTAGGAGAACACCGACGCGAAGGTCCAGGAGCCGACGAACAGCCAGCACACCATGGCCGAAGTCCGTGCCGTCAGGTAGACCGATTCCTTGAGCCGCTCCCAGGTCAGCGCCCGGTAGAGGATGGCGAGCAGCAGGCCGCCGAGGGCGCCCACCGCCGCGGCCTCGGAGGGAGTCGCAAGGCCGAAAAGGATGGCGCCCAGGACCGAAAGGATCAGCGTCGCAAGCGGAAAGAACGAGGTCAGCAGCATCATCGTGACGCGCCCGCGCGTCATGTCCTTGACTTGTTCCTCCGAGGGTTTCGGCGCCAGCTTCGGGTTGAGCGTCGCGCGCCCGACCACATAGACCATGTAGAGGCCGGCCAGCATGAATCCGGGAATCATCGCCCCGGCATAGAGCTTGACCACCGAAATGCCCGCCGTTGCGGCATAGACGATCAGCATGATGCTCGGCGGGATGAGGATGCCGAGGCAGCCGCCGGCGCAGATCACGCCGGCCGCGAAGCTGGTGTCGTAGCGCGCCCGCAGCATGGCGGGAAACGCCAGGAGGCCCATCAGCGTCACCACGGCGCCGATGATGCCCGTCGCCGTCGCGAAGAGCGCACAGGTCGCCATGGCGGCCACCGCCATGGATCCGGGCAGGCGCCGGGCGGCGATCTGCAGTGAAAAGAACAGCCGGTCCACGATGTTCGCGCGTTCGACGATGTAGCCCATAAAGAGGAACAGGGGCACCGCCGTCAGCACGTCGTTGGCCATGACCGAATAGGTCTGGTTGACCAGAAGATCGAAGATCCGGTTGTCGAAGATGCTGTGCATCCGCTCCGGGTCATAATAGGCGTAGTAGCCGAAGCCGACGCCCATGGCGACCAGCGTGAAGCAGATCGGGAAGCCGAGCAGGATGATCAGAATGAAGGCGCCCAGCATGAAGATGGCGACTTGGGGGTCGGTCATTTCTCCTCTCCCCCCAGCATGCTGGCTTGCTGCATTTCGCGTTCGCGGTTGCGCTCGGCCTGATGCACGAGCGCGGTCTCCATCTCCTCGACGTCATGCAGGTGTGCCGGCCAGTCGCCCGTGCGGATGCAGATTATGCAGCGAATGACCTGGGCGATGCCCTGGAGAAACAGGAAGAAGGCCGCGATCGGCATGATGGTCTTGAACTGGTAGATCGGGAAGCCGGCCGGGCTGAAGATGCTCACCTCGCGGTAGCTCCACGACTCGCCCGCGTAATCGATGCCGGCATAGACCATCGCGGAGATGCCCGGAAAGAAGAAAAGGAAATACAGGACGAGCTCGATGCTCGCCTGCACGCGCTTCGGCCAGAGCCGATAGAGCACGTCGCCGCGCACGTGCCCGTCGCGGGACAGCGTGTAGGCGCCGGCCATCATGAACAGCGTTCCGTACATCATGTAGCTGAGGTCGAAGGCCCAGTCGGTCGGGCTGCTCAGCACGTAGCGGACGAAGACCTCGTAGCTGACGCCGAAGGTCATGATCAGGATGCACCAGGCGAAGGCCTTGCCCACCCAGGCCGAAACCCGATCGACGAAAAACAGCAGCTTGTCCATCAATGACCCCAACAACGGAACCAAAGCAGGTTCGGGCGCGAACGCCTCGACGCGCATGGGGCGGCGCTTGTCTGCGCCGCCCCTGCTTTACGCGTTGCCGTTCGGCAGCCTCGCTTAGAAGCCGAGTTCGCCCGGGAAGTAGTGGTCGAACGCCAGCTTGTAGTCCGCCGAGTTCAACAGGTAGTAGTAGGCCACGCGATGCGACCACGCTTTCTGCGAGTCGACGACCTTCTTGAAGTACGCGTCCTTCGTCAGGTCGGCCAGGACGTTGTCCCAGGAGGCCAGCTGGGCCTTCATCACCGAGGTCGGGGTGCGGTAGACGTGCACGCCGTCATCGTTGATCAGCTTCTGCAGGTCCCTCGAGTAGTTGTCCATGGCAAGGGCGAAGTTCGCCGTGCTCGCCGCCTCGGCCGCATACTCCAGGATCGCCTGGTGCTCCTTCGGCAGCGATTCGAACTTGTCCTTGTTGTAGATGATCTCGAAGAACTCGGCCGCCTGGTGGTAGCTGCCCATCATATAGACTTTGCTGACGTCCTGGGCGCCGAAGCGGCTGTCTGAGGTCGGGTTGTTGTACTCGAAGGCCTCGATCACGCCGCGCTCCAGGGCCGGCACGATCTCGCCGCCCGGAAGCTGGGTCACGCTGAGCCCCATGCCCTGCATGATGTCGGTCGCCAGGCCGACGGTGCGGTACTTCAGGCCCTTCAGATCGTCTACCGACTTGATCTCCTTCTTGAACCAGCCGAGCGGCTGCGTCGGCATCGGCATGGCGAAGAAGCCGACCAGATTGAGGCCGAGGATGTCCTGCACCAGCTCGCGATAGTATTCCTTGCCGCCGCCCTGGTGGATCCACGCGAGGATCTGGTGGGCATCGGCGCCGAACACGGGGCCGGTGCCGAACAGCGAGGCCGCCTTGTTCTTACCGTACCAGTAGGCCACCACCTGGTGGCCGGCGTCGAGCACGCCCTTGTGCACGGCGTCCTGGACCTGGAACGACTTCACGACCGCGCCGGAGACCAGGTATTCGATCTTCAGACGCCCGCCGGCCATGTCCTCGACGCGCTGGACGTATTCCAGCGCCATATCGTTGAAGATGTCGGACTTGCCCCAGGCGCCCTGCATCTTGAGGGTCACCGTCTGGGCCCGGGAAACCTGCGGCATGGCCACGGCGGCGGCGCCGCCGGCCGCCACGCCCGCCGCCCCGGTCAGGAACCGGCGCCGCGACTGCGCGGCCTTGGCCGAGCCGTCCTTGCTCTTGACGATTTGCTTGTCGGTCATTGCATCCAACCTCCCTAATTATCACTCGGTTTGCTGACCGGCCGTCGAGCCAGCCGCACTGGGTCCCCCCCAACGCCGTCGGCGGAGCGATCTTTTTAGAATCCTCCCATGTCCCCGGGAGCGCCCCCTGCCGCGAGCGGCAAATATACAAGGAGTTTCCGGCCATTGGTAGTCGGCAGTTCCGCGAATCGTCAAGATTCCCAAATACCTGTTGGTGGGCTTACGAATCATCGCGGCTTTCTGCTTGCTAGGAATATCCGCTTACCACGAGGAAGGCGGAATGCGCGGCGGCAACAATGCTGCGGCGCAATATCCTTGCGCGCAAATCCGCGCGGGCGTCACGCCACGCGGTCGCGCGGCGCGCGCCCGGCGAAGAAGGCGTCGAGGTTGTCGAGCGCCCGGAATCCCATGGCGTCGCGCGTCTCGTGCGTCGCGCTGCCGACGTGGGGCAGCAGGAACACGTTGTCGAGCTCGCTAAATTCCGGACGGATGTTGGGCTCGTTCCGGTAGACGTCGAGCCCGGCGGCCGCCAGACGGCCGCTGCGCAGCGCCGCGATCAGGGCGTCCTCGTCGACCAGCGCGCCGCGCGCGGTGTTGACCACGATGGCACCCTGCGGCAAGCGCGCGATCCGCTCCGCGTTCAGAAGATTTTCCGTCTCCGGCGTCGCCGGGCAGTGCAGCGACAGGAAGTCGCTCACCGCCAGGAGGTCGTCGAGCTCGGCGTGATAGGTCGCGCCGCAGGCCTGCGCCGCGTCGAGCGGCCGGCGGTTGTGATAATGGACCTCCATGTCGAGGCCCTGCACCTTGCGGGCGAAGGTGCGGCCGACCCGGCCCATGCCGACGATGCCCAGGCGCTTGCCCGTCACCTGCGTGCCGACCATGAAAGCCGGGCTCCAGGTCTTCCACAGGTCCGCCCGGATCAGGCGCTCGCCCTCGCTCGCCCGCCGCGCCGCGCCGAGCATGAGCAGCAGCGCGATCTCCGCGGTCGCGTCCGACAGCACCTCGGGCGTGTTGGTCACGACGATGCCGCGCGCCTTGGCCGCCGCGAGGTCGACGTGGTCCACGCCGACCGAGAAATTGGCGATGATCCGCACGCTGTCCGGCAGCCGGTCGATCACCGCGCGGGACAGGTGCTCGGTATGGCACGGCATCAGGGCGTCGGCGCCCTCGGCCAGCACGAGCAGCTCGTCGGTCCCGTAGAGCCGGTCCTCCGGGTTCAAGCGCGGCGCGTAGTCGCGCGCCAGGCGCGCCTCGACGGCCTCGGGCAGCTTGCGCCCGACCACGACGACGGGTTTCCCGCTCATCACTCCCCCTGTTTCGTTTTCTCCCTAAATCGAAGCCGCGGGCGCCGGAACCGGCAGCGGCCCGGCGCGAACGTCCCACCTTGGGGTTCTAGCATAAGGATCGCGGCCCGGTCACGGCAGGGCGGCCGAGGCCACGGGCGCGCGCGTCAGTCGTCGCTCATCTTGAGGGCGGCGAGGAAGGCCGACTGCGGGATCTCGACGTTGCCGACCTGACGCATGCGCTTCTTGCCGGCCTTCTGCTTCTCCAGGAGCTTGCGCTTGCGCGTGATGTCGCCGCCGTAGCACTTGGCGGTGACGTCCTTCCTCAGCGCGCTGATCGTCTCGCGGGCGATCACCTTGCCGCCGATCGCCGCCTGCACGGCGATCTTGAACATCTGACGCGGGATGAGGTCCTTGAGGCGCTGGCACAGGGCGCGCCCGCGGTTTTCCGACTGGCCGCGGTGCACGATCATGGACAGCGAATCGACCGGCTCGCCGTTGACCAGGATCGAGACCTTGACCAGGTCGCCTTCGCGATACTCGTCGATCTGGTAGTCGAAGCTGGCATAGCCGCGCGACACCGACTTCAGCCGGTCGTAGAAATCGAACACGACCTCGTTGAGCGGCAGGCGATAGACCACCATGGCCCGGTCGCCGGCGTAGGTCAGGTCGAGCTGCTCGCCGCGGCGGTCCTCGCAGAGCTTCAGGATCGCGCCGAGGAACTCGTCCGGCACCAGGATCGTCGCCTTGATCCAGGGTTCGGCGATGCTGGCGATGCGCACCGGGTCGGGCATGTCGGTCGGGTTGTGCAGCTCGATCGAGCGGCCGTCGGTCAGGTCGACGCGGTAGACCACGCTGGGCGCGGTGGTGATCAGGTCGAGGTCGAACTCGCGCACCAGGCGCTCCTGCACGATCTCCAGGTGCAGCAGGCCGAGAAAGCCGCAGCGGAATCCGAAGCCGAGCGCGGCCGAGGTCTCCGGATCGTACTCGAAGCTGGAATCGTTGAGCGCCAGCTTGGCGAGCGAATCGCGCAGGTGCTCGTAGTCGTTGGCGTCGACCGGGAAGAGCCCGCAGAACACGACCGGCACGCTGGGCTTGAAGCCGGGCAGCGCCGCGGCGGCCGGGCGGCGGTCCTCGGTGATGGTGTCGCCGACGTGGCAGTCGGCGACCGACTTGATGCCTGCCATGATGTAGCCGATCTCGCCGGGGCCGAGCTCCGCTGTGGCGGTCAGCTTGGGCTTGAAGATGCCGACCTTGTCGACGGGATGGGCCGCGCCGGTGCCCATCATGCGGATCTTCATGCCGGCCTTGAGCACGCCGTCGACCACCCTGACCAAAGTGATGACGCCGAGATAGGAGTCGTACCAGCTGTCGACCAGCAGCGCCTTGAGCGGCGCCGCCCGGTCGCCGCGCGGCGGCGGCAGGCGCTCGACCAGGGCCTCCAGCACCTCGGGCACGCCGGCCCCGGTCTTGGCCGAGATCTCGACCGCGCCGGAGGCGTCGAGCCCGATCACCTCCTCGATCTGCTCCCTGACCCGCTCGGGCTCGGCCGCCGGCAGGTCGATCTTGTTCAGCACCGGCACGATCTCGTGGCCGGCGTCGAGCGCCAGGTAGACGTTGGCCAGGGTCTGTGCCTCGACGCCCTGGCTGGCGTCGATCAGCAGCAGCGAGCCCTCGCAGGCGGCCAGCGAGCGGCTGACCTCGTAGGAGAAGTCGACGTGGCCGGGCGTGTCGATCAGGTTGAGGACATAATCCTTGCCGTCGCGCGCGGTGTAGTCCAGGCGCACGGTCTGCGCCTTGATGGTGATGCCCCGCTCGCGCTCCAGCTCCATGGAATCGAGCACCTGCTCCTTCATCTCGCGCGCGCTCAGGCCGCCGCACAGCTGGATCAGCCGGTCGGCCAGGGTCGACTTGCCGTGGTCGATGTGGGCGATGATCGCGAAATTGCGGATTCGGTCGAGCTCGGTCATGGCGCGCTGCCTATAGCACCGCCGCGGGCGGCGGCCAAGAGGGCCCAAAAACCGGCCGGGACGCCCGATCGGGCGCCCCCTGCCAAGGGCGGATCCGCCCTTGGCAGGGGGCGAGACGAAGGAAGGGCGCGGCCCCATTCGGGACCGCGCCCTTGCGTCAATGGGCCGCCGACAGCCCGATCAGCTGGAGCGGTACTCCTGCGACTTGAAGCTCAGGCCGCGGGTCACCGCCGGCGCATCCGCGATCTTTCGGATGTTCGCCCAGGTCTGTTTGTAGTTCGGCAGGATCAGCTCGTTGGTTCCGGCGTTCACGACGTTGCCCTGCACGCCGGTCGGATACGCGAACAGCATGAAGGTCTCGCCGGTCTTGGCCGACGCCGTGGGATAGGCCATCGCCTGCGTCGAGCCGGCGTCGTTGTAGACCTCGACCAGATCGCCCTCCTTGAGGCCCAGGCCCGCCATGTCCTTCGGATTCATCTCGATGAAGGGATAGGGCCAGCGGTCCGTGACGAGATCGTTGTCGACGTCGAGGTAGGCGGACTGCCAGACGTGGTTCGTCCGGCCGTTGTTGATCAGGAAGGCATGGTCCGCCTTTTGCTTGTCCTTGCCGGGCGCCTCGAGCCCGCGCCACGGCGCGTCCATAAAGCGGGCCTTGCCGTCCTCCGTCGAGAACACGCCATCGGTATAGAGCCGCGCCGTCCCGACGATCTTGCCGTTCTCGAAGGCCTGGGCCGGCTCCTGGAAGCCGTTCGTGCCCATGGCGCGCAGGCGTTCGTAGGTGACGTGCTCGGCGCCGCCCGCGTGCTTGTGATAGCCGTCCATGAAGGCGTCTTCCTCCGTCTGCCAGTCGAAGCCCTTGAACTGGTCGGCGTAGTCGCCCTTGCCCATTTCGCGCAGCACACGCTCCAGGTGATTGGCGATCCGTGCGGCAACGAGGCAGTCCGGCATGGATTGGCCCGGCGGATCCATGTAGCGCTCGGTGATCCGCATGCGCCGCTCCCCGTTCATCGAGGTCAGGTTCATCTCGCCCGATGTCGCGGCGGGCAGAATGACGTGGCAGGCCTCGCCGATCTTGGTGGGCACGATATCGACGTCGACCGCGAACAGGCCGCCTTGCCGGATCGCCACCATGATGGCGTCCACCTGGGCCTGGCGGTCGCCGGCCGGCGCGGCATCCATCGCCTCGCGCACCATCTGCGTGCGGCGGTTGTAGATCCGCTTGAACTCCGAGGCATTGAGCGTGGTCTTGTAGTGGTCGCAGGCCCAGACGTGGTGGACGCCGCCCTTGCCCGAGATCAGCAGCTGATCGACGTAGGCCGCGGGACGGCCGACGTGGGCGTCCGAGGGACGGACGTAGCCCTCCTGGTGGCCGCCGAGGCGCACCACGCCGCCGCCGGGGCGCCCGACGTTGCCCGTGGCCAGGGCGATGTTCACCAGGGCGCCGTTGGTTCGGTAGTTGTCGTTGCCCCAGATGATGCCCTTCTCGTAGCCGAACATGGTGCGGCGGCGCGCGCCGCCTTCCTTGGGTTTGGCGATCCATTCCGCCGCCTTGACGATGTCGGCGGGAGCCAAACCGGTGATCTTCGCCGCGTCGTCGATCGAAGTCCGGTTGCCCTCGAGCGCGGCGGCGAAATTGGTCAGGTGCCCCGGCCGGTCCGGGCCGGCACCGCCGCGAGCGGGATAGAGGGCGGGGCGCGGGACCGCCTCGCCGAGCGTGCTCTTGGCGATGAAGTCCTTGTCGATCCAGCCCTTGTCCGCGATGTAGGTGAACAGCGCGTTGAACAGCGCCAGGTCGGTGCCGGAATTCAGCGAAAGATGCAGGACATTGTCCTTGCCGGCGACTTCCTCGCAGGCATTCACGGTGACCGTCCGGCGCGGATCGATGATGACGATCCGGCCGGGGCCATGCGGCTCGCTGGGCAGTTCGGCCTTCTTCTTATCGAGACTCGTGCCGCGCAGGTTCGGGACCCAGTGATTCAGGAAATAGTTGGTTTGGGTCTCGAGCGGATTGGTCCCGATCGCCATGATCGTGTCGGCCAGCTCGGCGTCTTCGTAGGCGTTGTTCAGCTCGCCGACACCCATGTCGCGGGTCGCGTGGACCTCCGAATTGTAGGCCGGCCGGTTGTGGATGCGGATGTTCTTCACCTTCATGGCGCCGAAGTAGAGCTTGCCGGTGCCCCAGGTGTTCTCGTAGCCGCCGCCGGCGCCGCCGTGGTCGAAGGCCGAGACGAAGAGGCCGTCCTCGCCCTGCTCGTCGATCACCTTGGCCGTCACGCGGGCGACGAGGTCGAGCGCGTCCTCCCAGCTCGTCGGCGTTTTCATGCCCTGGCGCCAAACCAGCGGCTCGGTCAGGCGCTGCTGCTGCGTCTGGCGCTGGCGCGAGTAGCTGTTCTCCGCCATCCGCGCGCCTCGGATCGATCCAAGCCCGGCGTTCACCGCACAGGCCTTGTCCGGCTTTATGACCAGGTGGACGGCCTCGCCGTTCTGCTGGACGATGTTATACATGGAGGGCGCATACCAGGCTTCCGTTTCGGCCCCCTGCTGCTCGGAGAGGTCCGTGCCGAATGCGTTCTCTGAGGGGGCGGTCCCGCCCTGCTTGTTCACCGGCCAGCTATAGGCGTGATAGCCGCATCCGACGATGCAGAAGTGGCACGTGACGGATTGCTTCTTTGCGCCGGCCGGGATGATCGGCAGGCGGTCGATCTGACGCTTGTAAGCCATGTCTCGTCCTCCCTCAGGCCAGCACGTTGCTGAGTCGGCCGTAGATGAGCTCGTCCACGCCCTCGGCATGGATGTCGCCCCGGTCGTCGACGCGCAGGGTGAATTGCGGCAGGTTCTGCGTCGCCTGCCCCCAGATCTGCATGCCGCCCTTCTCGCAATCGAAGCGCGAGAAGTGGCCGGGGCAGTTCAGGCTCTTGTCCGCGGCGACGTAATTCAGCGGGAAGCCCTTGTGCGGACAGAGGGTCGAAAAGGCCACGATGTCGCCGTCCGGCCCCACGCCCTCTGGCACGCGGCGGCCCAGCTTGAGCAGCACGCCCGGCGAATCGTCGTCCGGATAGGCGATGTCGAGCGGTTCATCGACCGTGAGGTCCTTCACGTTCGCCAGACGGCTGGACGGGTAGTCGACCCGCGCCAGCGACCGCGCCGCGGCCTTCTTCGGGGCCACGGCATAGGCCGCCGCCCCGGCGGTGGCAACGGCGCCGCCGCGCAGGAACTGGCGGCGGCCAACCTCGATCAGCTTCTTGCATCCGGTCACGCGACTCCTCCCTTGTTGCGGCCGACTTTGGCCGGGTCGTGGTGGACGTGACCGGAGACAAAGCAACTCCGGTGCCACGCCGGGAGCGCGGCCGAATGAAGGAAATCAGTGACTTAGATACGGGGCGATCGCCGGGGTGTTCGGCGGATCGGACGACGGCGCTTTCGGCCGTTCGAGAATCCGAACAATCAGTGGCGCTGCGCCTCGCTCAGCCCAAGCCGGCGCATCTTTTCCCAAAGGGTCGTGCGCGACACGCCGAGCAGGGCCGCGGCCCGTCCGACCTGGCCATCCGTCCGCTCCAGGGCACGCCGAATCTGGCGCCGCTCGGCAGCATCGCGGACCTCCGACAGGGACGCCAGGTCGTCACCGACCGGCGGTCCGTCCCGACCTGCCAGTTCCGGAAACAGATCGACGGGCCGCAGGCTGTCGCCGGGCGCCAGCGCGACGGCCCGTTCCACGCGATTGCGCAACTCTCGAACGTTGCCCGGCCACTCGTAGGCCAGCGCGGCGTCCTCGGTCAGGTCGCTCAAGCCCGTGACGCGACGGCCGAGCGCTTCCGCGAAGGTCGCCAGGTAGTATCGCAGCAGCGGCCCGACATCCTCGCCGCGCTCGCGCAGCGGCGCGACGTGCACCGGTATGACGTTGAGCCGGAAGAACAGATCGCGCCGGAAATGGCCGATCTCCACCAAATGTTCGAGGTCCGCGTTGGTCGCGCAAATCAGGCGCGCGTCGCAGGGGACCGGACGCTCGCCGCCGACCCGGTAGAAGACGCGCTCCTGCACGACGCGCAGGAGCTTGGCCTGAACGGTCGGCGGCAGTTCGCCGACCTCGTCGAGAAAGAGGATGCCGTCGCGGGCGCGTTCGGCGTATCCCAGATGGCGCGCATGCGCGCCGGTAAAGGCCCCCCTCTCGTGACCGAAGAGCTCGCTGTCGATCAGGTCCGGCGGAATGGCGGCGCAGTTGACCGCCATGAAGGGCGCCGCCGCACGCTTCGATATGCCGTGGACGAAGCGGGCGCAGACTTCCTTGCCGACCCCGGTCTCGCCGCTTAGCAGGATCGTGCTGTCGATATCCGCCACCTGGCGCAACAGGCGCTCGGTCTCGCGCATGGCCGGTGACGAGCCCAGCACGGGTTCCGCCTCGGACGGTAAGACGTCGCGCTGCAGCAGCGCTTCGATACGGGCCAGGAAGTCGCCCATGTCGAACGGCTTGGTGACGTAGTCGCCGGCTCCGGCACGCATCAGTTCGACGGCCTGGTCGATGTCTGCGTAGGCGGTTATGAACAGTGTCGGCGGTGCCTCGCCCGAGCCCATCGCGCGACGAAAGACCTCGTCGCCGCGCATGTCCGGAAGGCGCAGATCGCAAACCATCAGTCGCGGCCGCTCGCGCTGCAGTCCCTCGATGGCGGCGCGCCCCGTCTGCCACCAGCGGGCGTCGTAGCCTTCCAGGGTCAACCGCTGCATTAGCGACTCGCCCATGATCGGGTCGTCTTCCAGAATCCCGATCTGGGGGCGGTTAGGCGACATTTCCCATTCCTCGCTCCGAACGTAGCGGTATGTCCAACCGGATCAGCGTACCGCGTCCAGCGGCGGTTTCAACGGCGATTCGGCCCCCTATTCCGGCGACCAGTCGTTTGACCATCCAGACGCCGAGGCCGCGGTCGTCGCCCTTCAAGCTTCGTTCCGGCTCATCTTTTTCGTAGGCCTGCCGGATCGCGTCCGGCAGACCGGCGCCTTGGTCGGCGACCGAGATGACCAGCATGCCGTCCCCGAGACGGGCGGCGAAGCTTACCGTTCCGCCGAGCGGCGAGGCGGCGCAAGCGTTCAGCAGAAGATTGAGTGTCGCCTGCCGGACCGCGCCGCCGTGAATCGGGATGATGTCCGCAATCTCGTTGCGCCAATCCAGGCTCAGGCGTCGACGCGAGATGTCCTGTTTGACCAGATACTTCAAGTCGTCCAGATCACGCCGGGAAAGGCGCTCGGGATGACTGCTGCCCTTGTAGGTGACAAGGGCCGAGCGGACCACGTCGCGAATGTCCTGCAGGCCGCGCTGCAACAGGTCGAGCGCGCTCTCGCGCGTGTCCGGTTCGGCACCGTGCTTGCGCAGCGTATCGACGGCGTTCAGCAGGCCGCCCAGCGGGTTGTTGATCTCGTGTGCGATTCCAGACGTGAGGCGGCCGAGCGAAGCGAGCTTCTCTTCCTCGGCGAGACGCGCCGCCAGAGCTTCCTTTTCGCGCAGCGATCCCGCCATGACGTTGAAGCGCCGGAACAGCCGCCCGAATTCGCTGTCCGGGTGTCCCAGGCGATCGTCGGAAATCGGCCGATAGTCCCCGCCGCGCAGGCGCTCGACCTGGTCGTTGAGAACTTCGATGGGCCGGACCATGCGACGGACGGCGACATAGCCGAAGAGAGCGAAGACCAGGGTCAAGCCGCCGTTGGTGGCGATCAGGGTTAACAGCACCTCGTTTCGCTCGGCCATGAGTCCGCTGATATCGATCTCGGCGTAGATCGAACCTATGTCGAGATTCTGATATACGAGCTTACGCCGCGAAAACGCGCGCTTCGACGTCTCGTCGAGATAGAGGTCCCGGTCGCGCAGTCGGCTCACCAGCTCCTCCGGAACCGTTCCCTGTGTCCGAAAGGTGCGCGGGTTCGAGGCGGCCAAGATCGTCCCGTCCGCCTTGGCGACGATGCTGTAGAGCACGTTCAGGCCGGCATAGCGCTGCTTGGCACGATCGAGGCTGTCGAAGATCTCCCAGACGTCCTCGCGCAAGACGTTGGGCACGACAGATGTCGACAGGCCGTCGAGATAGGCCCCGGTCAAGGACTTGAGATGTTCCGATTGCGTCTCGGAGAGGCGCGCCAGGATCCGCTGGGACAGAACCGTGCTGATGCCGACCATGAGCAGCGCTACCAGCAACGGAACGCGGATGGTGATGGGCCAGGACTTGAACCTCGGCACGCGCATCAGCCCATCGATTTCACCAGATCGTACTTCGCCGCAATGCCGTTGAAGATCTCCGGATCGGCAGGGGCGAATGCATCGAGCCGCAGCATTTCCAGCACGCGGCGTCCCGTCTCATCGGCCGCCATGTGATACAAGGCGCGTGAAAGCCGGCGCACCATGGCGGTATCCCGGAGGCTCCGGGCGCAGGCGATCGGCGGAAAGCCGAGCCATTCCGAGTGCCGCAGGATCCTCGTTGCCGCGGTCAGGTCCGGCTCGAGATCCCGCATGACCTCCCAGACATAGCCGTCGACGCTGCCGCTCTCGGCCAGCCCCGAGGCCACGGCACGGACGACATTGCGATGGCCGTAGGTGAAAAAGAACTTGCCGAAGTAGGAACTCGGCGTCTCGCGCATCTCGGCCAGAAGGGCGCGCGTCACGAGGTAACCCGAATTGCTGTCCGGGTCAGAGAAAGCATGGATGTCGCCGCGCAGGTCGGCGAAGCCTTGCGCAGCCCGGTCGCGCGGCACGATCAGGTACGATTGATAGAGCGGCTTGCCGCGCCAGACGGGGACCGCGACCAATTCCAGGTGGTCGCGGTACTGGACATAGGGGAACCCGCAGATCCAGGCGGCTGTCAGCTGCTCGGACAACAGCAGGGCGGTGATTTCCTGATAGGTGCGCCGCTGCACCAGCTCGACTGGGCGGTCGAGCTGCGCCGTCAGATAGGCCTTGAGCGATTCCAGAAGCTCCAGGTCCGAGGTCAGGAAAACCGGGGTCAGGCCGAAGCGGACCGTTTCGGCGGCCTGCGCGCGCGAGGATCGCCCGGCAGCCAGCAGCGTCGCGCCGACGGCGAGGAATCGCCGGCGGTCCAACCCGCTCCCGCCGAAATTCGACCGGTTGGGCCGCTCGCCGGCACCCTTCATCCCTGGTGTCCTCCCGGATTCACTCGGATGGCACGCGCGACCGCGGCCGGCGCGCTTCTTGGCCCGATTTATCCTTATTTAGTATCGGGATTTAGTATCGGGGCTTTCGCATGGTGTGGTCAACAAGTCCGGAGAGGAATCCAAGCCTCCCTGCCGGGCGTTCCCGAGCCGCGCCGGGAGGCTCCGCCGTGCCGCCCGCTTGAACGGCCGCCCCCGGCGCCCCAGTTTCCGGACTCCGCGCCCGTGCGCGGGTGGGCGCCGCCGGTTAGACTTGCCGGCAAAGCGGCGAGCGGCGGAAAACCGCCG
>Ga0210144_1000013_pt1 | contig 100666 bp, 94 predicted proteins | sample Muzzi_PWA_D2_FD_185532 | JGI IMG/M metagenome (GOLD analysis project Ga0210144, IMG submission 185532) | Wetland microbial communities from San Francisco Bay, California, USA, that impact long-term carbon sequestration - Muzzi_PWA_D2 (SPAdes) | ecosystem: Environmental > Aquatic > Marine >...
GGGATAGCCGCCCCAGCCGTAACCGGGATAACCGCCCCAGCCGTAACCGGGATAACCGCCCCAGCCGTAACCGGGATAGCCGCCCCAGTAGCCCGGATAGCCCCAGGGGCCATCCCAATAGTCGTTACCCCACCATGCATTAGCCGAACCTGCTGCCAGAGCTGCAGTACCGGCGATAGCGGCTGAGGCAATGAGTCTTGAAAGCTTGTTCATTAGTCGTTCCTCCAACTCAAAACCATTACTGACTAGCATATTTCACGTTTCATCGTACATCAAACCGAAGTGGCAATGTACATGCCTATTATAATCATGACCTGGTTTCTGTCTGCGCCCCAGGACTATCCCATGGCAAAATTATTATGTGTTAATTGATACAGATCAATTTTCCACGGACGGTGGTGGATTACTCCCCGGCACACAGCGCCTGCAGGCGCTCCGACCCGCGTTGCACGGACCGCCCGGACGGCAGTTCCCGTTGTCCATCGTCCACCCACGCGACGATGTCCCGAAGCACAGTATCCGCCTGCAGGTCACGTGTCAGCATGTGGAAACCGTCCGGGTAGATTACCATGTCCCACAGCCTGGTGCGGCTGTCGGGAAGCCTGGCAATCATGCCGCACAGCGCGTACCGGGGTATCACCTCGTCATGCGCGCCATACAGGAGCAGCACGGGCAGCCCAATTGTCGTGCTCCTGGTGTAAGCCTGCCCCATCAGCTCGGTCAGGCCGTAGATCGTATCGATACGGGTCGCCTTGATAACCAGCGGGTCCCGTCCCAGTGCCCGCAGCATCCCGATGTTGTCGGAGGGTCGGATTTCCAGTCCTTCCCCGGTCACCTTGTGCGCGGGCGCGAGCCAGGTGGCAAGCCGCAGCAGGGTGGCCTGCCAGAACGGCATTGTCTGCCAGCCCCAAACCGCCGGTGCGGCCAGTATGATGCCGCGCAGACATGTATTACTGTTCCCGGGAGCGGACACGATGCTGACTGCGCCACCCATACTTTCACCCAGCAGGTAGAGCGGGGTGTCGGGGTGTTCCTGGCATACCAGTTCCAGCAGGGTTTCCGCGTCCTGTTGCAGGCGATGCCAGCCAGGCCAGATTCCCCGCTGCGCGGTCTCACCAAAACCGCGCTGGTCGTAGGCAATCGTCATGATGCCGCGTTTCGCGAAATAGCGGCCTGGCCCGTTAAATGCATTTCGGTAATCGTTGAAGCCGTGCAGGGCAAGGAAGATCGCATCCGGTTCGCGCGCAGGTCTGTAAACGGTAAGTGGGAGGCGATATCCGTCGGCCATGACGGCGGCTTCTGGATATAGCGCCGGGGCCTGTGTAGTATCAACGACAGGCTGAATCCGCGGGCCGCTGCAGGAGACCAGGCAAGCGGCTGCGAGCGGCAACAGTTTCCGCTTCATGAGCGGATCCCGTCTATTGCAAGGCTAGCGAACGGAGAACATTGCATGGCAAACGAAGGCTACCACGAACCAATCGGCGAACTCTCGGATGAAACCCGCGACATGCACCGTGCCATTACATCCCTGATGGAAGAGCTGGAGGCCGTGGACTGGTACAACCAGCGGGTCGACGCCTGCGCGGACAGCGAGCTGAAGGCCATTCTGGCACACAACCGCGATGAGGAAAAGGAACACGCTTCCATGGTGCTGGAGTGGATACGTCGGCGTGATCCCGCATTCGACAAGGAGCTCAAGGACTATCTTTTCACCGAGAAGGAAATCGCACACCTCTGAGTGTCGCATTTCCGTTCTGCCCGGTTGTATGGCCGGCAACGGGAATGCCGGGCGGGAAAGGGTCTTATGCAGCGAATATCGCGCGCTGCTGAATCATCGGACGGCGCAGCGCTGGCCAGGATGGCATCAAGGTGGTTCCCTTCACAAGGCGCCGCATTGGGATGGCGGCCCGGAAGGTATTCCGGCCGGCTCCGCTCAGAACCAGAAGGACACGTACAGCTGCACCACATCGGCGCTGAAGCTGTACAGCGGTTCGGTACCGGGTATTGCGACGACGACCCTGCGGTCGCGGAAATCGTCATAATTAAACAGGATGTGGTCCCACGCGAGATTGAGTGTGCCCCTGTCGATTGATCGCCAGCCGTTTTTGGCGAAATCGTAGCTGGCCTTGATTCCGATTGTGTGGTTGGAGAAGGTGCTAAGTTCTTTGTCGCGTGCAAGGAAATTCTGCGCATCCTGGCGCGGAAATAGATCGCTGTAGAAATCGGCGGCCGTCTGCGTGTAATAGCGATAGTGCCCGTCCAGTATCCAGCCGCCCTTGAGCGGTTGGCTGTAGCCGAATTCGATGTCGTGCGCATCGATGCCCCAGGTGTCGGCGAAGAAACGGTATTCGCCGGATATGGCGGCCCGGTAGGGCAGATAATAGAGCGAGCGGATCGCGACCGCGCTGCTGGTACGGGTATTTGGATATTTTTCCGATTGTGTGCCTGATGTCAAGGTGCTCTTGTCATACCAGCGAACCTGGCGGTAGGGATTGTTCAGGAAGCCTTCATCCGTGATACCTTCGTAATTCAGCTCCAGCAGCATGTCTTTGGTGATTACCTGCGTCAGGCCCAGTCTGTAATTTTGGCGGTCTGCATCCTCCGCGAAGCTGCTGTCCAGGCTGTTCTTGACCGTATCCCAGCCGCGCGAGTAACCCATGGAGACCGTCGTCATGTTACCGAACATGTCCATGCTGATGCCGAAGCTCGCCGTGTTGGCATCGTAGTCATTTTCCGTGCTGTTGGTATAGGACAGGCTCATGGTCGAGTTGCCGTGCAGATAGTCCACACCGCCCGACACCTCGGTGCGCTCTTCCTTGTATGGGCTGGCGCCACTCGTGATTACGTCGATCGAGGCGCTGCTTATGGAATCGACATAGTAGTTGCCGTTGACGGATACGTTCTGGCCGAACTTCTTGAGCACCATCAGGGATGGCCCGGTGATCTCGATACCACCGCCGTCGTAGGAATGAAACAGCACGTCAGCCCGGTCATCGGGAAGCACGCCGGCCTGCACCAACAGCCCGTAACAGAACAGGGTGCTGGCAGCCAGCCATCCCGCGAGTCGGCTAGTTGCAGCCACAGCCACCCCCGTGACCGCCCTCGGCGCCGCGTGCCGCCTCGCGTGCCTGATACACGTGTGTTATGTAGGCGGTGGAGACCGGATCACGGTCGAAATTCATGATCGGGTCGGCCAGGTGCGCCCGTTCATAGGGCTTCACCCAGGGCTCGGGCCTGACACAGCCCGCCATGAGCAGGGACACCATCAGCAAGGTGCAGACACGCGGGTACATGACCGGCATTACTCCGTAATCAGGCTCCGGACCTGTTCTATGTAGGTGTTTTCGAGTCCCGGCTTGTAACCTTTGTGCAGGTAGCGCACATTGCCGCTACGATCCACAAGTACGGTGCTCGGCATGGCAACCACGTCATACTCCCTGCTCACGGTGCTGTCGTTGTCGAACAGCACGGGGAAACTTACCGGTATTTCCTTGAGCAGCTTGCGTGCCTGAGCGGAGTTTCCCTCCACGTTTACACCCAGCACGGTAAAGCCCATGTCCTTGTATTTGTCATGCAATTCACTGAGGATCGGCATTTCCTGGCGACAGGGCCCGCACCAGGACGCCCAGAAATTGATCAACACCACCTCGCCGCGCAACTCGCTCAGCTTCAGGTTGTCGCCACTGTTGCTTTTCAGTGTGAAATCAGGTGCGGGGGCGTCGGTAATGCCTGCCGCTGCCGTGGTTGCGAACATGATCAGCGTGGCGGCGAGGAAATGTCTTGTACGGCGAAATTCTGTGTAGCGCATTGCAGACTCCTTTAAAAGAACGCGGTCAGGCCAATAGACCCTTCCAGGTTATGGGTGTACTTGTCGGTGCCGAGCAGGTCCGACTTGAAGACGTGGTCCTTTAGATCCAGATGCAGGGCGGCCCAGTCGCTCAGGATAAACCGGTAACCTGCGCCGACATTGAGGGTGAAATGACTGTCATCGGCGAACTCGGTATTCCCGGCACCGGCTATGAGGTAGAGCGCACTGTTGAAGGCATGGCGGCTGCCAATGAAGCTTTCACCCGGCAGTACGTTGTAGCCCAGCGAGATATTGTAGTAGTAGAGATCGCGTTGACTGTCCGTCAGCAACTGGGCGCCGCCACTTAGAGTTTCGTAGCTCGTCTTGCCGGCCTGGGTTGCACCTCCGGCGAGCTCGAAAAAAAAGTCCTCGGTTACGTGGTAGTCCGCCCGCAGGCCGTAGACGGCGTTACTGCCGAAGTCCTCGATGCTCATCACGCCTGCAAACGCGCCGATCTCGAAATCCTCGCTGTCGATGTCTGCCTCAGTTATCGTACGGCGCTCGATGCCCGGTTTGATAACGGGCTCGGATTCACTGTATATGGAGGGATCTTCGGAGCGCAGCAGCGAACAGCCGCAGGAGAGCCCAAGCAACGCCAGCAGCGAAGCTGACCTCAGAAGAAAAAGGCAAACCCGGCTTTCCATTCGTTTATCTCCTGATTGTCATCCTTGTTCTGAAAGATGACGTGATTCTGGTATTCGGCACGCAGGATGAAACGTCGTGTCAGATACCAGCGAACGCCAGCCCCGACATTGCTGATCTGCTCGGTACGATCCTGTTCGTTCACCAGCGTCACGTTCGGATCGGTATAAAACAGACCGGTACCGAGCAGAAAATACGGCGACAGACGCCATTCCGGGAACGGTTGAGCCAGCAGGTTCGCGCTGGCCGTCAGTCCATCGGAATAATTTCCGAATACCTGCGACACGGCCAGCTCAGCGGAGAGATTCCGTGTCAGGTAATAGTCCGTGTAGACTGACATGATGTTCGCGCCCTCGAAATCACCCGCGAGGAAGCCGGCTTCCCAGCGGCGACGCGTAAAATCACCGAATTCCGCCTCGGCAAATTGTGTCGGCTCGCCGTCAGGGGTCAGTGTCAGTTCCATCTCCGCGCGCCTGACCCAACCCTGTTTGCCGCGTTGTGTCCGCACCAGAAACCAGTCGGTGCGGCGCTTGATAACTTTAACCAGTTCGCCCCGGTCGACCACGTAAAATACCGGGTAGCCACGTCCCGGTCCCGTATGCAGTTCGAGGTACGGCTCACTGACGCGTACCTGATGGTATTTTTCTTCCGCGTGACCGGGCGCGGGAAACAGGCATTGCAACAGCAGGAGAATGCTGATGAGTACAGTGCGGCAGGGCGGGGACCAGGCATTATCGATCACAAGCGGGCATCTTTCCGGCCTTACGGCACGGCAAACGGGTCGTTGTAGTACTGCGCACCGATATCCACCCATTCCGACAGCAGGCGCAGCTCATCCGGATCGAGCATCCCATCATGCGACCCGCCGGCGGCGAAGCGCGCGAAGAAGACCGGGCTGGCATTGGCGCCTGCAACATTCAGGGGCGGCGCCACCGGTACCGGCACCTGGGTCGGCAGACCGGTATTCGGATCGATCGGTCCGGGCACCATGATGTCCTGCAGGCCAGTGGGGCCGATTTCCTGGGCAAAGTCCTGAAAGAGCAGTTCACGGTAGGCCTTGAAATGCTCGGGCACCTGGGGATCCAGGCCATCGGTCAGGTCCAGCTGTCCGTCCGGCACCTTCACCATGCCGGCCGCGTCGGTCGACGTGTGACAATTGATGCAGGTAGCCGTGCCCCGATCTCGGCTCCAGAGCGGGTGGATATGCGTTTCGTAATGGATCACCGTACGGCAGAGGCTGTTCCAGCCGGTCTGGCAGGCCGGCGTCGTCGGTGCCGGCGTGGCCAGTACCGAGTAGGTATAGGAAAAACTCGTGTCCGGTACACGCACGTTGGGGTCCGTCCAGACGTCGTCATAGAAAAGGTCCATCGTGGGCAGCATCCTGGTGTCGTCGATCCGGGTCAGGGTCTGCGCCATGGTCTCGCCGGCGTCCGCCCACAGGGTGGAAACCGTATTCGGAAACGGCAGGCCGGTGACCGGCGCTCCCGGATACACCGACGGCAGACCGCGCGACATCGGATCGGCCGGCTGACCATGGGGTATATCCGAGGCGTGGCTGTGGCAGCCGGTACAGCTCAGCGTTTCGCCCGGACGCAGCTGCAGCCAGTTCTGGTGGCGTGCACCGATGCGGCGTCCGTTCCTGTCAAGCACGCTGATGGCCAGCGGTACATTGGCGGGGACCTTGGCCTTCATCGAACCGTCCGGCTGTATCGGCACGTAACCGACGATCTCGCGCATCAGCTGCCCACTGCTGGCACCGAAAGCCGTGCCCGGCACCATCTTGGTGTCGTTGTCCGGGATTCCGACTGCCTTGACGATGCGCAGGAAGCGGGCAGGGCGGTCATCGGCGACGGCCTGTGCAGGATCGGCCAATGCGGCAATCCCGATGCCGGTCGTGTCGACGCCGTCGATATCGTAGACACTGCGGATATCCAGTATGCCGACGTTTTCGTCGAAGGCCTGCTGGTCGAGACCGGCGCCCGGAATCTTGTCGAAGATCACCGGCGGCGGCGGCCGCGGCGCGGCGGCGGCGACATCGGCGAACACGAAGTCTTCCTGCGGGACCACGATGGGAATCTGGGTATCGTTATCCATGTCGTAGATGAATATTCCGTAAATCGGGTTCGCCTCCACCGCCGCCGGATTGGCCAGACGGGACGCCGTGCAGGGAACGATCTGGGTGTTCTCGATCAGCCTGCAGCTGCTCCAGCTGACCAGCGCCCGGTTCGTGCCGTCCAGCAGCGGCCAGGCGCTCATGTAACGACCGCCCGGCGATATCGTGTTATCGGTATGTACGTCGTTTACTGTTGCATCCGCCTGTGCGGGGCCGCCAAGCACCCCCTGGTTCGCCGCGGTCGGATAGGTGTTGTCAAGATAATTCCCGGCGTCGATGATCGTCAGGTCGCCGCCACGCCAGGAATTGGTGAACGGCAGCATTACGGTCATCAGGCGTCCATCGGCCATCTCGCGCGGTTGCAGGAACTGCACGTCGGCACCGTTGGTCCCGGTAGCATGGCTGTGTGCACCGTAGTACAGCTGTAGTTCGGAACCATCGGGGTTCATCCTGTACAAGCTGATGGTGTTGCGGCCACCCATATTGTCCCAACGACTGAACACCACCTGGCCGGCGTCCAGGCCGTAACCCAGTACCATGGGGTCGAGGTCGTGACTCTGGTTGAACGACACCTGGTGGATGTTGTTGCCGTCGCTGTCCATGACATGTAGCACGAAGGCATGCTCGTTGCGGTCCTCGTCCAGGGCCGAGAAGGCGGTCTTGCCGTCATCCAGCAGCCTCGCGCGCGACTGACGCTGGCGCGTCGATGAGAAGATGATGCGCCCGTCGGGCAGGTAATGCGGCGCGATGTCCTCGCCGGCCCGGGCGGTGTTGTCCGTCAACGTGACGCGACGCAGGGTGTCGGTCGGGATGACATACTCCCAGATATCCCACTTGTTCTGGTCTGCCGGGGTCGCGTTGGGGATGTCCGGTTGTCGCAGAGCGAACAGAAGTTTCGTGCCGTCATAGGAGACTTCCACGTCCTTGACATCCCCCATGCCCTGGGTGATCGCACCGGTAATGTTGCGTTCCGGCGCGCTCGGGGATGCAAGAACGCGGTAGTAAAGATCGCCGCCCGGGGTAAAGGATTCCGCCTCGCGTATGTCCGGCTGGACCGCCGTTCCGGTATTGTCGAGCACCTGTGGACGCCTGACATAGGCGATGCCGAAGTCTTCCACAAGCGGGTCAGGATCCTGTCCATCCCCACCGCCGCAACCTGCCAGCAGCATTCCCGCGAGGAATAATGCTCCTGGAGTGGAAAAGGCCGCCCTGGCGAAAAAAATTCCGGGATGTGAATTCATATCCATGCGTGATCGGCCCTCCGGGCGTAGATCCTGACGCGCGGGACCGGACGGATCACACGACTGAGATCCGCATCACACATACACATCCGCGCTGATTGCGGATCAACTATAGGGTTGGGGGTAACGCCATACCGCGATCTCTGTCACAGAAAAATACCGATAAAGCTCTCAGTATCAGCCACCATGGGCCGGGGGCAGTCCAGACATCAACAGTAGCCGGGATGGGTCGCATGGGTAAGCAAACTGAGCGGTGTTATTCATATTATCAAAGGCTTGGCCGTGCCTTTTCCGTGCTGGGACTGCTGTGCCTTATCGTCGCAAATGCGGCGGCCGGTGACCTGGAACGTCGACAGGCCAAGCGGATACACGACCGGCTGGCCGGTGTCCCGCCGAGTGAAGCCGTCCTTGATGCCATGGAGTCTGCGATCGCATCCGGCGACGCGATCGGTGCCGCCATGATGGCCATGGACAACAGTGCGTTCTACAACGTGACGTTGAAGAATTTCGCCACCCCGTGGACCAACGAGGACCAGACCGTGTTTGCGCCGCTCAATGATTACACGGCCACGGTGATCGGCATGATACGCGACGATGTGCCGTTCAATACGCTGCTGTCGGCGGATCTCGTCTACATGGGTGCGCCGTCGCTGCCGATACCGCCTTATTCGATGACGGATAATGCGCACTACGCGGCCCTTGAAGACCAGGGCATCGATCTCAAGGCCAACCTGGTCCCGGTGGCCCAATCCGCGGTGACCACCCTACCGGCAGCGGCAACGGCCGGTGTGATAACCACGCGTGCAGGTGCCGAGGCATTCTTCATCGCCGGTACCAACCGCGCCATGTTCCGTTTCACGTTGAAGAACCACCTCTGCTACGACCTCGAAAATCTCAAGGACATTACTCGAGCCCCCGACCGCATCCGCCAGGACGTTTCGCGAAGTCCCGGCGGCGACAGTCGTATCTTCCTGAATAAATGTGTTGGCTGCCACAGCGGCATGGATCCCATGGCGCAGGCCTTCGCCTATTACAACTACGACGAGACTGCCGGCAGCATCGAATACACGGCCGATGTCGTGCAGCCCAAGTACACCATCAATGCCGATACCTTCAAGTACGGTTTCGTTACACCGGACGACAGCTGGGACAATTACTGGCGCTCGGGCCAGAACGCCCTGCTTGGCTGGGATACGGCGCTGCCGGGCAGCGGCAATGGTGCCAAGTCGCTGGGTGTCGAGCTTGAGCACAGCGAGGCCTTTGCACGCTGCCAGGTGAAGAAGGTATTCCGAACCGTTTGCCTGCGCGAACCAGGTAACAGCGCAGATCGCAGCGAGGTGGCAAACATTACGGCGGATTTCAAGACCAGCAATTACAGCATGAAAACAGCTTTCGCCGAGACCGCGGTTTATTGCAAGGGTGATTGAGGCATGAATTATTCGATGAATTTCCGGATGCGCCATCATCTCCTTGTGCTGGCGGTCATACTGGTGACGGTAGCCGGCCTGACGGCCTGCGGTGGCGGCGAAAGCACGACGGCGAATCCAATTACCGTTGGCGCCACCTCTGCGTCGAACTACAGCGGCCCAGCTCCTGCTACCGCAGACGTGCAGGCCTTCAAGCTGAATCTCTGGGACAACCTGCAGGGAACAAACCGTTGCGGCAGCTGCCACGTCGTCGGCGGAACCGGCCCGACGAAATTCGCACGATCAGACGACATCAACCTTGCCTACGCCGATGCCAACGCCCTTGTCGATCTCACCACGCCGGCCAATTCGGCGATGGTCACCAAGATGGCAAACGGGCACAACTGCTGGCTGGCCAGCGACCAGGCATGCGCCGATGTGATCACCGCCTATATCACCGCCTGGGCTGGGGGCTCGGTCGGTTCCAGTACGGTCATACAGCTGACGGCCCCGCCCCTCAAGGATCCGGGAGCAAGCAAGACATTCCCGAGCAGTTCGTCCGGATTCGCCGCAACCGTTCATCCCGTGCTGACCGCAAATTGTTCCAATTGCCACACCGATTCAGCCCTAACCGCCCAGTCACCGTTTTTTGCAAACAACGACCCGGATTCCGCCTACGAGGCGGCCAAGTCGAAGATCAACTTGGACAATCCGGCCATTTCCCGCTTCGTGGTGCGACTGCGGGATGAATTCCACAACTGCTGGGATCCGAATAATACCGGCAGCTCCGATTGCGCTGCCTCGGCCACGGTGATGGAAAATGCCATCACGCAGTTCGCGAATTCGATAAGCCTGGTTCCGTTTGATAACAGCCTGGTAGCGAGCAAGGCCCTGACGCTGCCCGACGGCATCGTGGCCAGCGGTGGCAGTCGCTACGACAGCAATGTCATCGCCATGTACCAGTTCAAGGCCGGTTCGGGAAATACCGCGTTTGATACCAGCGGCGTCGCACCGGACATGCACCTAACGCTGAGCGGGAGTGTAGACTGGGTCGGCGGCTGGGGCATCAATATCACCAGTGGCAAGGCGCAGGCAACGACCACCAGCAGCCAGAAACTTTACAATCTCATTACGGCAACCGGCGAATACACCATCGAGGCCTGGGTCGCCTCGGCGAACGTCTCGCAGCAGGGGCCGGCGCGCATCGTAAGTTACTCTGCCGGCACTACGGAACGCAACTTCACCCTTGGCCAGACCCAGTATAACTACAACTTCCTCAACCGCAGTACGACCACGGATGCCAACGGCGATCCCTCACTGGACACGGCCGATGCCGACGAAGACCTGCAGGCGACACTCCAACACGTGGTCGTCACCTATGATCCTGTCAACGGGCGTCGCGTCTATGTCAACGGCGTCTTTACCGACGATACGGACCCGGTGCCGGGCGGCAGCCTCATTGACTGGGACAACAGTTTCGCCTTTGTACTTGGTAACGAGGTGTCGGGTGACCGCCAGTGGCAGGGAACAATTCGCATGGTGGCCATCCACAATCGTGCACTGACGCAGGAGCAGATAACGCAGAATTTTACCGCCGGCGTAGGCGAGAAGTTTTTCCTGCTGTTCAACGTCGATGATCACAGCGGCATACAGGACAGTTATGTTCTGTTTGAGGTCAGCCAGTTCGACAGCTACAGCTATCTCTTCAACCAACCGCGCTTCATCAGCCTTGATCCGACCGCAACACCGGATGGCATCCCGATCGCGGGGATGCGTATCGGCGTCAACGGCAAGGAAGCGACCGTGGGACAGGCGTATAAAAATCTCAACACGACGATCAGCAGCGCGTTGTACACGCCAGGCGTCGGTCAGACGCTCTCGGATCTGGGAACCGTCATCGCACTCGAAAAGGGTCCGGATTCAGATGAGTTCTTTCTGACATTCGAGGTTTTCGGCAATGATACCAATGTAGTTGTTGAGCCCGCACCGCTTACCCCCGCAGCACCGCCCGATCTGCCGGAAGCATCGGATATCGGCTTGCGTAATTATCAGGAGATCAATGCCACGATGTCCACGATTACCGGCGTGAGTACCGAGCAGAGCAACGTCAGGTCAGTGTACCAGACTGTCATTCAGCAATTGCCAAGTGTCGAAAACATAGAGGGATTTCTGTCCGCGCACCAGATGGCGATTTCACAGCTGGCGATTGAATACTGCAGTGCGCTGGTCGATAACAAAGGCACGATTCCGCGTGAGACATATTTCCCAGGATACTTCACCACCGGTATCCCACCTGAAAGCGCCGATACCGCATTCAACACATCGTCCAAGCGCGACCTTGTTATCGTCCCGTTGCTGAACAGGGTGATGAATACCGGTTTGACCGTTCAGCCGGATACCATCGACGTTAGCGGAGAGTTGGACAATCTCATCCTGCTTCTCACGGGCTGCGCCATCGGTCCATCACCGACGTGTGCGACGCCGACCCGGACCGAGGAAATCGTAAAGGCGACCTGTGCTGCAGCCCTCGGCAGTGCTGCCATGCTGCTGCAATAGGATTCACGCGAGGATAGTTTCATGGCGATAAAACGCAAAACACGCTTACCCGACGAACCGCTGCGTCTCAACGATCACGGCCGGCCGGTCACGCGCCGTGATTTTCTCGGTCAGGGGCTGATCGCGGGAATGGGTCTTGTCACGGCGCCGACGTTTTTCGGCCTGTTCGCAAATCCGCGGGCTGCCGCCGCCGCCCTGTCGCCTGATATCGACGCCCTCAAGACGTCCTGCGGGATAAAATCGCTTGGCGCTGGCAAAATCCCATTTATCTGCTTCGATCTCGCCGGTGGCGCAAACATATCCGGTTCGAACGTGCTGGTGGGTCAGCAAGGCGGACAGCTCGATTTCCTGAGTACCGCCGGCTACAGCAAGCTGGGCCTGCCTGGTGACATGACGCCGGCATCCATTGATCCGAATACCGGCATCAGCTTCATCAATACCGACTTCGGCCTGGCTTTTCACTCGACCAGCGCCATGCTGCAGGGTATCAGCGAGAAGGCACTCTCGCGCGCTTCACTGATCAACGGTGCGGTCATCCCGGCACGTTCGGATAATGACACCGCAAACAACCCGCACAATCCGATGTATGGCATTGCCAGGGCCGGTTCCGATGGCAGTTTGCTGTCGTTGGTCGGTTCACGCAGCTCGGATTCCGGGGGTAACTCCATGGCGCCCGCTGCAATGATAGATCCCAGCATACGCCCGACCAAGGTCGACCGTCCATCGGATGTCACGGGTATGGTGGACACGGGCCAGTTGATCGGCGTGCTGACCCAGGATGATGCAGTCGCGGTCATGGAATCCATCGAACGCATCAGCAAAATGAAGCTCGACAAGGTTAGCACCAAGGTAACTGCGGATACCATCATCAAGGACCTGGTACGCTGCGGCTACGTCAAGGCGGCGGATATTGCGGACCGTTTCGGAGACCCGACCACGCTGGATCCCGCACTGGATCCCGATATCGTGGGTCCGGCCGGCATTTTCAGCCAGACGGAATTCGACAACGACAGCGAATTCCGCAAGACGGCATCCGTGATGAAAATGGTTGTCAACGGATTTGCCGGTGCCGGTACCATTACCATGGGCGGCTATGACTATCATACCGGTGATCGCATTACCGGGGACCTGCGCGATCTGCGCGCCGGTCGATGCATAGGTGCCTGTCTGGAATATGCAGCACGTGCTAACAACGGCGCCGGCGTGCCCTTGATGGTCTACGTCTTCAGCGACGGTTCGGTCTTCAGCAACGGCATGACCGATGCCGCGGCGGGAGGCAAGGGTGTCTGGACCGGTGACAATTCGTCAACTGCAGCCTCTTTCTTCCTGGTCTTCAATCCCCTCGCGCGTCCGGTACTGCTGGGCTCGGGTGCAGTGGAGCAGGCCATACACCAGCAGATCGGCTGGATGCGTCCCGACGCCTCGGTCGATACCACCGCCACCCCCGCATCAAACCAGGTCAATCTTCTGGTCGAGACGGTGATCCTCAATTACATGGCGTTGCACGGCGAGTCCGCCAATTTCACGTCACTGTTCCCCAGTCACGGACTGGGCAATGCCGCGTTGATGGACAGTCTGACCGCCTTCAACGCGATCGTGAATGGCGTGATCTAGACGCCAGCGGCTGTTTCCTGCAGCCCGGATGAAGGCATGATAGCCGGATGCCGGGGTTGTCATTGCACCTGTCCCCCGGATCCGGTGCAATTCATCCGGGCTGCAACCCGTCAATGCAAGCCGTCGATGGCCGATAATACCGGCCATGAACCGCCTCATGCGTAAGATAGCCGTATGCTCCCTGGTATTGCTGCTGCCGCTGCCATCCAGCGCCGACTGGCTGCACGAGGAATCAGCCATCATGGGTACGGCCGTCAATGTGGAGCTCTGGCATGACGATCCGGTTGCGGGAAAGGTATTGATCCGCTCGGTCATGGATGAAATGCACCGTATCGACGAATTGATGAGCACGTACAAGTCCGACAGCTCGCTGTCGCGCGTGAATACCGGTGCGGCGAAGGGCCCCGTCGAGGTTGGCGAAGAACTTTTCGGCCTGATCGGGTACGCACTGGAATATTCGGACATTACGCGGGGTGCGTTCGACATCACCTATGCCAGTGCGGGTCAATATTACGATTACCGCACGGGTAAAAAACCCGACAGCAAGCAGCTTGCCGAGGCGTTGCCGGCGATCAACTACCATCATGTCAAGCTGGATGCCGCACGATCAACCGTACAATTCCTGCAAGCCGGTGTACGTATTGACCTCGGCGGCATCGCCAAGGGCTACGCCGTAGATCGTGGCATCGCCATCCTGCAGGCGGCCGGTGTAGAAAACGCTCTGGTCAGCGCCGGGGGAGATACGCGGGTGATCGGCAGGCACTGGGACCATCCCTGGATGATCGGTATCCGAGATCCGCGTAATCATGACGGTATCGTAACCAGGATACCGCTGGAAGATACGGCCATCTCCACGTCGGGCGATTATGAACGCTATTTCGAAAAAAACGGTATCCGTTACCACCATATTCTCGACCCTGCAACCGGGGAATCCCCGCACGGTATACACAGCAGCAGCATCATCGGCAACAGGGCCATCGATACAGATGCCCTGTCAACCAGCGTGTTCGTCATGGGTGTCGAGGAAGGCCTCGCACTGATCAATTCACTGCCGGACACCGAGGCGATCATCATCGATAATCAGGGCAGTATGCATTATTCGAACGGTCTGGCACGGATCGTGCCGTAAGCAGCGAAGTGGAAACCGCACGCCCGACGACATTGCCGGTCCTGGTGCTACAGACCGGGACGCCGGGGCACATGCCAACCTGCTACGGTGCCCTCCGCCTTGTGGGGCAGCTGTAACAGGAATGTGAACCGGCGCACACTCCAAAAGTCCTGTCTGATGCAGACTCCTCTGCGGCCGGATCTGCACGGGATTGTGGTCAATCTTTACCGCCACGGACCGACATATTTGCAGATAGACAGCGTGTTCATGTGCTGACACACCGAGGTCCGAAATGCCGCATCCAGAATTATCCGATCGTTCTGTCATATTGTCGTATGCCTGCGTGCTCCTGATGTTGATGTCCGGTGTTGTCCGGGCAGAAGCGCCCGCCGCCACCAGCCTGGATGGTGATATACAGTCGCTGAAGCAGGATGTCATCGCACTCAACCGCGACCTCTTTATTCTCGAGGAGGAGCTCCTGTATCCGGCCAACACCCAGATGGCCGTTTTCGTCTCGCTCGACGTGGGTGAGTTTTTCAAGCTCGACTCGGTGCAGCTCAAGGTCGATGACAAGATTGTCTCGAATTATCTCTATACACAGCGGGAGATCGACGCCCTGCACAGGGGCGGCATCCAGCGTCTGTACATGGGAAATCTCAAGGCCGGTGAGCACGAATTGGTTGCCATTTATACCGGCGTTGGACCGAATGGCCGTGATTATCGACGCGGCGCCAGTCTAGTTATCAACAAGAGTCTGGATGCAAAGTTTGTCGAACTGAAAATCGTTGACGATCCAGGCAGCGAGCAGCCGGATTTCAGTATCAGGGAATGGGAATAAGCCATGCGGCGGATTGCCTGCTGCTTGATCCTGCTGCTGACTGCGGCTGCCGGTGCAGCCGAACGTAAATTACCCACGGCGGCCCTGGATCTCCAATACGGTGAGGCACTCTTTTATTACTTCCAGGAAGACTGGTTTAACAGCATTGTTCGACTGCAAATCGCGCAGGAACAGAAACGACTGCCCAACCACGGCGATGAAGCCGAATTGTTGCTGGGTGGTCTGGACCTGTCGTACGGGTTGCGCAATCAAGCCGCCAGGATATTCGAACGGCTGCTCGCCGATTCACAGGCCGGGGCCGGGACCCGTAACCGCGCCTGGTTCTATCTGGCCAAGATTTCCTACCAGCGCGGCGATACCGCTGGTGCCCTGCAGGCCCTGTCACGGGTCAGCGGCGATATGACGCATGCGACACGCGTCGAGGCCGCACAGCTGCACAGCCTGTTACTGCTGCAACTAGGACAGAACGATGATGCCATCCGGATTCTGCAGGACGCGAAAACGGCAAAGGCCTGGTCACCGTATCTCGCCTATAACCTGGGTGTCGCCTGGATACGCAACGGCCAGCTGGACCGTGGCGCGAAGGAGCTCGATACACTGGGCGATATGCCAGGTCACAGCGAGGAACTGCGTGTACTGCGCGATAAAGCCAACCTTGCACTTGGTTACAGTTACCTTCAGGGAGGTGCCGCGAATCAATCGCGCGTATCGCTCGACCGCGTCAGGCTGGAAGGCCCACTGTCAAACAAGGCATTGCTTGGCGCTGGGTGGGCGGACGCGGAAGCGGATGATTACGGACAGGCGCTGGTACCGTGGAGTGAACTGGGTAAGCGCGATGTCACGGACCCGGCAGTTCAGGAAGCACTGCTGGCGATACCGTATGCGATGGAACGGATGGACCTTCACGGGCGTGCCGTACAGAAGTATAACGACGCAATCGGTACGCTGTTCGACGAAAAGGCCATGCTTGACGAATCGATCGACGCGATAAGGCGCGGCGGTCTGCTCGAGGCCCTGAAGGTACGGGATCCGGGCGGGGGTTCCGGCTGGCTGCAGAAACTCACGCTCGATACCCGGACGCCTGCGCTTCGCTACCAGCTCACGTTGATGGCATCGAACAGGTTCCAGGAAGCCGTCAAGGATTACCGCGACCTACTGGTCCTGCACGATAATCTGAAAACCTGGGACGGCAGTATCGACGCCTTCGATGACATGCTGTCGGCGCGCAGGCAGCGCTATGCGGGTAACCGGCCCGCGGCTGAACGTGCCCTGCGTTCGGATGAAAGGGACCGCCTCGTCCGGCGGCAACTTCGGCTCAGGGTCCGCCTTGCCGAAATCGAGTCGACGGAAGATCCAGTGGGTCTGGCGAATGCAGAAGAAACAGGCCAGTGGCACAAGATCAGGATTATCGGCGAGAAATTGGCAGCACTACCGGGAAATCCTGACGCGAAGGCCTTGCGTGAACGACTGGCCCGCGTACGCGGCGTCCTGTACTGGCAGCTGAGCAGTGCATACAAGCCCCGGCTGTGGCAGATCAGTCAGCAGCTGGCCGAGGTGTCGGATTTGCTGGACGAATCCTCTCGTTCATTGCGGTCGCTCGAATCGGCACGCGAACTCACCCCGGCCGACTTCAATGCATTCCAGAGGCGCATCGATACGAACCGGAGACTCATCCACGCGCTGCTGGTGCGGACCGAGTCCCTCCAGCTTGCTCAAGGCAAGCATATCGAACGATTGGCCGTGGCAGAACTCGAAAGGCAGAAACAGCGCATCGACACCTACATCATACAGGCGCGATTCTCGCTGGCGCAGACCTTTGATAACGCCCTGCACCCCGGCAAGGAGCAACTGCAATGAGACGTCTGCTCCCGCTTCTGCTGGTCAGCCTGCTTGCCGGTACCGCTTGTTCGATATTTCGCGCCGATGATGCACCGACCATTGGCGATCTCGGCAAGAAGCCGGTTAGGCTAGAGGATGTACCGGTGAATTCCAGCGAACAGCAGGCCATGGATGCCTATCGACGCTTTCTCGAAACAGGCGACCGTACGGAGGCGCGACCGCGGGCCCTGCGGCGGCTCGCCGACATCAACCTTGAAGCCGGGGAACAGTCGGAAACGGAACCGGTGGAAACCGCGGCGGTCTCACCCTATCCACAGCAGGTACGGGATTCGATCCGGCTCTACCAACAGGTACTGGAGAACTACCCGGACCGTCCTGACAACGATTCCGTGCTTTACCAGCTGGCACGTGCCTATGAACTGGGCGGCGAACCCGACGAGTCACTGGCGGCACTCGAGCGGCTGGTGAGGCGGTACCCCGAGAGTCACTACCGGCTCGAGGCACAATTCCGGCTGGGCGAGATCCTGTTCGTACAGAAGCGCTTCCGCGACGCCGAGCGCGCCTACCGCACCGTTGTAGACAGCGGAGAGGCGAATCCGTTCTTCCAGCAATCACTCTACAAACTGGGCTGGTGCAATTTCAAGCAGGGCTTGTACACGGAAGGCGTGGACGCCTTTATCGGGCTGCTGGACCGCAAACTCGCGGCCGGCGACGACAATGAAGGCGGGTTGGCGGGACTGAATCGCGCGGAACGCGAAATGGTCGACGACACGCTGCGCGTGATGAGCCTGAGCTTCTCCTACGAGGATGGTGCGCGTACAGTAACCGCCTATTTTGCAAATCGCGGTTCCCGCCGCTATGAAGATGTCGTGTACGACCGGCTTGGGAAGCTGTACCTGGACAAGGAGCGCTACACCGATGCCGCCGAGACCTTCCAGTCGTTTGTAAACAACAACCCGGTTCATCGCGAGGCGCCGGCCTTCCAGATGCGCGTAATCGATGCCTATCAGGCCGGTGGATTCCCCAGTCTCGTGCTGCAGGGAAAGAAAGACTTCGTCGAGCGCTACAATCTTCAGGGCGAGTACTGGCAACATCACGACAAGGCCGAAGCCGGCGAGGTGCTCGGTTTCCTGAAAAAAACCATGACCGATCTGACACGCTTCTATCACGCGCAGGCGCAGCGTACCCGCAAGCAGCAGGACTATGTCGAGGCGGTGCACTGGTACCGGAAATGGCTGGGTTCGTTTGCGGATGGACCGGAAGCGCCGGGCATGAACTTCCTGCTGGCGGAGCTGCTCGATGAATCAGGCAATTACCGTGAAGCCGGCATGGCGTTCGTGCATACCGCTTATGACTACGGCGACCATGAGCAGGCGGCCGAGGCTGGTTATGCATCCGTGCTTGCCTACGGCAAGGAAGAGGCGCGGCTGTCCGGGGCAGAGCAGGCGGCCTGGCATCGAGCCGCGATTGACAACGCACTGCGCTTTGCGGCGAGTTTCCCGCAGCACCCACAGGCAGTAGCGGTGCTGACACACTCCGCGGAGCAACTGCTGGCGATCGACGAGAGCGCGCGTGCCATCCAGGTTGCGAGGCTGGTGATCGATGATGACAGGGCAACGCAGGAGCAGCAGCGTGTGAGCTGGACTGTGCAGGCGCATGCCTATTTTGACCTTGGAGACTTCCTGCATGCCGAACAGTCCTGTCAGGAGGCGCTTCACCGGACACCGGTGGATAGTAATGAAAAATCTGTACTGACAGAGAAACTTGCAGCATCAATCTATAAACAGGGTGAAGCAGCGCAGGCCGCGGGGGACACGCGGGCCGCCGTGAGCCACTTCCAGCGTGTGCGCATCGCCACGCCGGGTGCAAGTATCGTGTCCACCGCTGATTTCGACGCCGCCGCCGGCCTGATGCGTTTGAATGACTTCAAGGCCGCCAGCGTCACACTGGAACGGTTCCGCGGTGCCTATCCGGACGACCCACGCCAGGCGGAGGTCACGCGTCGGCTGGCGGCCGCCTACCTTGGCAGCGCCCGGCCGCTGCAGGCGGCACGGGAATTCGAACGCATCGGGCGTGCCGGCGGCGATGCAGGACTGCGCAGCGATGCCCTGTGGCAGGCTGCAGAATTGTATGCAAATGCCGGGCACGCCACGGAATCGACAGGGGTCTATGTCTACTACATCGGGCAATTCCCACAGCCGGTGGAGGCCGCCATCGAGGCGCGGCAGCGCGTGGCTGATCATTATCGAGTCAGTGGCGATACCCGGCAGTGGCAGCAGTGGCTGAATGCGATCATTGACGCCGATACCCATGCCGGCGGCGGTCGTACCGATCGCACGCGTTATCTGGCTGCTAACGCACGCCTGGCGCTGGCCGACGCACAGAATACGCAGTACCAGGCCGTCGCCCTGCGACTCCCGCTCAAAAAGACCCTTACCGCCAAGAAGCGCCTGCTGGAGGCAACCCTGGCTCAATACGAGCAGGCGGCCGCCTATGACGTGGCAGAGGTCACCAACGCTGCCGCTTTCCGCACCGCACAGCTTTACAGCCATCTTGCCAGGGCGCTGATCGACTCTGAACGTCCGAAGAACCTCGATGCCGAGGCACTGGAAGAATACAACATACTGCTGGAAGACCAGGCATATCCGTTTGAAGAGCAGGCCATTGCGCTGCACGAAACCAATGCTGCGCGCGTCGAATCCGGCATGTACGACGCCTGGATCGAGAAGAGCCTGCAGGCGCTGGCAGAACTGGTACCGGGCAGGTATGCCAAGCAGGAAAGGAGCATGGATTATGTCGCATCGTTACATTAGCGTTATCTCACTCAGCCTGGTAATCATGCTTGGCGGTTGCGCCGGGTCACCGCGACGGCCCGCCGAGTCAACAGCGCCTGGACCCGATTACAAGTCGACCTCGATGGAAACCGCCACTGATGCAGACGCCGAATTCCAGGCGGCATTGCAGCTGATGGAATCCGGTGACTGGCACGGCGCAGCGGACAGGCTCTCGGCTATCGTGGCGGCCAAACCCCGACTGTCCGGTGCATGGACGAATCTCGGCATTGCCCGCATCAAGATCGGCGATGCGGCCGGTGCCGAGGAGGCCTTCAAGAGGGCCATCGAAATGAATGCGAACCAGCTCGTTGCATACAACGAGCTGGGCATCCTCTACCGTCGCAGCGGGCGTCTGGAGGAGGCCGCCGCTATCTATAACGAAGGGTTAAGGATCAAGCCGGATGCCGAGGAAATACACTGGAACCTCGGGGTCCTCTATGACCGTTACCTGCCGAACCCGGCTCAGGCGCTGTTTCATTACGAACGTTACCGGCAGCTGACACAGTCCGAGGACCGCCAGTTGCTCGCCTGGATCAGTGAACTGCGCGGGAAGACCAGCCAGGTCAACCCCGCCAACGGAGCCAAACGATGAAATTCCCGTATATATTATCCTTGATTTCCTGCCTGTCCGGTTTGCTCTGGCTCGCAAGCTGCGCATATGCCGGTGACAGTCTCGATCTGGAAGGTACAACCATTACCGGCAGCCAGGAGTTGCCCAAGGCCCTGCATATCGTCCCGTGGAAACCGGCGCAGACCGGTGAGCTTGCTGCGCGTCCCATGAACAGCCTCGTTGACGAGATCCTCTCACCCGTCGACCGTGACGTGTTTCTCAGGGAGCTCGAGTACTACGAAGCAGTTCACAGTTCCAGATGAGCGGTGAACATAGGGTTATTGAATAAATCACGACCCATGCCGATGGGCAGGGTACCCGCAAAACGGCACGGTGATACATTGATTACCGGGGAAATTACAGGAGCATCATTATGGATTTCTACAACACGATAGTTGGGTTTTTCCAATCTGGCGGCTTTTTCATGTATCCGATCGTACTGGTGCTGGCGCTCGGCCTGGCCATCGCAGTGGAGCGCTATATCTACCTCAGCGCCGCGAGCAGCAGCAATCACCGCCTCTGGAAAAAACTGGCCCCGTTGCTCGCCAAGGGCGACTACCTGCAGGTCGCCATGCTGACCGAGAAGTCCCGCTCGGCGATCAGCCATATCTTCAGCTATGGTCTGAGCCGTGCGAGAACCTCGCGCCGCCGCGATGACGTCGAGATCGCCATGGAAGAAGGCCTGATGGAAACCGTGCCGAACCTCGAAAAACGCACGGCGTATCTTGCCACCTTTGCAAATATTGCTACGCTGCTGGGCCTGCTCGGAACCATTATCGGCCTGATCCAGGCGTTCACCGCGGTCGCGTCCGCCAACCCGTCCGAAAAGGCCGACATGCTGTCGGCCAGTATATCGGTCGCCATGAATACCACCGCATTCGGTCTGATGGTCGCGATTCCCTTACTGCTGATTTACGCCGTGTTGCAGACCAAGACCACACAACTCATAGACAGCCTGGAAATGGCTTCGGTCAAGTTCCTCAACAGCATCACCGAGAAGCCGCTCGAAGGTAAGGCCTGATGGGAAATCGCTTCAACCGTCGGCGTCGTGCCCACGAGGCGGGGGATATCAATATCACCGCGTTCATGAATCTCATGGTGATACTGGTGCCCTTCCTGCTGGTGACGGCCGTCTTTTCGCGCATTACCATCCTGGAACTGAATCTTCCGGCAGCCGCTGACATTGCGTCGCAACAGGACAAGACACAGGAATTTCATCTCGAGATCGTTGTACGCCACGACGGAATCGAGGTGGGTGACCGTGACAGCGGCCTCCTCAAGCGACTGCCGACCAGCGGCGGTGAGCAGGATTACGAGCAGCTCTCGCAAGTGCTGCAGCAGATCAAGGCACGTTTCCCCGAAAAGCTGGATGCCACGCTGCTGCTGGAGCCCGACACGGACTATGAAACCGTGGTGCACGCGATGGATGTTGTACGTACCGCACGCGTCGTACAGGCCGGAAGCCTGGTCAGCGCGGAGTTGTTCCCGGAAATATCCATCGGCGATGCACCGGATGCACACACGAAGGTGGCCAACAAATGAAGATGTCACGACGTGCCAAGCGCATGGAACGCCAGCACGTGCGTCACGGACGCGGCATGGCGCTGAATCTCGTATCACTGATGGACATCTTCACCATCCTGGTGTTCTTTCTGCTGGTCAATGCATCGGACGGGGAGATCCTGCCTACACACAGGTCCGTCGAACTGCCGGAGTCGATTTCCGAGCAGACGCCACGGGTGACCGTTACCATTATGGTCAACAAGGATAATGTCCTGCTGCACGGTCAGGTAGTCGCATCCGTGGCGAAAATTATGGAAGAGCAGGGCAGCTACTCAAGGATACTGCAGGCTGCTCTCATCGAGCATGCCGGTGACAGGCTGTTATCCACCGGAAAACCGGGCGAGCGTCGAGAGGCGACCATCATGGGCGACAGGCAGATTCCGTTTCGCCTGCTGAAGAAGGTCATGGCCAGTTGCACGCAGGCGGGATTTAACCGGGTCTCACTGGCCGTATTGCAAAAGCCGCTGGAGAGCTGAGCATGTCTGCTATTGTAATGAGCTATGGCATGACATGGGGCGGCGCCAGTCCAGACGATACCCGTTTCAGGCGGATCGTGCGCACCAACCTGCTGGTGGCGCTGATACTGGGCGTCATCATGCCGTTTCTTCCCTTGCCAAGCATCGACAAACCGGCGGTCGAGGAGCCGCCGCGCCTCGTAAAGCTGATCTTCGAGCAGGAAGCCGTCATTCCGCCACCGCCGAAACCGGTGCAGAAGGAACCGGAGCCACTGTCGCGAAAAATCGAGGCCCCGAGGCCTGTGGAAAAGAAGCCGGTCGCGATGAAGAAACCGGTACCCGAGAAGCCCAGGGCCACGGCGCGTGAACAGGCTGAAAAATCCGGTCTGCTGGCACTGCGCGACACGCTGTCCGACCTGCGTCAAAACACGGTGACCAGTCGCTTCAGAAAGACCACCAACCTGACGCAGAACGTGGGGTCGGCACAAAAGACCGAGCGTGCCATCCTCACGGCGGGGACCACGCGCGGCAGCGGCGGCATCCAGACCGCGAATCTGAGCCGGGATACCGGCGGGGTAGGGCTTTCCGGGCGCAGCACGACGCGAATACACAGTCCCGGCGGCAATGCACCGGCTGCTTCGACAGGGGGCAAGGGGAAGGGCGGCAGCCGGTCGGCCGGCCGGAGCATCGAAGAGATCCAGATGGTTTTCGACCGTAACAAGGGATCGATCTACAGCGTCTACAACCGTGCCCTGCGCAGCAATCCCGATCTTAAAGGCAAGATCGTGCTACGTCTGACCATTGCACCCACGGGCAAGGTGACCCGTTGCGACCTTGTCTCCAGTGAGCTGGGCGATCCTGCCCTGGGAGATAAAATCGCCAGACGCGTCAAGCTGTTCAACTTCGGCGCCAAGGACGTTACTGAGATTACCATTACCTACCCGATCGACTTCCTGCCGGCCTGAAACGGCGGTCGGGGTCGCCGTTACGGTGATGCTCGTCAGGCGCGCCGGAAAGCGCAAAACGCCTGATCATGATCCTGTCAAGGACGAATCCGGGGATCATACAATCGTGCCCGGAATCTGCGCATATTCGGCCAAAGCCGCTACAATGCGCCGCATGAACCCCGCAGGCCTTCACCGGTACCCTTCGCCCGTCGTCTCGGCACATGGACTGACCAAGCGCTTCGCCGGTCGCATTGCCGTGGACGGTATCGATTTCGATATCCCGCCGGGTTGCTGCTTCGGCTTTGTCGGACCGAACGGGGCAGGGAAAACAACCACGTTGCGCATGACCATGGGGCAGACACCCGTGAGCAGCGGTTCACTGTCGGTTTTCGGCCTGTCGGTGACCGATGAGGCAGCCGCCATTCGCGCGCGCACCGGGATCGTGCCGCAGGCGGACAATCTGGATCCGGACTTCAGCGTGGAGGAAAACCTGCAGATCTACGCCGCCTTTTTCGGCCTGACGCGGGCGGAGGTCGCGCCACGTATCGATGCCCTGCTGGAATTCGTCTCACTGGCAGACCGGCGGAAGGCGAAGACCACCACGCTTTCCGGCGGCATGCAGCGTCGCCTTACCATCGCACGCGCGCTTGTCAACAATCCTGAACTGGTGGTCTTGGACGAACCGACCACGGGGCTGGATCCACAGGCGCGCCACGCCATCTGGGGGAGACTGAACGAGCTCAAGGGTCGCGGCAAGACGCTCTTGCTGACCACACACTACATGGAAGAAGCCGAGCGACTGTGCGATGAATTGGTGATCATGGACCATGGACGGATCCTCGCACAGGGGGCGCCGGTTGAACTGATCACCCGGCATGTCGAGCGGGAAATCATCGAGGTCCGCGGCGATGCAGCGGAACTGGAGCAATTGGCTGGTACCGCCGGCTGTCGTCTCGAGCGGATGGGCAACAGCCTGTACTGCTACACCCAGAATGCCGCGGCGTTGATCGAGCAGCTCAAGGGGCGGCATGCGCTGAAGTTCGTACATCGTCCGACGGGACTGGAAGACGTGTTCCTGCGACTGACCGGCCGGGAACTGCGCGACTGATGATCGACCTGCGATTGCCAAGACTGCGTCCCGGTGCTCTGGTGGTCTGGCGGCGCAACATACTGGTATGGCGTAAACTGCTGGTGCCTGCCTTGCTGATGAACTTTGGTGAGCCGACACTTTACCTGCTTGGCCTGGGCTTCGGACTCGGACACTTCGTGGGCGAGATGGCGGGCATGCCCTACCTGGCATTCCTGGCCTCCGGCATCATAGCCTCGAATGCCATGACCACCGCCAGCTTCGAAGGCATGTATTCGGTGTTCACGCGGATGGTGCCGCAGAAGACCTACGAGGCCATTCTTGCCACGCCGCTGGAGGTCGACGATATCCTTGCCGGAGAACTGCTCTGGTGCGGCACGAAAAGCCTGTTCAGCGGCATGGCCATTCTGGCAGTGGCCGGCGCACTGGGTGTCGTGGCCGGCTGGCAGTCACTCTGGGTGCTTCCGGTGGTGTTCATGATCGGCCTGTGCTTCGCGGGTCCGGCCCTGATTATGACCGCACTGGCGAGCAACTACGATTTCTTCAACTATTACTTCGTGCTGGTGATCACACCGATGTTCATCCTGTGTGGCGTGTTCTATCCCACGGATACGTTGCCTGCAGGTGTACAGGGTGCGGTGAACCTGCTGCCGTTGACCCACGCCGTCCGACTCACCCGGGCACTGGTCGCCGGCGCTCCATCAGAGCAACCGCTGGTGAGCATCGCCGTGCTGCTGGGTTATACGCTGGCAAGTTACTATATCGCCGTCATTCTGATCAGACGGAAGTTGCGCACCTAGACGCCAGCCCGGCTGCATCCCGGGCCTTGATTTTCCACCCGGCGGACTCCATATGGGTTGTTGATTATGTTCTCCACAGGATTCCGCGCGTGAGTGAGACCCGACACATCGTCTGTCCGCATTGCACTGCCGTCAACCGCGTCGCCATCACCCGGCTGGCCGATGATCCACACTGCGGCAAATGCCGCAACAGGCTGTTTACCTCCCGTCCGCTGGAGCTGGACGGCAGCACCTTCGGCCAGCATGTCAGCCGCAACGATATCCCGGTGGTAGTCGATTTCTGGGCGCCCTGGTGCGGGCCGTGCAAGATGATGGCCCCGGCTTTCGAGCAGGCGGCCGCCGAGCTGGAACCCCATGTCCGACTCGCCAAGCTCAACACCGAGACCGAGCAGGGTATCGCCGCCCAGTTTCGTATCCAGAGCATTCCCACCCTGGCCCTGTTCAGGAACGGACATGAAATAGCGCGCCAGCCTGGTGCGATGGGCGCCGGAGATATCGTACGCTGGGTAAGGGCACACGCGGGCTAGCGTCCGGTCGCCTCTAGCCTGGTCCGCAACTCGGCAATGAGTTGCTCGACCGGATCCTGCAGTTCGGGTGGAATCACCTCGAAGAGGTATTCCACCCGGTCCAGCGCATCGATGATCTCTGCACGCTCGTGCAGCGCCGGCAATCTGGATGCGATCTCCTGTATTTCACGATAGGGTGTAGTACCACTCGCAGGCCGGACTCCTCAGGCATGAATGCTATTGTGATTTTAGCCCAGATTCGACACACTCTGTCTGCCTGAACGGCGGGTGCCGCGCTGAATGATCCACCCCCCCGCGTATGCCGCCGCAGGAAGCACAATGACATGCACCACTGGATTGCCGCTCTCAACGATACAGTATTGTCCGATTACGATACCCGTCTGGTCGGCGGTTTTTGCGAGCCGTTCTATAAGGCATCCCGTGGTGGTGCCTCGGCAGAAATCAGGTTCACACACGATTACGCGCGCAGTGCATTGCACGAACTCGCACACTGGTGTGTGGCGGGGAAGGTGCGCCGGCAACACGATGATTACGGCTACTGGTATGCGCCGGATGGCCGTACCGATGCACAGCAGCAGCTGTTCTTCCGGGTCGAGGTCGTGCCCCAGGCGATCGAGAAGCACTTCTGCATGGCGCTGGACATACCGTTCGCCGTCAGTGTCGACAACCTCGGTAACCGCGGCGTGACAGGCAGCGCGGAATTCAGCGCCGCGGTCGACGAGCGGTTCGCCCGGTACCGGCACGAAGGTTTGCCGGAACGTGCCGCGCGGATATTCCGCTGCCTGCGGGCCCGCAGGAAATAATATTAATAGTTATCATATACAGTAAGTTAAGAAGTTTTTCTGAGGTCATCATTAAGAGACGTCACGCCCCGCAACACGACAGACGCGCGGCTGGCCATTGCGCCGTTCCGACGGGTGTCGCACGCCGGCTGCGCCGGCTGTTCGCGGTATGTGCGCTGGCGGCGCTCTCAGGCCAGAATCATGCGGCGGATCGTGACCTGCATGAATGCGTTATCGTGCTGCACGGGCTGGGGCGCAGTGCCTTTTCCATGCGCGCCATCGAGAATGCGCTGATCGGGGCCGGCTTTTGCGTGTGGAACAGGGGCTATCCATCACGGTCGGCCGATATCGACTGGCTGGCGGCCACCGCCATCAATGACGGACTGGCGTTTTGCGACTCGCAGCACGCCGTCAGGATTCATTTCGTCACACATTCGCTCGGGGGAATCCTGGTTCGTCAGTACCTGCAGGACAGGTCCGTCGAGAATCTGGGCCGAATCGTCATGCTCAGCCCGCCCAACCAGGGCAGTGAGATCATCGATCTGCTGAAGGACCATCCCGTTTTCCGTTTCGCCGTCGGCCCGGCCGGCCTGCAGTTGGGTACCGGACCGGACAGCCTGCCATTGCGACTGGGGACCATACCGGGCGAGATCGGCATCATCACCGGCAACAGCAGTTCCGATCCCTGGTTCTCTCCCTCGATACCCGGTGAGGATGACGGCAAGGTATCGGTCGCCCATGCAAAACTGGAGGAAATGACAGACTTCCTGGTGGTTGACAGCGGCCACACCTTCATCATGCGCTACAGGGGCGTGATCGCGCAGATCCTCGCGTTCCTGCAACACGGACGCTTCAACCGGGAGCAGGGCGCGGACGCGCCGTGAGGGGGGTTAAGCCGATAACGGTAATGCCGATAGCTTTTTATCCGGAGGCTTTCATTGCCGGAGAAAGCTATGGGTTTTACCGCGCGACGCGTCTCGATCCTGCTGCCTGCGGCCGTGCTGGCACTGGCGGCGGTGGTCGGCGGTTGTGCCTCGGAACCGGCCCACCCGCCGCGTCAGGCCGCGGCAGCGCCCCGCAGCAAGCCGCAACCGCAACCCGGCTCAGTTCTGATCGCGGCCGCACAGGTCGGCACCCCGTATCGCTACGGCGGTACCTCACCGAGAGGTTTTGATTGCAGCGGGCTCGTGTACTACGCCTACCGCAAGGCCGGCATCCCGGTCCCGCGCACCACTCTGGCACAACTGCGCCATGCCCGTCACGTCCCCCTGAATCAGTTGCGGCCAGGCGACCTGGTGTTCTTCAAGCTGGATCGGCGACCGGTTTCCCATGTGGGCATCTACGCCGGCAACGGCCGCTTCATCCATGCCCCGTCAAACGGTAAACGGGTATCCTTTACCACCATGGACGACCCGTACTGGCAGGCACGTCTCGTGGCGGCCGGACGCTATTACTGAGGGAACGCGCTAAACTCTGGCCATGGGCACTCAATACGTGAGGTCACTTTGCCGGGTCGCAGGGCTTATACTGCTGCTCGTGACACCACGCACCCAACCCGCAGCCATTGTCACCGCGCTGTCCGCCTGTCCGGACAAGCCCAATTGCGTGTCAAGCCAGGCGAGGGACCCGGCGCATGCGATCGAGGCCTTCAGGTTCAGTGGAACACCGGAGGAGGCGCTGCGCCGACTGACGGTCGCACTGACATCCGAGCCACGCATATCCATCGTAGCGGCACAGGGTAACTACCTGCATGCCGAGGCGCGCAGCCTGGTGTTTCGTTTCGTGGACGATGTGGAATTCCTGATAGATTCCGAACACGGACTGATCCAGGTACGTTCCGCATCCCGCATCGGGTACAGCGATCTCGGTGTCAATCGCAGACGTGTGGAACGGCTACGACGTGCGTTCATGCAGGCGCAGTGAACAGGGATGCAGGAAGAGGGCGTCATCCGGTTCGACCTGCGTTACACGTACGCGTCCGAATCACCGCAATCCCTGGAGACGCTGAACGCATGGCGCGGCAGGCTCTGGAATCTCGGGCTGATCGGCAGGCAGGCCGAGCGCTACGGAGGTGTCGGCTACGGTAATGTCAGCCGGCGGCTCGATCCACTGAATGCACGCCCGGATCAGCGGCGCTTCATCATCAGCGGTTCGCAAACCGGTGAACTGGCATGGCTCGAGCCACGACACTATTGCGTAGTGTCGGACTGGGACGTGCAAGGCAACCGTGTCTATGCGCATGGCCCGATTCGGCCATCCTCGGAATCGCTAACGCATGGCATGCTGTACGGACTGGATGACGAGATTCGCGTCATTTTCCACGTACATTCTGCAGCCGTCTGGCACGCCGCCGCCAGGCTCGGGTTGCCCGTAACAGACCCACTGGCCGCCTACGGCACGCCGGAAATGGCACGGGCTGTGGTGCGCCTGTTCAGGGAGACGAACGTGAGACAGACCGGTGTATTCACCATGGGCGGTCATGAAGACGGGGTGGTTGCCTTCGGCGGCGATGAGAACGTCACAGGCCGTCGCCTGTTGAGTGTCCTTGTGCGGAGTTGAAAGGCGTCAATCCGACAGCAATACTATTTAACATAATATACATTATACGAACTAACTGATGGGGCCTGTTGCGCCGCATTCCAGCCAGCCCGGTAACCATCCGCACGGTATCCGCTTTGGTTCTCCACACACGCCTCCCGCTGTTGTCGGGTCCGCGCGTGCCTGCAGCATCGTCAATCACCCTTAACGTGCACTGCGCCTGCCGTGCCCATGACAGAACACGCGTGGCAACGGGCGGGAACGGGTATCCCACGATTCTGTCGTGATCCACGATGCAATAACCTGCTTGTGACGACGCCCCCACACACTCGTTGTAGCAAACAGTAATATATCGGAACCTGTGTCGAGATCGATATTCCGCATGAAAGTCTCATCTCGGTCGTTTAAGGAAGCTCTGATTTATACGTCATTCCGGGCGAAGCACAGCGTAGACCCGGAATCCAGATGTTAAAATCCGGGCCGTTACTGGATTCCGGCCTGCGCCGGAATGACGGGAAACGAAATATTCAGAATTTCCTTTATTTTTGAGACAGGTTCTAAGTACCTTACTCAGCCTGCACCGTCAGCTGGAGGTCTGTTGCCGCAAATGTATGGACGCGATCGCATGCCCATGATGACTCTCACCGGCAACTTGCCCGGACTGACGTTACTGCTATGCCTGGTGCAGCCGGTCTGGGCGGAAACATTCCTGCTTCCTCCCGCCGATGTCGGCGTGATCGGCCGCCTGGAGTTTGTTGATGCCGGGCGTGATGACACGCTGCTCGATATCGCGCGACGCTACGACATCGGTCAGAATGAAATACTGCTGGCCAACCCGAACGTCGATCGCTGGATGCCCGCGGACAACTCGCGTGTCATCATCCCGAGTCGCTACGTGCTTCCGAAGGCGGAACGCAGCGGTGTGGTGATCAACCTGCCGGAAATGCGACTCTACTATTTTCCCAGGACAAAACCGGGCCAGCAGAAGACCATGATCACACACCCGATCAGCGTCGGGCGCATGGACTGGCGCTCGCCGCTGGGCCGGACCTCGATAGTCAGGAAGCAGATCGATCCGCCATGGACGCCGCCCGTCTCAATCAAGCAGGAGGCGCTCGCGGACGGCCGGGTACTGCCGGATGTCATACCCGGCGGCCCGGATAATCCGCTGGGGAGGTATGCCATGCGGCTCGGGATACCCGGTTATCTCATACACAGCACCAACAAACCCTATGGCGTGGGAATGCGTGTCACGCATGGCTGTATTCGCATGTATCCGGAAGACATCGAGGGCCTGTTCGGGGACATTGCGGTCGGCACGCCGGTGCAGCTGGTCAATCAGCCGATCAAGCTGGGCTGGCTGGCGGGCGCCCTGTTCCTTGAACTGCATCCCCCGCTGGAAGAGGATGAACCGCTCTTCCAGGATTATCTGCAGCGCGTGCTGGACGCCGTGGCCGACATGCTCGCGGAACAACCGGACGCCTCCGGACTCAATGCGGACCGGCGCCTCAGTCTGAGTGGTGCGGCCCTGCGTCAGGCCGTCGAGGAAAAAAGCGGCATTCCGATACAGATCACGCGCTAGTCCAGGCCGGCTGGCGGAGCACTCAGGCCGGCACCGGCTAACGATACCGTCGACGCGGGTTAGACATTTCCTGGGCTGGCTCCGTGTCGGCGGCTGATCGACGAATGAACAAGGCCCCTTGCGGGGCCTTGTTGGTACTGCATGAGACCGCTGATTACTTGTGCATCGCCTTCTTGAACATGCGGTCGATCTTGGTCTCGGTATCCTCGGCGATTGCCTTGGCTTCGTTTGCTACCCTCATGGCTTCAGCCGCCTGGGCCTTGGCATCAGCGGCATCCGCCTTGGCGGTAGCAGCGTCAGAACTGGCGGAATCGACCTTGGACTGCATGGCGGTCATTTCGGCATTGCCGGTGGACGCACAACCGGACAAGCCAACCATGATGGCTGCCAGTGCAGCCGGGGCAAGCTTGCTAACTCGACTCGTAGTGTTGACTGACATTCCTTTCTCCTGCTCGATGATGGAAACGCGGTTGAAATCCAGCCGTCCGGTTGGCCGGCGGCTGGGGCGTATGCTACCTGAAATCTTCAATAACTTGAAATGACGCCGGTTAGCGACAATTCACGGCACGGCTAGCGTATTTCGACCGGTGTACCCACACTCACCCACTCCAGCAACTCGTCGATCTCCTCGTTGGTCAGTGCCACACAGCCATTGGTCCAGTTATAGGCGCGATGGATCTCGATATCCGCGTCACCCAAACCGTGGATCCCGATCATCCCGCCCAGCGCCGTGTTCTGGGGGGGGCGCCGCCCCGCCTTCGTCGCGCGCCGTATATCAAGCCATTCTTTCTTGCTAATCATTCCCTTGAAAAATGCAATTGATGCAGTTTCTAGGTCTGGATAGTTCAATCCGATAAAGCGGTGGTAGCGGGTTTTATCCGTGATCCAGCCAACGGTGAAGTGTCCGAGCGGCGTCATGTTGTCGCCGCGCTGCTTGATATCAGTCACGCCGTAGCGACCGATGGCGACATTATCGAACACCCTGATCACCGCATCGCCCTGCATGATCGTCAGCGTACCGGCGTTCGTATCCACCCGGACCTGGTAACCGGCGGCAACGACGTCGCCGGCAAGCAGCAATACCATCAGCGTCAGCCAGCGGAGCACGTGACGACAGGAAGTCATTTTTCTTATACGCTCTGACAAACGGATGGCGGTTGGTATGGAATGGCGTGCATTGTACCCGTAACGGAATAAATGTGGAGATGCCGTGCACCCGCAGGATTCCTGCGCCGACGCACAGACAGGACGGCCGCGTGCAGCGGTTGCCGATAACTGGAAATCACAGTCGCTGACATACGTCACACCATGTACGAACCCGAGTTTACGCTTGATGACTCCGTCATCTACCTGAACCATGCGGCCGTGGCGCCGTGGCCGAGGCGCACCGTCGAGGCGGTCAAGGCCTTTGCCATCGAAAACGGCACCATCGGCTCGCGCAACTATGCTACCTGGGTGCATACCGAGTCATTGCTCCGTGAGCAATTGCGCCGGCTGCTGCATGCCCGCTCGACCGGTGAGATCGCACTGCTGAAAAATACCTCCGAGGCGCTGTCGGTCGTGGCCTGGGGCCTGCCGTGGTCAGCCGGGGACAATGTGGTCATAACAAACCAGGAATTCCCGTCCAACCGCATCGTATGGGAATCCCTCGAGGTGCTTGGCGTGGAAACGCGTCAGACCGACCTGAACAAAGGTACCTCGCCGGAGGCCGCGCTGATCGCGCAGCTGGATGGCCGCACGCGGCTGATGTCGGTGAGTTCCGTGCAGTATGGAACCGGGCTGCGGCTGGACCTCGCAAAACTCGGCGCGGCGTGTCGCGAACGCGATATCCTGTTTTGCGTGGATGCCATTCAGAGTCTCGGCGCACTGGACCTCGACGTGCGTAACTGCCAGGCCGATTTCGTGATGGCCGACGGCCACAAATGGCTGCTTGCCCCGGAAGGCCTCGCGGTGTTTTATTGCCGTCAGGAGGTCATGGAACGGATTGCGCTGAAACAGTTCGGCTGGCACATGCTGAAGGATCCGCTCGATTTCGACAATCAGGCACGCGAGGTTGCACGCGACGCACGTCGGTTCGAATGCGGCAGCCCGAACATGCTCGGCATCCATGCCCTGCATACCAGCCTTGGCCTGCTCCTGGAAACCGGCATCGACGCTGTTGAACAGCGGGTGCTGGAAAACACACGTTACTTGCTTGAAGGTCTTGCTGCGCGTGGCAGCCACTACGAAATCATCACGCCCCGCTCGCCCGGCCGGTATGGCGGTATCGTGACCTTCCGGCCGTTGCGCGAGCCATCCGAGGCACTGTTCGAGCGCCTCAGGCAGCATAACGTCGCCTGCGCCCTGCGCGCCGGCGGCGTGCGCTTCTCGCCGCATTTCTATACGGCACGCGAGCAGCTGAACGCAGTGCTGAGTCTGCTGGATGGCGATGTACCGGCACGTGGCAGATGAGCACTGCCGGTATCATGCCGGCGACTCAGATTCATACATACCCTGCCGATAGTCTGTTGGGAAAATAGCCGCTGCCCGGAACGTCTTCTTGCAACTCGATAATGCAAATCGAGTCTAATCCGTTAGTTGCTGTTTTATATATAATTTTGTACCATGCGTGAACACGGAGGCGTACGCCGCGCCAGGGAATGCCGTCATGATCTGGATGACCGAATCGCTCGTAGTGTTGATTGCCGTCTGCTTCATGCTGGCGCGCAAGGCCTCGCGCCACCTCTGGGTCGCGGCCATCGGTACCCTCCTCGTTTTCTGGAACCTCGTGCATACGCCACCCTTATGGCTGGCAGTGGCCGCCTGGCTTGTTTTCGCCCCGATCGCCGCCGTACTGCTGTTCACGCCGCTGCGCCACGCCCTCGTCATGAGGCCGCTGCTGGCGCTGTACCGCAGGATCATGCCGGGCATGTCAAGCACAGAACACGAGGCCCTGGAAGCCGGTACCGTCTGGTGGGAAGCCGAACTGTTCAGCGGACGGCCCGACTGGCACCGCATGCTGGGCTACAAGGCACCGGCTTTGTCGACAGAGGAACGGGCCTTTCTCGACGGTCCGGCCGAGCAACTCTGCGCCATGGTGAGTGACTGGGACATTACCGAGGAACGCCATGACCTGACCGGTGAGACCTGGGACTTCCTCAAGGACAACGGTTTCTTCGGCATGATCATCCCGAAGCAGTATGGCGGTCTGGGGTTCTCCGCCAACGCCCACTCCGCCATCGTCATGAAGGTGGCCAGCCGGAGTATTTCGGCCGGGGTCACGGTGATGGTGCCCAATTCACTCGGCCCGGCAAAGCTGTTGCTGACTTATGGCACCGAACAACAGAAGAGCCACTATCTGCCGCGTCTCGCAAAAGGCCTCGATATCCCCTGCTTCGCGCTGACGGGCCCCGAGGCCGGCAGTGACGCCGCCTCGATGCCGGATACCGGCATCGTGTGCCGACAGCGTTTCAATGGAGAAGACGACATACTCGGCATCCGCCTGAACTGGGAGAAGCGTTACATCACCCTGGGCCCGGTCGCCACCCTGCTCGGACTTGCCTTCCAGTTGTACGACCCCGAGCGGCTGCTGGGCGAACAGGAAGACATCGGCATCACGCTGGCACTGATCCCTACCGATACACCCGGCATCGAGATCGGCAAGCGTCACTACCCGATGAGCCAGGCCTTCATGAACGGTCCGAACCGCGGCGTGGATGTGTTTATACCGATGGACTGGGTGATCGGGGGGCAGGGTTACGTGGGCCAGGGCTGGCGTATGCTGATGAACTGCCTGTCGGACGGGCGTGCCATCTCGCTGCCCGCGCTCAGTACCGCCGCCGGCAAGCTGGTCTCCCGCAGCGTAGGTGCCTATGCCGCCGTACGCAAGCAGTTCCGGGTGCCGATCGGAAAGTTCGAGGGCGTGAACGAGGTCCTCGCGCGCATCGCGGGTCTGAGTTATATCATGAACGGTGCACGGGGTTTTACCGCGGCGGCGCTCGACAGCGGCGAAGAACCTTCCGTCGCCTCGGCCATCATCAAGTATCACCTGACCGAATACATGCGTATCGTCATGAACGACGGCATGGATATCCTGGGGGGCCGTGGCATCAGTATGGGTCCGCACAACTTCATTGCACGGTCATACCAGGCCCTGCCGATCGCGATCACCGTGGAGGGTGCCAACATCCTCACCCGCAACCTCATCATCTTCGGCCAGGGTGCCATCCGCTGCCACCCTTACCTGCTCCGGGAGATGGAGGCGGCTGCCGGCAACGACGTCGACGCCTTCGATGCCGCCCTGCTGGGGCATGGCAGTCATGTCATGAGCAATACCAGCCGCAGCCTGTTCCACAGTCTGACCGGTGGACGACTGCTGCATGCACCGCAATACGGCCTGCGCGGCCACTACTACCGCCAGTTCAGTCGCATGAGCCTGGCGTTTGCCGTCGTCACCGAGTTCACTCTGATGACGCTCGGCGGTGGTCTGAAACGCCGGGAGTCGATCTCCGGACGGCTCGGCGACGTACTGAGCTACCTCTATCTCGGCAGCGCGGTACTGAAGCAGCACTACGACAATGGCTCGCCGGATGACGAACTGCCGTTGCTGGAATGGGCCTGCAGGGACCTGCTCTACAAGATCCAGCTGCGCCTGTCAGAAGTACTGGAGAATCTTCCCAACCGCCTCCTGGCCGGGTGTGCGCGCCTGCTGACCTTCCCGCTGGGCAAGCCGTACCGGCGTCCCGACGATGCACTCGGTCGACGCGTGGCCGATATCCTGCTGCACCCGGGCGAACTGCGCGATCGCCTCACGGATGGTGTATATATTCCGGTTGATGACAGCGAACCCTTGGCGCAGCTCGAAACAGCGCTGCAAAAGACCGCGGCCGCAGAGCCACTTTTGCAGAAGCTGCGCGTTGCCATGAAGAACGGGAAAATCGCGCATGGCGATCCGGAGACATGCCTCGAGGCAGGACTGACGGCAGGCGTGATTACCGAGGTCGAGGCGAACGCCATACGTGCCGCCGTCGCCGCACGCACGGTCGCCATACAGGTCGACGAGTTCGAGCCTGAGTACTTCACCAAGGAGCAGAAGACATGGGGGGACAGCAAACTGGATGGGGTGGCCGGCCGGTCTATGTAGTCGATGGCAGCCGCACGCCTTTCCTCAAGGCCCGCGGCAGGACCGGCCCCTTCGCAGCATCCGACCTGGCGGTCGCGGCCGGCCAGCCACTGCTGGCGCGTCAGCCCTTTCCCCCGGATGCACTGGATGAGGTCATTCTCGGCTGCATGATGCCGAGTCCGGACGAGGCCAACATCGGCCGCGTCGTTGCCCTGCGTCTTGGCTGCGGCGACCGCGTGCCGGCGTGGACGGTGCAGCGCAACTGCGCCTCCGGTATGCAATCGATTGACTCCGGCGCACAGAACATCGCCAGCGGCCGTTCCTCCCTGGTGCTGGCCGGCGGGACCGAGGCGATGAGCCGGGCTCCCGTGCTCTATAGCGACATCATGGTCAACTGGATGGCGGACATGGCCGGCGCACGCACACCGGGTGCGCGCCTGAAGCAGCTCGCCCGGCTGCGTCCCGGACATTTCAGACCGATCATCGCCCTGCTGCGCGGCCTGACCGACCCTGTGGTCGGCCTGTCGATGGGACAGACCGCCGAGATTCTCGCACACCGATTCGGAATAACCCGCGGGATGATGGACAGTTTCGCCATGCGCAGTCACCTGCGCCTGGACAGTGCACACCGGGAAGGCCGCCTCGGGGAGATCGAGGTGCTCTACGACAGCAAGGGCAGGATCTACGACCATGACGACGGCGTGCGTGCAGACAGCAACCTGGAGCAGCTTGCCAAGCTGAAACCGGTGTTCGACAAGCCGGTCGGCAACGTCACCGCGGGCAACAGCGCGCAGATCACCGACGGTGCCGCCTGGCTGCTGCTCGCCTCCGAAGACGCCATCGAACGCTTCGGCCTCACGGTGCTAGGCAAGCTGGTAGACAGCCAGTGGGCAGGGCTCGATCCCGCCCAGATGGGCCTGGGTCCCTGCTATGCCATGGCACCGATCATGCTGCGCCAGCAGCTCGATACCCCGGATCTCGATTACATCGAGATCAACGAGGCGTTCGCCGCTCAGGTGCTCGCCTGTCTCGCGGCGTGGAAGGATGCGGACTTTTGCCGCTGTGAGCTCGGGCGCGACACGCCATTTACAGCCATCGACGAGGACCGTCTCAACGTCGATGGCGGTGGCGTCGCCATCGGCCATCCGGTCGGCACCAGTGGCGCGCGTATCGTGCTGCATTTGCTCAATACGCTGCAGCACGACAACGCGCGCCGTGGCATGGCGAGTATCTGCATCGGCGGCGGCCAGGGCGGCGCCCTGCTGGTCGAGAAGGCATGAGTCACCGTTGCACACCGGTCCGGTACATTCCCCTACGGCTTGAATGTTCACCATTCCCACACCACCCGTTGCGCACTCCTGCACACCCGCAGGACAACCTCCCGGAACAACGCCCATGACCGACAGCTCCGCTCCCGAACATTTCAGGCTGGAACGCGATGACGACGACATCGCCTGGCTGACCATTGACAAGACCGACAGCGGCACCAACGTACTCAATCTCGACGTATTCGCACAACTTGACCTGCGCCTGCGGCAGCTCGCCGAGAAATCGCCGCGTGGCCTGGTCATCCTGTCCGGGAAATCCAACGGCTTCATCGCCGGCGCCGACATCGCCTCGTTCACGAAGGTCGCCACGCCGCAGCAGGCGCTGGAACTGCTGGACACCGGCCAGGCGGTGTTCAACCGCCTCGAGTCGCTGCCCTTCCCGACCGTTGCCATGATCCATGGCTTCTGTCTCGGTGGCGGGCTGGAACTGGCGCTGGCCTGCCGCTACCGGGTCACGCGCGACGATCCCGGCACACGTCTCGGTCTGCCCGAGGTCCGTCTCGGCATCCACCCCGGCTGGGGCGGCAGCGCACGTCTCACGCCGCTGATCGGCGCCGTCAGGGCCATGGACCTGATCCTGAACGGACGTACGGTCGACGGGCGCGCGGGCAGGCGCATGGGTTTTGTCGATCTGGTGGTGCCGCAGCGCCACCTGCGCGCAGCAGCGCGCAAGCTGATACTCGAATCGCCACCAACGCACCAGCCGGGATTCCTCGACCGGCTATCCAACAATGTCATGGTACGCCCGCTGCTGGCCGGCGTATTGCGCAGGCAGGTCGCCAAGCGCGCCACGCGGCTGCACTACCCGGCGCCCTACGCCGTGATCGATATGTGGTGTAAATACGCCAACGACAAACCGTCCATGATGAAGGCGGAAGCCCGATCGCTTGCACAGCTCGTCACCGGCGCGACTGCAAGAAACCTGGTGCGGGTGTTCTTTCTCCAGGAACATCTGAAGTCACTGGGCAAGGACAAGGCCTACCGGCCGCGTCATGTACACGTGGTCGGCGCGGGCACCATGGGTGGCGATATCGCCGCCTGGTGCGCACTGCGCGGTTTTCATGTCACGCTGCAGGACCAGTCACCGGAACGTATCGCTCCCGCTGTCGCGCGTGCCCACAAGTTGTTTCTGCAAAAGCTCAGGAAGTCCGGTCAGGTGCGTGCGGCAATGGACCGGCTGATGCCGGATCACAAGGCACTGGGTGTGGAACGGGCCGATATCGTTATCGAAGCCATATTCGAAGATGGTGATGTAAAACGTTCATTATACGAGAGTATTGAGCCACGAATGCAGCACGACGCCCTGTTGGCGACCAATACATCGAGTATCCCGCTGGAAGAACTGGCGCCGGTGCTGCAACGCCCGGAACGCCTGGTCGGCCTGCACTTTTTCAACCCGGTCGCGAAGATGATGCTGGTCGAGGTCGTCATCGGCGCCGCCACCGCACCGGAGGTCGGTACGCGTGCCATGACCTTCGCGCGCCAGATCGACCGCCTGCCGTTGCCGGTCAGCAGTACCCCCGGATTTCTGATCAACCGCATCCTGATGCCATACCTGATGGAAGCCGTGGAGCTTGTTCAGGAAGGCGTGCCGCCGTTACTGATCGACAGGGCCGCCACGGACTTCGGCATGCCGATGGGGCCGGTTGAACTGGGGGATACCGTAGGACTCGACATCTGCCTGCATGTCGCCAGGATACTCGCCGGTCATTTTCACGAAGCGGTTCCTCCGCATCTGGACAAACTGGTCGCCGAGGGCCACCTCGGGAAGAAATCCGGCCAGGGCTTCTACCACTGGAAGAACGGCAAGGCGATCAAACCGAAGCCTGTCGGGGGAGGCTGGAACGTAGACGAGATCAGCAGTCGCCTGATTCTGCGCCTGCTGAACGAGGCGGTCAGCTGCCTGGACGAACACGTCGTCGCGGAAGCGGATCTGCTGGATGCCGGCATGGTATTCGGCACCGGTTTCGCACCCTTCCGTGGCGGGCCCGTCAACTATATCGATGCCATCGGCAAGGAGTCGCTGCTCAAGCAGCTGCACGACCTGCAAAGGCTTCGGGGGGATCGCTTCGCACCCGACCCCGGCTGGGAGCATTTGTTCGAGCGCTAGGGAGAGGCCGGCATGGAAATGAAATCGGAGACCAGGATCCCGGCTGCCTCCGCCAGAACGCTGGCCGGGCTGTTTCGCGAGCGAGTACGGCTCACGCCCGACAAGGTCGCCTTTCGCCAGTTCAGCGACACCGACCGGCAATGGCACGACTATACCTGGGCCGAGACGGGTCGCGAGGTCGCGCGCTGGCAGGCCGCCTTCGCGGGAGAAGGGCTCGAACACGGCGATCGCGTTGCCATCCTCTTGCGCAACTGCCGAGAATGGGTCATCTACGAACAGGCCGCACTCGGTTGCGGGCTGGTGGTGGTGCCGCTGTACACCGATGACCGGCCCGAGAATACCGCCTATATCCTCAATCATTCCGCTTGCAAGGTGCTTTTCCTGCAGGGCGAGGAACACTGGAACAATATCAGGCCCGTGCTCGGACAGCTTGGCGGCCTGCAACGCATCGTGACGCTCGAAGCGGTATCGGCACAGGATGGCGAAGCCCGCCTGTGCACCGTCGCCGAATGGGTCCCCGAACACGCCGGAGCGATGCATTGCGATGACGGCGATTCCGGCGCGCTCGCCACCATCGTGTACACCTCCGGCACCACCGGCCGTCCCAAGGGCGTCATGCTGAGTCACTGGAACATCCTGTTTGACTGCGAAAGCGCGCAGGACGTAGTGCAGATCCTGCGCGACGACCTGCTATTGTCCTTCCTGCCGCTGTCACATACCTTCGAGCGCACGGCAGGTTACTACCTGCCGATGATGGTCGGTGCGTCCATTGCCTATGCACGTTCCATCCCGCAGCTTGGCGATGACCTGCAGACAGTGAGGCCGACATTGCTGATCTCGGTTCCGAGGATCTACGAGCGTGTCTATAACAAGGTGCAGACCGGGCTGGCCGAAAAATCGGCCATCGCGTCCTGGCTGTTCAGGACGGCGGTCGACGTCGGCTGGGCACGCTTCAGGTACCAGCAGCACCGCGCCGGCTGGCGCGTGTCGTTCCTGTTATGGCCGGTGCTCGACGCCCTGGTGGCCGGCAAGATCATGGCGAAGCTCGGCGGTCGCATGCGCATGGCCGCCTCCGGGGGCGCACCGCTTCCGCCGCAGATCGCAAGGGTGTTCATCGGGCTCGGCTTGCCGCTGATCCAGGGTTACGGGTTGACCGAGACCAGCCCGATACTGACGGCGAATCCGGCCGATGACAATGACCCGAACAGCGTCGGTATCCCGCTACGCGGGCTTGAACTGAAGATTGCTGACAACGAGGAACTTCTCGCGCGCGGCCCCGTCGTCATGCTGGGTTACTGGAATGATCCGGAAGCGACCGCCCGGGCGATAGATACGGACGGCTGGTTCCATACCGGAGACAAGGCCAGGATCGAGGACAACCACGTCTATATCACCGGCCGGCTCAAGGAAATCATCGTCCTGGCCAACGGCGAGAAGGTGCCGCCGGCCGATATGGAAATGGCCATCGCGCTGGACCCGCTGGTCGAGCAGGTGCTGGTGATCGGTGATAACCGTCCTTATCTCACCGCCATCCTTGTGCTGGAATCCGTGCAATGGCATCTGCTCGCCACCCAGATCGGGCTCGATCCCCATGCACCGGAGTCAATCAATGATCCGGTGCTCGAGCAGGCCGTTTGTGAACGGCTCAAGGGATTGCTTGCAGCGTTTCCCGGCTATGCGCAGATCTACCGTGCCAGTTGTACGCTGGACCCGTGGACGATCGAAAACGGGCTGATCACCCCGACGCTCAAGCTCAAGCGCAACCGCATCCTGGAACATTTCACCGACACGGTGGAACGCATGTACGAAGGGCATTGAGCGATGTCACCCTGCGCACACCGGCTTGCCCGGCTCGCTGCAGCCCGCTGCATCCAGGGATGTTCAGGCTCTGCACACTTCATGTGGTTTCGGCCGGATGCCGAAGGGTACCGGCAGGTGGAGACCGCGTGGGCAAGATTCCATGGCTGACCGTATACTGCTTCCCGACGAACGCCATCTCGCCATCCGCATCATGGCGACACCGGCCGATACCAATCCCGCCGGCGACATCTTCGGCGGCTGGTTGATGGCCCAGGTGGATATCGCCGGCAGCATCATCGCACGGCGTCGCGCCAACGGCCGCATCGTTACTGTCGCCGTCAATTCCTTTGAATTCAGGCAGCCCGTATTCGTCGGCGACCTGGTCAGCTGTTATGCCGAAATCACCCACCTGGGCAATACCTCGCTCACCGTCACCGTCAAGGCCTTCGCCGAACGTCAGAAGGAAACCCATGAAGTGATTCTGGTCACCCAGGCCGATCTCACCTATGTCGCGGTTGATGAGAACCGCCGGCCAAGACCGCTGCCCTGAGGCCGGGTCCCCTATCCCGCACCTTCGCGCCTCCCGTTATCCGTCGCTCCAATACCGTACAGGCGTGCCACCGGCTCGCCCGGCTCCGGCTACATCATCGCTTGCGGCCTGAACAGTTCCCTGAAATTCGCGGTGGTGGCCGCGGCAATCGAATCAAGACTGTCGCCGCGCAGGTCAGCGATGTATTCGGCCGTGTGGCGCACATAGGCGGGCTGGTTGGGTTGACCCCGGTGCGGTACCGGCGCCAGGTAGGGGCAGTCGGTTTCCACCAGCATGCGCTCGAGCGGCATTTTCCGGGCAACTTCCTGCAATTCGACGGCGTTGCGGAAGGTGACGATGCCGGAAAACGAGATATGGAAATTCAGGGCCATTGCCTGCTGCGCCATCATCCAGTCTCCGGTAAAGCAGTGCATGACACCGCCGGATTCACCGGCACGCTCTTCCGCCAGTATGGCGAGCGTGTCTTCCCGCGCGTCGCGGGAATGGATGATGAGCGGTTTGCCGGCCTGTTTGGCGGCGACGATATGGCGGCGGAACCGGTCCCGCTGCCAGCCGAGATCCCCCTCGCTGCGGTAATAGTCGAGCCCGGTTTCGCCCACGGCCACCACATCGGGATGCTGTGCCAGCTGCACCAGTTCGTCGATGTCCGGTTCGTGGCCCCCGCGTTCATTGGGATGCAGACCCACCGAGGCCGAGACATCGTCGTGGGTCTCGGCGATTCGCAGCATCGCGGGATAGTCCTCCATGTTGATGGAGACACACAGGAAATGGCCGACATCGCAGCTGCGTGCAGCCTCCAGCACGCCGTCGATGGTGCCGCCGAACGGCGCGAGGTCGAGCATGTCGAGGTGGCAATGGGAATCGACGAGCATATACAGCGGGCCTGCATTTCGAGCCAGGAGCGATAATAACGGGTTCGGTGACAGCTTCCAATCGTCACGAAACGGGATTACGGGGCGGACTTCATTGCCGGCGGTCCGGTTCCCGCGCGGCGCGCGCCTGCCGGCAGCACAGGTGAACCGGGATAGCGGCCCTGTGCGCGGCGCTACATGGTGTGGGTCGGGCGGTCGCTCTCGAGTGCGCCGGCCAGAAAGCCCTCGATCTTGTTACGGGCATGGCCGTCATCCTGATTGCTGAACTGCACGCCGATTCCAGCCGCCCGGTTGCCCTGCGCCCCGACCGGTGTGATCCAGACGATCTTCCCGGCGACCGGCAGTTTCTCCGTCTCGTCCATCAGCGTCAACAGCATGAACACCTCTTCGCCCAGCTTGTATTCCTTCTTGGTGGGGATAAACAGGCCGCCGCCCTTGATGAAGGGCATATAGGCGGCATAGAGCGCACTCTTGTCCTTGATGGTGAGCGAAAGTATACCCTGACGCGCGGTGGTTCCGGTGTTCATCGTCTTCTGTCCCCTTTGTTACTGCCGTGCCGCCCAGGCAAGCAGAATATCTTCTGTCATCAGCTGGCGATTCAGACTGCCGTCGTTGTTGCGTAGCAGCCTGTTTATGTTATCCAGCTGCCGGAACAATGCGCGGCTGTCGAACCTCGAGGCAAGCACGGCCAGGCCTTCAGCGAGATCGACGGAGTGTACCATCCCGGCCCGCCCGGTGGCGCGGAGCCGGATCAGGTCCATCAACCAGTCGCGCAGCCACTGGACCGGTTGCAATCCCTCGTCCTTGCACCAGTCCGCCGCGACTCTCAGCGGATCCGCCTTGCCATCGAGTATGTGCACCAGTATCTGGAATTGCTCGCGCCGGGTCTCGATGACCTTTGCCCCGGCCAGCCGGAGCGCCTCGAATGGCGCGCCGCCGGCCAGTTGCAGATAGCGGCCGGGATCCTGGCCGGCCAAACGCGCAGAAAGCCAGGACCGCGCAAGATCCGGGTCCGGTACCGGTATACGCAGTTGCTGGCAGCGGCTGCGCAGTGTGGCCGGAAGCCGGGCCGGTCGTGTACTGACCAGTACCAGTACCGTGTTATCGGATGGTTCCTCCAGTGTCTTTAACAAGCTGTTGGCGGCATTGATATTCATGGCATCGGCCGGATTTATGATCGCGATCTTGAAGCCGCCACGGTGGCTGGACAGCGCGAGGTGTTCGCCCAGCCCGCGAACCTGTTCGACCTTGATGACCTGTGATTCGTCTTCCGGTGCGACGGTAAAGCAGTCCGGGTGCGTCCCGGCCCGGAGCTGGATGCAGGCCGTGCATTGTCCGCACGCGGCGGCATTGCCGCCGCGTGCCTCGCACAACAGCAACTGTGCCAGCATGCCGGCCAGCGCCGCCTTGCCTATGCCCGGCTGACCGGTAAGCAGCAGCCCGTGCGGCAGGCGATCGCGCGCGATCGCCTCGCGCAGTGCCTGCAGGCAGGGTTCCAGCCAGGGTATCGGAAGGGACATGTCAGTCGGCATCCCGCTTACCATCCATCGACAGGTTACTTTATATCGGCCCGATTATGCAGGATGTCGGGCATCGGCGCATCCGCGGGCGGGATCTCGCCGCATCACGGACCAGTGTCGCGCGCAAGCCCGCGCCATGCAGGGCGCATCGTCTAAACCGGCAGGCATTCACTGATCTGGCGCTGCACGACCTCAAGCGACTGACTGGCATCGATGACGCGGTAGCGGTCCGGGTGCCTGCGGGCCAGCTCGAGATAGGCCTGGCGCACACGCTCGAAGAACCCGATCTTTTCCTGCTCGAAGCGATCCAGCGCGCCGCGCCGGCCGGCGCGGGTCAGCCCGATTTCCACGGGCGCGTCGAGCAGCAGCGTGAGGTCGGGACGGAAATCGCCCTGCACCAGGTCTTCGAGCCGCGCAATCACCGCCGTGTCCACCCCGCGCCCCCCGCCCTGGTAGGCGTAGGTTGCATCGGTGAAGCGGTCGCACAATACCCACTGTCCCGCGGCCAGCGCCGGCCTGATCACCTTCGCCAGGTGTTCGGCGCGTGCGGCAAATACGAGCTGCAGCTCGCAAAGCGTGTCCATCCCGGTGTAGGCCGGGTCAAGCAGCAAGGCGCGGATCGATTCGGCAAGCGGCGTCCCGCCCGGCTCGCGTGTCACGAGCACGTCCCGGCCGTGGGCCTGCAGCTGCCGGCCGATGAATGCCATGTTGGTGCTCTTGCCAACACCCTCGATGCCCTCGACGGTGATGAATTTGCCGCTCATTTGTCGTTGCCCTCCCGGGGCAGGTTGACACCGTGCTTGCCGCGCTGGAACTTGTCCACGGCGAGGTTGTGTTCCACGAGCGTACTGGAAAAGTAATGACCACCACCGCCCTTCGCGACGAAATACAGACTGTCGCCGCCGGCCGGGTGCATCACCGCGTCGATGGCCGCCCGGCCCGGCATGGCAATCGGTGTGGGTGGCAGTCCGTTGCGCGTATAGGTGTTGTAGGGCGTATCACGCATCAGGTCGGTGCGGCGGAGATTACCATCGAAGCGCTCACCCATACCGTAGATCACGGTGGGGTCGGTTTGCAGCTTCATGCCCCTTTGCAGCCGCCGGACGAATACGCCGGCAATCTGCGCGCGCTCCTCAGGCATTCCGGTTTCCTTCTCAACGATCGAGGCCAGGATCAGCGCCTCGTAGGGGGATGCGAGCGGCAGATCCCTGTCACGCCCCTCCCACGCCTCATGCAGGTAACTTTCCATGGCATTCCAGGCGCGCTGCAGGAAGACCAGGTCGGTCGTGCCACGCGGGAAATGATAGGTATCAGCGAGGAAACGCCCCTCCGGATGCTTGCCGGGATGCCCGAGCCGTTTCATGATGGCGTCCGTGTCCAGTCCGGCCAGGCTGTGCTGCAGCGTTGGATGTGCCGCAATGCGCGCGAGCATCTCGTCAAAGGTCTGTCCCTCGATAAGGGTCAGGGCGTATTGCAGGACCTTTCCGTCTGTCATCAGACCGAGCAGCGTGCGCGGCGTCAGGTCGCGCGTCAACGTGTATTCGCCCACCTTGAGCTGGCGCGCGGCATTGAGACGGCGTCCGAGCGCGATGAAGAAGCGGGGGTGATCGATGATCCCCTGGGCATGCAGGTGGGTGGCAAGCTGTCTGAGCGACATGCCTTCGGTCACGGTGAAGATATAGGGGTCCTGGGGCAGCGAAACGGGCGTGTAGCTGAAGCGCTGGTATTGGATATAGACGAAACCGGCCATGCCCAGGCCGAGCACGATCAGCAGCACCAGCAGTTGCAGGAGCCGGGAGTTGCAGCCCGGACAGGCTTGCCCGGTCATCGGCCGGTCGTCATTCATGGTCCTCGTAATCGCGCAGACAGCCCTGCAGAAATCTCGTCATGTTGCCGACCGGGTAACGCCGTTCCGCGACGCGATTCACCGGCCAGATCCCGATCAGGCTGTTGCACAGAAATATTTCCTCCGCTCCGTCCAGCATGTCCATGGCGATGTCGCGCACAGCAGTGGCGATCTTCGCCTGCTGTGCGAGTTCCAGGATCAGTGCCCGTGTGACGCCGGCCACACCGCAACGCGTCAGATCGGGTGCCAGCAGCACACCATCCCTTACCAGGAATACATTGCTCATACTGCCCTCGATCAGGTGGCCGAGGGGATCCAGCAGCAGTCCCTCGCCGATGGAGGGATCATCCCATTCGGCACGTGCCAGCACCTGCTCCAGCCGGTTCAGATGCTTGATCCCGGCCAGCTGCGGATTGTGGCACAGCCGCAGCCTGCACACGTGAACACGCACGCCATCCCGCGCGTGTTCAGCCGGCCAGGATGGATACGAAAGGCGCTGCATGATCCGCGTCGGCATTACTGCCGGATCCGGCCGGTAGCCGCGCCCGCCACTGCCGCGCGTGACGATGAGCTTGAGCACGGCGCGCGCCATACCCCGGCACAGGGTGGCGGCCTCGGCTTCCAGCACGGACGCCGCTGGCGCCGATATGCCCAGCTGTGCGCATCCCGCCTGCAGGCGCGCAAGGTGCCGTGACCAGCGTTGCGGCGTGCCGTCCCGTACGGCAATTGTCTCGAACAGTCCGTCACCGTACAACAGCCCCCGGTCCTGCGTGGACAGGCAATCGCCTGCCTGGCCGTTGATCAGGGTGGTCACGCCGCTCACGCGTCTGCCAGCCCGAGCGCGTGCAGCAGGCCGCGTGCCTTCGCGCGCGTTTCTTCCAGTTCTGCATCGGCGATGGAGTCCGCCACGATCCCGGCACCGGCGCGCAACTCCAGCTGCCGGCCGTGAGCGACCATGGTGCGGATCAGGATGTTCATGTCCATGTTACCGTCGTGATTGAGGTAACCCATCGAGCCGGTATAGGCGCCGCGTGGCACTCGCTCCAGTTCCGCGATGATTTCCATACAGCGCACCTTGGGACAACCGGTAATGGTACCGCCGGGAAATACCGCGCGCAGCACCTGCCCCGGGAGGATACCGTCGCGCAGGTGCCCGCGCACGCTGGAGACGATGTGGTGAACATGGGCATAGGATTCCAGCACCATGAGTTCGTCGACCTCGATGCTGCCCGGTACGCAGATCCGGCCCAGGTCATTGCGTTCGAGGTCGATCAACATGATGTGCTCGGCACGCTCCTTGGGGTGCGCGAGCAATTCCCCGGAGCTGGCCGCGTCGGCTGCACGGCCGCTGCGGCGCGGGCGGGTTCCGGCGATCGGGCGTGTCTCCACGGCCCCGTTGCGCACCGCGATCAGCCGTTCCGGCGAGGAGCTGATGATGGCGGTGTCGCCCCAGGTGAGCAGGCCGCTGAACGGCGCAGGATTCTGAATACGCAGGTTGTTGAACAGCGCATCGGGTTCGGCGGCCCGCATGAGCTCGATGCGCCAGGCGCGTGACAGGTTGACCTGGAAGACGTCACCTTCGACGATATAGTCATGAATGCGGCCCGCGGCATCGATGAAGCGCCGCGGGTCGTCCTCGTCAACGCACACGACGGCGATGTCGTGCATGGCGACCGACGCCGTAGGCGGGACCTGCGCGATATCACCCGCGATGGTATCGAGCACATCCCGCCGGCCGTGTTCGGCAACGATCAGCATGCGCTCCGCGGCATGATCGTACACGACGGCGCCGGGGAACCGCGTCGCAAAGGCCACCGGCAGCAGCGGTTCCGGCGCGGGCAGGTGCAGACGCGGCTCGACCTGACCGGCCAGTTCGTAGCCGAGATAGACAAACCAGCCGCCGCTGAAAGGAACTTCGGCGTTCTGACCGCGTCCCTGCTCCCCTTGCCACCAGCGATCCAGCTGTTCGAGAAAGTCTCCAGCACCCGGTGCGACAGACGGCGCATGCAGGCGACCGGCGGCATCCAGTACCAGGCTCTCACCCGGGCAGGCAAAAAGGATGTCGAATCGCCCGGGCAACGCGCTTTGCAGCAGATGGGGGTAGCGGGCAGGATTTGACTGGTGCAGCGTGAGCAGGTTGACTGCCCGTCCGGTCTCTCTGATGATAGCTGCCATCTGCGCCTCCAGCCCGGTGCTTAGCAGGAATGACAGTCCGAGGGTGCACCCGGAAGGCAGCCGGTGCTACGCCGGCGTCAGGCGCCGGGGCGACGGAATACCAGCGTGCCGTTGGTGCCACCAAAACCGAACGAATTCGACAGGGCTATATCGATCTTCATGCCCCGCGCCGTGTTCGGTACGTAGTCCAGGTCACAATCGGTATCCGGGTGGTCGAGGTTGATGGTCGGCGGCGCCACCTGGTCCCGGAGCGCCAGCACGGTGAACACCGCCTCGACGCCTCCGGCCGCGCCCAGCAGATGTCCGGTCATCGACTTCGTGGAGCTGATGGCAAGTGCGCGGGCGTGATCGCCGAAGGAACGCTTGATCGCGAAGGTTTCCGCCACGTCGCCCGCCGGCGTAGAGGTGCCGTGCGCATTGATGTAATCGACATCGTCGTGATTAATCCCGGCATCGCGCAGCGCGGCGTTCATGCACTGTGCCGGCCCCTCGCCGCCCTCCGAGGGCTGGGTCATGTGGAAGGCGTCGCCGCTCATGCCGAAGCCGACGATCTCGCAGTAGATGTCGGCCCCGCGCCTGCGGGCATACTCGTATTCCTCGAGCACCAGGACACCGGCACCGTCGCTCAGCACGAACCCGTCCCGGTCCCTGTCCCAGGGTCGGCTGGCGGCCTGAGGGTCGTCGTTGCGCGTCGACAGTGCGCGCGCCGCGGCAAACCCGCCGATACCGGTCGGGCAGGTGGTCATTTCAGCACCGCCGGCGACCATGATGTCCGCATCGCCGTAGGCGATGGTGCGGGCGGCGACGCCGATGTTGTGGGTCGAGGTGGTACAGGCGGTAACGATGGCGATGTTCGGTCCCTTCATACCGTACATGATCGACAGGTTGCCCGCGATCATGTTGATGATGTTGCCGGGTACGAAGAAGGGCGAGATCTTGCGCGGACCGCCGTCGATGTAGTTCTGGTAGGCAACCTCGATACCGTGCAGGCCGCCGATGCCGGAGCCGATCGCTACACCCGCGCGTGCCGCATTCCCGGGCGTGATCTTGATCCCCGAATCGGCAATCGCCTGGCAGGCGGCCGCGATGCCGTAGTGTATGAAGGCACCCATGCGGCGCGCCTCCTTGCCGTTGATGTATTGCGTGGCATCGAAGTCCCGTATCTCACCGGCAAAACGTACGGGAAAATCGGCGGCGTCGAAATTGGTAATGGGACCGATGCCGCTGTTGCCGGCACGGATGTTGTCCCAGGCGACAGAGACACTGTTGCCAACAGGTGAAATGACGCCCAGACCGGTTACTGCAACACGTCGCTTGGACAATGCAGTACCCCGCTAGCCCGAAAATCTCACCGGGACAGGCATTACCCGATGACGCACAGTTCGTTGCCGGATTCCCATGACTTCCATCAATGCCTCAAGTCGAATCTATCGTTGCCCGGTGAAAACCCGCGCCGACCCCTGTTTGGCTCCACATTAAAACAAAAGGCCGCGCCCGTCGTGACGGTGCGGCCGGAAGGCTGTAGGAACGGTTTAGCCCAGGTGAGCGTTAACGTAGTCAATCGCCTGCTGGACCGTGGTGATCTTTTCGGCTTCCTCGTCGGGAATCTCGCACTCGAATTCCTCCTCCAGCGCCATAACCAGTTCGACGGTATCCAGAGAATCTGCGCCAAGGTCGTCGACGAACGAAGAGCTCTCGCTGACTTCTTCTTCCTTCACGCCCAACTGCTCAACGACAATCTTTTTGACGCGTTCATCAATCGTGCTCATTTCGGGTTGTTCCTCTCTGTGTTATGGAACGCAGCCGGGGCCGCGCCGGGTATTGTAGTGAATGGCCGCGGCAAGTTACAAGTCACGCGCCGCGCGCCGGTATGCACCCTTGCACAGGCTCCGTGCAGGTATCGCAGGCACTTGGGCTCATAAAATATTTTTAGTTAATTAACAAACGGTTAATTATATCCGATGCCGTTGCTTTGATCCGGCCTGGATGATCAGTGCATGTACATGCCGCCATTCACATGAATCGTCTCGCCGGTGATGTAACCGGCATCGCTCGATGCCAGGAATGCCACGGTGTTGGCGATATCGGTGACGTCGCCCAGCCTTCCCAGTGCGATCTGCCCCAGCAGTGCCGTGCGCTGGTCTTCGGGCAATGCCCGCGTCATGTCGGTGTCGATAAAACCCGGTGCTACGGCATTGACGGTGATGCCGCGCGAACCGATCTCGCGTGCCAGCGACTTGGCAAAACCGATCACGCCGGCCTTGGTTGCGGCATAGTTGGCCTGGCCGGGATTTCCCGTGGCACCGATCACCGAGGAGATCATGATGATGCGGCCGAAACGCGCCTTCATCATGCCTTTCAGGCAGGCGCGGCACATACGGAATGCCGCGCTCAGGTTGGTTTCGATCACCTCGTCCCATTCCTCGTCCTTCATGCGCATCAGCAGGTTGTCGCGGGTGACGCCGGCGTTGTTGACAAGTATGGCTGGCGTGCCGAAATGATCCGTCACGTCCCTCACGAGCGAGCTGATGGACTCGGTATCGGTCACGTCCAGCACCTTGCCGGCACCTGAGATGCCTGCGGCGGCAAGCGATTCGCTGATCGCTTGCGCCCCCGGCTCCGAGGTCGCGGTGCCGATAACAATCGCGCCGCGCCGGCCCAGCACTTCGGCGATGGCCTTGCCGATACCGCGGCTGGCGCCGGTCACGAGTGCGATCTGATTCTCAAACGACATGCTGTTCCCTCCTCCTGCTTCCTACCCGTTGTCGTCCAGTGCGGCGTCCAGCGAGGCAGGGTCCTGCACGGCGGCGCCGACGAGCGTACTGTCGATGCGCTTGTTCAGCCCCGTGAGGACTTTGCCCGGACCCGCCTCGATGATCCGCGTGATACCCTGCGCGTGCATGGTCCGCACCGTCCCGACCCATTGCACCGGATTGTACAACTGCCGGGCGAGGTTCTCGCGGATGTCGGCCGGATCCGCATGCACGCAGGCATCGACATTCTGGATAACCGGTACCGCGGGCGCCCCGATTTCCGTCCCGTCCAGGCGCGCCGCGAAAAGCTCGGCCGCCGGGACCATCAGTGCGCAGTGCGACGGCACGCTGACCGGCAGGGTGACGGCGCGCCTTGCACCGGCGTTCCTGGCCGCGGCCACCGCGCGCTCCACGGCGCCGGCGTGACCGGCGATCACCACCTGCCCCGGTGCGTTGAAGTTGACCGGGCTGACGATCCCGTCGCCGCCGGCTCCGGCGCAAACCTCCGCCACGGCATCGTCATCCAGGCCGAGGATCGCGGCCATGGCACCTGCACCGGACGGTACCGCCTGTTGCATACAACGTCCGCGCTCCTCGACCAGCGCGATGGCGGCACGGTAGTCCAGGGCACCGGCACACACCAGCGCGGTGTATTCACCCAGGCTGTGGCCGGCCATGGCCGCCGGTCGCGCGCCGCCGCGTGCCAGCCAGACCCGCCACACGGCGACACCTGCCGCCAGCATCGCCGGCTGGGTACGATCGGTCAGGTTGAGTTCGTCACCGGGGCCGTTCTTCACCAGCGACCAGAGATCGTAACCCAGGACATCGCCGGCCGTGGCAAAGGTCTCGCCGACAACCGGGTAGGCCGCGGCGAGCTCGGTGAGCATGCCGACGGATTGCGAGCCCTGTCCGGGAAAGACGATGCCCAGCGTCGAATCGGGTGCGGTGCTATCCATCGGTGTTCCAGGGCCTGTTCACACTACGCAAATCGTCGCGACGGAGGTCCATTTCGCACCTGACGAGGCGGTGCGAGCGAGTGTACTCGACGTACACCAGCGCGCCCCAACGCCGGCCGGTGCGACAGGGGCCCCGTCCCTTCGGGTTGCGTCCCAAAACGGGTCAGTCTGCGTTGCTCGTCGTTCATTTAGCACAACTCAACTTCACTCCTCGCGCCTTGTCTGGCCCGTTTTGGCGGCAGCAACGCGGCGATCCGTGCAGCGTGAACTGGCCCTAGTACTTTATCAACGCCGAACCCCAGGTGAATCCGCCACCGAAGGCCTCCATCAACAGCACCTCGCCACGCTTGATGCGTCCGTCACGGATCGCGGTATCCAGGGCCAGCGGCACCGAGGCGGCCGAGGTATTGCCGTGCTCGTCGACCGTGACCACCACGTGGTCCATCGACATCTTCAGTTTCCTGGCCGTCGCCTGGATGATGCGGATGTTCGCCTGGTGCGGGATCAGCCAGTCGACGTCTGTCTTGTCCATGTTGTTGGCTGCCAGCGTCTCGTCGACGATACGGCCCAGCGTGTTGACAGCCATCTTGAAGACCTCATTGCCCTGCATCTGCACGTAGGCCTCGCCGGCCTGCACATGCTCGTAACCCTGCGAGATGCCGCTCGGTACCGTCAGCAGGTGCTCGTAGCTGCCATCGGCGTGCAGGTGCGTGGACATGACGCCGGGCTCGTCGCTGGCCTCGAGTACCACGGCCCCGGCGCCGTCACCGAACAGGATGGCGGTGCTGCGGTCGTTCCAGTTGACGATACGCGACAGGGTCTCGGCACCCACCACCAGCGCACACTTCGAGGCGCCGGTCTTGATGAATTTGTCCGCCACACCCAGCGCATAGACGAACCCCGTACACACGGCCTGGATATCGAAGGCGGCGGTGCCATGGATATCGAGCCGCTGTTGCAGCAGGCAGGCGGTGCTGGGAAACACGCGGTCCGGCGTGGTGGTGGCAAGCACGATCAGGTCGATCTGGCGGGGCGTCCTGCCGGCCGACTCCATGGCGCGTGCCGCCGCGATCTCGGCCAGGTCGCAGGTCGTCTCGTCGCCGGCAGCGATATGACGATGACAGATCCCGGTGCGCTCGCGTATCCAGCTGTCCGAGGTGTCCATGATCTTCTCCAGATCCTGGTTGGACAGGATCTTTTCCGGCAGATAACCGCCGGTACCGATAATGCGTGAATATTTCATATCGCTTTCTGACGGCCTGCCTGCAGATCATCGAGCTGTATCCTGATCCGCTCCGGTACCTGCTCGCGCGCGGCAAGCACCGCCACCTTGATGGCGTTTGCGAACGCCAGTGCATCGGCCCGGCCATGACTCTTGATCACGATTCCGTTGAGACCGAGCAGGCTGGCACCGTTGTAGAGGCGTGGGTCGATACGGCGGCGAAACGCCTTGATGACCGGCATGGCAAGGAGTGCAGACAGCCGGGTGAGGATGTTGCGGGTGAACTCCTGTCTGATGAAGGCGGCAATCATATGCGCGACGCCCTCGCTGGTCTTGAGGGCAATGTTGCCGACGAAGCCATCGCAGACGATGACGTCGAAATTGCCCGTGTAGATATCGTCCCCTTCGGCAAAACCGGCGTAGTTGAGATGGCTGTCGGCGATCAGCTTTGCGGCATCCTTGACCTGCTCGTTACCCTTGATCTCCTCCTCGCCGATGTTGAGCACGCCGATGGCGGGTCGCTCCGTGCCATCCACCGACTGTGCGAGCACCGATCCCATCAGGGCGAACTGAAACAGGTGCTCGGCAGCACAGTCGACGTTGGCACCGAGATCGAGCATCCAGGTGTGCCGGCGCTGGGTGGGCAGGGCGGTGCAGATGGCCGGCCGGTCGATCCCGGGCAGCATCTTCAGCACGAAACGCGCGGTCGCCATGAGGGCACCGGTATTGCCGGCGCTGACGCAGGCTTGCGCCTCGCCTGCCTTGACCAGGTTGATGGCGACGCGCATGGAGGAGTCCTTCTTGTTGCGCAACGCGTGTGATGGCAGTTCATCCATGCCGATCTGCTGGCTTGCATGACGAACGGCCAGGCGCGGATTGCCTGCTCCGCCCGCCCGCTGCAGTGCCTGCTGCAGCTTGTCCTTATCACCGACCAGGATGACGTCGATATCGGGATGCGTGTCCAGCGCCACCATGGCCGCGGGTACCACGACATCACAGCCGACGTCGCCGCCCATGGCATCGAGTGCGATCCTAATGCGGCTATTCATGGCGTGAGCTGGGTCCGGCAGGCAGTCGGCCGCGCGTGATGCCGGGTCCGGCGCCCTTGCGAGTATGCAGATACCCCGACGGGACGCCCGCCATTTTCAAGCATCAACGGGACGATCAGTCCTGGTCTTTGGTAACAGCCTTGCGACCGCGGTAGAACCCGTCGGCGCTGATATGGTGGCGCAGATGCGTCTCGCCCGTGGTCGGTTCGATAGACAGCGCCCTTGCGGTCAGCCTGTCATGCGCGCGGCGCATGCCGCGTTTCGACGGCGTCTTGCGATTTTGCTGTACGGCCATGGTACTTACTCCTTTACTGCTGTTTCTGTTTCAATTCCGCCAGTACGGCAAACGGGCCTTCCCGTACCTCGCGCTCCGGCGGCCGATAGGCTTTTACAAACTCGTGACACTGCGCATCTGCTTCGTGCACGGGCACCAGCGGCAGGGCCAGCAGCACCTCGTCCGCGACGATCTCGGCAATGCATGTGGGTTCGCTGCCCACGACCAGCGGTTCGTACCGTTCATGAAGCGCACCGGCCGCCTCGTTGCCGCACACGATTCCGAGACGGAACTCGAGGTCCAGCGGCGTGTGCAGCGGTTCCAGGCAGCGCTGGCACTGCAACTCGACAATGCCCTGGATACGACCGGAGAGATAAGGCGTTCCGTCGGGATCCCTGCCCAGATACATACACACCCGTAATTCGCCGGCACTCGAACTCAGAACCGGAACGACCCGCTCCAGGCTGGCAAGCGCAATGCTGCCCTGCAGCTCCCGGCCCGCGTCGGCAGTCGCCAGCAGGTCAAGGCGATCGGGCAGGTGGTCAATCATAACCCGCGAATGTTACCCGTACACCCCCGCCACTGTCAAAAGAAAATCCCTGAAAATACGGCATTTTCCGCCCGACCTCCGGGGGGCTATGCTATTGACAGGTGGCGTAATATTACGTACTTAGTCGAAGCGCGGGCACCGTGCACAACGGCACTGGCCCGCGAGACAGGGACCACGTCTTGATCAGGAAAATCCTCATTGCCAACCGCGGCGAAGTAGCCGTTCGCATCATCCGCGCCTGCGCGGAAGCGGGCATAACGTCCGCCGCGATCTATGCGGACGCGGACAGCCATGCCCTGCACGTCAAGAAGGCCGACGAAGCCTACAACATCGGGCCGGAATCCATCGCCGGGTACCTGAATGCCCACCGTATCGTCAACCTGGCCGTGGCCACCGGCTGTGATGCGGTACATCCCGGCTACGGCTTCCTGTCGGAAAATCCGTTGCTCCCGGAGATCTGCAGGCCGCGCAATGTGCGTTTTATCGGGCCTTCCGCCGCCGTCATCCGCCAGATGGGTGACAAGGTCGCCGCGCGTCATGCCATGCAGTCGGCCGGCATCCCGGTCATCCCGGGCAGCGAAGGCAATCTCGCCAGCCTCGACGAGGCGGTGATACTGGCCGCGCAGATCGGCTATCCAGTCATGCTGAAGGCCACCTCGGGCGGCGGAGGCCGCGGCATACGGCGCTGCGACAACGAGATGCAGTTGCGCAGGAACTATGACCGTGTCCTGTCCGAGGCCGGCAAGGCGTTCGGCAGGGCCGACATCTTCATGGAGAAATGCATCGAACGGCCGCGCCACATCGAGGTACAGATACTGGCCGATTCACATGGTAACGTGGTACATCTGTTCGAACGCGACTGCTCGATACAGCGCCGTCATCAGAAACTGATCGAACTCGCCCCCTCGCCGCAACTGGACGAGAGTCAACGGCGCTGGCTGGGCGAGATAGCGGTACGCGCCGCGCGCGCCGTCAACTACGAGAACGCCGGTACGGTGGAATTCCTGCTCGACGGCAACGGACAGTTTTATTTCATGGAAATGAACACCCGCCTGCAGGTCGAGCACACCGTTACCGAAACCATCACCGGCATCGATATCGTCAGGGAACAAATCCGTATCGCCAGCGGTTTGCCGCTGAGTTATACGCAGGAACAGATCGGGCGGCGCGGCTATGCCATGGAGATGCGCATCAACGCCGAGGACCCCAAGAATGATTTCCTGCCCAGCTACGGACGCATCACGCGCTACTTCGCCCCGGGCGGCCCGGGGGTGCGCACCGACGCGGCGATCTATACCGGCTACCAGATCCCGCCGCACTACGATTCCATGTGCGCGAAGCTGACCGTGTGGGCACTGACCTGGGAAGAACTGCTGAACCGCGCGAACCGCGCCCTGCTCGATACCGGGGTCTACGGGGTGAAGACCACCATCCCCTATCACATGGAGATTCTCAAGGTGCCGCAGTTCCGCGCCGGCAAGTTCGACACGGGATTTGTTGAGGATCATCCCGAACTGGTAGGCTACACGACCAGCCGTCCGACCCGGGAACTGAGCGCCGCCATCACGGCCGCGCTGTCCGCGTACCTGGGTCTGTAGACCGGATATTGCACCGGCCGACCATGAGCTTTTAGGATGTGCATGAATGTTCACCTGTTTACCGACAATGAGCGCCGCAGCTGAGTTGTGCCAGTCCCCGGGATACTGATGCCTTATCCGGGCCAGCGAAATCTTCAGGGAAGCCATCACCCATGCCACGCGTACACATCACCGACGTCACCCTGCGCGACGCGCACCAGTCGCTGATCGCCACGCGGTTGCGAACCGAAGACATGCTGCCGGTATGCGAGCAGCTCGACCGGATCGGCTACTGGTCGATGGAGGTCTGGGGCGGCGCCACCTTCGACGCCTGCGTGCGTTACCTCAAGGAAGACCCGTGGGATCGCCTGAAGCGGCTGCGCGCCGCGCTGCCCGGCACACGCCTGCAGATGCTGCTGCGCGGGCAGAACCTGCTGGGTTACCGGCACTACTCGGATGACGTCGTACGCGCCTTCGTGGCACGCGCCGCCGACAACGGCATCGATGTATTCCGTATCTTCGACGCCCTTAACGACACCCGTAACCTTCAAACCGCCGTCAGGGCGGTACTGGAAACGGGCAAGCACGCCCAGGGCACGATCTGCTTTACCACCAGCCCGGTGCACAGCACGCAGACCTTCGTCGCCATGGCCCGCAAGCTGGAAGCCATGGGTTGTCACAGCATCGCCATCAAGGATATGGCCGGGCTGCTGACACCCATGGTGACCGCCGACCTCTTCGCCCAGCTCAGGCAGGCCACCACGCTGCCGTTGCACCTGCACTGCCATGCAACGGCCGGCACCGCCGAGATGTGTCTGCTCAAGGCGGTCGAAAACGGCTGCGAGCACATCGATACCGCGATCTCGAGCTTCTCGGGCAGCACCAGCCACGCCGCGACGGAGAGCCAGGTCGCGGCCCTGCGCGGCTCGGAATTCGATACCGGCCTGGACCTCGAGGCTCTGCAGACGATCGCGCTCTACTTCCGCAACGTGCGCAAGAAATACCGGCAGTTCGAAAGCGAGTACCACGACCCGGACACACGCGTTCAGGTCTACCAGGTGCCGGGCGGGATGATCTCCAACCTGTATACACAACTGCGTGAACAGGGGGCACTGGAGCGCCTCGACGAGGTGTTCGCCGAAATCCCGCGTGTGCGCAGGGAACTGGGCTTTCCGCCGCTGGTGACGCCGACCTCACAGATCATCGGAACCCAGGCGGTACTCAACGTGCTGACCGGCAAGCGCTACCAGACGATTACCAACGAGGTAAAACTGTATCTGCAGGGGCGCTACGGCCGCCCGCCGGCACCGCTGGACCCCGTTGTGCGGCGTCAGGCCATCGGCAAGGAAAGCACCATCGATGTGCGTCCCGCCGACCTGCTCGGCGAAGAGCTGGGCAAGCTGCACGAGGCCATCGGCGAGCTCGCCGCAAGCGAGGAGGACGTGCTGACCTACGCCATGTTCCCGGAAATCGGCAAGGACTTCCTCAGCCACCGCAAGGCGGGCACACTGGTCCCCGAACCGCTTGCCGGCGAGACGGAAACGGATGGCGAGCGCCGGTCGCGTCCGACCGAGTTCAAGGTCATCCTGCACGGTGAATCCTATCACATCAGGATTACCGGCACCGGTCACCGTACGCTGGACAACCGGCCCTTCTACATGACCGTCGACGGCATCCCCGAGGAGGTGCTGGTGGAGACGCTGGACGAGATTCCCGCGGAAAACGGCGCAAGCCGCAAGCGTGAACCGCACGCGTCCGGCAGCCAGCGCCCGCGCCCGACGCAGCCGGGACACGTCACGACCTCCATGCCCGGTACCATCATCGACGTGCTGGTGAATGTCGGTGACCGTGTCGAGGCCGGCACGCCGGTGCTGATCACCGAGGCCATGAAGATGGAAACCGAGATCCAGGCGCCGATCGCCGGTACCGTCACCGCCATCAACGTCGCCAAGGGCGACGCCGTCAATCCCGACGAGACGCTGGTGGAAATCAGCGCGGACGGATAGACAGTGCGCGCCCCATGACGCGCGATCGCCCGGCCCTGGTGCTGGCCTCCACTTCGCCGTTTCGCAAGGAGCTGCTGGCGCGGCTCGGCATCGATTTCCAGACCGCCGCACCCGACATCGACGAGACAGCGTTAGCCGGTGAATCCCCGCGTGCGCTGGTGAGGCGCCTGGCCGAGGCCAAGGCCCGCGCCGTCGGCATCAGCCGGCGGGGCCTGATTATCGGCTCCGACCAGGTCGCGACCACCGGCAACGATATCCTCGGAAAACCCGGCGACCACGCGCGGGCCAGCGCCCAGCTCGCGCACCTGTCGGGTAGGTGCGTGTGCTTTCATACCGGTCTGTGTGTGCTGGACAGCGTGAGCGGTGAACTGCAGGTGGACGAGGCCCCCTATCGTGTCCATTTCCGCAGGCTCGACGCGGAGCAGATCGAACGCTACCTGCGCGCTGAGCAGCCGTACAACTGCGCAGGCAGCTTCCGCTCCGAAGGCCTGGGCATCACGCTGTTCGAGCGCATGGAGGGTGATGACCCGACGGCGCTGATCGGCCTGCCGCTGATCCGGCTGACCGCCATGCTGGCGCGGGCCGGCGTGCAGCTGCCCTAGCCCGCCGCCGGTTGCGGGCAGCGCGCTAGCGCAGCGCACCGATGCCGCTCGCCATGCTGTCGCGCATGGCTTGCGCCATGGCCACGCCGATGCGGTCGCTGATGCGCTTGATCAGGTCCGGCTCCTGCGTGTAGTCGACGATGTCCTCCGCACCGATCACCTCGCGTGCGACATAACCCGCGCTGCCGATGTGATCGGCCAGGCCCATGACGACGCTTTCCGCGCCGGTCCACACCAGCCCGCTGTAGAGCTGCGGGTTTTCCTTCAGACGCTTGCCGCGCCCGTCCTGCACCGCCTGTTTGAACTGTTCGTGGATGTTGCCGAGCAGCAGTTTCACGTGTTCCACGTCCGAGGTCTTGCTCGGCAGGAAGGGATCGAGAAAGCCCTTGTTCTCGCCGGCCGTGTATAGGCGGCGCTCGATGCCGAGCTTTTCCATCCCCCCGACGAAACCGAAGCTGTCCATGCGCACGCCGATCGAACCGACGATGCTGGCGTCGTCGACGTAGATTTCATCGGCCGCCGACACCACGTAGTAACAGCCGGAGGCGCAGATGTCCGTCACCACGGCATACAGCGGGATGTCCGGGTGCAGCTTGCGCAGGCGCTTGATCTCGTGATAGATGTAGGAAGACTGCACCGGACTGCCGCCCGGTGAATTCGCGCGCAGGATCACACCCTTCGTATTCTCGCTGTCAAAGGCGTCGCGCAGTCCCTCGATAACCGTGTCCGCGTTGGCCTCGCTGGTGTCCGAGATCAGACCCGACAGCTCCACCATGGCCGTGTGCTTGTCCGCCCCTTCCAGCAGGTCGGTCCAGTCAGCTGGAAGGTACAGAATCAGCACCGCCAGCAGGTACAAGGCCAGCAGTCCCTTGAAGAAGACGTTCCAGCGCCGTGCCCGGCGCTGTTCCTCGACGGCCGCGAAGGCCAGCCGGTTCACGACGTCCCGGTACCAGCCGTCATCGTCACCCGATCCCTTGTCGAGGGCTTCGAAGTGCATACCACCCTTTGATCTGCCGCCGAACAGTCCCTTTCCAGACATAGCCACTCCCGTGCAGTTGAAGAATCATTTTGACAGACCGGACGCGGTCATCCACGCCGGCAACTCGGCCACCCCGTCCAGGCAGGCCAGCGGCCCGTGTCGACGCAGGCGTGCTTCGGAATGCACGCCGGAGCGCACCGCAACCTTGGCGGTACCGGCATTGGTGGCCATTTCCATATCATACTCCGTGTCACCCACCATGAGTGTCTGACCTCCCCCCAGCCCCAGTTCCTCCATCATTTCCAGCAACATCTGCGGGTGGGGTTTCGAGGCGGTTTCATCCGCGCAGCGTGTGGCATCGAAGTGATCCGTCAGCCCGGTCTGTTCCAGAACCCGGATGAGACCGCGCCGTGCCTTGCCAGTCGCGATGCCCAGCAAAAAACCCTGCCCGCGCAGCGTGTCCAGCATCTCGCGCACACCCGCGAACAGGCTGGAGCCGTCCGATGCAAACCAGTGACGGCGGTAAGCCGCTACGAAGGCCTGTCGAAAGTGTTCATCGCGTCCGGGAACCAGGGTGTCTATGGCCTCGCGCAGGCCGAGCCCGATGACGTTCCTGACGGTGTCATCGCTCATGGGAGGCAGCCCGAGGTCGGCGACCGAGCCGTGCAGGCAGGAGACGATCTGCGCCTCGGAGTCCATCAGGGTGCCATCCCAGTCGAAGACGATGAATTGAACCTTGCCGGACATGCGCCTCGGGGCCGTGGTCACGGCACGGGAACAGGACATTGCGTAGATTATGACGATTCCAGGTGATCGAGAACAGCCTGCAGGGCCGGATCGAGCGGCGCGGTGACGTCGATTACCCCGTCGTCTGCCGGGTCGGGGAACGACAGGCGGCGGGCGTGCAGAAACATGCGTCGCAAACCGCGATCTCGCATCGACCGGTTGAACGCACGGTCACCGTATTTCTCGTCGCCGGCCAGCGGGTGTCCCGAGTGGGTGGCGTGCACCCGTATCTGATGGGTGCGCCCGGTCAGCAACTCCACCTCCACCAGGGTGGCGTCTGGGTAACGGGCAAGCGGTGTAAATACCGAAACGGCCGGCTTGCCACCCGTATCGACACACACCACGCGTTCACCGCCGCGCAGCCGGTTCTTGCGCAGCGGGGCATCGACGGTACATGCCTCCCCCTGCCAGCGACCGGCCACCAGCGCCAGATAGCGCTTGAGGACTCGGCCATCGCGCTGCAGCGCGTGGAAGGCGCGGAGGAAGCTGCGCCGCCGCGCCAGCAGCAGGCATCCGGAGGTCTCTCGATCGAGCCGGTGGGCGAGTTCCAGGTATTCCGTGTCCGGACGCCCGGCCCGCAGTGCCTCGATTACCCCGAAACTCAGACCGCTGCCGCCGTGTACCGCCATGCCCGCCGGTTTGTTGATGACCAGGCAACGTGAATCTTCGAACAGGACCACGGGCGACAGGTAGCGATCCTTTCCGCCCGTCAGGCTGGGAGCGGCCTGTGCCGGGAGACGTACCGGCGGGATTCGGACGGTATCGCCCGCACATACCTTGTAGCACGCTGGAATGCGGCCACTGTTCACACGTACTTCACCGCGGCGCAGGATGCGGTAGATGTGACGCTTCGGCACGCCCTTGAGGTAACGCGCCAGAAAGTTGTCGATGCGCTGACCAGCCTCGTCAGCACTGACGCTGACCTGGTGGACCCGTGGCGGATTGGCGGCGGATTGTGTCATGGCGTGTCGCAGGGAATGTCCCGTGAAAGAGAAATTGTACAGCTAATCACCTGTTTGTATCAGTGAACTTGTTTGCGGGCCATCTGCAACATTGCTATAGTGCAGCCTCGGCAAGACCCCCGGCTGCCGGCGATTGTCCGGCCTGGCGGTTGCCGAGCTGTCCTGTTGAATTCGGGAGGCGTCGGGCGCTGTCCGGTACCGAGGATCTCCCTGTTGTACAGCCTGATGCTGTAGAAAACCTGTTTAACGACAATCGCTCCCATGGATCACGTACAGATTCTGTTTGCCACGTACAGTCTGGCACTGCTGGCGGGTATCACGCGACTTTGCCCCCGCCGGCTGTCTGTCGAGTCACCGGCAGGCCCGTTCAGGCGCCTGCGACGTGGCCGGGTCGAGCGCACGAGAGACAACAATCATGAAAAGAATGCTTATCAACACCACGCAGCCCGAAGAGTTGCGTGTCGCCATGGTCGATGGCCAGAAACTTTACGACCTCGATATTGAAATCCCCGCCCGCGGCCAGAAAAAGTCCAACGTATACAAGGGTAAAATCACCCGCATCGAGCCCAGCCTCGAGGCGGCCTTCGTCGATTACGGCGGGAACCGACACGGTTTCCTGCCGCTCAAGGAAGTGGCGCGCAGCTATTTCACTGAATCAGCGCGCCAGGGAGGCGGTCGCCTCAGCATCAAGGATGCCCTGCACGAAGGCCAGGAACTGGTGGTACAGGTCGAGAAGGAGGAACGCGGCAACAAGGGCGCCGCCCTGACCACCTTCGTCAGCCTGGCCGGCCGTTACATGGTACTGATGCCCAACAATCCGCGCGCCGGCGGGGTGTCGCGGCGTATCCAGGGCGAAGACCGTGACCTCGTGCGCGAGGCCATGGCAGCCATGAACATTCCCGAGGGCATGGGTGTGATCGTGCGCACCGCCGGCATCGGACGCGGCAGCGAGGAGCTGCAGTGGGATCTCGACTACCTGACCCACCTGTGGGGCGTCGTAGAAGCGGCGGCGGGCGAGCGATCTGGCCCCTTTCTGGTCTATCAGGAAAGCAACGTCATTATCCGTGCCCTGCGCGACTACCTGCGCAACGATGTCGCCGAGATCCTCGTCGACAGCATGGAGGTGTTCGAGACGGCCCGGGAATTCATGGAACGGGTGATGCCGCACAATCTGGGCAAGCTGAAGCTCTACCAGGAAACCATCCCGCTGTTCAGCCGCTTCCAGATCGAGTCGCAGATCGAATCCGCCTTCAGACGCGAGGTGCGGCTGCCGTCCGGCGGGGCGGTGGTCATCGACCATACCGAGGCGTTGATTGCCATCGACGTCAACTCGGCGCGCGCCACCAAGGGCGGTGATATCGAGGAGACCGCGCTCAATACCAATCTCGAGGCGGCCGACGAAATCGCCCGCCAGCTGCGCATCCGCGATCTCGGCGGCCTGGTGGTGATCGATTTCATCGACATGCAGCCCTCCCGCCACCTGCGCGACGTGGAAAACCGCCTGCGTGATGCACTCAAGCTGGACCGTGCACGCGTGCAGATCGGGCGTATCTCGCGCTTCGGCCTGCTGGAAATGTCGCGCCAGCGCCTGCGGCCGTCGCTCGGGGAGTCCAGCCAGATCGTCTGTCCGCGTTGTACCGGCCAGGGCACGATCCGTGGCGTCGAATCGCTTTCGCTCTCTGTCCTGCGCGTGATCGAGGAAGAGGTGATGAAGGAAAACACGGCACGCGTGATCGCGCACGTACCGGTTGATGTCGGCACCTACCTGCTGAACGAAAAACGCGATCTGCTGGCGATGCTCGAGGCACGCCACAAGATCGCCGTCATGCTGATCCCGACGCCGGCACTGGAAACGCCGAACTTCGACATCCAGCGCATCCGCGCAGACGAGGCCGGTTCCCTGCAACAACAGCCGAGCTACGATCTGGCCATGACCCGCGAGGATGTCGAGGCGCAGATACCGATTGATGAGGTGCGTGCGGCGAATGAGATCCCCGCCGTGCGGTCGGTATCGCTACCGGCCCCTGCACCCATGCCGGTGTCGCCGGTGACCGAAGACTCGACGGTCTCCAGGCCGGGCCTGCTGAAACGGGTCTTCGGCAGCCTGTTCGGCGGCAGTGGCGATACGGAACAACCCAAACGGGACGGCACGCGCGAAACGGGGCGTGCCACCGGCAAGACGGCACGGGAGCGCGACGGAAGCCGCGGCAGCCGGCGCGACGCAAGCCGACGGCAGGACGAGCGCCAGGGCGGTAACCGCGCAGCGCGCCAGGGCCGGTCTGCACAGGGAGGACGCCAGGGCGGTGCATCGAAGGCCGCGCAAGCTCCCGCCAGGTCTGTTCCGGATCCCGTCGAGTCGCGGCCCGCTGCGCAGGAGGACGGGCAGGCGACCCAGCGGCGAAGTTCGCGGCGCGGCCGCCGCGGCGGGCGCCGGCGCAGCGGTCAGACTCGGAACCAGGAACAGGCGACAAGGTCGAACGAAAACACGTCCCCCGCGGGCGCGGAACCGGCAAGCCCTGACAGGGCGCCGCCGGGTGACGGGGTGCGCCGGTCCAAGGCTCCCGCCCCGGCGACAGAGAATGATGTGAGCAAGCCGGCCGTAGAGACTCCCGCCGCCCCGCCTCCACCGGAAGCGGTCACCCCGGCACCAAACAATACGGGTGCCGACAGCAGTGGGCCACCACAGGAAACGCCCAAGGAAAAGGCAGCCGCGGAATAGGGGGAATCAGAGACCGTGTTGCTGACGGATACTCGCCAGCAACGCACCCGATGCCGTCTCGATCAGGTCCAGCACCCGTTCGAACCCGGTCGTGCCGCCGTAGTAGGGATCGGGTACATCCGGCGTACCCAGTTCCGGTGCAAACTCCAGGAACAGGCGAAGCTTGCTGCGGTATTCCGGCAGGCACAGGCCCGCCAGGTCCTCGTAATTGCTGCGGTCCATCGCCAGTACGTAATCAAAGATCTCGAAATCCGCCTCCTCCACCCGGCGGGCCTTCTGGCCCGACAGGTCGATTCCGCGCCGGCGTGCCGCCGCCGAGGCCCGGCTGTCCGGAGGTTCGCCGACGTGATAGGCGTGTGTGCCCGCGGAGTCGGTCATCACGGTCCCGGACAGACTCGTTTCGGCCACGAGCTTCTCGAACACCCCCTGCGCCGTCGGCGAACGGCAGATATTACCCATGCATACAAAAAGGACTTTGACGGTTTTCATGCTGCTGAATACAGACAGGCGCTAGCCGTTCGAAAGGCTGAGATAGGGCCACTCGCTGCTGGCGTGCCGATCCAGTATGTCGACCACCCCGGCATGTCCCTGCTGTTGCGCGATTTGCCGGGCCGTTTGTCCAGCGTCGTTACGTAAGCCGGTATTGGCGCGGTATTTCAACAACACGGTAACGACCGCGGCATGACCCGCGCGCGCCGCCAGATGCAATGCCGTTTCCTGTCGGGCCGTCACGGTATCCACCGTGGCGCCGTACCGGATCAGCATCTCGCAGATTTCGCTGTGACCCTGCAATGCCGCGATCTGCAGCGGACTGTACCCGTTGGCATGATCGGTCGAATTGCAATCGGCACCCCCTTCGAGCAGGAGACAGACCATGTCCATGTCGCTGCGCATGGCCGCAAGATGCAAGGGTGCTTCACCGGCGGCGTTGACCTCGTTCAGATCCTTGCCCTGGTCGATGAAGTGCTGCACGGAATTCGATTCTCCCCTGCTCACGGCAAGGCCGAGTTCGGTCGCCGCCTCCCGCTCCCGCGTTCCGATCAGCATCCGCAGGGCAACGAACAGCAGGTACGGGAACACCAGGGCGAACTGTACCAGCGGCTGATTCAGATGGTGCGCGAAATGCAGGTAGGCCGCCTGGATCGTATCGATCTCCATGCCGGGCAGGGTCAGGATCCCGTGACTGCCTAGCCACCAGAACAGCGCCGGCACCAGTAGACAGTCCACAAAGCCCAACAAAAACAGTAACTTGAGTTCTCTTACTAAGATGGACATGAATTACCCGTAATAAATTAATATTTGCTGATTTACTAATTATAGTAATGTGATACCGGCAATGCCAGTCCTGTTCCACGACGCTCGCAGCCCTGGGTCAGGGTGCGGGCTTCCGCGATGCTGCGTACCCGCAAACTATGACATGGAGGATAGAACATATTATGATGCATGCGCGCGAGCCGGGCATCACTGCAGCCAGCCCGATAACAGACTATCGATGTCCATAAAGAAACAGCATTTCTGGATCGACCGTGAACATGTCCGCATCACGACCAGGATACCGTGCCAGGTCGGGCCGGTCGGCGGCGTGAAACAGGGGGCCACCATCGTCAATCTGTCGGCGGGGGGGCTGAAATTTGCCTGTACACAGGCGGTCTTCACGCTGCTGCTCCCGGAGGAACAGCGTATTCCCGGCCAGGTCATCGATGTCGATATCGGGATGCATTTCCAGCTGCAGGGTGCTGACGATGACCCGGTAACGATAGACACGGCGGCCCGGATCATTCACACCGAACGCCTGGCCCAGGACAATTACACGCTGGGCGTCCAGTTCACGGCGCTGAACGATGCCGATACCCGCGTCATCGAAACCTTCATCGAGAAGTTCGCCGCCCAGACCGGACAGCTGTAGCCGGAGAAATCACACTCATCCCGCCGCATCCAGCAGATGCGCTACCCGCTGCAGATCGTCAAGGGTATCCACACCGGGTCCAGGCCGGCCTGCAGCGATGCTGACGTGAATCTTCATGCCATGCCAGAGCACGCGCAGTTGCTCGAGCCTCTCGAGCGCTTCGCAGGGCGCCGGTTCGAGCTGCCGGTAGCGACCCAGAAATCCGGCCCGGTAGGCATACAGGCCGATATGTCGCAAGCCGACAGCCTCCCCGCCCGGGACGGGATCACGCACAAACGGGATCGGTGCGCGGCTGAAATACAGGGCGTAGCCCGCCCTGTCCAGCACCACTTTCACCACGTTTGGATCGTCCTGGCCATCGGTGGATTCGATGGGACAGGCCAGTGTTGCCGCACTGGCATCGGGGTGCGCGGCGAGGTCGTCCGCGACCTGTCGAATCAGCGCCGGCTCGATCAGCGGCTCGTCACCCTGCACGTTCACCGCGATGCTGTCCGCGGCCCAGCCGTAGCGTTCGACCACTTCCGCGATACGTTCCGTGCCGGAGGCATGGTCTGCCGCGGTCATGCAGACGGGTGCGCCGAAACCGGCCGCGGCCTGCGCGATGCGTTCGTCATCGGTGGCAACCACGACGTCTTGCGCTCCGCATTGCAATGCCCGCTCGTACACATGCTGCAGCATGGGACGTCCGGCGATCGGCAACAGCGGTTTGCCGGGCAGGCGTGTCGAGGCATAACGCGCGGGTATGATCACCCTGAATCCGGGGGCGGCCATGTCGGGCGTTCAGACGTCCTCTTCCGCGGCCAGTGTCCTGGCTTCGTCCACCAGCATGACCGGGATATCGTTCCTGATCGGATAAGCCAGCCGGTCTGCCCGGCACACCAGTTCCTGTGCATCCTTGAGATACACCAGTGGTCCCTTGCATACCGGGCAGGCAAGGATATCGAGCAGCTTCCTATCCATGACATACTCCTGGCGAGAGTTCCGCACCGGCGCTGCGCACGGCAGCTTTGCCGCCGCGCGACTCCAGCAAGGCACTCAGCCGCATCTGAAATTCTTTCGACAACTCGGCCTGGACCGGCACATACCACTCGTGGCCCAGTGCAAACCGGCGGCACTTGACGGCATCCTTCGCGGTCATCAGCACGGGCGCATCATCCTCGAAGCGCAGGTCATTGGCCCGGTAGCAATAGTGATCCGGAAAGGGATGTTCCTCGACACGCCGGATGACCTGGCGCAGGGACTGGAAAAACCGCTCGGGGTTCCCGATCCCGGCCACCGCGTGAATCTTGCAGTCCCGGAAATCTTTCAGCGGCTTCGTGACGTTCGGATCACGCAAATTATGCGCCACGCACGATTTCAGCTTCATCGGGTGCTCACCCGAGGCACCGATGCCGTTGACCACCCGCAGATCCGCTTCCCGCAGGCGCTTTACCGGTTCGCGCAGCGGACCGGCCGGCAGCATGAAACCGACCCCGAAGCGGCGCACGCCGTCGATGACGACGATTTCGATGTCGCGCTGCAGTGCATAATGCTGGAGACCGTCATCGCTGATCACCACATTGCAGTCATTGTACCTGAGCAGTGCCTCGGCCGCGGCCACCCGGTCCGGCCCCACCGCCGTGGGACAGCCGGTCATGCCGGCCAGCAGCACAGCTTCGTCGCCGACCACCGCGGGATCGCTGTCGGGGCGCACCTGTTGCGGCCACGATGTCGCCCTGCCGCCGTAGCCGCGTGCGACGATACCGGGCCGGAATCCCTGTTCGGCGAGATAACCGGCAAGCCAGGCCACCAGCGGGGTCTTGCCGCTGCCGCCGGCGGTGATGTTCCCGACCACGATCACCGGGGCGTCGACCCGGCGGCTTCGCAGCAGGCCCTTGCGGTAGGCGGCCCGACGCAACCGGACCAGGATACGATACAGCAGCGATGCGGGCGTCAGCAGCACCAGCCACGGACTGCGCGAATACCAGTAATGGTCCAGGCGCTTCATTGCGGCGGCCTGATCTATTCTGCCTCGATCTTCGATGTCGCCAGTGAAATATGCGTCAGGCCCAGCTGGCTGGTCGCGTCCAGCACCCGGATCACGGCCTGGTGGGTGGTGTTGGCATCGGCGCGGATGGTGACGGGCACCACCCCACGGTTGCCGACCGCCTTGCGGATCGCGGCCTTCAGCGTCTTGAGTTCCGAATTGACGACCTGCTGTTCGCCGATGAAATAGCGGCCCTGGGCATCGACCAGGATTTCCAGCGTGTCATCTTCCTGCGCGGTGGTATCGGCCGTCGCCTCGGGCAGGTCGATCTGGATGCGCGACTGGTGCTCGAAGGTGGTCGACACCATGAAGAAGATCAGCAGCAGAAACACCACGTCGATCAGTGGTGTCAGATTGATGTCCGGTTCGTCCGTATCACCCGGTTGCAGGTTCATGGCCGTGCCTCCTAGTCATCGTGCCGTTTGTGGCTGCCGTGCATGATCTCGACCATCAGCATGGCTTCCTTTTCCATGCGCAGTACCAGCATTCTGACGCGGCCGCGAAAGTAACGATAGAACATGAGCGTCGGGATGGCGACCGACAGGCCGGCCGCGGTCGTGATCAGCGCCTGCGAGATACCTCCGGCCAGTGCGCCGGGATCGCCCACGCCCTGCGTGGTGATGGTGGCGAACACCTTGATCATGCCGATCACGGTACCAAGCAGGCCCAGCAACGGGGTAATCGCGGCGATGGTGCCGAGCGAGTTCATGAACCTTTCGAGTTCGTGCACTACGTGGCGCCCGGTATCCTCGATGCTTTCCTTCATGAACTCGCGGCTCTTGTGGCGGTTGATGATGCCGGCCGCCAGTATGGCCCCCAGTGGCGAACTGGCCTGCAATTCCTTCATGTGCTGGTCATCGAGCTGGTTGATTTTGTCCCAGCGCCACACCTGGGCGACCAGGTGCTTGGGCAGGACCCGGCGTGCCTGCAATGACCACAGACGTTCGACAATGATCGCCAGGGCGATCACCGAACACGCAATGATGGGCAGCATCAGCCAGCCGCCCGATTTTACCAGTTCCAGCACGCTCTCACCGTCCTCCGTCCAGATGTATCGTCACCAGCCGCTGCAGATCATACTGTATTTGCACGCGCAGCCAAACACGAACGCAGTTTATTCCCGCCAGCTCCAGATATGCCTGTTCCGGTCCCGCCAGGAGACGACCACCGCCCGCTGCGTCATGCGGGTCAGTTTGACCTCGAGTGCACCGCGCCGGCCGGTATCGAACAGTCGCGCACCCGCGGCACGGTAGCGCTCGATTACGTCACGTTTCGGGAAACGGTAGCGGTTCAGCCAGGCGGCGGGGAATATCACGACCTCGGGACCGACAGCGGCAATGAAGGCCGGTGACGAGGATGTGGCACTGCCGTGATGCGGCGCCACCAGCACCTGTGACGATAGCTGTTCTCGCCGGTCGTCGACGAGGTGACGCTCCGCCGCCCGTTCGATGTCACCTGGCAGCAACAGCCGCCGGCCGTTCGCGGCCTCGATCTGCAGCACGCACGAGGCGTTGTTGCCGGCCGGGGCATCGGCCGTGTCCGGATGCAGCATCCTGAATCCGACGCCGTTCCATCGCCAGTGCTGGCCGCGCCGGCAGTGTCTGGCCCCGTCGGCGGGCAGCTGCGCCGGGACGCTGCTGTATACGGCATGCGGCGGGTAGACGGCCAGCAACGACGCCGCACCACCGGCATGATCGTTATCACCGTGACTGACCACCAGTGTATCCAGCCGTTCGATACCCTGGTGGCGCAGGAACGGGATCAGCACGGCCTGGCCGGTATCGAAATCCGGGCTGAAACGCGGCCCGGTGTCATAGACGAGGGTATGTCGCGCCGTCTGTACGACGGCCGCAAGTCCCTGCCCGACATCCAGCAGGGTAATCCACGCCTCGCCCGGCGGCGGTGCCGGCGGATGCTCGAGCAGCAGCGGCAGCAGCAGCACGCCCCCGAGCCAGCGGCCGGGCAGACCACGGGGCATGAACAGCATTGCCAGCCCGCCCAGCGCCGGAGGCAGCGTCCAGAGCGGCGGCTGATGCCGGCTCCAGGCGGCAAGTCCCGAATCGGCGAGCCATTGCAGCGCCGGCCAGGCGTGTTCCAGCACGGCGGCCGCTGCGCCGAGCAGCCACACGCCGGCCGCCGGGTCGATGGCAAACAGCACACAGCCCAGTAGCGCCAACGGTACGACCAGCAGGCCGACGAGCGGTACCGCAAGCAGGTTCGCGAGCGGTGCCAGCAGCGATGCCTGCTGAAAGAACAGCAGGAGCACCGGCGCCATACAGACGGCCAGCGCCAGGTGCATGAGCAGACGCTGCCGTCCCCGCCCCCGCCTGCCGCGGCGGCCACAGACCAGCCAGGCGATGATGACGACGGCCAGGAAGGACAGCCACCAGCCCGCCGACAGCACCGACAACGGGTCGAGGACCAGCGTACCCAGTGCCGCGAGGCAAATGACCTGGGTAAAGGACGGGTTACGGTCGGACAGAATGGCCAGCATCAGCACGCTGACCATCACCAGGGCACGCCGCGCCGGAATACCGAACCCGGCGAGCAAGGCATACAACAGCGCGGCGAGCAGTGCCGCAACGGCCGCCGCCCGTGTTGCCGGCAGACGCCCGGCCAGGCGAGTGGAAAACGACCAAAGTCCGCGCACCACCCAGAACACCAGACCGGCGACCAGGCTGACGTGCAGTCCGGAGATCGCCATCAGGTGACTGGTACCGGTGGCGTTCAGCACGCGCCATTGTGCGGCGCTGATATCACCGCGTTCACCGACGGTCAGGGCCTTGATGAAACCTGCTCCGGGCCTGTCCGACAGGCGGGCGAAGGCGCCGATCAGACGGTTGCGGTAGCGTTCGAGCGGTGTGAGCCGGCCGCGCGCCAGCCGCCGGTTGCGGGCATCCGGACGAATATAACCGGTGGCATGGATACGCTGCTGGAACAGCCAGCGCTCATAGTCGAACCCGCCCGGGTTGGACAGGCCGTAGGGGCGCTTGAGCCGTACCGCGAGCTGCCAGCGTTCGCCGGGACCGGGTCCGTCGGCCTCGCCGTACCAGCCGAGCCTGACCTTGCCGTGGAAAACGCGCCAGCCACTACCGGCGTCCAGGCGCTCGACGTGGAAGATGAAACGATACACCGGACCCGAGCGCTGTCCGGGCGTCCCGTCGACCGTACCTTCCACTCTTATGGTCCGCCCGTCCAGGTTCCGGTCCAGCACCGGTGCCTGCGCCAGTGCGGCACACAATACCGCCCATGAAAAACCCAGCAGCAGCATCGCAGGCGCGCGCCGGCGCGGCAGGCGCAGCAGGTACAACGCCGGCGGCAGGCACAGCACGGCCGCGGCTACCGGCAGCGAACTCAGCCAGCACAGGGAACAGACGCCGATGACGAATGCAATTGTGGTCGCGTACATGATCCTCCATGATCACCGGCGTTACCGGACGTGCCGGCGTATCGATCATGGTGGATGCAGGCCGGGCATCCCGTGCAGGCGACCATCTTCCAGGTGCTCGATCCGGTCCATGCGCTCGGCGATCGAGACATCATGCGTTGCCACCAGCAGGCTGGTGCCCAGTTCCTGGTTCAGCTCCAGCATCAGTGCGTACACCTGGTCTGCATTCCTCCGGTCCAGGTTGCCGGTCGGTTCGTCGGCCAGCACGCAGCGCGGGTGCGTCACCAGGGCGCGTGCCACGGCCGCCCGCTGCCGTTCACCGCCCGACAATTCGCCGGGCTTGTGCGCGAGACGCGCGGACAGGCCGACCCGTTCCAGCATCGCCGCGGCCTGCTGCCGCGCCTGCGCCGGTGCCAGTCCACGCACCAGCAGCGGCATGGCCACGTTCTCCAGCGCGGTGAACTCGGGCAGCAGGTGGTGGAACTGGTAGACGAAACCCAGCTCGCTGTTGCGCAAGCGCCCCAGCTGTGACGCCGACAGGCCGGTAAGCCGCGCGCCCGCCAGGAACACCTGGCCCGCGGTCGGCTGGTCCAGTCCGCCCAGCAGATGCAGCAGGGTGCTTTTGCCGCTGCCGGACGCCCCCGTGATCGCGATCCGCTCGCCCGTCATCACTGCAAATTCGATGTCATGCAATATCGTGAGCGCCTGACTCCCCTCCCTGAAGGTCTTGCCCAGACCTGTACAACGGAGCACCTCACTCATAGCGCAATGCCTCCGCCGGGTGGGTGCGCGCCGCGCGCCATGCCGGGTACAGCGTAGCGAGCAGGCTCAGCAGCATGGCCACCGAGGCCATGACCCAGACGTCCGGCCAGTGCAGCTCGGACGGGACCTCGCTGATGTAGTACACGTCCGCGGCCAGGAACCGCACCTTGAACAGGTGTTCGATGGCCGGCACGATCGTCTCGATGTTCAGGGCCAGACCCACCCCGCCCGCCACGCCCAGCGCCGTACCCAGCACGCCGATCACCACACCCTGGATGATGAAGATCATCATCACCGAACGCGGCGTGATGCCGAGCGTCCTGAGGATGGCGATATCGGAACGCTTGTCCGTTACCACCATAATCAAGGTGGAGACGATATTGAAGGCGGCAACGGCGACAATCAGCGTAAGAATAATGAACATGACGCGTTTCTCGGTCTTCACCGCGCGGAAAAAATTGGCATGTTTGCGCGACCAGTCCTCGAGCCGGTAATCCCCGGGCAGTCTTGCGGCAAGCTCGCGCACCACGCCGGGTGCGTTGAAGACATCGTCCAGCTTCAGGCGCAGGCCGCTGACGGCATCATCGAGCCGGAACAGCTTCGCGGCATCCTTTATGTGCACCAGTGCGACGCCCCGGTCGTACTCGTACATGCCGACCTCGAACGTCGCCACCACCGTGAAGCGCCGCAGGCGCGGAAGTACGCCGGTCGGCGTGATGGTGATCTGGGGCGAGACCACGGTGACCGCGTCCCCGATACCGACCCCCAGCGCCGCGGCCAGCTCGCTGCCCAGGATAATGCCGTAACCGCCCGGTGTGAGCTGCCCGACGTCACCGCCCTTGATGTGTGAGACCACGTCGGAGACCCTGCCTTCCAGTTCGGGCTGGATACCGCGCAGGACGGCACCGCTGACCAGCTTGCCGTTGCTGATCATGGATTCGCCGCTGACGTAGGGCGTGGCGGCCAGTACATGCGGCTGCTGCTCGACGAGAGACGCCAGTGACTGCCAGTCGGTCAGTCGTCCGTCAAACGTGCCTATGGTGGCGTGCGCGGCCATGCCCAGGATACGCGTGCGCAGTTCCGTCTCGAAGCCGTTCATGACCGACAGAACCGTGATCAGCGCCGTCACGCCCAGTGCGATGCCCAGCATGGAGGTGAGCGTGATGAATGAAATGAAGTGAGTGCGCCGCTTGGTGCGTGTGTAGCGCAAACCGATGAACAGCTCGAGTGGTCGAAACATGGATGCGGCGGCTCCCCCTCCGGGGCGATCGGAAAGGGGGGCATTATTGCATACGCGGCCGGAAAGTATCACTCGAACGACGGCGCCCGGACGGGTGCGTACGGTCCACGGGAGATCAAGCGCCGCCGAGGGCCGGGCCGTCCCTTGTCGGACGGATTCGAATCACCCGACAAATGACGGCGCGGTAAACGTTTCGTCCGTCCTCCATACCTGCGCGGTGTCCGGGCACGCACACGGGGCACGTCAGCGCATCCCCCCGGTATCCGCGTGCAGGACGTCGCATCCATCGCACCCGCGTGGTCGCTCACCCGGGTATTCGGAACGGCGCGGCGATCACCGGTGGGTTTCAGTCGTGGCGGGCGTCAGCACGGGCACGCCGGGCAGCATATCGCTGTCGAGGCGAATGAGCTGCGTGCGCAAGGCGTGGACCAGCCTGCGCGATACCCAGGTTTCCCCCGTACAGAGCACCGGAATGGCCTTGCGCACCATGGACAGCAGGGCGGCGCGTTCGATGATTCCGGTGAACCCCAGCGCCAGTGCGTCCAGCACCTTGTTTTCATCGTAATTATCGATGATTAACAAGAGCTTGATCATGGGATGATGATGGCGGACGGTGCCCAGCACCGTTGTGCCCTGACGTTCCAGCGTTGCCTCGTCGAAAACCAGGACATCACTGTAGGAAATGGCCGACCATGCCGCCGGATCGTGCAGGCCGGCCGGCCTGGCCATGACCCTGATTTCTTTGCAGTCGGCCAGGATATCCGCACAGGCTGGATACCCCTCCTCGGCTGACGCGACGATTGTGACGTGTATTTTTTTCATAAGCCTTTGTTTTTATGGTTCTAAGGAGTCTAGTGTCGGATCGTCCGCCGTGCAATTGGACCTAGGTACGACGCACAGGACGGCTGCCCCGCCGCGCCGGCAGCCTTCACGACGCATGCCTGCATAGCCTGAGACAAAAGTCGGTCGCGACTGTGCCGATAGGCTTGCATATGTCACGACCGTCTTCAGCAACCGCCTCTTGTGCCCCTCTGCAGGCCGACCGATGAGACGCGCCTCCCCGCTGTTCTGTACACTGCTGTGGGCTGTGCTGAGTATCGTCTGGCAGCCGGTCCGCGGCGGTGAGGAATTCATGCTGACCCGGCAATCCCTGGCAAAGATCGGGGAAGCCTACGGCGAGCAGGCACTGCGACGTATCGGCGACTGGCAGGCCGTGATCCGGACCGGCAGCGTGCTCGATGACATGAAAAAACTGCAATTGACCAATACCTTTTTCAACAAGGTAAACTTTGTCAGCGACATCGATCACTGGGGCAAGGAAGACTACTGGGCCACACCTGTGGAGACACTGGCTTCCAACGGGGGTGATTGCGAGGATTTTTCCATCGCGAAATACTTCACGCTGCTGCAGATGGGCATACCGGCGGATCGGATGCGGCTTACCTATGTCAAGGCACTCGAACTCAACCAGGCCCACATGGTGCTGACATATTACGGCACGCCCGATGCGGACCCGTTGGTACTCGACAATCTGGTTGACGAGATTCGCACATCATCGAGCAGAACCGACCTGTTGCCGGTGTATAGTTTCAACGGCATCGGCCTCTGGCTGGTCAAGGGACACGGTATGGACCAGCACGTGGGCGACCCTGGACGCTTAAGCCGCTGGAAGGAAGTGATAGCACGAATCAGCGACGAACAGCTTGGTGCGGCACACTGACCCGGACCGCCCGCCTGCCGGGCAACGTATGCACCTGCAACACGGGCACGGAACTCTAAATGACACTCTACAGACAGTTCGCGACGGGTATCCTGCTGGTCCTTGTGTTCGGCTTCATTGGCACCGTCGCCATCAGTACGCACAATCTGCGCGCATTCCTGACTGAACAGCTCGAGACGCATGCCCGGGACACGGCGACATCGCTGGGCCTGTCGCTCTCACCGCACATCGAGCCGCCGGATATAGCCGTTATATCAAGCATGATCGGCGCCATATTCGATCGTGGCGAGTACCAGCGTATCGCGCTGTCCACGATGCAGGGAGATACGCTCTTCGAAAAGAGCAAACCGCTCGACACGGGCGCTGCACCCGGCTGGTTCACAAAGGCGATTCCATTGCGGCCTCCCGTCATGGAGGCAATGGTCATGTCCGGCTGGAATCAGGCCGGCAGGATCTACGTGACGAGCAACACCGGCCGGGCCTATGACCAGTTATGGTCGACGACCATGGATACCCTGGTGATGTACGTCATGGCCGCGGTAGTCATCCTCGCGCTCGCCACGCTTGGTATCAAACTCCTGCTGCGCCCCCTGTCGAGGGTTAAAATCCAGGCCGACGCGATTCGCAACCATTCTTACATGATCCAGCGGCAGCTGCCGCGCACGCCGGAACTGCGCAGCGTCGTGCTGGCGATGAACCGGCTTTCCGAAAAGGTCGGTGAAATCTTCAACGAGCAGTCTGCGCTTACCCATCGACTGCGCGAGCAGGTCTACCAGGACCCGGTCACCGGCCTCGGCAACCGGCGTTATTTCAACAACCGGCTCGAGGCGTTGCTGGATGCCCGTGACGAAATCACGCAAGGTGCACTGTTACTGCTGGAATTGCGCAATTTCGCGCGGATCAATGAGCGTACCGGGTATACGGCCGGGGATATGCTGCTGAAACGGACGGGCGAGCTGATACTGGCGCAGCTCGGCTACATGGAAAGCAGCTTTGCAGCCCGCATCTCCGGTGCAACCTTCGGTATCGTCGCCACCAGCCTCCCTGCCGGCAGCGCCGACGCACTCGCCGCAACCCTCTGCCGTGATCTGCTGCAGCTGCGCGCAGACGGTCTCGCCGATTCCAACGATATCGGCCACGTCGGGATTACCATGTGGCGGAACGGCAACAATCCGTCGGATCTGCTTTCCGAGGCCGATGTCGCGCTGCGTTCGGCGCAGGCAAGCGGCCAGAATACCTGGCAGCGCTACCGGCCTCCGGCAGCCAATCAGGCAGACGTTCACAGCATGGATTCCTGGCGCAAGCGCCTGCGCGAGGTCATAGACAGGGGCGCCATCCGCTTGTACATGCAGGCCGTATGCAAACCGGGAACGCAGGATGGGGCCCTCCTGCACAAGGAGGTGTATGCGCGAATCGACGACCACAGCGACAACGGCATCAATGCCGGCCTGTTCGTTCCGCTGGCCGAACGCTTCGGTCTCGCAAGCCAGTTCGACAAGCTGACCGTAACACGCCTGCTTGAACACCTTGTTCATGATGTCGACTCCACGTCCCGGTATGCGATCAATCTGTCGTCCACCTCCCTGCATGACGCGGTTTTTATCCAGTGGCTGTGCAGCACACTGGGTCAATCACCCTCCCAGGCCCGGCGTTTACTCGTCGAATTCAGCGAACACGCGGCCCTCGCAAACCTCCAGCAGGCGCACAATCTCGTCGAACGTCTGAAAACCCTGGGCTGCGATACCGGCATCGACCATTTCGGCAGCGGATTCGCATCGTTTGGCTACCTGCGCAGCATGGATATCAGCTACGTAAAGATCGACAGCAGCTATATCCGCGGCATAGATACAAACAGCGACAACCAGTTCTTTGTACAGGCACTCACCGACACACTGCACAGCCTCGATATCAAGGTCATCGCACAGGCCGTGGAAACGCCCGCGGAGCGCAGGATGCTGGTGACCCTGAACATGGACGGATTGCAGGGACACCTCGTCGGCAGACCGGGCCTGGCGCCAGCGTACGCCAGCGAAACCGCAAGACGCTGAAGACCCGCGCCGCGGGACAGCTCTCCCCATCCGCGCCCCCCGTTGCGCCCGCCGCGGACGCATCGGCACCCCGGATTTCGCCAAGGAAATCATCGAACGGGGAAGAAACTGTCGGAGCAACCGCCAGCCGAATGATCACAAATTCAAAAGATTGCCCCGCCGCGCGAGCGATGACGGGACATGGATTCTGAGTGTCTAGTTCTTAACTGATTGTAATAAAACCGGTTAAGGCGCGCCACCGGCTAAACCCGAGGGTATTCCTGCCGATAGATTCAACCATGACAGTGGTTTGAAGCTTGCCTGAAGTGCGCGAGGAGGGAACGCGACCGGCTCGCCGCTGAAACAGAGCCACCTGACCACGAGGCTGTCGTGAACGCGCTGCCTGATGGCCGTCGGGCGGGACAATGTCCCCGGGTACCTGCTGGAACCGGTCCCACAGGCAGGTGGATGAACAGCCGGGCAACAGCAAACGCGGAAAATTGAATGGCTGCAGGTGCACCACAGGGAAATGCCGATATCCTGATCGCCAGTGACGACGATAACGTTGCCACGCATTATTCGCGTATTCTCGGTAAAAACTTTGCAACCCGGCTGGTCGGTTCCCTGGACGCGATGCACAGCAGCATCGCAGACGCTAGACCCGCCCTGCTCCTGCTCGACCCGGGGCTTTGTCCGTCTGACCCGACGGCATTCCTGACCAACCTGATAAAACGACTCTCGGGTATACTGGTTGTCATCATCACCAACCAGGCCGACAGGTGCGTTGACCAGCGCAATCTGTTCAAGGCCGGTGCGCGCGGCTTCTGCAAGGACGACATCACGCCCGCCCTGCTTACCCGTGCCGTGAACCTGGTTCTCGAGGGTGAATACTGGATACAGAGGAAACTGATCACACAGGTGATCAGCGAGCTTGCCCGCGAGATCGAGCAACCGGCATCACGCGACGACCTGAATCAATCACTGGTCGACGTGCTGACCCCGCGGGAACTACAGGTTGCGCGCATGGTTCACCTCGGCGGTAACAATAAAATGATTGCACGCGAACTCGACATTTCCGAGCGAACCGTCAAGGCGCACCTGAGCGCCATTTTCAGAAAACTGGAGATCGAGAATCGCCTCAACCTGGCACTCTTCTTCAACCAGATCACCTGAACAATCCGCGTTTCCGGCGGGCATCGACCGGACAGGCGACACGGCTGAACGCCGTTATTCCCTGCCAGCGGGTGCCGGCCGGCGACGATACGCCGCGCCTGCATCCGAAGTGGTTCAATTCCGCGCACAGACACCGCCATGTCGCGGCTTTCCGGCGTCGGCGGCTCCGTTGCCGCTGTCTTCCTTCTGGTTCATGCCGGCGCAACACTGTATGGTATGGCCGGCGACGCGGCTGTATTTTGCAGCGGTGCGGTTATACGATAAGTCATGCCCGATCAGTCAATCATATTTTCCATCTTCCTGATCTTCACGGGCGCCGCGGTATTCGCCGCGGTGGCGCTCTTTGCCAGGCAGTCACTGCTGGTTGCCTATATCCTGCTCGGTGGTCTTGTCGGCCCATGGGGTCTGCGCCTCGTGACCGATGCCTCCATCATCCAGCAGATCGGCCATATCGGCATCATCTTCCTGCTGTTCCTGCTGGGTCTCAACCTGCAGCCTACCCAGCTCGTCCGCATGTTCAGGGAAGCCCTGGTCGTGACCGCCGTCAGTTCCCTGGCCTTTTGCGCAACGGGCTACCTGATCGGCAGGATGCTCGGTTTCACGCCGTTTGAAAGTCTGCTGATCGGCGCCGTCATGATGTTCTCCAGCACCATCATCGGACTGAAGCTGCTGCCCACCACGGCGCTCCATCACCGGCACATGGGCCAGGTCATGGTCAGTATCCTGCTGCTGCAGGATATTCTGGCCATCGCGATACTGCTGTTCCTGGACACCTTCTCCCATTCCACCATCGAGTGGCACCGGATCGGGATGCTGGGCCTGGCGATACCCGCCCTGATCGCGACCGCATTCCTGTTTGAACGCTTCATCCTGCAGCCCCTGATCCATCGTTTCGACACCATCCAGGAATATGTCTTCCTGACGGCCATCGGCTGGTGCCTGGGGATGGCCCAACTGGCCCAGTCGGCGGGCCTGTCGTATGAAACCGGCGCCTTCGTCGCCGGCGTCGCGCTGGCCACGAACCCGATCTCGCTGTACATCGCCGAAAGCTTCAAGCCGTTGCGCGATTTCTTTCTCATCATGTTTTTTTTCTCGCTCGGCGCAAGTTTCAATATCACGATGCTTGCCGATGTCATTCTGCCCGCGGTGTTTCTTGCCGCGGTCATGCTGCTGGCCAAGCCGTTCGTGTTTTCCATCCTGTTACGCTACTCGGGCGAGCAGCGGAAGCTCTCCTTCGAGGCCGGGATCAGGCTTGGCCAGGTCAGCGAATTCTCCCTGCTGATCGCCGTACTGGCACTGAATGCCGGTGCTATCGGCTCACGCACTTCCTATCTCATCCAGGCAACCACACTGCTCACATTCATCGTGTCCTCCTACCTCATCATGCTCAACTACCCGACCCCCATCGCCGTAAACTCCAAGCTCCGAAGAGACTGAAATGCAAGGGATCCGCGGCGGATACCCGCCGCTGTTGTGCGACTGACCATTCGACAAACGGGCATGGACGCCGTACAGGAATCGTCGTATAGTTCACCCGTTCAGCCCTGACGACTGCATACGGAAACAGGCGGTTCAGCTGCCAGCTTGGGGAGATTATCAGGCACAGCCATGGAACGTAGACGTCAAGCCAGACCTGCGGTCAATATCAGTGCCACGCTCATCGGCGAAAAGACGGTTCCCAAAGGCTGCCGCGTTTTGAACGTCAGCCAGAACGGCATGCAGCTGCAGTGCGAGGCGGATGGTCGCCTGCTTACCTTCAAGGACGGCGATAATGTCGACCTTCACCTGACCATCCAGCACGATGGCAAGCAAAAGAAACTCACCATCCCTTCCTGGATCCGCAACGTCACCGCGGACAGCGTCGACGTGGAATTTCACCGGACGGATCCCCTGCTGGTGGACCTGATCGAATCCTACCGGGTCAGCGAGCAGCACAGGCTCGAGGCGTCGCTGGGGCGCGCGGACAGGCGCAAGGCCGGCAGCCGGAACACCTCCCCCGCGGGTACGGCCGCCGGCGGTGAAAGATTGACTGACCCGGCGTTGAAACAGGCGCAAAGATCCCCCAACAGGCCATATTACACGTTGATCCTGGCGGTCGTGTTCATGGCCTGCGTCATTACCGGTGGCTATGTCTATACGGCAAGCATAGACAGCCGCATCAGCACCCTGGAGACGATGAGCAAGCGCCAGTCGAAAGAGCTTGCCGATATGCAAAGCCGTATCTTCAGTGCCAGCCTGCAGGAAGGCAGATACGCCTCGCTCAATGCCCGCATGACGGCGGTCGTCGATGCCATCAACAATCTCGAGGACAGGCTGCGACCGGATGGCGCACCGGCGGTCGCGACCGCGGTGCCCTCCGCCACCGCCGCAGCGCAGGTCGGGGGACCACAGACGCCCGCGCGACCGCCCACGGCCCGGAAGCCTTCCATCGACGAGGCAGCGCCGGAGATACCACCGGCAACGGAAATCGCGGTCGCCCCGAAACCGGCCGTTGCACCTACCGGTCAGGGCACGCTCCAAAAGCCCTCCGCAGCCCGTATGCCGCAGGAAACGCCGCCGGCAACGGATATCGCGGTCGCCCCGAAACCGACCGTTGCACCCACCGGTCAGGGCACGCTCCAAAAGCCCTCCGCAGCCCGTATGCCGCAGGAGACGCCGCCGGCAACGGAATATGTCCCGTCCACGGGACCGGCGGCCGCCACCGGCAGCCCGAAACCGGCCGTGCTCGATCGCCTCGCCCAAGCCGACCGGCCGGATGAGGATGCGCAGCGTGCGCCCGACACAGAAGCAGGACCCTGGATCATCAACCTGCTGTCTTCTACCGACAAGGCCTACGTCGAACGCTACAGCCGGACCAGCGGTGCCGGTGAGAAGTACCAGGCAGCAGTCAACAGCGCGATGGTGAACGGCAGGCAGTACTGGCGCCTGCAGCTTACCGGCTTCGAAAGTCTCGCCGCGGCAAAACGCAGGGCGGAGACGGTCAAGGAGGACCTCGGCATCGACGAGGTGTGGTTCATCAAACGGAAATAGCCGGCAGCCCCGGTACCGGTTCAGCCGTCACCGCTTCGCTGGTCACACCTGACCCTGCCCGTGCTTCCAGACCCGTTGGGCCTGTCGCTTACCAGGGGATGGGTTCCCTGTCACGGAAGAAACCGCCACTCGGACCCTCATCGTCGAGTGTGGCCAGCCAGACGAGGCTAGCCGCACCCGCCTCCACGGAACGTGTCGCATCCGGCCCGCCCATATCCGTGCGCACCCAGCCGGGGCAGACGGAATTCACCTTGATCCGGGTATGCTGCAGTTCATCGGCCAGGATGCGGGTCAACGCATTCAGTGCCGTCTTTGAAAAGCGGTAGCCCGGGCAGCCCCCGTTCATTTCCGATAATTGCCCCATTCCGGACGCTACGTTCACGACCCGCCCCGAACCCTGCATCAGCGGTATCAGGGCCTGACACAGGCGCAAGGGCCCGTACAGATTCGTTTCCATCGTGAATCGCACGGTATCGATATCGGACCGGAAGACGCTACTGGCGGAGGGATCGCTGCCGCCGATGGGGTCGAGAAAGACGCCCGCGTTGTTGATCAGGACGTCGACCCGGCCGTATTCGTTCAGAATGAACTCGCGCAGCCGGTTGATGCTGCCGGCATCCGTGACATCCAGCGGGTGGTACGTTATCTCCAGCCCCCTGTCCCGCAGGGCGTCGACCGCCGCCTGACCCTTGTGCGGGTCGCGGCTGGTCAGGATCACCGTCAGTCCCCGGTGCGCCAGCTGCCGGCAGGTTTCCAGGCCGAGTCCGCGGTTGGCACCGGTGACCACGGCAATGCTTCGGGCCTTGTTCATGGTGAGAATCCCTGTCGTCCAGGCGATCAGGGACAACCTTAAGGAATCCGCACCCGTTTCGCCAGTGCAGCCGAAGCGATCCGCCCGATCGCGTTCGCGCTTGCGTCGTACCGCGTCAGGCGAGCGGGGCCAGGTAGGGTACCGCCGCGATCGATGCGGCCACAGCGATGGCGAATACCATCAGCGCCAGCCTGAATCGGCATGGGAAACGTTTGGTGCAGTGTCTGGTCTTTTCGAAGAAGGTCATTTCAATTTTCCGTAAAATTCCCGTACCAAGTACCCGAGTTGCCGATAATTTATCACTATATTTCCACGAACTCCCTCTCCCACAAGAGAGGGATGGGAAGGGGGAGAAGGAAGGCAGGAGCGGCGGCCGGCCGAAGACCGGCGACCTGTCGGGTCTGGCTGCACGAACCGGCGGACAGGAAGCGTGCGCAGCGACTACATCAGCTGCTGCTGAAGCAACAGGTCCTGCAGGGTAATGTCGCCGTCCGGGGCACCGACCGGGTAGAGGTCGAGATGGGCCCGCTCTGTGTCGGTGATCGGTTTCAGGCCCAACACCAGCTGCACGCCCACCAGCAGGTCGGAGACGTTCGGTGTCGTAGCCATGCGGGGTGACCCATACGGCGCCACGATCCCGTCCCCGTAGTTGTACAGCAGCGGAATGGGATCGGCCCCGTCGTCATAGCCGTCGCCGTCGGTGTCGGCCAGTGTCGGGTTGGTGTCGTTGAGCGGGTCGTAGCCCGCGATGGTGTCGTACAGGGTTTCGTCATAATCGGTGATGCCGTCGCCGTCGGTGTCGGCCAGCAGCGGGTCGGTGCCGATGTTCGCCTCCTCGGTATCGCTCAGGCCGTCATCGTCGTCATCGGGATCGCAGGCATCGCCCTGGTTATCGCCGTCGGTGTCGAGCTGGTCGGCATTCGCATCGTTCGGGCAGTTGTCCACCGTGTCGAACACGCCGTCACCGTCGCTGTCCGCCGGCGTCCACGTGGTCGAGGCCATGACGTAAGGCGCCGCCATGCCGGTATTCAGCCAGGCGTCGAGGATGTTGCCGCCCTCGTCGGCCAGGAAGGTGTTGCTTCCGGTATTGGCAAGGGCGAGGAACTGGATGTACTCCCAGCTGGTCGGCTGGTACATCAGGCTGATGGTCGCCGATACCGCGCCGGGCGGGGGATTGAGTGTGAAATCGTCCCAGTAATTGTATGCCTGCCCACTGCCGGGGTTACCGAACTGGGTAGCCGGTACCGGCAGGACATTGCGTACGACCGCCGCGTCATAATCCATGCCATACGGCGGGATCCGGTTGTCCTTCACAACCCGGTTGTTGAGCACGAAATGGAAGGTCTCGTGCCAGGTGCCGGCCGTCTGCCCGGCAATATCGCCGACGAATACCGTGGGCGATCCGCTGATACGGTCATAGGCCACCGGCACATTCGCATAGGCGGGGTTTACAGCGACCAGCTTGGCGGCCCATTCCTGCGTGACGGCGCCGTGCACCTCGTAGATGCGGGTGTTCGGGTCATTCAGGTCGAGCAAGGAATAGACCGTGTCGCCGGCGTCAACGGCACTGTCGCCGTTCACGTCGTAGGTGGGCTGCAGCGGCCCGTAGGCCCCGTCCTCGCGCACCGTGTTGTTGCCGCCATCTTTCCAGACGATGTTCAGCCACATGCGCCGCCCTTCCGGGTAGCCGGAGATCAGCTTGTGGCCGGTGAGATTGACGACGTGCACGGTATCGCCATTGACCGACAGCGACGCGGCATTGTCCAGGTTGTCCATGGCGCGCTGCTGGCCGGCAACGATGCCGGTGTTTTCCAGGCTGCTGAGATCACCGCCCGCCCGCAGGGTATCATTGGCGTCCATGTACTGGATGGCATCGGGCATCCAGTAATTGCCACCGGTCAGATCGTGCATGGGCTGGTCGGTGCGCGTCTGTACGTTCTGCTTGTTGCAGCCGAGCGCCGTGGTCGCGTGCATATGGCAGGTCTGGCAGCTGAAATAGCGCGGCGTGTTGTCCGCGTAATTGCCGCCGGTACCGGCCACCATGGCGGCATCGCGGGCGATCTGTATCGCACCGGCCTGCAGATCCGCCGGCAGGGTGCCGTAGTCGGACACCAGCGTCTGCGACAGCAGGCCCGCCTTGTATTCGCTGTAGGTGCGCTCGACAACGCCATATTCGTAGGGATAGTGGTTGAATGCCGCCTTGTCCTCGATATTGCGCGGCGTGGACGGTGTGTCCAGCTGCCCGTCGAAACCGCTCGTCAGCGGTACCTGTGCGCCGTTGTTCGGCGCGAGATCGCCGACCACCGGGTTTGATACGTCGTGACAGGAGCCGCAGAAATCGACCGAACGGTGGAACAGCGACTGTTCCCACTGGTGCTTGGCATTGGCATCGGAATAGGGTCCGAAGCGTTCCGGACCGCCCCACATGGAAAGCTGGGCGCTGCCGTAATTGCCCACTGCCGGGTTGCCGCCGTCATTGGCGATGTAGGGCGCACTCTGCTCCCCGACGAACTCGGAGTTGTCGGGGTTGGTCATGATGTGGCAGACCTCGCAGCCGACGCCCTCGGCCGCGTTGGCAGTCGCGATCGCAGAGCCGTCCGTGGGCGTGGATTCACCGGTCAGCCAGCCGGCCATGGTGTGGCAGCGCAGGCACAGATCACCGGCGCCGTCGAAATCCTGTTCGGCGATGGCCAGTGTGGCCCAGAAGATCGGATCGCGCCCGGCATGCGACATCATGCTGCCGCGCCAGTCCTGGGCCACGTGGACGCCTTTCGAGCCATCCTGATGACAATTGTCGCAGTTACTGCTCAGGTCGAGATTGACATTGTCGGTCGGCTGGGTGCCCGGCATCTGCACCTCGATCGGTACCGTCAGGGCGGCGAAGGATGGAACGGGCAGCGCGAGCAGGAGGACGAGCAGCCACCGGCTCCGCACCCTGCTCGCCTGGTGTACAGCGGTGCGGTGCGAGCGGCCCTGTCTTTGCGGGATGGTGCTGTTTGTTGAGGCCATCGATGATTTCTGCCCGGAAACCGGGTCCCCTCCATTATTCTTGTATTCATTTTATACTTTGTCTAAATCTTACGCTAACCGGCCAGCGGTTTCCAGCCACGGGATCGGCACCGTAAATACGCCAGCAGAAAAGCCGGTGGCGAGTCTTTACTTCAGGGAATTGTCCGGACCGTCCCCGCGCCACGCCGCTGCAGGGCCGGCACTGCTGCGCTCCGCTGTCCCGAATCGCTCCCGGCGGATTGGTCGAACCCAGGACTTCTGTCAGGAACGTACGAACTAGGGCCTGTTCACACTCCGCAAATCGTCGCGACGGAGGTCCATTTCGCACCTGACAAGGCGGTGCGAGCGACGTGTACTCGACGTACACCAGCGAGCACCAACGCCGGCAGGTGCGATAGGGGCGCCGTCCCTTCGGGTTGCGCCCCAAAACGGGTCAGTCTGCGTTGCTCGTCGTTCATTTGGCACAACTAAACCTCACTCCTCGCGCCTTGTCTGGCCCGTTTTGGCGGCAGCAACGCGGCGATCTGTGTAGTGTGAACAGGCCCTAGGGGAGCATGTCGAGAAGGTTGTTGTTTACCTGCGAATCAGATGTCATGGATTCCCGGTTCCAGCACCACGGTGGCATGCATAACGCACTGGTACTCGGTTTTTCCATCGGTTTTATCGTTTTAATGGGGTCAGAGAACAAATTTCTCGAATATCAGCAACAATTGTTCTCTGACCCCTATTCCTCCTGTTCCTTTATAGAAGAAGAGCCAGCGCCCGACATGCGTCAAAACGCCGGCTCATCCGTGAATCAACCAGGCTCTCAGTGACTACCCTGACTTTTCGCGACCGTGACCGTGGCCTGCTTGGTAGTTACATTGCCACTGTCATCCTCCGCCTCGTACGTCACCGTGTAGACCCGGCCATCACCGAGCCCCGAACGCTCGGCACGCAGCTCAAGGGTGAAGTCGTCGACGATCACAATGTCGCCAGGCGTGTCGCCATCCCCGAGCCCGTTATCGGGTTCATTACTCGTCACAGACACCAGCCGCACCTCGGGGTCCGCATCGCAGATGTCTGTCGCGGTGACCGTCGCCACAATCGTTACCAGCTTGTGATTCGGCGGCCAGAGACTTGATGGGGAAAGCGCTACGCTGAGCTCCGGGGGCGTCGTGTCGACGATGGTAACCACTTGCGCGTCGTGCCCCATGTTGCCGGCGTCGTCCGTCGCGGTCCAGGTCACCGTTGTTGAGCCAAGCGGGAACAGGGCCGGCGCATCGTTGCTGACCATCGGGCTGGCGTCGCAATTGTCCAGCACACCCGTGGGGCTGCCGAGCGTAACCGGCGTCCCGCCGGGAGAGGTGCACTCTTGCGTGATATCCGCCGGCGCCGTGATTGTCGGCGCTTCCTGGTCCTCGACGGTGACGGTAGCGCTGCAGGAGTCGCTCAGCCCATCCGGGTCCGTAACGCTGAGCGTTACAAGCGTCGCACCCAGGCTGTAAGGTGGCGTTGGCGTTTCAGAGACTGTGATCGGCTGTCCAAAGGGATCGTTGGACCCGTTGTCGATGGATGCACTGGACGCGCTGCAGACTCCTGGGTCCGTCGGGACCGTCTGGCTCTGGCAGATCGCATTCGGCGGACCCAGCGCCGCAAAGCAGTCAAGCGTGCCGGCGCCGGTGACGTTGTCCGGCCCGGGCGGCGCAACATCGGCAGCGGTTGCGATTAGCCGCGCATTCACTGGTCCTACCGGCGATGCGGCGCCAAAGGACGGTAATGACCGCAGCAGGGCATCGCAGCCCGCGGCATGGGGGGCAGAAGCCGAGGTACCGAAAAAGCGACAGTCCCCCGGATTGACAGACGGGCAGGTTCCAGACCCGAATCCACCAGACCCGCTGACCCGGACGCCGTCTGCAGCAGCCCAGGTGGGCCCCGGGGAACTGCTGACGCCCCCTCCGGCGACACCTGCGCAGGGACCGGCCGCGCCACCGGGACAGACTGTCGTCAGGCCCAGCTGTACCGGCCCGCCACTACTGAAACCTTCGATATTTCCCCCGGTGGCGTTCACTGCGGCTGCCGAGGTCGCCAGACCGATGTAATTTGAATCCGGATTCAGGCTGCCCGCCCGTGTAGTAGCATCGGTCTCGGCCTGCATCCGCCGCCAGCGCAGATCCAGAATCGGGGCGGCGACGGCCGATGATGTGCCCTGCACATCGACAACAATCTTCGCAGCGGTACCGGGCATATCGATTGAAATCTGCTCAATGGTGTCGCCCACGCCGTTTGCCTGGACACCGACGCTTTCGGCCAGGCACCTGGTCAGCCCGGCGTCCATCACGTAGAGGTTCAGATCGGTGAAGCCTCCCTGCCCCGCTGTCGGAAAGATCGCACGGGGCTCACTCCACTGTAGGGTGATAGAGGTCGCGCCCGAACCGGTTTGCCCGAGCGTCACGTCGAATGTTGTATCACCGCCGGGCGCGATGGCCACAACATTGTCGGGCGTAAAGGTACAACCGGGTGGTGTGGCTCCGAAGTTGACACCATCCGGCCCGCCCCCCGTACCGACCGCCTGCACACGAGCCGCATGGTCGGTGGCACGGTTGCCCGCCGAGGAATGGACGGAGACGCCGCCGGCAGCAATTGCCTCAGCCGTGCTGGCGAGCAGGCCCTGCTGGAAAGCAGGCTGCGAGTCGAATGCCAAGTCCTCCGCGATGACATTGGCGCCGTTCGTGACCAGATTGTTGAGCGCGTTGAAGTGTCTCATCACGCTCGTTCCCGCCGTTCCCGCGCCGTCGTCGTAAATCAGTGTGGCGTCCGGGGCCATGTCATGGATGATCTCCAACATGGCTGTCCCCTCGTCCCCGGAATTAGTGTTGATGACGTTTACGATCGGGAGTTCATTCACCCCCTGAGCCGTGGCCACATTGGCCGCACCCGTCGAGATGACGCCCACGGTGACGGCGTTTCCGGTTATGCCCTGGGCCTGCGCCAGGTCAGCGTTATGCAGACCGACACCTTCGCTGTTGATGGGATTGACCGGATGCGGGTCAGGTTCTCCGTAGCCGGGTGGCGTCACCGCCACGACCCACGGCAGCGCCGCAGCGGCCTCGACTTTGTCGTACGGAATCCAGGCTTGAATCATGCCGGCAGGCTGTATCTTCAGGTTAGGCGGCACCTGCAGCACATCGACGATCGTCGCCCCGAGGGCCTCGAGGTCTGCCCTTTCCTGCGGACCGGTCGGCCCGGCAGCGTGGAAGAGCAGTTCAATCTCTCCAGCAGGAGAAATCCGCACCAGGCCGCCTTCCGCCAAACCGGTTGGTGCTCCCAACACCGACAGGTTATTGATCCCCTGGGCTGCCGCATCCTCGCAACGTGTAATGGCTTGCTGCACGATGTTGGCGATTTTCGAAGGTTGCACCGTGATGTTCTCTGCCGCTGTGATCATCGAACTCCACAATGTCAGCAGTACGGCTAGCGGTGCGAACGCCGTTATCAGCCTGTTTAACGCACATCCCATAAGATGATCCCCCCCTGTTTCTGACTGTACCAATCGATGCTGATCCGGTCGGCTCGGCGGGTTCGACCGTTTCAAGTTAATCCGGCTTGTGCTCGTCGAGCCAACACTCCCTGATGAACATCCATCGCGATTCTTGTGACCAGTGCACCGCCTCTGGGGCCGTGTAAGGAATCTACCCCGGCATCGTCGGAATCCGCGCTGCTGAGAACGTTGCAAGCATTGCGTGCGTCCTCATATAACGAACACAGCTTCTGATTCGGATGCAGACATCCTTCACAGTCGAGCGCCGTAGCGACGGCAGATATACGTCACTCGCATAAGCCGGACGCAATTTTCAAAACGTGTTGCAGAATTCCCATGGAGCGGCCGCGCAGTGCGTTTGTGATACGAGTTCCATTCCTGGCCGCGTTCCCACTCTTGCAGTTCGGGTCTAAGCATACTCGAGCAGGTAGGCTTGTCAAACGTATCCCCGTTTCTGGTAAAAAAGTAGTCCTTAACCGAAAACAACGTATTGAAAATATTTTTCCAGGACTACTTGGTTGTTCTGCGCCTCTCTTATTGAACGCCCCGGTTTTTGTGAGACCCGTACGCCTGACTCAGGCCATCAGGGCAGTCGCTTCGGAAACGGGCTTCATCTGAGCAGATTCTCGATCACGTCAGACGATCGAGCCCAAGCAAAGCAACCAATAGCTAACGATGATTCTGTGAGGATGTAGAAGAGATGGAGCGCCGTAACCGGCAATACAACCCGGCGGCCTTCCGAGTAGACAAACCGAAAAGAGCGGCCGCCAACGAAGCCCGCTTTACGTACGCGTTACGTACGAGGCGGTGCTTTTCATATAAGCAACTGTTTTAAATGGCGTCCCCAAGGGGATTGCGGCGGACTTCCCTTGTCCGCCGCCCTTCGGGCCAGCGCTGCGCGATGGCCCAAATCGCTCCCGGCGATTTGGTCGAACCGAAGGGGTTCTGCCAAACCCTTGGAAACCACAAAACCACCGGCCTTTTTCTCTTTATAACAGCCGTGATCCGGCCACCGGCCGCAGCCCACCCTGCCCGTCCCTCACTCGGGTCGGCATCCATGCCAAGTCATCTGTATTCACGAATCCTGCTCGCGCCGCGTCAGCCCCACCCCTCCGGCGGCGCACGCGGCCCCGGCAATCGCACGACCTCACGGACCGGTGCCGCTTGTTCCAGATGCGCCAGAATCTTCCCGATCACCGCCGGATCCTCGATGCTGGCGATGATCTTCATCGCCCCACCGCAGGCCTGGCAGGTCTCAACATCGACAAGGTGAATTGATGCGCAGCATCAAGAGAGGGTGCCCTGGGGCATCCGGAACACACGCTTGAGGCGCTGCGCCCAGGTCATGGCAGACCGGCGGGCCGCCGGCGTGTCCTCCTCTCCCTTTTCCGACACCTTGCGGTTGGCACCCCGGCCCCGACCCGCCTTCGTCACCCAGGCCCGGTGCGGGCTGTTCGGTGCAAACACCCCGTGGTAGCGGGTCAGATTCACCCGCGGCCGCGGCACCAGCGCCGCCAGCCGCGCCATGGCCGCTCCTGCGCATCCCTGCGCACGCGGCATACCGTACATCCTGTACATAAAATCCAGCGGCTCGACAAAATCGCCGGGAGCGATTTTGAACAGCCGAAGGCTGGCCCGAAGGGCGGAGGGCAGGATGCCCGGAGTAACATGACGTGCGTGGTGCCGTCGCGGTACGGCGTCTTGAGCTGGTAGCGCACATTTCCCGATGGTGTCAGCGACAGGCGCGGCTCCGCGATGGCCGGGCGGGTGATGTAGCCGGGTGATGGATCAGTGCCGGACCAGCCCGGGCGTGGTGCTGGCCGACAACAACGACGGTCACTACATCCGCTACCATACCGACTGTGCCGTCATCTCGAACAATTTCATCCAGACCCGGCAGGACTCGGAAAAAATCCGACTGACAACAAGACTGCTGGGCATGGAACCGGAGAAGATCGCCCGGGATTATCCCTGGATCACCTATGCGCTGGTGCGGCGCTCTGACAATGTGTTTGACGAGACCGTTACCCCGGAACAGGTTTCCAAGGCGAATCCGGGAATCGGTCAGGTACTGCTGAGTGACGACTACGCCCGGGCGCACGGCATGCAGGTGCTGGCGGAAGTGCATATTCGGCGGGACGGACGCAGCATTCCCCTGGCACGGTTTGTGCGCCTGCCCGCGCCCGCCGCGCAGCCGTAGCACGCCCCGGTATCCGTTCCGCCGGCCAGGGGCAAAGAGTGACCCCATGACTGTATCGAGGGAAGCCGCGGGCACGATCCGCTGCCGCCGATCCGGTAGCGCTTTCCGAGCCCCCACCGGTGGAAACCGCTGCGCGGTTCCACCCTGCGACGTTCGGGTGCCCGACGTTGGGAGTGAGCTTGCTCGCGAATCATTCGCGGCCAGGGCCGCGCCTGCCTTGCGAACGAGTGTGACAACGCTGTGACAAATAATCAGTTAGTAACCAAAACAGGGGGTGTAGTGGTTTCTAACCGATTGATTTGATTGGTGGGCGATACTGGGATTGAACCAGTGACCCCTGCCGTGTGAATCCGGATTCTATTCCTGTGCATTATTTCAATCAACAGCTTACGCGTGCCGGCCCCGCGCAATCGTGACTGAAAGTGACTGTGTTGGCCTGGATATGCACTGAGTGCGTCACGATCGGGTCACGCGTTAAACATCGCCAACGGAGTCAATCCGCAGCCATCGTCAGGCGGCGATGTGCTCGACGTTCTTCAACTCGTTTGCAGCCGACTGGCGTGCCTCTTCCAGGTCGTAGTCGGCCTGCAGCCCCATCCAGAATTGCTCTGAAGTGCCCAGTGCGCGTGCGAGGCGCAGCGCGGTGTCGGCGGTGACTGCGCGCTTGCCGTGCACGATTTCGTTGATGCGGCGCGGCGGTACGCCCATGGCGCGCGCCAGCCGGTTCTGGCTGATGTCGAGCGGCTGCAGGAACTCTTCCAGCAGCACTTCGCCGGGGTGGATGTTGGGTAATGTTTTCATACGCGTGGTCCTAGTGGTAATCGACGATCTCAACCTGGCCTGCGTTGCCTTCCGCCCAGACGAAACACAAGCGCCACTGGTCATTGATGCGGATGCTGTGCTGGCCCTTGCGTTTGCCTTTCAGCGCTTCCAGCCGATTGGCCGGCGGTACGCGCAAATCATCCAGCGACTGGGCGTTGTTCAGCATACGCAGCTTGCGGCGCGCCACCGCCTGGATCGCCTGCGGCAGTTTGCGTGAGCGGCGTCCCTGCCAGATGGCCTCGGTTTCGCGGTCCCTGAAACCCGTGATCATGGCAAGAGTATAACGGCCTGCGTTATATAACGTCAAGCGTTATAGTTCGGTACGCAGTTTTTGTTGCAAGGCGGATCTGCGCAGCGCATCCGGCGCTACCCCTGTCAGAAATCCTGACAGCCGTCCGACACCCGGAACTGACAGAAAAGCGCGCCTGCTCAGAGACATAGCGGGAATCGGCCTAGCGGCCGCTGTCGGTAAGTCTGACAAATCGGTCGGACAGCCGCGCTGGCGAATCGGGGCAATCCTCAATAATCTACAGTGATAACAACAGCTTACCACCCCCCATGCGGTCCGTACGGAATGATTCTTGCTCGTAAATCACATAACGGACCAGCAACCGGCCAAGATCGGTGGCCCGCAGAAAGAACCAACAACAACGCAGTGTTTACGGAGAACGCAACATGGAACGATTTCGCCTGCCCGGCGCGCTGGGCGCTTGCCTGCTGTTACTGAGCTTCTATTCAATCACGACGCACGCCGCCCTGGTGGGCCGCGACCTGGACGGCAACCTGTCCACGGCCGAGGCGTACTACGACACGGTAGCGGGCCTCACCTGGCTGGCGGATGCGAACTATGCCGGCACCACGATGAACTGGACCACCGCGAACAGCTGGGCAGCAGGCCTGGATCCCTATAGCAGCGGCATCACCGGCTGGCGACTGCCGGACACGCTGCAGCCTGATGCCAGTTGCGATTCACAGAGTGGTGGCGATTCGTATGGTTACAACTGTACGGGTAGCGAGATGGGTAACTTGTTCTACAACGTGCTGGGCGGTGTCGCAGGCAGTTCCATTGCCACCACCCACAATGCCAACTACGATCTGTTTTCCAATGTCCAGTCCAGCGTCTACTGGTCAGCCACGGGGTACGCGCCCAATACAGCCTACGCGTGGCGCTTCCGTTTCGACTATGGCGGCCAGGACTTCAACGGTAAGACCCTTAGCCTCTATGCCTGGGCTGTGCACTCGGGCGATGTCGGCGCGTCGATGGTGCCGGTACCCGCCGCGGTGTGGTTGTTCGGCAGCGGTTTGCTGGGACTCGTGGGCCTGGGCAGGCAGCGCCGACGTTGATCATTTGGTGATTTGGCGTATAGAAGATATAGACGCCTCCCCTTTTTAACAAGGGCGAGGGCTACCATCCAGGATGGATACCTCAAAGTGGTAATGTCAGTCCACCACTGAACTGGACTTACTCGGGAGGCGTCTAAAATCAATGGGGTCAAAAATCAATGGGGTCAGACTCGATTGATTTTTCATGTCTCCCGGAATTTAGCGGACTTTCTGTCCCCGCCCCGTAGTTTCGGTGCCGACTGACGCATGAGAAGGTCCTCGATTTCCATTCTGAACCGGTCATCTCCCAGAACCCATGCCTTGTTGGTTGCCTCACGAATGGCATCTACGGCAACCGCCTCCATGGCGTCCCTGAATAGCTCGCGGTAGGACCGATACCGCTGCTCCACCGATTCAGCGAGTTGCAGGTAGAGCGGATGCGGGGTGACCAGAACGTCCGGCTCGCCAAGTGCGTTGCAGCGATGGCTCAACCAGCGATACGCCTCCGGACTGGCGACCATGCCGGCACGCAACGGATTCAGCTCGATATAGCGATAACAGGTCAGAAGATACGGCTCCGTGTCCAGCAGGGCTGCCCTGTATCGGCCTTCCCATAACGTACCACTACGGCGATAGCGGTAATTGAAATACTGCACATATCGGCGACCCAGCGACTGCATGACCTTGCCGATCCCTGCCTTGCAATCAGGCGTCATCAGCAGGTGCACATGGTTGGTCATCAGTACATTGGCATGGACATGACAGGCAAACCGTTCACACACCTCCTTCAGCGTGTCCAGATAAAGCCGGCAGTCCGCCTCATCTGCAAAAATGACCTGACGGTTGTTGCCGCGCTGAATCACATGCTGGGGATGTCCCGGCAGAAGAAAACGCGGTTGACGCGCCACGACACACCTCCCGTATCCGCAAACGACGAGCTGCAGCAAGCACACTAGCGCATTCGGAAAGGACAAACAGTCAGACGCTGGACATTTGACGAATCAATCGAGTCTGACCCTGTTGATTCTGTTGATTCCTGGAATTTTCTCGTACTTCCGTACAATTCACGCATTCGTCGCAATCCAATAGGCTGAATGCGTGGCCCGGCACGCCTCCGGTGCCGGCTCGTGGCCTGCTCATAACATAACAACGACTACAAGCCCGAACAATGTTCTGAAAAACCAAATGGACACACCGGTTACACGCATCAGGCTCATCGCGTCCTATCTTTTCATGATCGCCATCGCAGGGTCCGTGATTATCCCTGGCCAGCAGGACACCGATGACGCTAACAGCACGCGTTTCACCAGCCATGCGTATATCGCCATCATCGATGCCGAAGCAAATTCGGATGCTTACGACACGATTTCCGACACGGACAATTCAGACCCCGATCCTCAATCACCACCCGTCGAGAAACCGAAGGACACGCTGTTCGCAATAACCCGGAGAGATAATGCAACCCGAACCGCTGCTACAAACGCAGGTGGCAGTTGGCAACTCAACATCGCCTCCTATACAACGCCCGGAGTTGCGAACGAAATGGTCGAGCGTCTGCGTGCCGCCGGATTCAATGCCGCGCACCAGACGATAGAGCACAACAACCAGCAGTTCTGGCGTGTCTATATCACGGGATTCCCGTCAAGACAGAACGCGACCGACCAGGCACCCAAAATAGCCGCCAGATTGGGGCTGACCGATTACTGGATCAGCAAGACCAACGGGGCCAGTTTAAATTGATCCCCCACAAATCAAATCAGCCGGAAAATGTATCCGGCCCCATTATTCGTTCCCTTTATTCCTGGACGAATCAATCGAGTCTGACCAATTGATTTGCTGACCCCTTTATATCTCAGTCTGCGGATAGAGTAAGGCCTGAATCCGGCCGGATCAGCACCAGGAGCCAGGCGGTGCGCTCGATTGGCGCCGCCAACACGCGTCGCCCGTCCAGCTCGAGTCGCAAGGTGTCGCCTCCGCCCGACTTGGCCAGCACCTGCTCTACCAGCGCATTTGTCTCTGCCGAGCTCGAGGCGACAGCGTCCCTGTTCGTGATCGTCTCCATACCGACTCCGCTGCGGTAATAGAGCACCGCGGCGCCGGCCTTCGCATTAACCCGGTCGATCTCGGCGGCCAGCGCAGGGTCGGAGGCATCGATGGCGAGCCCATCGCTGTCGACAATCAACGCGACGCTACCATTGGCGCTGGTTAGATGACTCAGTACCGATTTGGCGAGTTGCTTCAGCGTGATATCCCGCGACACAACCCCAAGCAGCGAATCCCCCTCATAGACCGGATAAGAGGCCGTAATCATCATGCCAGCTCCGACAAGGTCGAGGTACGGCGGTGTCCAACCGACAGCATGATGTGCGAAGTCGGCCGCACGGTAGTACGTCGTTTGAGTGGGAATGCGGTCGTTTATCGCCTGTTCGATCGGCAGGTATGGATAGATCATCATCGCGTCGTCGACGGTCGTCACATAGACCCAGGAGAACGGGAAGCTCTCATAGGCTGCGCGAAACGTCGGCACCAGCTGCTCGAAAAGATTCAATTGGCGCAGCACCTGATCATCCAGTTTCGCACCGTTGTAGCTGTAGAACCCCGGATAGGCTGCCTGAAAGGACGGCGGTGCCTTCAGGTCCGCAGGCCAGGTCCGCAAACCCGTAGTGTTGCCCTGCGTGGTGCGCTGCGCCAGCCAGCGCTCTCTGTCCGAAGTTTCCTGCTCGCCCCGCGCCGAGGCCAACCGTCGGTAGGCGTCGCCGAGGGCGCGGGTGCTGGCGGCGACGGCGTCGAAGGTACTGTCGATGCGGTCCGCCGCCAATCGAACCATGGCATCTTCGACCACCGCCAGGGCATCGATACAGCGCTCATCTGCGGGGCAGATCGCCGGTGAAAGGAACAAAAGCAAGGCGGTTGCGACCACCAGCTGACGAGGTATGGAACTCATGTTCATGATGCTGCCCCCGAGTTTTCTTTCAATGCAGTCCAGACCACATGAGGCAACAAGCCATAACCTCCCTGCCCCCTTTGGCCTTCATCACTCGCCAACAGGTAAGGCCGTTAGGCGAGGACACGACCTGGAAGCAAAAACAAAGAAAACAAAGGGGTCAGTCCCTTTCCCCAATTTATATCCTCCGTCCCCATTATTCATTAGCCCGGGGAAAGGGGCCGCAGAACTAAATGGTGTCAGAGCACATTTTCTGCTTATATAAGGGAAAAATGTGCTCTGACACCCTTTTATCCGCTGTCGATTCGACTGGGTCAAGGAAAGCGCGGAAGACCGAGGAAAGCAGCCGACTGAAAAAATGTATCCGGCCCCTTTATTCGCTGGCGGAAAATGAGGACATGGCCTTCTCGGCGGAGAAGGCCGGCATGAACTATTCGCAGTTCATTCAACGCCTGCTGAATATCGGATTTTCCGCACGAGGCAGCCAATAGGCGCGAGCGATGACAAACTAAATGGGTGTCATCAGCTAATATTAGGGAAAACTGGGATCTGACCTCTGTTTCTAAGAGTTTTGACATTAACTGTCCGCCGGGTTTCAATTCCCTGCATCACAATCAAGAACAAGGAGGAACCACCATGCAGTCACTCCATCGCCTGCTTCTGCTCTGCCTGTGCCTGCCGTTGTTCGGCGGCTGTGCCAGCACGCTGTCGATGTGGCACGACAAGAGCTACGTCCCGGTGCTCGACGCCAACGATCCCGAGGTGCAACCACATAAAGGGAAGATCAAGGACTTCTACGAAGTGGCGGACATGAAACTGAACGCCGACCGGCTGTATTCGAAGGGTTACCTGCTGCTCGGCTATTCGAAATTCACGCACACCGTGATCCCGAACTTCAGCGACAAGTACGCCCTGATGTACGGCGAGCAGCTCGGTGCGGAGTGCCTGATGCAGGAACCGCCCAAAAAGATCAGCAATGATGTCTATGCTTATACCGTTACGTTCTGGGCGCGCGGACGTAACTATCCGTTCGGCGGCTATTATAATGATATGCCCGAAGACACCCGCATCTTCTTCCCCGATTCATTACGTGAATTCCTCGATGGCGGCATGCCCGTCATGATTGAAGCGGTCGTCAACAACAGCCCGGCAGCACACGCCGGCATCAACCAGGGCGAGTTGATTGCCGGTATCAACGGCCAGCCGCTGAAAGGCGCGGAAGACATGGACCAGCGCCTGATAGACAACAGCAACCAGACCATCGACATGCAGGTCTGGGGGCCCAATGGCTTGCGTACTACAGACGTACAGTTGGGGAAAGTGTCCAACAACGGGGATGGCTACCCGGGCGCCGAGGTAGACTATTACATGACCCCCTGGGAACAGGCGGATTACCAGGACTTCAGCTACATATCACATGCCTTCCAGCAAGCAGTGAAAGACGGCATAGCCAATTACCAGGCACAGCAGGAAGCCGAGCGGCAGCGCGCCTACAACGCCTGGCAGAACGCCCGCATCAGCGCGCTGGAGAAAAACCAGGCGAAACCCTATAACCCGCGCGAGGCACGCGCTCGCGGCGAGGCATCCCCCAACCCGATGCGTATGGGTTTCCCGACTGGCAGCAATATGACATTCAGCTATGGCGGCAGCGATAACTCACTGGGTAGTGCCATGAGCGATCTCTCGTCCAGCTGGTACTTTACCCACAAGAGCATGTGGGTACCAACTGGCAGTATGGGCGGACAGTATCCTTATTGAATGGTGAAATCGGGGACAGACCACGGTTTTCGCTAATCCTCCAACGGTCTCCCCAAGCAAAAGGGGACGGATGCAATATTAAGATATATAGAAAATTGTATCCGGACCCTTTATCTGTATTATTCGGTCCCCTATTATTCGCGCATACGTCATTGCGTAAATACCGGCCTGCCGACCGTCAACGACCGATTATGAAGAGATATAGAAAAAGCCCTGTCTATCAGGCTTGGACAAGGAAAACGCGGTAGACCACGGAAACACAAACTATAGAGAAAAATGTATCCGGCCCCTTTATTTTGATCCCCCGCAAATCAAATCAGCCTGAAAATGTATCCGGCCCCATCATTCGTTCCATTTATTCCTGGACGAATCAATCGCGAATCAATCGAGTCTGACCCTATTGATCCTTCCTGCCCGTCCCTCACTCGGGTCGGCATCCATGCCAAGTCATCTGTATTCACGAATCCTGCTCGCGCCGCGTCAGCCCCACCCCTCCGGCGGCGCACGCGGCCCCGGCAATCGCACGACCTCACGGACCGGTGCCGCTTGTTCCAGATGCGCCAGAATCTTCCCGATCACCGCCGGATCCTCGATGCTGGCGATGATCTTCATCGCCCCACCGCAGGCCTGGCAGGTCTCAACATCGACAAGGTGAATTGATGCGCAGCATCAAGAGAGGGTGCCCTGGGGCATCCGGAACACACGCTTGAGGCGCTGCGCCCAGGTCATGGCAGACCGGCGGGCCGCCGGCGTGTCCTCCTCTCCCTTTTCCGACACCTTGCGGTTGGCACCCCGGCCCCGACCCGCCTTCGTCACCCAGGCCCGGTGCGGGCTGTTCGGTGCAAACACCCCGTGGTAGCGGGTCAGATTCACCCGCGGCCGCGGCACCAGCGCCGCCAGCCGCGCCATGGCCGCTCCTGCGCATCCCTGCGCACGCGGCATACCGTACATCCTGTACATAAAATCCAGCGGCTCGACAAAATCGCCGGGAGCGATTTTGAACAGCCGAAGGCTGGCCCGAAGGGCGGAGGGCAGGATGCCCGGAGTAACATGACGTGCGTGGTGCCGTCGCGGTACGGCGTCTTGAGCTGGTAGCGCACATTTCCCGATGGTGTCAGCGACAGGCGCGGCTCCGCGATGGCCGGGCGGGTGATGGCCGCTCTCGGCATCCTTGCCTCCCGCGACACTCGTACTTCCCTGTACATCGTAGCGGCACAACCGCTCCAGCTTCTGCCGCTCGTGGCGCGCAGCCGCCACCCCGGCATGCAGCGAGAAGCCGGCCACTTTCGCCACCCGCTCACCGGTCTCTTCCAGGCTGCCCGCCGGCGGCAGGCTCTGCAGGCAGAAGGCCTTGCGGCCCTCCTGCGGACCCACGGCAATGCGATAGGTAATGGAACTGCCCAGCACACCTTCCAGCCCGGTCTCGCCCACCGGCTCCAGCGCGAGATAACCGTTGTCCAGGTCGCGCACCAGCAACCCCTGGCGCTCCAGGTAGCGCCCGGTCCGCTCGCTGATGGTATAGACCAGCTGTTCCAGCTCCGCCCGATCGGGCGCCTTCACCCGCTGAAAGTGCGGCTTGTCTTGTGCAGCGTGCCCGCCGGTATACACGCCGTCGAGCAGCAGCATATGGAAGTGGACAAGGTGAATTGATGCGTAGCATCAAGAGAGGGTGCCCTGGGGCATATTAAGATTAAGCGCACTGCTAAAGCGCTGGATGAGCGTCACCGCGCCGGTGCGGGCGCTCTCATGCGTGTGACCTGCTTTCCTGATCTGGTGCGTAGCCAGCGTGCGGTAGACGATGCCCAGCACCCGGCCCATCACCGCCGGGCGGGTCGCGAACAGGAAACGCAGCGCAAACGGAAAGCTCAATACCCACTGCCGGACCGGGGCCTCGGGCAGGATATCGTCAACCAGCAAGGCTGCACTCTCGGCCACGCGCCTGGCGCCACAGCTCGGACAAAAGCCACGGCGTTTGCAACTGAAGGCTACCAGTTGCTCCTGGTGACAGGACGTGCAGCGCACGCGCAGAAATCCATGCTCCAGGCGCCCGCACTTGAGGTAATCCTCGAATTCCCTCTGGACGTAGTCGGGCAACGGCCTGCCCTGCGCGGCCATCAGGTCCGCGAAGACCGGATAATACTGCTCAACGAGATGGTATAAGAGAGTCCGTTCGGGGCGATGCCGCTGGTAACCGGGAACACCATCCCCCGGCCCGGCTTCCCTGCCAGCCGGCAATGGCTGCATGATCGCATCCTTGCGACGGGGTGTTTCTGCTCAGGCTAGCAGTCAGCCGGTCTCTACGGGCGCCAGCAGCGGCTGATATTGATGTAGTGCTTGTCTG
>Ga0210144_1000014_pt1 | contig 100396 bp, 87 predicted proteins | sample Muzzi_PWA_D2_FD_185532 | JGI IMG/M metagenome (GOLD analysis project Ga0210144, IMG submission 185532) | Wetland microbial communities from San Francisco Bay, California, USA, that impact long-term carbon sequestration - Muzzi_PWA_D2 (SPAdes) | ecosystem: Environmental > Aquatic > Marine >...
CTTACCCAGCCACCAGAGAAAAATCAGTGCCCCGATTACCGGCAGCTGCAGGATGAAATCGCCGTTGTGGAACGCCGGAGCCAGGCCGAGCACCACTCCCAGCCACGCGGCGCGCGCGAGGTTACCGGGACTCTCGAACCAACGCAGCCCGCAATAGAGAGTCGCGAGCACGAACGTGTGTTCGACGTAGTGATGATCCACCATCCCTACACGGTGCAGGTCCCGGGTGAGCGTCGACAGGGCGAAGCTGAGCATCACCACCGTCTGCAGCATGAAGGAAAGCCTCAACTGCCGCGTGATTGCAAGTACCAATGCCGCGTTCACGAATATCCACGCCGGCGCAATGAATGCAATAACAGCCATCGGCTCACGCATGCCGGTAACTGCCATCACGGACTTTGCTATCAATGCCAGGGAAAAATCGTAAGCCCACGGCCAGGTCACCCAGCTTCCTTCCGGCGCATGGATGCGCGGGTCGAATTGGTAGAAGGCTGACAAGTGGGGGATCGTGTCGATGATCCGGCGGGCGTGATAAAACGAATCATGATCGGCCGGGATGAACTGGCCGTTCACCAATGCCCCGGCCATATCATACATGCACAGGATGAACGCGAGGCTTGCGGTGAAGAACCACAGACCGACTATGTATCTGTAGGGCGTGTATCCTGACATTCTATCCCCGGCGCGTTGCCATACAGCCATCGCGCCCCCTGCGCACACCAGGCCACCGGGGACGATGGATTTCGATATCCGGGCGCCGGCAATTCATGGGCAGGTTGCAGGTGAATTCAGCACGTTCCGGCATATTCCATTGCTCCGCGACAACCTCCCTGAAATCCGTAACCGTCCGCCAGCGTGGAAAGGAAGCATAATCCACGTATCTCGGGAAAACCATCCGGGAATGAGCCGTCAAACTGGGAACCCTGCATCTGAATTCCCCCGACCCGGCCGCCGTCAGACTTCCTGTCACCGGCCTTCACCTGCTTTCAGCTTCCGTGCGGGCCGGCATCCTTGCGTGATCGAGCGAATTCCCGTTTACCTCCGCATGCCGTCAACCGTCCGCGTCTGGCGGCACCTGTAGTTGCGGTTGCCGCGAGCGCGCACTGTGCAACTCCTGCGCCGGACATGCGCAGGAAGATTATCGGTCACCTCCGGCTTTTCGATACCGGCGATCAGCCGCACCGTCCCGCCGCGGCCTGGCAGGCCGCGATATCGATCCGGAACACGCACCTGAGACTGTGTACTTTTCTGCCCCCTGGGTTCCGTGCATCACCCCGGCACCCGGGACAGCTTCCGGTTCGCCGTGCGATGGCATACCAACACCCCATCCTGCCCGCCCGGCGCGATCTCCTCGCGTAGGATGCCGTTCGGCTGAATATCCCATGTTGGCAACTCCGATTGGAAATGGGGTTTACCGTTCAGGGGAATGGCCAACGATCACTCCCAGATTCATGGAATGTATAATTATCAGGCTGGAAGCAGTCGTCTGGACAAAACGACACCGATATCCGGCAGTGACCGTACCCCAGAACCCGAAAAGACGTCCGAAAGGAGCAACAGGCACCTTGCCCGCTTCGAACAATTCCAGCGGCAATTACATTGCCATGGGCCAAAAAACTTCCCGGAACCGCCTGAACAGCATTCGGCATACACTCGCGTCCGTGGGTCGGTCTTGGCTCCAGAAGTAAGTGCGTGCGGCACTACATCTGCGCTAGGCAAGTATTTCTGAAAGACTGGAATGATCTGACCAATGATTCAAAGGTGGCTACGAGCGGACCTGAACCACCGGGCCAGGCCGTATGAAATCCCCGCGATGACCAGTATCTCAATGTTTTTTAAAATAGCCGGAGCGTTTATCGCCTCGACTGCAAAACGGTGCCTAACCGTGCAGGACCGGGTCCCAAAAACGATCCCGCAGCGATTTCCTCCGGATTACCAAACGTAACGCCCTGTAATAGCAGCGTCTTTACAATTCTGGCTTCGTCAACCCTGCTCCAGCCAGGCACAGCATCAAGATCAGCCCGAAGATCGATGCGGCAACCCGGAACGAGCGCAGGGCGCTCGCCGCCGAGACGCACCAGTACGTGTCCGGCCTGCTCACGGAAGCGATCCGCGTGTTTGACGCACGCAAGCGCGTGCGGCCGGCGGTCCTGAATCATCTGGAGAAATCAATCGCCGAAAACGAAGCGCTGGGAAAGCTGGCTGCCGAATAACAGCGTTGTCTTCTTGAGTCGTGACGAGGTGCTGGCCATCCACGGCACCTTGCTGGCGCGATTGGGCGGCCCCGCGGGTGTGCGTGACTACGGACTGCTTGAAAGTGCGTTATCGTGGCGCGTGCGGGATTATGAGATAGGGTCTAATCAGGCATACCGGTTCCTGATCGGGCAAATGGAAACGAACGCATTCTTCCGATCAGTTACTGCCGTTGATACGCACGGCGTGGTCAACCCACAGGTTTACGATCGCGCCCTGCATCGAGACCTACCGGTGGTCTTTTGATAGGGTACCTATCGATTATGCGAGTGACCCTCACTGAGGAGCTTGAATATACGACGCGTATTCCTGACAGGCTGCAACGCGGCAGTCAGGTCGGACAGCGCATCCCTTGGCCGCAGCACCACCACTGGCGTACGATGCAGCAGACGGGAAGCCGCTACCCAATCACGACCATAGCATCGGTATATTTAAATACACCAACATGATGATGATCGAATCCATACTGCTCACCGCGGCACGCATCACCACCTTCGAACAGCAACGGATCCTGACCAGCGCGAGTGGATTTTTCTTCGAGCGTGGTGAACGCCTGTTCCTGGTGACGAGCCGGCATGTAATGATCGACGAGCCGAGCAAGCACTTTCCGGACCGTATCGAGATCGAGTTGCACATCGACCCTGACAATATGGCCGGGTCCACCGGGTTCTCGATTCCGTTGTATCGCAAGGGCAAGGGGATCTGGCGCCAGGGCACGGACACGGCAGGGGAGATCGACGTGGCGGTAATCGAGATAGAGCGCAGCGCCCTTCCCGCGACTACGGTCTACACCGCGTTCTCACCCGCGCACCTGCACGCCCCGCTGGAGCAGGTCGAAATCGGCACGTCATTGCTGGTAGTTGGCTTTCCGCTTGGTTTTCACGATGCTCTGCATCACACGCCTGTGGTGCGCCACGCGGTGGTCGCTTCCTCGTTCGGGTTGCGTTTCCAGGGTGAAGGATACTTCCTCACCGATGCGCGCACGCACCGAGGCACCAGCGGTGCACCGGTGGTGATGCGCGCTCCCGGCCAGGATCCGGCACTTGGTGACTTACCCTGGATATTGCTAGGAGTCCACTCTGCACGACTAGACGTCGGCACGCGTGACCTTGAACTGGACGAAGCACTGGGACTGAACTGCGCCTGGTACGCCGACATCTTGCTGACGCTCACTGAGCGCTGACTCCAGATCACACTGGAAATTCCACCCTTCCCCGGTATTGAGCGCTCCGGTCATTTTCGAGGTAAGACTTGCTGCCGCGTCCTGATAGCGGATGATTGCGTGGTTAATCCAGTTGGATGCTGCATGCCCTCTCCTGTCCGGAGCACGCCTCCAGAATACCCTCGGTAACAAATGCATGGCCTGACGTATCCATACTCTGACCGGATCAGTTATCGAGACTTACAGAAATGAGTGACAGACCACTGCTGCCCCACACACGCCCTTACCCTCCGAGAGAGGGTTGAGGAGCGAGGATCAAATCAAGCCAACTACCTGATGTCCTATCCCCTCATCCTGCCCTTCTCCCGAAGGGAGAAGGAACCCTTCGGTATATCGCTGGCCCATAGCCTGCAGAACGGCATTTGCCTTCAGTTCGAGCCGCCGCCTGAAGGCGGGGGGTTACCGAACCCCTATCGGAAACTGTGATTACTCCACCGGCTGAAGCCGGTGGCTTCGGGTTACGGCTGCAAGCCGGATCGATCGGCCATCCGGCCGATCATCCCCCTCCCCCTCAGGGGGAGGGTTGGGGAGAGGGGAATAAAACAGAAAAACACGGTTATCTATCCCCTCATCCTGCCCTTCTCCCGAAGGGAGAAGGAACCCTTCGGTATAGCGCTGGCCCATAGCCTGCTGAACGGCATTTTCCTGCAGGGTGATCCCCCGCCTGCAGGCGGGGGGTTAGAGATCCCCTATCGGTGGCTCTAAAACGCAACGTTGTGCAGATGTTCATCTGTGCTTTGCTGTGCGGAACAGTCGTGTGCTTCGGGACCAGGCTGGACACGCACTGGCATCAATCCGCAGGTAACTCATCAATTAATATGATGAGCTATTTCTACGGAAAGGCCTATAGTGATAATAAGAATCATTGCCACATCCTGTGATATCAAGCGGCACATTTACGGTGGATGGCGTTTCCGCAGGGAGCGGCGCATAGCGCGCAGCCCTACAAGCGGCAGGCGATGAGTTACAGGAGTCTCACATGTTCACAGCATCATTCCCCCGGAAAACACCCTTCATCAAGTTCGAATACCTGAACTGGATCGCTTCCGATCCACTGCAGCGCGATCAGACCCAGAGCCACCGGTTACACGAACCTGAGCATCGTATCAACACGATCGATCCCATGTCAGGTAACGATATCGAGAACGCCACGAGCCACCCATCCCTGGAGGATGGTAACTTGACCATGTATTTCGAAACCGATGATACCCGCAAGGCGTATATCGAAATGCCGCTCGATCACCCCAACCTGCATTTGCCTCACCCGGCCACCGTTGACGATGATCGTGGCGGTTGAAAAACACGGGACACAACGCTTCGCAAGAGTAACCACCGAATTACCTTTCCCGGAAACAGCCAGCCGCTCCCGGCTGACACACGAACTTGATCCCTGACGAATCTCTGGATCCAACGTGGCAGGACAGCATTTTCCGTCAGCGTGAAGAACTGGCGAGGATGTTGCGGGAGCCGCTTGCCCTGCTGGCAAAAAAATGCGTTCCGGTGTGGAGTGACCGGGACCAGCTCAATGCCGCGCTGCTGCAGGGTTTCTCGAGCATACCGTATTGTTGCTACCTCTATGTCATCGACAACGGTGCTGTACAGCTCAGCGATAACGTCATCGATACCGGGATCATGCCCGGTTACTTTCAACGCAATCGCGCCGAACGCCCCTATATGAAGGAAGCAATGCCGGCATGGGGGTTCCTGTTATCGGATGCGTACATCAGCCAGGCCGCGCATCGGCCATCACTGACCGCACTGCAAGTCGTTGCATCGGATGCCGGTACCCAGCTGGGATATCTGGCTGCGGATTTCGACCTGCGCGGACTGCCGGTGACCTCGACGCTGTACCGGGAACCGGGCAGATGGCGGCAGGTGAAGGGCGATCCGGCTATCCGCGGCGCCCTGTTTCAGCAGACCCGCGTCGAGAGTCCGATGGATCGGGATTTAGAGAATGCACTGTCCATCCTGGAGGAACTGCTCACGGAGCGCGGCATCTTCCAGTGTCAGATTCACTTCTCGAGCAGCCAGGTCACGATCTGGACTACCGATGATCCGCTGCGTTATCGCATCCTCGACCAGGAAGTGCTCAGGGATCCCGACATCTGTCTGGTGTACCCGTCACGGTCCTATCCCGTCGACGCCACGATACCACGCGGCGAGATCACCCGGATTCTGGACGGGATGCATGTGCTGCGCATGATCGACGCTAACATCTACCTGCGCACGTGCTCCATCAACATTTACAACGGAATGGTAAGCCTGACCTTTTCCTGCGACGGATCGCATTACATGCGCTACGACGAATTTCTTGCCAAGGGCACTGCTTTCTGGTCCGGTATTGCGGCTTGAGTTGGCTGTCGTCCGTTTGCCTGGTCCCGGCACCGTAATCGCCTGCATGCCGCGCTTGATGAAACTCGCACGCCTGACACCAGAACGGCTTTGCTACCTGGCCTGACTCCTCTCATCAGCCTGACCAGGTCGCTGGCAGAGGGAAAGTCTTCCGTCTGGGTTGACTCGCAGGCCGCATGATCCGTGTGACTGCATGGAATGCCAGTATATCAGGCGCCCGGCTGGCCCCCGCCCGCGCTGCAGACGCGTTAAATCCTCAAAAATCCCTGGTTGACAGGATGTATGCACAGGTTCCCTTACTGCCGCGCGTATAGACCTTGTCTGCAACCTCATGGATCTTGTTCCGCACGGCATCGAATGCCTGCAGAAACCCCGATTCGACGCCACTCATCCCCGGACAGAGCTGTTTGAGGGCGTCCGCCTCAATGAAAAATGTAATTTCGATCGTGCTGTCATATCCCCAGAAGCAGACGCGGCTCTTGCCGGCGTCGAAGCTGCGGCACGGGTTGGGAAAACTCAACCTCATCGCCGGACACCGGATACTCGGGCTGGATCGACGGCGCCATCCGGCGTCATCCCCTTCAGGAATTTGAACAGGTCGCTGTCCGTGGACAGCACCAGGGTCGTATTTTTGGCGATGATGGACTTGTACGACTGCATGGTGCGCGTGAATTCATAGAACGCCACCGCTTCGGGGCTCTGATTATAGGCCCGCGCATAGATTTCGGTCGCCTTCGCGTCCGCCACGCCGCGGATCTCCTCGACCTGCCGGTAGGCCTCGGACTGTATCTTGTTCAGGTCACGCACCCGGTTGCCGCGGATCCTGGCGGCTTCGCCCTTGCCTTCCGACAGGAAGCGTTCCGCGATCTGCCGGCGTTCGCTGATCATGCGGTCATAGATCTTCGGGCGCACGCTTTCGTTGTAGTTGATGCGTTTGAAACGGATATCGAGCAACTCGATACCGAACACCCGCACCTTCTCGGCCGCCGCGGTGAAGATCTCCTGCTCGACCAGCTTGCGTCCCTTCTTGATCGGCACCAGCGCCCCCATGTCCCGCTCCGCCTCCGTCAACAGCGCATCGCGCAGCGGTACGCGATCCTTCGTGGTGCGGATAATCTCGATCAGCTCGTGCTTGGCGACCGCGTTGCGGGTCTCGCTGCCCAGGATGTCGTCGAGGCGGGACTGGGCGCTGCGTTCGTCGCGCAGGCGTAGGAAATACTGCAGCGGATCGGTAATCCGCCAGCGGGCGAACAGATCAACCGAGATGTAGAGCTTGTCCTTGGTCGGCATATCCGACGGATTACCGTCCCACTCGAGCACCCGCTTGTCGATCGGATTGACCACCTGGATAAACGGTACCTTGACCTTGAGACCGGCAGACGTCACAGGTTCTCCGACCGGTTTACCGAACTGGGTAATGATCATCTGCTCGACTTCGCTCACCGTATAGATCGAGCTCATCAGGACGTATGTCACGATGCCCAGCACCACCAGCAGGATAATTTGTCTGTTCATGGCTGGTCCGCCGTCCGGGCGTCGAGATTGAGCAGTGGCAGAATGCTGCGGGTCTGTTCATCGATAATGATCTTCGAGCGTATGCCCGGCAGGACGTCCTGCAGGGTCTCGATATAGATCCGGCGCCGCGTGACCTCCGGGGCCTTGTGGTATTCCGCCAGCAGGGCGCTAAACCTTGCGGCGTCGCCTTCCGCTTCGTTGACGCGTTTGAGCCGGTAGCCGTCGGCCTCGCGGATGCGCTGGTCCTTTTCGCCCTCGGCCAGCGGGATCACCTTGTTGTAATCACGCCGCGCCTCGTTGATCAGCTTCTCTTTCTCCTGCTGGGCCTGGTTGACCTCGTTGAACGACTCCTGCACAGGCTGGGGTGGATTGATATTTTTCAACTGCACCTGGTCGATGCTGATACCCATGGCGTATTTTGTGGACAACGCCTGCATTTTTGTCAGCGCCTCCGTTTCGATTTCCTGGCGGCCGATGGTAATCACCTCGTCGACGGTGCGATCGCCGACAACCTCCCGCATGACGGATTCGGACACGTAGCGCAGGGTTTCACTCGGCTCACGCACCTCGAACAGGAACTTGACGGGGTCCGAGATGCGGTATTGCACCACCCATTCAACCAGTGCGGCATTCAGGTCACCGGTCACCATCTCAGTTTCCTTCCGGCCGTCGCGTGGACTCTGGTAGGGGTCGGTGGCACCCGGGGTGCTGAAGCCGAATTCCTGCTTCAGTTGCCGCTTGACGGGAACAATGGTCGCTATATCGATGCCCAGTGGCAGCTTGAAATGCAGCCCCGGTTGCACGTCCTTGATATACTTGCCGAACCGCTGCACCACAGCGACCGAATCGCTCGGCACGGTGTAATAAGCCGTCCATGCTCCAAGCCCGGCCAGTGTGAGCAGGGCGAGGGCGATGATGCCGCGTGAACCTCCACCCGGCAGCAGCTGCCCGAGCCGGTCCCGCCCCTGCCGAACCAGCAACTCGAGATCGGGGGGCGAGCCCCCGCTGCCCCAGGGACCGCCGCTACCGTGTTGTGATGGCATGGAGGAGCTCCTTGCTGTTTTGTACGTTTGATGTCACGCCCTGATGAACGATCATTCCATCGTCTTCGCCCCGCTCGATCGCCAGACGGTCGGCTGCTTCCCGGGACCTGTCACCGCTGGCAGCTTTGTCCTGTGCCCGTTGCGTCACGGGACGGTTCAATAGCTGGTACCAAAGGAAACGTCTGTTGCATTCGCGGGTCTGCGCAGGCTGGCAAAGCGGCAGCCCTGCGTAACCGGGCCGCCGGCAAACAGGCTGTAGAGATACTTGCTCCCACCCTGGGCGGCGAATTGCCTGTTCAGAGCCCGGGCCGTGGTCCTGGCAGATCTTGGCAGGCCGTGTTTGAGATACTGCTGTCGCAGGTAGACAATGACGTCCCAATGCTGATCGGTCAGGCTGATGTCCTCATGCAATGTCAGTTGCGCGGATTTTTCCCTGCTCCAGTCCTGATCGATCAGTTCTGCCAGGCGAATGCCGGCATACTGACTGGATGTTTCGGAGTCCTGGGCGTTTTGTGTGAATCGAGTCATGGGGGTTTCACTGGATGAATAGGGCAAACGGTACGTTGTGCTTATTCCTGCCTGCAGCAAGTTGTGCATAACGGTGGCGGCAGATTGGAGTCCATGAGAAGCGGGCATAACGGGCAGCAATAACCGTTCAGTTGTTGTTGCGCGTCAGAAAGGCTTGCATACTGACAGACAAGGTGCTTGACATAGTCTCCTCGCATTGCACCCGGAAAGCAAATCAATCAGGCTGATGAGGCAGTTTATCCGCGGTACTGGAGCGCCGAATGCCGGCCGATGGGCAATGCCAAGCCAATCACTGTTTCAACGGGTGCGTATCCAGGGGTCCTGAACACCAGGAATTGCGAATAGCAACTTTTATGATGGGTATCAATGGCGCAGCAATGCTATAGGTTCTGATCCCGCGCTGGAGAAGCCTGGGGATGTGCTCCGGACGACCCGCAAGCTCGCCGCACGGGGAAAGGGAAACATCCGGCACGTCATCGTGAGTCAATTGCAACAACCTGAATATCACATCCGATGCATCCCCGTAATAGCGTTCCACCGCTGCATCCTTTCGATCCGCCGCAAACACAAACTGGGTGAGATCGTTTGTGTCGAAGCTCGGAAAATCTGCGTACCTGACTATCCCTTGCGCCGCAAGCGCCGCGGCCGGAGTCTCAATCATGGCTCCCAATCCCGGTGGAGAAGCTATCCGCAGCCGGGTGCAGCGTTGCATAAGCTGTTCTCTCGCTAATGCATTATCATCTGGCAAGGTAACCATGGGCACCAGGACCCGCACATCGAATTCCCCGGCTATTTCAGCACGGCCCGCAGCTGTGTCTGCAAAAGACCGGGGTACTCGCACAGAAAACGGATGCCTCGACGGCCCAGGGCGGGGTTCATATCCGCCGGGAATCCGGTGATGGGTGATGGCTTGTCGGAGCCGATATCCAGAATTCGTACATAGACAGGCCAACCTCTGGCCGCTGCCAGCGTCCGGCGCATCCCGGCAACGAGTTCACGGCATCGGGCGGCACTACACGGTCCAGGGAAGCCTGTTCCATGCGGTGCAAACCAACACCCTCTGCCCTGTTCAACATCGCCTTTTCCGTATCATCGCTGTAACCCACATTGGCGTGCACCGAAACTGTTACAGATGGCTGGTCACTGCAGGACTCAGGGCGTGCGCGCACGCCAGCTGATAGCTGCGCCCCTTGTCATCGACCTTTTTCCGGAACATCGCTTTCTGTTGCTCTCGGGTACGGAGCGTAACAATGCCTGTATCAGCGGCAACCCGGGCCAGTGCTCCATGGGCTATGGTACTCAGGAGACGTGGAATCCGCGAGATGCATGGCGGGCCCATCTCACGCGTGAACAGCGCCGCATGAGGGCCACCACTTCCGTACTCCAGAAGTACGGCCGCAGTGGACCGGCCGGTAAGAAAAACAGTGTCGGATGGAAGTAAAGTATAGTTGCGAGTACACAGCCGACCGGAATATCCTCCAGCGGGTTGACCGTAATACCTGCAAGGGCATTACGCAGGCGAATCGAGATATCCCGCATGTCATCGCCCTTGTCACTTGCTGTCTGCGACCCCATCAACAGGAAGCGTCGTTCCCAACGCAGAAATACTGTCTTCACGGCGGTACTCGCGATAGCCGTGTTTTCCACGAATGCCTACCTCAATTCCTCTCTCAGGGAGGAATCGTTCAGCATCAGTTGATGGGGCGCGAAAACTTCAGCCAGTCTGAAACGATTTCCTTTTCCACCCGCGCAGCCAGGGCAAAGCGGCCATCCGGGATTCTCGTAGTAGCGACATCAAGACGCGAAGATTCCTCAGTAATACTGTTTTGTTCTCTACCCACCGGGCATCTATCGAACCAGGCAGGCTGTGGTGCACATCTACAAGGCCTTGCGCCAGACCCGGTGAAACAGGTATTCCCCCAAGGGTAACCGTTTTCGGACATAAAGCACCCTGCGTAGTGGTGGCTTCCTGATATATTGGAGATTGCTTCGTCAGTTTGCTCCTCGCAATGACAAGTTAACCCCATCGTTGCATGAAGCCCCTCTCCCACCGGGAGAGGGTTGGGGTGAGGGGGTAAAAATACGAGCATTTTTCGCTTTATATTCCCTAACTCATATCCACTTCGACATAGTGCTCCCGACGGTCGTCCCTGAGCGGAATCATGCCTTGCGGCCGCCCCGCCTCATCCACACCTGCAGCAGTGACCACGGCGCCGTCCAGCATTACGCGGATCCGGTGATCCGGCATTTCGGCGCCGCATTTGACCGTGATGTGATAGACCGTTTCGCGATAGCGGTAGTGGACCTTGTATCCCCTCCACCGGGCCGGGATACGGGGCGTGATGCGCAGACGGTCCACTTCAAGCTGCAGACCCAGCAGGGTTTCCACGCTCAGCTGGTACATCCACCCCGCCGCCCCGGTGTACCAGGTCCAGCCGCCCCGGCCTGTGTGTGGCGATGCGGCGTATATATCCGCGCACATCACATAGGGCTCTACCTTGTAGCGTTCGATCGCATCCGGCTGACTGCCGTGATTGATGGGGTTTAGCATGCTGAACAATTCCCACGCGCGCTCACTGTCGCCCAGTATCGCAAACGCCTTCGTGGCCCAGATCGCGGCATGGGTGTATTGACCGCCGTTCTCACGCACGCCGGGCACATAGCCCTTGATGTAACCGGGTTCAAGAGCGGATTTATCGAACGGCGGATCGAGCAACCGGATCAACTGCGCATCGCGGTGCACCAGGCGCTTGTCCACCATCGCCATCGCCTGGCGGGCGCGTACGGGATCGCCACCACCGGAGATGACCGCCCAGCTCTGGCTGATTGAATCGATCTGGCATTCGTCATTACCGGCCGATCCCAGTGGCTCGCCATCATCGAAATATGCCCGCCGATACCAGGCGCCGTCCCAGGCATTGGCCTCGATGTTGTTGCGCAGCAGCGCAGCCTGCCCGGTGCAGAGATCGGCGAAGGTTGCGTCACCCCGGCCACGCGCCAGGCCTGCAAACAGCTGCAGGTTCTCGTACAGGAACCACGCCAGCCAGACGCTTTCACCCCTGCCATCACGACCGACGAGATTCATGCCATCATTCCAGTCACCGCAACCCATCAGCGGCAGTTGATGGTGGCCAAAACGCAACCCGTGCCTGATTGCACGCACGCAATGTTCATACAGGCTCGCCGCTTCAACCGAACGTAGCGGCTGGTCGTAGTAAGCCTCCTCTTCCGGATTCAGCTCACGACCCTCCAGAAAGGGGACCGTCTCGTCGAGTACGCCCGTGTCGCCGGTCGCAAGCACATAACGACAGGCTGCATAGGGTAGCCACAGATAGTCATCGGAGAAATGGGTACGCACGCCCTGGCCGCCGGGCGGATGCCACCAGTGCTGCACGTCACCCTGGAGAAACTGGCGCCCGGCGCAACGGACCAGCTGTTCGCGCGCAAGCCACGGCGTCGCATGGATCAGCGCCATGCTGTCCTGTAATTGATCACGGAAACCGTAGGCGCCACCGGACTGATAATAGCCACTGCGGCCCCAAAGCCTGCACGACAGTGTCTGGTACAGCAGCCAGCCGTTGGCCAGCACGTCCAGCGCGTGATCAGGCGTTTCCACCTGCACCGCGCCCAGCGTGTGGTTCCAGTACTCCCACACGCCTTCCAGTACCTGCCGCGCACCAGTCGTGCCACCGTATTGCCGGATGAAATGCCGCGCTTCGTCGGTGTTGCGGGCTGCGCCGAATACGAACACGATTTCGCGTTCCTGTCCGGCGTCCAGTTCGACCCGGGCCTGGATCGCGGCGCACGGATCGAGACCCGCACCTAATCTGCCCGACAACCGCTCGCGGCGCATCGCCGCCGGGCTGACCAGCGAGCCATTACGGCCAATGAACTCGGTACGGTTGCCGGTCATCGTCTGCCCGGTTTCGCCGAGGCCTTCATTGCCAGCATGGGCAAAGAAGACACGATTGGCGCATTCGCGGCCGTAGGCATTGCGGGCGAACAGTGCTCCGCTGTGCGGGTCCGCCTCGCTGACAATGTGCATCAGATTGGTATGCCGCCATTCACCCAGTACCAGTTCCCAGTACCCTGTCAATGACAACAGGCGCGGGCGGCCAGAATGGTTGCGCAGCTTGACCACCGCGAACTTCACCGGCGCGTCCATGGCGACGTAGGTAATCAGCTCCGAGGAGATACCGGCTTCGTAATGCTCGAACACGCTGTACCCGAACCCGTGCCGGCACACATAGCCGGACTCACCACGTGCCGGTAATGGCGTCGGCGACCAGAACGCCCCCGTTTCCTCGTCGCGGATATACAGCGCCTCGCCGCTGCTGTCGCAAAGCGGGTCGTTGTGCCAGGTGGTCAGCCGGAACTCGTGGGCATTTTCCACCCAGGTATAGGCGCTGCCGCTCTCGCTGACGACCGTGCCAACGTGCGGACTGGCAATGACATTGACCCATGGCGCCGGCGTGCTCTGACCCGGCTCGAGGGTGACGACATACTCGCGTCCATCGGGTGTAAAGCCGCCCGGGCCATTGCAGAAGATGCGCTCCCGCACCGCCAGCGGCTGGTCTGGTTCAGCCGCCCGTAGTAACACTGGCTGCAGACGCGCCGGTACACGCTCTACCGGTACGCGGCGCTCCACCTGCTCGAGCAGCGTCTCTGCGCTGTCGGTGAGCACGACACGTGCGACAGACTGGAACAAAACTCGGTCTTCCTCGGAAAGTTCTTCGGCACGCCGCACGAAGACCCCACCCGGCTTGTCAAGAACCTGTGCTTCGGGACCCACGTTGATCAGCCCCATGATCAGGTCTTGCAGCACCGCACGGTAGCCCGAGAAATCCTCGTTCACGATCAACAGGTCTGCCACCAGACCCTTCTTGCGCCAGTAGGCATGGGCTTGCAGAACCTGTTTTACCAGGTCGATGCGTTGCAGGTTGCCGATGCGCATCAGCACGATCGGCAGGTCGCCCGAGACAGCAAAGCGCCAAAGCCCGGACTGACCAAGCCGGTTGCGGTTTATGACGCTTGGTGCGACGCGACGCAAGGCATTGGCGTAAATCACGGAACTGGCCAGGCGACCATAGACCAGTGCATCGGCTTCGGTTGCATTGAGGTGGTGCAGCACCTCCTGACTCTGGAACCATGCCATTTCAAAGGCACGATCGACGAAGTGCCGGTCACCATATTTCTCAAGTAAAGCCAATGCCGCCGCGCGCGTGTCCGCGACTCCGGAAATAATCTGCACCGTTGCCGATTCGTCGGCCGGCAATCTGATGGTGCTGCGTATCGCCACAACGGGATCGAGCACCGCACCCTGCGTGTTGGACAAGGTTGCTACGCCGTCATCCAGCACCAGCGGGTTGGTTGCCGTTCGGCCCCGGCCGATAAATCTGGTGCGGTCGGTCTCGTAAGACGTTTCGGTAACAACCGCACCGGGAGCGGCCAGCAGATGAAACATCCATGGCGCCTGCTCTCCCGGCGTGCGGGGGCGCCGCGTGCACAGGATCGCCTGCCGGTCTGACAGAATTTCGGTTTGCACGAACAGGTTGCTGAAACAGCGGTGAGCCAGGTCTGCATTCTGCGGTGCCAGTACAACTTCCGCATAACTCGTCACCTCGATACGATGATTGCGCGACGACAGGTTGGTGAGGGTGACCCGGCGGATTTCAACGTCGTCTTCGGGTGAAACACTGATCTCGGTGTGCGCCTCGATCGCCTGATCGCGCCGCCGGTATTCAGCGCGTGCCTGCACGAAGATCGCCTCGTAGTGGTCGGCCTTGCGCAGCGTCGGTTGATATGCACCTGACCAGTAACGTCCCGTGTCGCGGTCGCGCAGATAAATGAAGGTACCCCAGCAATCGGCAGTGGCATCCTCGCGCCAGCGGGTGACGGCCAGCTTGCGCCAGCTGCTGTAACCGCCGCCGGCATGGGTCGCCATGACGTGATACCTGCCATTGGACAGCAGGTGAACCTCGGGCATCGGCGTGTTCGGATCGGTCAATACACGCATGATCGCGTCTGCTTCCACTGAGGGGTGAGCGGCGGCGCTCACCTCGGCCGCGTGCGGATGCAAGGTGGAGCCCTGCTTCGGCAAGCGCTCCTGCAACAACAGTTCCGTCGCCCGCACCAGGGGATCTGACATGAAGCGGCGCTGCATCGGCTGGTTCAGCAATACATGGGCAAAGGCCAGCAGACTCATACCCTGATGATGCGCCATGAAGGTACGCACGATGGCGTGACTCTTTCCCCGCGGCACACGTGAAGGCGTGTAGTCGACCGCCTCGTAAAAGCCGTAGTCGCCGAGTAAACCCTCGACGGCGAGCCGCTGCAGATTGCGACATGCCGGCAGGGGCATCACCGTCAGCGCCAGCGCACTGGCGTACGGCGCGATGACCAGGTCGTCTCCCAGCCCGCGCTTGAGGCCCAGACCGGGCACACCGAACGCACGGTATTGATAGACCTGGTGCATATCAGTGGCGTTATAACAGGATTCGGAAATACCCCAGGGCACATTGCGCTGGCGTCCGTATTCGATCTGGCGCGACACCGCGGCCTTGCAGGCCTGTCCCAGCAAGGTGTTCTCGTAACCCGGCATGATCAGCTGCGGCATCAGGTATTCGAACATCGAGCCGCTCCACGATATCAGGCTCACGTCGCCGCCATAGCTTGTCAGCAGGCGGCCAAGCGCGAACCAGTGCTTCTGTGGCACCTGCCCCTGCGTGATGAGCAGGAAACTGGCCAGGCGCGCTTCGGACGCGAGCAGGTCATAGCATGACGGATCGCGGCGCCGTTCGCCCACGTCGTAACCGATGCTCAGCAGGCCGCTCGTCGTATCGTAGAGAAATTCAAAATCCATCAACGCCAGTTCGCGGCAACGGTCAACCAGATCATCGATGACCCTGAGCCGCTCCAGCGCCCCCTTGCAGCCCGGCACTAGCATCCCGGCCGCATGCGCGCCGGCCAGTTCCGCCACTGTCAAAACGTTGCTGAAGTGCCCCGGATCGGGCAGCAGAAATGCCAGATCATCACGAATTGCGCCAGCTTGCCGGTCGAATTCCTGCGCCCAGTAATACAGTTCACCATCGATATCGATGTCCGCTGGAAGGTACGCAACCAGCACACCGTCCGTGCGATGGACCTCGTCCAGCAGACTTTCCGCGGCAGCCAGCGTCTGGGGTTGACCGTTCCGGGTGAACGAGTGGAGTGCGTCCTGCAGAAACCCGACCTGCTTCGCAAGCTCCGGTGATGGAGAGGCAGGCAGGTGTTCGACAAGCACCTGCAAGGTATCCTGCAAGCCCTGAAACGCGTTTACCGCCAGCACCGGCTGAATTTTCAGCTCAGCCAGTCCCGCTTGCAGGGTCAGCAGGCAGCCGGCCAGGTTGCCGCTGTCCACCGAGGAGACGTATTGCGGGCGCAGCGGTTGCAGCGTGCGGGTGTCGTACCAGTTATAGAAATGGCCGCGATAGCGTTCCAGTTTTTCCATCGTAGCCAGCGTGTTACTGGTAAGGCGCAGGAATTCGCCAGCGCAGATGTAACCGAAATCGTAAGCCGCCAGGTATGCCAGCAATGCCATGCCGATATTCGTTGGCGATGTCCGCGAAGCGATGATCGTAACCGGATATTCCTGAAAGTTATCGGGCGGCAACCAGTTGTCCTGCGGACTCACAAACTGCGCGAAGTAGCGCCATGTTCGACGTGCCGAGACCCGCAGGAATGCCCGTTGATCCTGACTCAGGTACGGCACGCGGGACAGCAGCGGCCTGCTGATCCACCAGCCGACGCAAGGCGCCACCAACCAGAGCAGCAGGAAGCTCCCCCAAATAAGCCATTCCGCCGGGCGGATCTGCCACAGTGCAGCGGTCAGTACCAGCGCCGCCACAGGCGCTATCCACATTTCGCGGAAGTAATCGATCAGCGTACGGCGCGCGTTGCGAGTGGCATAGGATCGCAGTTTCCAGAGCAGTAACCCGTGCCGCGTAAACAGCATGCGCACGCCCGAATGCAGGATCGCATCCAGGCAATTCAGGGTGTCGTAGGGCAACAGCACCAGCGTCAGCAAGGCGTGCACGAACGGGCGGCCTGCGGATTTGGCAGTCAGGACGAGGTGTAGCAGCCAGTCGCGCTCTGCAGGCTTGCGGACAATCTCGATCATCGTGGAAAATAGCGTGGGCAGGAACACCACGCTTGCTACCAGCAGGGACCAGAACCACGCCGGTCCGGGACCAGACAGCCAGCCACCTGCCAGCAATGCAAGCAGCGTCGGCGATACGAGGCTGCGCCGCAGGTTGTCGAAAATCTTCCACTTCGACAGGGTGCTGAGCGGATTCGGTTGCCGCTGCGCCGGTAAACCGCCTGGGTCAGGCGGCCCCGGTACATGCGGCAATAACCAGCCGAAAAGCTGCCAGTCGCCGCGTATCCAGCGGTGTCGCCGGCTGGCCTCCATGGTGTAGCTGGACGGGTGCTCTTCAATGAGATCGACATCGGTCACCAGCGCCGAACGCGCATAGCCGCTTTCCAGCAAGTCGTGACTGAGAATGAGATTCTCCGGAAAGCGGCCATCGACGGCCTGGCGAAATGCGTCCACATCGTAGATGCCCTTGCCGATGAATGAGCCCTCGCCGAAAACATCCTGGTAGACATCCGATACCTCGCGCGTGTAGGGATCGATGCCTGGCTCACCCGCGAACAGTTTCGTAAAGCGTGACTGACCGGCGCTGGTCATGCTGATTGAGACGCGCGGCTGCAGGATCGCATAGCCCTCGACGACGCGTTGTTTTCCGGCGTCGTACACCGGTCGATTGAGGGGATGCGCGATATTGGCAATCAGTGTACGCGCGGCGTCGCGGGGCAGTTGCGTGTCGGTATCCAGGGTAATGACATACCTGATCGAAGCGAGGATGGAGGTTTCGCCGACGATCTCCGTGAATGCATACTGCCCTTCCCCTCGCAGCAAGGCGTTGAAGTGCTCCAGTTTGCCGCGCTTGCGCTCATATCCCATCCACACCCGTTCAACCGGGTTCCACACCCGCGGGCGGTGAAACAGATAGAATATGCACTGGCGGTCCTCGCGATAGGTCTCGTTGAGAGCCTCGACTGCTGCGCGCACATAGACGAGTATTGCAGCATCGCCCGGCAGCGTGCATTCAGACGCGTCAGGGAAATCCGTCAGCAGGGCAAAGAACAGATTCGCATCGCGGTTACCGAGATAGCGAATCTCCAGGGCTTCGAGAAGATCATCGATATCCTGCGGCCGGCCCAGCAAGGTGGGGACTACCACCATGGTGCGGTGCGCCACTGGAATGCCATTCGAGAAATCCAGGCGTGGCAGCACGCGCGGCGGCAGGACGAGCGTGACCAGCAGGTTCACGAGCGGGACGGCAAGCGCCGAGGCACCAACGATACCGGTGATCGCAAAAAACCAGTAACGCCAGTCACCCGGGGCGAACCAGCCGAGAGGGGACAGCACAACCCCTGTCACCAGCGCGGTGAGCAACAGGATTGGGCCGAGGTAGAGAAACAGGCGGTATTTCCGGCTTGCCCGGCTGGCGCGTCTGCTCCACGGCACACGGCAGCCAACGACACGCTCCAGACTCTGGCGGCCGCGACCGACCAGGTAAAACCCGACATGCGCGCTGCGGTCGTCTGCGCCCAGGCGCTCCGCGGCAGCCTGTGCGAGCACGATGGCTGCGCGCGTAACCGCCAGTTCACTGCACGAACTGCTCATACAACTCCGGGCCACGTCTTCGATGGCATGCCGGTAGTGGTCGCGGGTGGTGAAATCCTGGCTGGCATAAATCCCCATCGGGTCCTCGTGCAGCGTCTGTTCGACGACGCTGAGCGACTCGACGTAATCTCTCCAGTTCATTGCCCCGATGAAGCGCAGACTGCCGATACTGTTTGCTATGGATATCTGGTTGGTAGCGGCTGTACGGGCGGCCGCCGCCGATAACTGCGTTGCTGTCACTCCCTGTTCGAACAGTTTATGTTCGACCCAGGTTTGAACGAATGCCATTGCGGGTCCCTGGGCCTGGAGCCTTGCATAGAACTCCTCTACAAACGGCGCGGTCAGCGGCACGTCTGCACTGGCAAACTCGGCCAGCAACTGGATAAGCTGCTTCGGTTCACTTTCGGCCGTCACGAGCATGCGGTCTGCCCAGCTGATGGCCGCGTCGCGCTCCTCACGCCGGCGGGCGATACGCACCCCGACGCGGCGCAGGTTTTCCAGCAGCGCCAGCTGCAGCATGATCGGGAATGCCCACAATTCGCCGAGTTTCAAGGGTTGAACGGTCTGATAGGCGGCAACGATCTGGGTGACGTTGTCGCTGTCGACGCGACCGTCCATGTGGGAGATCAACTCCAGCGCCAGGTCATAGATGCGGGGGAAGCCGGCTGACGAGCCATCAGCCAGTCGCGGAAGTTGCCGGCTGTAACCGCGTGGAAGATGCCGGCGCGCCAGTCCGATCTGCTGCTCGATGAGATAAAAATTGTCGAGCAACCAGGCCTCTGCAGGCACGATCCGCTGCCCGGGCGTGGCTGCGGCTGTTACCACGTCATAAGCCGCGCTCAGAACGCGTTCATTGTCTGCCAGGCGGGGCAGCAATCTGTCCGGCCCCGGGTACGGATCGATATTGTGCTGGCCAGCCAGCGTTACGGCGTGACGCTTCAGTTGCTCGATACTGAACAGCTCCGAACGCAGCAACTCGCTGTCACGGTCGTTACGCAGCGCATTGCGTGTGCGTGACGAAACACCGAACCCTTTGATGACTATATCACCCTCCTCGCCTGAACCCGGGGTGACCAGTGTGACACCGGGCTTATGAACTGTGCTTTCCTGCAACTCACGCCCCGCGTCATTGGCGAGCCATGTGAGAAGGTTTTCCATAGCCGGACAACCCGTTCAACAGCGCGATACCTGCCACTGCGGAAACGACCGATGCCAGGAAGATATTCAGTTTAGCACTGTCGGTCAGACTCCGGCCTGAAGCCAGCTTCGCGATCAACAGCGCCATTGTGAATCCAGTCCCGGCGAACAGGCCGCCGTCTGCCAGCAGCCTTCAGTCAAGATCCTGCAGCACACCTCTCTGCTGAAGGTGCAGCATGATATTTTCAGGGAACCTGTCGGACCCGGGTGATCGATGCGCGCAGAATACGCCTGTTCGGCACTGTTGTATGCAACTACAGGAGATCAGTGCGACAGCGCGCGACCCACCGGATTAATGAACGTTGATCTCCGGGAGCAGGCGATCGAACTCCTTCTTGACCACCTGGTAGCATTCGCAGACGCGTGCCTCCACGCCGGGCCGATCGATCACGGTGATCCTGCCGCGGCTGTAGTGAATCAACCCGGCGCGCTGCAATTTCCCGGCCGCCTCGGTGACGCCCTCGCGGCGCACCCCGAGCATATTGGCGATCAGCTCCTGCGTCATGGTCAGCTCGTTCGAGGGCAGGCGGTCCAGGCTCAGCAGCAGCCAGCGGCACAGTTGCTGGTCCACCGAATGATGCCGGTTGCACACCGCCGTCTGCGACATCTGGGTCAACAGCGCCTGGGTGTAGCGCAGCAACAGTCGCTGCACCGGGCCGGCGAGAAAGAACGCGTCCTTCAGGAGTTGCCCGGTCAGCCGGTAGGCGTGACCGGCGCTTTGCACCACGGCCCGGCTGGTGGTGGTTTCGCCGCCCATGAAGAGGGAGACACCGACGATTCCCTCGTTGCCGACCACGGCGATTTCGGCCGATGCGCCATCCTCCATGACGTAGAGCAGGGACACGATGGAGGTGGTGGGGAAATAGACGTGGCGCATCGGCATGCCGGGCTCGCACACCGCATTGCCGAGCGGCATCGGGACCAGTTCCAGATGGGGAAAGAGGCGCACGCATTCCTCCGCCGGCAGGGCGGCGAGCAGGTGGTTCTGGCGAGGGTCATGAGTGCCGGACATGCATTACCTCCCAAGTCACTGTCACAATTGAAATAATTACCTATGTGGCTGTATCCACGCTGGATACGCCAATATTATCTCCCCCCCCCCGCCAATGTACAACAGCGTACATACGCAGCGGGGAGTGCGGCAAAATTTGCAGTGATTCTACCGGCGGGGCGGCACACTCCTGATCTGTGTAGCGGAACAACGGGGCCCGCCTACCGTTCATTGCCGGCTATGTACGTCAACAGACAGACGGCGCAGGAGGTTCTCCCTAAGCTCGAACCATCGGAGCCAACACAAAAACCTGCAAGGTCTGCAGCGCAATCCTGGCGAAGAGCGGTGTGTGTCCGGCATGACTTGCCGATGTACCACTCCCAATACCATCACAGTTGAGGAACGATAATGGACAGGTTCAATACTATTAATACCATGCAGAAATACGCACTCATTTCCGTTGCCGCAGCCACGCTGCTCGACCTGGGCGGTTGTGCCGGAATGTCGAGGCAGGATAAGAACACCGCCATCGGCGCTGGGGTCGGTGCCGTCGGCGGCGCCGTTCTTACCGGCGGCAGCACGGTCGGAACCGTCGGTGGTGCAGCCGTTGGCGGCATCATCGGCCACGAAGTCAGCCCGGACGAATGATGATCGATCCGCGACGTGCCTGATCTGCACGGCGGGTGCGTCGCTGTCGCTCATAACCCCGGATCCCGGCAACGGGTGTGACCCACACGATGACTCCCGCTTCCAGATACGATATCACCAGGAGATCTACATCATGAAACCAGTCAGGACCCTGAGCACAGCCCTGGTTATGAGTGTATTACTTGTCGCACTGTCTGGCTGCCAGAAGCAGGAAGGCCCAATGGAGAAAGTCGGCAAAAGCATCGACAACACGGCAGAATCGGTTGGAGAACATGTCGAAAATGCCGGTGAAGCCATCCAGGACGCGGCAACGGGCGACAGGGAATAGAGAGCGTCTTTGGGCAACGACCGGAGTTGAATATGAGCCGCTCGGCGCCACTCAGGTACCTGACGACCGGTTGTGAGGCGGGCAGACCGGCGCGTGTCCCTCACGTAAATGCGTTCTACCAATGGCCGCTGCTCGGGAGATAGTTCACCCTGTGGTAAAGCGATTCACTACGGATCAGGTGTCTCCCGCGGCAGGTCATGACAGATAAGGAGAACTTCCATGTTAGTAACTATTGCGATTATCTTGCTTGTCCTCTGGGCGCTTGGCCTGGTCTCCTCGTATACCCTGGGCGGATTTATCCACCTGCTGCTGGTCCTCGCGATCGTGGTGATCGCGATAAATGTCATCCAGGGCCGACGCGTGTAATGGCCAGGGAAGTGCTCTCTGCCGCAGGGCGGTGAGGTAAAGCAATCCGGTGATTCACGATTTCCGGTTTACCGGGAGATCTCGTCGTCAATGACCCGAATATTCGTTTGTATCAACCGGAGAAAATGAGATGAATGCAGTCAAGTTATTGGCAATCGTGCTGATCGTGGCCGGCACCCTGGGGTTGGTGTACGGCGGTTTCACGTACACCAGGGACACGCAGCAGGCGAAAATCGGACCCCTTGAGTTGACAGTGCAGGACAAGGAAACGGTCAACGTCCCGGTTTGGGCGGGTGTAGCCGCGATCGTTTTAGGCGGTGGATTGCTGGTTTTTCCGGCTCGGAACAGATAACGCCTGCCGGGATCAGAGCGCGCCATATTACCGGAGCCGCAGGTGATGAGAATCCTCAGTTGAATTTACAGTCTAGAATATGGACACCAGAGAGGATTCCTTGAATACGGTTACTGTCACAGACGCGGTTCCAGGAATGCCTGAAGAGCAGGATGGTACGGAGCCGGCGAACGCAAAGTCGTCAGCTGCCCGAGTCGCGACCAGGGAGAACACCAGGACCGCCACTCTCAGCCCACCTGTTGATGCTACAGTCATCCGCCTGCCGGTGGATGCGCACGGTCTGTCGCTGGGTATTGTGGCGACGATTGCCGTGTTGTTCACGTTGAATTGGGCGCAGGATTTTGTCGCATCGCTAATGCTGGGAATCCTCTTTGCATACACCCTGAATCCTCTGGTGGTATGGCTCGAGTATTTCAAGATCCCCCGTGTCCTGAGTGCCGGCATCGTGATGATCGCTGTTCTCAGTGCGCTGTTGCTCGGCGCCTATGCCCTGCATGGTCAGGTGCAGTCAATACTGACCCAGTTGCCGGAAACCACGAGCAAGTTTTCTGCGAGTCTTGCCAGCATGAGCGCCGGTCAGCGGGATAACATGAAGAATATGCAGGCCGCAGCAACCGAAGTAGAAAAGGCGACCAGCGAAGTGGCCGGGGTTGCACCCAGGCAGCGCACCACGCACGTTGTCATCGATCCACCTTCGTTCAAAATCGGCAACGTTATATGGGCTGGCTCCAAAGGTGTGGCGAAATTCTCCGGTCAGGCGATCGTGGTGGTTTTCCTGGTGTTTTTCCTGTTGTTGTCTGCTGGTACGTTCAAACGAAAACTGGTGCGACTCACCGGCCCGTCTTTTTCTCGAAAGAAGATCACTGTACATATACTCGACGACATCAATAACTCCATCCAGCGCTATATGTTCATGCTGTTACTGACCAATGTGCTGGTCGGACTACTGACCTGGATCGCATTCCGTTGGGTTGGCCTCGAAAACGCCGGTGCCTGGGCCGTCGCGGCGGGCCTGCTGCATGTCGTCCCTTATCTTGGCCCGGCCGTCACCGCTTTCGTCACCGGCATGGTGGCATTATTGCAGTTTGGCGAGATATCAAGGGTCGTGCTGGTCGCGGGAGTGTCACTGACCATTGCCACCTTCGTCGGGACCTTCGTCACTACCTGGATGACCGGAAGAATCGCCAAAATGAATACCGCGGCGGTATTCATTTCGCTGTTGTTCTGGGGTTGGTTGTGGGGAATCCTGGGCATGCTGCTGAGTATTCCGATCATTGTCATCATGAAAGTAGTGTCCCAACATGTCGAGCAACTGCGGCCGGTAGCTGAACTGCTGGGAGAATAATGGGTGTCTGCGCAAACAAATTTACGGCTAGGACGGAAACAGATCGGATTGATCGACGTCGATTATTCCGGACGATTCGACTTACCTGTTAACACATAGGAGTATGGCATGACTACGAATACACAAACAGCAAGGGATCAACTGGTCGATGATTTCAAGAATGTCATAAACGACGCGGAAGAGTTGCTCAAGATTACCGCGAACGAGACCGGCGGAAAAATCGGTGCGGTGCGCGAGCGGGCCGAAGCAAATCTGCGCGAGGCGCGTCGCAAGCTGAATGAGCTGGAAGCCGATCTGGTAATCCAGACCAGGGCTGCAGCCAGGGCGACGAATGAGCTCGTACATGAAAATCCCTGGCAGTCGATAGCAATTGCAGGTGGCATTGGGTTACTAATCGGCATGGTCAGCAGTCGGCGCTAGGATCATGGCACGCGACGACACGGTGGTGCGATCGACGTCCACCCGGACGTCCGGTCTGCTGGCCTCGCTGCGGCAACTGCTGGCGACGTCTGCCGAGGTCCTGCGCACCCGGGTAGCGATCCTTTCCACGGAACTGGAGGAAGAAGGGATCAGGGTCCGGGAAATGATCCTCTTCGAACAGATGTCGTTGTTCTTTCTCGGGCTTGGCCTGCTGCTGACGACCCTATGCGTCGTACTGGCATTCTGGGAAACTCACCGGCTGTCGGTGCTGGCTGCATTCGCGGTTTTCTACCTGACTATCGGAACCGGCATTGCCCTGGTGATTCGACACAAGCACAAAACCCGTCCACGAATGTTTTCCACTACCTTGTCGGAACTGGGCAAAGACCGTGAACGTCTGGTCTCCCGGTCATGAGTACGCGTAAGGGATATTTACTGCGACGCCGCGAGTGGCTGGTGTCGCAGGCTGCGGTCCAGCGCAGCGAAATAACCTCCGTTGCGTCGGAACTGCAAAGAGGTTTTCGGTGGGTGGATGTGGGGTTTGCGCTTGGACAAACGTTGCGCACGCATCCGCTACTGGCCATTGCGGGGGGCTCGCTGCTCTTGCGTGTGTCAAACTCCAAACGCTTGCTCTGGGCCGGCCAGCTGCTCACCGCCTGGCAATTATTCAATGTGGTGCACACGCAGTGGCGTCAGCGCCAGATGTAACTGAAGTTTCAATAATCACCGGCTCCGTCAAGCTGGACGGGAACTGTTACGTAAACAACAAATCAGGATAACCAATAATAAACGGAAATAGTGCTAATAAAGGATTGCCTTCTATCTTATTGCGCAGGAACCTGCAGAAGAGTAGTGCTATCAGATAAGCGGGTGATAAAGAACTTGGAACCGGTCAGTCAAGAAACCCATTTTCAATGGCCTACCGCTTGTGTGACGTGGTCGGATTACCTGGTACTGATAGGCTGAATAATAACGGTTGTCTCACTACCTGTGCCGGTGTCGAGAGCACATCTGTTGCTGAGATTTATCCCGTCGATCCGAACCTCACCGCTATCGGGAATCAGCCAGCCGCTCAACAGTTTTTACAGGGTCGGCTTCCCGGCGCCGTTGCGTCCCACCACCGCAATCAATTCCCACTCCTCGACGTTAAAGCCGGTGGCAAGGAGGCCTCTGTTTTCTTTATAGGTGATTAACCTCAAGATGCATGGAAGATTCCACCTTGCGAGGCGGCGTGCCGCGCCCCCTGCCGGTCCCGTCACCCGATGACTCAGGGACGGGACACAGAGCCCCTTACATGCGATTTACCATAAACACGTCCAGAAGGACTAAAACAACTACCACTAATACACCAGCCATAACGTTCTCCATTTAATATGGATTTCACTGTTCGTCTGCTGCCATCGATGCCGGCTCGGAAGGATGGAGTCTGAATCAATTTGATTATTTTCATAAATCAGTATCTGTCCAGATCATCTATTGCGTCCAGTACCATCCCGGTACCTACTGCAATCAACAGGATGTCGGACGCCACGCGAACGTACCGGTGCCGCGGAGGCGGTGGGTCCAGATATGCCAGGACCTGAGGCTGAAGATCATAGAAGATTACGTCACGCGGTAGTCTTTGACCGATCTGCCACCTTCTCGCCTGCCCGGGTGGAAGACAGCCATTGTGTTTCTTGCGAAGACCTGGAGGGCAGTGTCCGGAATGAATCTGCTGTGAATAATATTCATGAATCCTGTTTCGATGATAATCGTCAAAATACCCCGACCTGTTGCGGTCGTTATGATCCATGGTGTCGTTGTGGTTCCGGCCTGAATGATTTCCATCGTTACGGTCATGACCCCTGTCTTCGTGATTTGTATTGTCGTGACCGCCATTGTTATTACTGCCACTACCCGACCTCATGTCATCGTTCCCGGATTTGTGCTCGTAGCCACCGCCAGACCAGAGTGATTTTTCAGCAAGTGTCGAACCACAGGCTAATATCCCTATACATAGAAGCGTGAGCGCCTGGCGCTTGTGCGATTTGATTCGTTTCATCATAGTTCTCCAAATAGTTGCGCTGGCGCACATGTTCGCGCGCCCGTACTTCGCCGGTCGGTTTTCCTGAACATTGGTCAAATCTACGCCTTCCGCAGACGAATTCTGTGCGTTGACGAACATACGGTTCCAACCGACAATCTTCCAGTGACAGACTTACGCTGTTATCACATGAAATAAAATTATCAAGCTGACCCTGACGGGATGAGAGGAACTCATAATCGATGGATCGACGATCAGCTATTCCTGCCATCGATTCTTCCTGGTGCCGACCTGATCTGCGGCTTCCTGTCTCGTGTAAAAGGTGCCGTCTTTCAGAAAGCCGGAAATCAAGGTATTTTTAGCATACGCGACTTTCCCGTTGGTGTGTCGTGCAAGGATCACTTCCTCTGGCAGACCCTCCAGTGTATGGAAGGCTGCCACCTGGCCATTCGGATGGCGTGACAAGTAGATCATTCCCGTCTCCTGATCCCGAAAAGCAGGTCTGAAACATGTTTCGCGACACCCTGCACTCACGCCGGTGCTGCCGCGATAAGCGCGGTTTTCCCGTTTGAGCGCTGCAACGTCAAGGAATGCATTGAGTTCCGGCATACTTCGAATCCCCTCTACCATCACCGAGGCGGCAATAGAGGCCGATCAGCATCAGAATGGTCGGCATAATTGTTACTGAATGTCATTACATGTCTCCAGAAGGCGAACCGTAGCACCGCAGCGGCCGGGGCAACTTACGCAGGCCATACTGCTTTCCGCGGCGCACCGACATCCATCTTTCACCTGTTTCACCCGTTGAACCTTCAAATCCCTTGCAAGACTGCGCGGGCTGCATCGCTGGTGCTCTACTACAGTCATAGCTTTTCCGTATACAAATGCTACTCCAAGGACAGTCACCGTCTGTACGCAATCGCACACTGTGGCCGGATTATTTCCGCTGTAAACAAGGTTGCGCTCACGCCTCAGGAACGGCAGCGGTGCTTCAAAGTTCCCGAGAACCATATCTGGGTCATATTGACATCAGCTGCCACGGACGCGTGCTGCCCTATGTGTGATACCCAACAGACTGCGCCTGATCATGTGACTAATCTCCTTATCCGCAGCTGGAGTTTCGATGAGATTCCTTCCGCCTGAAGCCCAACTCCGGAGTGTCAACAAAAATGAGGCGGGTGGTTGGATCAGCACAGGAGATACAGCATGAATCGCTTACTTTTCGCGGCAGCCCTGGCCGCCGTCACCGGCGCGGCGCTGGCGGGTGATAACCATGGTCACGCCAGTATTGGCCAACCCGACTACTATGGTCGCCTCGACTTCGGTGACTATCCGCAGCCAGAAGTCATTAATCGTCATCCGATAGCGATCGAGCGGGTACCGACGAATCACCTGCCGGTCTATCTGCGTGTACCTGCGGGTCAGACCAAAAACTGGCGCAAGCACTGCCGCGAGTACAACGCCTGCGGCGAGCGAGTCTACTTTGTGCAGGACAACTGGTACAACCGCGATTACGTTCCGCGTTACCAGGAATATCATCGTGATTGCCAAAATGACCGGCGTGACCTGCACAATGGTAATCATCATGGAAACCAGAACGATTACCGCGGCTACGATCACAACGATGGCCGTGATCACTAGGGCATTGGCGTGACCTTTGTCCCGGCTAATACCTTTCCAGTGTAGCAAGTACTTGTCGCCATCACCCGGCAAGAGGGGTGATGGTTCTCGCATGCCCGCAACGCACACTCATGCCGTGAACGACTTCCGGATCACCGTTCTCCCTTTGCTGGCGTACCGGTCAATGTGACCTTGCTGTTCTCCCGCGGGCATTACGTTGCGGCGGCCGAAGCGTATTTGCGTGGCATCGGGCGGCGCCTCGCCGCCGGCCTTGATCCGGCAGTCGGTTCCGTAGCCTCGATTTTGTAAACCGCCGGGGCGTCGCCATCAAGGACAGGGTTCCACAGGACCTTCGCAACTACCCCGGGATCGCCATGGCCAGGCGTATCTACAAGGCCTATTGTGAACTGCTGGCTTCAAAGCGTTGGAAAGAGCCGGCCGGTGCCGGCGCCGCGCCGATGGCCTATGTGCTGTGGACGAACTGGTTGAAACACAAACCGCACAACCCTCGCTGGCCCGATCATGACCGTTTCGTGCTCTCGGCCGGACACCGGTCGGCGCTGCTCTACAGCCTGCTCCACCTGAGTGGCTACGAGCTCTCGCTGATCGACATCCAGCTGTTCCGCCAATGGGGCCGCAACGCTGACACCGCGATGTTCTACGCCAAGGCAAGGGGCCGCGGCAATTACCCGTTCTTCAGGGCCGACATGAACAGACGCGCGGTCTGCCCTCTGTCGGTCGATGGCTAACAGATGACTTCGGACTGCTGGAGACCGGGAAAAGCCGATGCGGAGGAAATGGAGTGCCGAGATGGTCGATACCCGAAACCGCATGACCCCGGCTGATGCGCCGGTAATCTTTGGCGTGACCGGTGACCTCGCCCACAAGATGATATTTCCGGCGCGCTATGCAATGGCCAGGCGCGGCGTACTCAACGTGCCGGTAGTGGGTGTCGCGGCTCCATTTTGTGGGCGGTGATTACAACGACCAGGGTACATTCACGGCATTCAAGCAGGCGCTGGTCGATGCCCGGTGCCCGGCGCATTACCTTGCCATTCCGCTCGCACTGTTCGCCACGGTGATCAAACGGCTCGGTGCGCTGGGCCTGGCCGGTCTGGCGCGCGTCATCGTCGAAAAACCGCCCGGACACGACCTGGCGTCGGCGCGGTCGAGGTCCTGGTGGAGTCGAAGCCGCCTGGACGGTGGTCGATCCGGTCCTTGATACCCACTTTCGCGCTCTTCGCTGCAAACCAGGCAGCTGCGGACCGAAACCGGCCGACGCGCGCATTGCGGCAGACGGGAGTGGCATAATCCGACACCTGGAAAGGTGACAAAATGACAACGGTACAGGAGGTAGCATGAAATCCACACGGCAACTGCACGATCTCGGTCAAAGTCTCTGGCTCGACAACATCACACGCGAGCTGCTGACCAGCGGCATCTTGGGCCGCTATATCAGCGAGTTAGCGGTGACGGGGCTGACCTCCAATCCCACCATCTTCGATCAGGCCATCGGCAATGCCGACTTCTACGACGCGGCCATCCGCCAGAAAGCGCTGGCTGGCAAGTCGGGTGAGGCGTTGTTCTTCGAGCTGGCACTGGAGGACCTGACCCAGGCCGCTGACCTTTTTCGGCCGATCCACGATGCTACCGATGGTATGGACGGCTGGGTATCGCTGGAGGTATCGCCCCTGCTGGTGGACGACACGGCAGGCACCATCAAGGCGGCGGCACACCTGTATGCGCAGGCACAACGCCCGAATCTTTTCATCAAGATTCCCGGCACCCCTGCAGGCATTGCCGCGATCGAGGAGACGATCTTTGCTGGCGTACCGGTTAATGTGACCTTGCTGTTCTCCCGCGAGCATTACGTCGCGGCGGCCGAAGCGTATATGCGTGGCATCGAGCGGCGCCTCGCCGCCGGCCTTGATCCGGCAGTCGGTTCCGTAGCCTCGATTTTCGTCAGCCGCTGGGACGTCGCCATCAAGGACGAGGTTCCACAGGACCTTCGCAACCACCTCGGTATCGCCATGGCCAAGCGTATCTACAAGGCCTACCGTGAACTGCTGGCTTCAAAGCGTTGGATTGCGCTGGCTGGCGCCGGTGCCAGGCCGCAACGCCTGCTCTGGGCCAGCACCGGGACCAAGGATCCGGCTGCCGCGGACACCCTCTACATCGACGCACTCGCTGCACCGGATACCATCAACACCATGCCCGAGAAGACGCTGCTTGCCTTTGCCGCGCATGGTGATATGCAAAGCGCGTTACCGGCCGATGGCGGCGATGCCGAAACCGTGCTTGCCGAGTTCTCCCGGGCAGGCGTGGATATTGGACAGCTCGCATTCAGACTCCAGCACGAAGGTGCGCAATCTTTCGCCAGGTCCTGGAACGAGCTGCTGGACCGCATTGCATCGAAAAGCGTCGTTCTGACGCAGGGCGAGCCACGTGGCGGAGCCGCATCGTGACAGCCGCAATGTCGCTCGACCAGCAGTGCATCAACACCCTGCGCTTCCTGTCGGTGGACACGGTACAGAAGGCCAACAGCGAGCACCCGGGCCTACCCCTCGGCGCCGCGCCGATGGCCTATGTGCTGTGAAGCGCAACTCGTGCCCCGTTCTGGTTCACCCGTCCGGTGCGGATCCTGTGGATAGCCGTGCTCGGCACGCAAGTAATAGCGACGTTGATAGTGGTGTATGGCGTTCTCATGACACAACCCGGCTGGAGCTTGGCGGGGTTCGTCGGTGGCTATGCGCTGGTGTGGTTCCTGGTGAATCATCGTGTAAAATCGATTGCCTACCGGGTGTTCGATCCCACCGCCGCGTCCCTGTTGAGCAAGGCGCCTGCCGATGTGACGCCGCAGATCACCTGGTGCGCCTATGAACTCTATGAACAACGCGGTCCACGAAGGCCATGCGGATCAGGACCGGCCTGCCGCATCACTGCGTCGCGGTCGCTGTGGCGCTTGCGGGTCTTGACACCAGCTCCGACAGCAGCAGCCCGTCCTGGCGGCTGAGTTGGTGATCGCCGGCCACAACCCGGATGCTGGCCCGGCCTTTCAGCGCGGGCACCCGGCGGAGGTCCTGACTGGCTGCCGGCACTACCTGGTCACCCGGCATCCCGAACGCGGTGCCGCGGACCACTGCGACGTAAACGATGCCAGGGTGCTGACGATTGTTGAGCCAGTACAGCAGGTTGCCGGGCACCGGCGGGGCGAGGTCCGAGAGGGCCCGACGCGAAGACTGGATAGTGCGATACATGTCGTCACCCACCTTGCGTTCTACGAACCAGCGCTTGATCCCCCCGAACAGCCCGCGGTCGTCGGTCGCATCCAGCGCCTGCGTGGCGCGCTCGGTACCCAGATTTGGCGCGGCGATGGTAATCAGGCGGTTGACCGTGCCCGCGCCGTAGTTCACCAGCGCGAGCCGGGCTACCACGCCGCCGGCCGAATGCCCGACCAGGTCGACGGTGTCCGTCGGGTGCAGTTTCGCGATGGCACCCAGCATCCCGCCGAGAAAGCGCGCCTGCTCCATCAGCGGGGCGGTGGAGGGCAGATCGACCGTGTAAATTGCAAATTCCCCGGCGGGTTGCCCGGCCGGTTTCAGCCGTACCCCGGACTGGGTCGACTGCCAGTTGCCGGCGAATTTCCAGCCAGCCTGCTCCAACACGGGCAGGACTCCGCTCTGCTGCCAGGAAGCAGAGTCCCCGAGGAAGCCGTGCACCAGCACCAGGATCCGAGCGGCGCTGGCGGGGCCGGCAAACACCATCCCGAAGGCGCAGCACAGGACCAACCACCACCGACACCGCCCGCGCTTTATGCCGTTCCCACCGGGTTGGTCGGGCGGCCGACGCCTTCGATCTTGACTGGGCTGCATGTGAGTGATCGGTTTCTGAGGGCGCCAAGCGCCGGTCTGTTACCCATGAAGACTACTCCGGCGGTGTATGCTTGCCTAGAACCAATTTCATGATCCCGCGTGAGCGCGTGGGATCATGAAATTGGTTCGAGTAGCCACAGTGATTCTGAGGGACGGAAAAAGGGCGGATAATCCAAAGGATGCTGCCGGCAGGAATTGCTGTGGATCCGCGAGCAGTTGGTGAAACATGCCCCTGCTGACGACTGAGCCGGGTAATTCCGGCCCGCACTGACAGAAGGAGGGTCAACACGTGAGTCTGTTCCACGCCATGAGTCTTATCGTGACGCTGGTGGCGCTCTTCGGTTATTTCAATTGCCGGGTTACGCGGCTTCCCGACATCATCGGCATAACGGCCATCGGGTTGGTTGTCTCGATTATTGTGGCTATCATCGGAACCTATAACCCTGCCGTGGCCAGCTGGGCGCAACAAGCCGTCGCGGGGATCGATTTCTCGAAAGTGGTGTTCCAGGGCATGCTGGGCATGCTGTTGTTCGCCGGCAGCCTGCATGTCAATCTCGGCGACATCACCAGGGAAAAATGGGTCATCCTGGTCCTCGCCACCGTTGGGGTCGTGCTGTCCACGGCCATTGTCGGCACGGGATTTTATCTCGGCGCGAAGCTGCTTGGCCTCGAGCTGCCGCTGATCAATGGTCTGCTGTTCGGGGCATTGATTTCGCCGACCGATCCGATCGCGGTGCTGGGCATTCTGCGCAAGGTCGGTGTACCCAAGACACTGGAAACCAAGATCGCCGGCGAGAGCCTGTTCAATGACGGTACCGGCGTCGTGGTCTTTCTGACACTGTTGAGCGTGGCCACCAGCGGGCACGAGGTGTCGACGTCCGAAGTGCTGACGCTGCTCGCCGAGGAAGTCGTCGGCGGGGTGGCCGTGGGGTTGGTACTGGGTTACCTGGGTTATTACCTCCTGAAGGGCATCGACAGTTACGCCGAAGAGATCATGATTACGCTTTCATTGGCGACCGCGGGCTATGCCTTAGCGGAATCGCTGCACACGTCTGCGCCGATTGCCGTCGTGCTCATGGGGCTGATGGTGGGCAACCAGGGCAAGGAGAATGCCATGTCCGAACAGACGCGCCAGCATCTGTTCTCATTTTGGGAACTGACCGATGAACTGTTAAATCTCCTGCTCTTCGGTTTGATCGGACTGGAGGTGATCGCCCTGTCCTTGTCGGTCAACCAGATGCTGCCGGGGCTGATCGCCATCCCCATCGTGTTGTTGGCGCGCTGGGTGAGCGTGGGAGTACCGATCATGGCCATGAGCCGTTTCAGGGTATTCACGCCAAACACGATCAAGATCATGACCTGGGGCGGTTTGCGCGGCGGAATCTCAGTGGCGTTGGCGCTGTCCCTGCCGCAGATGGCCGGACGCGAAACCATTGTCGCGGCTACTTATGTGGTGGTGATTTTCAGCATTCTGGTGCAGGCGCTGACCATGGGGCGGTTGGTGCGTCGCTTGAACCGTGGTGCGACGCTCGAGCCGTCCGGTCAGAAGAGTTGACAATCCAAGGAAACCGGCGTCTGATGCGACCCCCTCGTTGCACGCGGATAGAATCCTGATCATCATGTTCAGAGGCACGAACGCACCACAGCAGCGGCGCGCGGGTATTGCAGATAGTCATTCACTTCGCGATGGGCTGGTTGATAGTACTGGCCATCAAGCACTGCTCGCGGTGCTGCCAACCGCAGGTTGCATCTGGCTGTTGACCGGCGGCCTATTCTATACATCGGGGATCGTGTTTTATGCCCTCGATCACCGTTACCCCTGGATGCACGGGGTATGGCATCTGTTCATGCTGGCCGACGCCATCAACCACCAGGTGGCGATTCTGATCCATGTCTGACCCGCCTGACGATTCCGGCTGCATGCCACGATGTCAAACAAGACAACGCGTGAGGTTCGCTGATATTAGGGCTATCCTGTGGCCCGTGCACCCTGAGCGAACGGGAATGTCGGCAGACGCGAGGCGCCTGCCGGTAACGCAAGCCTCAGAGAGGACGTGATCATGCTGGTGACCTTTTCCTGCCCGGCCTACGCGGACATAACGACGTTCGGTGACGCGGCAGTCCGGCTGCTCAAACTGATGGGGCATAGCGGCACGGTGCCCGGTGCTCTGCTTGCAGCAGACGTCCAGGCGGCGCTGGAGCGTCTGGAGGCTGCGATCGAGGCCGACGAGCAGTTGCCGGAGCCGGAACAGCCTGTTGAAGAAGAGGACGGTGAACCTGCCGTAAGTCTCCCGCACCGCGCCTTGCCGGTAATCGAATTGCTCAAGGCAGCGGCAAAGGCAAAATGTGACGTGATGTGGGAAGAGAACAACTAGCGTGCCGACCCGCAAAGATCTTTCGTATGTGGCGATGATCGTATGGGGTATTGTCCCGATGGAGAATACCTATGCGCAGCGGTCGACCCAAAACGTATCGCGTCATACTCACGGATGAACAGCGGGAACAGCTCGAGGCCTTCGGACGTTCCCGAAGTCTGCCCCATGGCCTGGCCCGCCGCGCACGCATCGTGCTTCTGGCGGCACAGGGTCTGCCCAGCAGCAGCATTGCGGCGCAACTGGGTGTCTCCGATCCCACGGTGGCCCAGTGGTGCAAACGGTTTATCGCCGATGGCATTGATGGCCTCTATGACTTGCCATCGGGAGGGCGGCCTCGCACCTATGACGATGACGAGGTGGCGGGCCTGATGCAATGCGCGCTGGACGAGCGGCCCGCGGATGGCACGCACTGGAGCGTGCGCAGCTTTGCCGAAGCCAGCGGCGTGTCGAAATCCACGGTGCATCGGTATTTCAACCTGTTCGGGGTCCAGCCGCACCGTACTCGCACCTTCAAGTTGTCCACCGATGCGTTTTTCGTGGAGAAGGTTCGTGACATCGTCGGGCTCTACCTGAATCAGCCGGACCATGCCCTGGTCTTGTGTGTGGATGAGAAAAGCCAGGTGGAGCGCTGGTTTGGCATCATTACCCAGCGGGCCATCAAGCGCAGCTCCTTCAAAAGTGTTAGCGAACTGACCGCCCGTATCAATCGCTTCGTTGAGCAATACAACGAAAACCCTGTCGCATTCATGTGGACCGCAACCGCCGATTCCATCTTTGAGAAACTCACACGACTTTCAAAACTTCTTTGCGGGACGGCACACTAGGACCTGCCTCATAATCCACCGCGGCCGCGTGTGACTGTCATTCCAATTACCAGACGCCGACTACTCTCGGGGAAGGGTTGTACCGGAATGTCGACGCAAGACAGAAACTTCACCATCGACGCTGGAGTCGGGACCGTAGACGGTACCGCCGGCGGCATCATCGATAGTCAATAAATCCGACGTCTATACCCACCGCACACCGAACCCGGTTTCTGCTCGCCGCAGGGCAGGTGCACTCCCCCGCCACGCATCTCCAGGCGCTGCAATGGCATTGCGAACTCCGTGATGGCCCCACTCGGGGACAAGGACACACATGATCGGCCAGGCAGGCAATTGTGTCCTTAGGTACGCCAGCGTACCGACTACGCCTGATCATGCGGGTAGCCTTGTATTTGCATCCGGAGTTTCCATGTAATTACTCCGGCTTCTTGCCACGCGAAGTTACCAAGTGACAAAAAGATGTCTACGACGAAGGATGCACGATGGGCAATACCGCCAGTCGGAACCCTGACAAATGGAGTTTTTTATGGACTGGAATATCGTTGAAGGCAACTGGAAGCAGTTCAAGGGCAAGGTGAAAAAACAGTGGGGCAAACTTACCGGCGATCACCTCGACGTGATTGGCGGAAACCGCGATCAGCTGGCGGGCAAGATCCAGATGACCTACGGCATCACGAAGGACGAAACCGAGCAGCAAATCAAACGTTTCGAAGACCTTAACAAGCACTAGCCGCCGGTGCATTCCTCCTGGTCTGAACCACACCATGCACGGCGCTGCACTGCGCGCAACCTCAGGGGCGCTGAGAACAGGCACATTACTCATGACGAGCTCTAGACATCTCACTCCGCCACGTGTTCCGACCGGAAGCGCTGTGGCCGCTTCAGTCTTCGCCGCGTATCCAGTTGAACGCCTTCGCAATATGGAGCAAGGGCGACGAAAGGCGACGTTCGTCGGCGGGGAGAATGAAAGTGGACGCGTGGCAGCAACTGACACTGCCGGGCAAGAACCGTTCACGAACGACATGCAGTCCGTAGTGTCGTGCAAGTCGATGCCACCCCGTCGTCATGAGACGGAAGAGGTCATGAACGCGTCCTTCGCAGCCGGCAGTGTTAACCCTGACGTCTCTGGTCATTACTCTCGCGGACGCGTATGCCCCCTATGCAACAGCCCCGTGGACCGTGTGCGGCGCCGTATTCTCGACCGACTGGTGAGCTGGATTTCGCCGGTGTACCGTTATCGCTGTCGTATGAAGGGTTGGGGTTGCGATTGGGAAGGGAATCTGCGCACGAAACGACAGACTCTGGCGATCCGAGGGCCGCGCTAAGCCATACGACGTAAAACACGGCATAAACGATCCGTCACGACATACCGCGCGCCATATCATCCTGGAACGCAGCCGATGAGCAGTCGAGCAATCAGAATCACACTATCGGTACAGTGACGATCCAACTGCCTGGATCAAGACTATGTACGATAGCGCACAGACATGATGATGCAGTTCACGTAGGGTGACTCCCAGCGGTGAGGCGTCGAAATTATGCCCCGTCGGAGAGGTGGTGCGTGCAAGATTTCCGCGGCGCAATGACGGGAAGCGTGGACACGAACGGGATCAGCCGGATGTCGCTTCCAAACTTGTCTGTCTTCGTACCGGACATCGCGCTTCTCACGGACAGTCACCGGGAGCAACGGGAATTTATTCAACCCATTAAGGAAGGATAACCATGAAAACTTCAACACTCGCTGTTGCGATCATTGCCGGCGCCTTGTGCGCGCCAATCGTATCAGCACAGAACACAACCGCGCCCGCCGGGCCGGTGAAGGGCGTGGACACAGCCATGCAACTGGCTCAGATGCAGAATAAAATGAAAGAAATGCAGCAGCAGATGGATAAACTCCGGCAACAGTCCCAACTGCAGGAAAACATGAACGAAATGCAGCAGCAGATGAAAAAACTCCAGGCGACGACCGACCCGAAGGAACGCCGGAAGCTGATGCAAGAGCACATGCAGACCATGCGGAAACACTTGCAGATGATGCATAGCATGAGCGCTCCCGAAGGCGGCCCGGGCGGCTACGCAGGTGGCCCCGGCGAAATGATGGGCGGCCCCGGTGGTCCGGGCGGCTACGCAGGTGGCCCCGGCGAAATGATGTACGGTCCCGGTGGCCCGGGCGGCAGGATGTACGGCCCCGGTGGCCCGGGAGGCAGGATGTATGGCCCCGGTGGCCCGGGCGGCTACGAAGGTGGTCCCGGCGAAATGATGTATGGCCCCGGTGGTCCGGGCGGCTACGAAGGTGGTCCCGGCGAAATGATGTATGGCCCCGGTGGCCCGGGCGGCTACGAAGGTGGTCCCGGCGGCATGATGGGCGGTCCCGGTGGCCCGGGCGGCTACGAAGGTGGTCCCGGCGGCATGATGGGCGGTCCCGGCGGTCCGGGAATGATGGGCGGCCCCCAGGGCGGTCCGAGTGAACCGGTGGCTAAGTGATCTTCAAAAGAAAAGAAAGCCACCCATGCCGGGGAACTGTTTACCAGCGAGCAGCGTCAAGCGCGCTGTTTACCGGAGGCTTGCATGTCATGACGTCGGAACAGACACGGTTGGGAAGGTCTTGCCGGGAGATCAGGGGACGCGCCCTGTATCGCAGGACACGCCTGCCTCCTCTTCGGCCAGGGTCGCAGACTTGAACAACCCGTAACAGGGCTAACGGGTCATTTCACAGGGAAGTGCACAGGGATGTGACGGAGCCCCCCCCGCAAGCGGGTTTTTATGGACATGAAGAATGGGGTCGAACCACGATTATTTCTTGTCCTTTACCAACCGATCCGCCCGGCCAGGTGATACTCGACGTTGCAGCGCGGTTCCTATATCCCTGCGGGGTAGTGAATTACCGGTAGCATATTTATCATTCGGTACCTGTTGTCAATCGGCCCATCATCCAGATGAGCAGAGACAGTTCACGGCAGCGATTGCAGCGGATTCCGGATAATGATCCGGAACCCTATACTTTTGATACGGCATCAGTAAGCTGTCCTGCACGTCCTGCCCGTTGCAGTCATCACTGGACCATAAGCACTCCGCCGGATGTTCAACCAGGCGCGCATGTCATGTCATGACATTACAGACCGCCCTGTACTGTTACCCGACTCCCGGGCATACCCGCCGCAACAGGAAGATCAACCGGAATACGCCGGGTGAAGAGAGCAGAAATTGGGGTCTGTCCTCTGAAAGCGGGCTATGTACGTTTCCGTACAGACTGCGCCTGATCATAATACTAGTGTTCTATCTGCATCCGGCCTTACCCTGTAATTTGGCCAGGCTGTCACTGCTCAGGACACGCGAGTGACGAACGGCTGGCTGCGACAAAATGATGCTCGACTTACTCGCCGATTGTCGGGCTCCGCACCCCCCCCTACCAGGAAGGAGTATCAAAATGTACAACACCCGTAGCAATCTTCTCGCACTCATACTCGCGACGGTAGCCATCGTCTCGATGGGAGTGATGAATCAGGCAAGTGCCGCAACCGCCGAGGATCTGGACAAGGATTCCCGGCAGGCCTTGCAGACACTTTATGAAACCGAGCCTGTTGCAAAGACACTTTCGCACTCCGCCAAGGCGGTGCTCGTTTTCCCGAATATCGTCAAGGCCGGCCTCGTGTTCGGCGGCAGCTATGGCGAGGGCGAGTTGATCGAGGGCTCGAAAGTCGTCGATTATTACAATTCCGTTACCGGATCCTGGGGCCTTCAAATAGGGGCCCAGTCCTACGGATATGCTGTGTTTCTGATGACCGACAAGGCCATTCAGTATGTCAAGGACACGCAGGGTTGGGAAATCGGGGTCGGTCCGACCGTCGTCGTGGTTGACGAAGGGGTTGCCAAGAACCTGTCGACATCCGCGCTGAAGGATGATGCCTATGCCTTTATATTCAGCCAGCAGGGATTGATGGCCGGGGTCAGTATCGAAGGCACAAAAATATCCAAAATCAATCGGTAGACCAATGAGGGACGGTCGCGGTTTGCGTCCGTCCTGATTGTTCTGTCGCCCCCGGTAACAGAGGGCTTGAGTACGTCAGCACGCATGAAGCATCTAGCCGCACCGAAACCCATCCGTCGCTGACCTTTAATTTTACTGATTTGTATGGAGAATCCGCATGCCTCTGATTAACCTTGTCATCGTTTTGCTTGTGGTTGGCGTACTGCTTTGGGTCGTCAATACCTACATTCCCATGGACCGAAAGATCAAGAACATTCTGAATATCGTCGTCGTCATTGTTGTCGTGATATGGCTACTGCAGGTTTTCGGCGTAGTCGGGTCGATGAACAGCCTGCGTATCGGCCGCTGATGACCTGAAAGGACCAAGAGACACATAGATTCTCCAATAAAACGGGATCGATTTACCGTGGCCTGTCAGGCGTGTTATGTACGCTACCGTCCAGACAACAGCGGGGTATCACTGCATGCTTGACCAATCTATCCCCGGGTTGCCACTTACCCCTGGAATCGCATTCGACACTGGGATCGCACTGCCAGCTCTCAATGTGCCGCTTGCCGGGTTACCGACAAAAGGAGAGTTGATGTGCCGCTCACCAGTCTTGCACCGGCTGCCAATCGCCTGCTTGCAGCCTTGCCGCGCAAGGCCCGTCAACAATTTCTGGCAGACTGCGAACCGGCCGAACTGGCATATGCCGAGGTGCTGGCCGAACCCGGCGAGCGCATTCGCCACGTCTACTTTCCCACGGAAAGTTTCATTTCCCTGGTAAAACCGATTGATAAGCGCGCCAGCCTGGAAGTGGGCCTGGTCGGCAATGAAGGCATGCTCGGGATCTCCCTCATGCTCGGGGTGGATATATCCCCGCTGCACGCCGTGGTGCAGGGCGAAGGCCCGGCGCTGCGCATGAACGCCGCAACGTTTCGCCGCGAACTCGCACAGAGCCCCGCACTGCAACGGGGGCTTAAGCGTTATCTCTATGTGATAATGGGCCAGCTCGCGCAGACCGCCGCCTGCAACCGCTTTCATGTGGTGGAGGCGCGCCTCGCCCGCTGGCTCCTGATGACGCAGGACAGAGCGCACTCAAACGCGTTCCATGTCACGCATGAATTTATCGCTTACATGCTGGGCGTGCGTCGTGTTGGAATCACCAGGGCCGCCACTGCGCTGCAAGCCCGCCAGCTGATACGCTACAACCGCGGGGATATCAGAATTCTCGACCGCCGCGGCCTGAAGGCCGCTTCCTGCGGGTGTTACGCGGCCGATAAGGCATCCTACATCATGATAATGGGCTCAGGAGTCCTGTCAGAGTAATGCCGAAACTGCTGCGAACGCGCCAGGCAGTCATCGACGAACTCGCTTGGCAGCCGTGTGATTTCCGAACAGCCTGTTGATTTTCACTCATTCAGGCTTGTTGCAGAAAAAAGTTCGCTCATCTGATGACGCAGAGGCGTTGCACGTATACTGCAACCTGACAGCATGCGAATGTCGGAATCATACCGATGCCAATAAAGCGAATGCAGATTGTTAGTGAGACTTACAGCAATGAGTGATAGACCACTGCTGCCCCACACACGCCCGCTCCCTCCGGGAGCGGGTTGGGGAGCGGGGATCAATAAGGGCCCCAGCTACCTGATGTTCCATCCCCTCGCCCTGCCCTTCTCCCGGCGGGGGAAGGGATACACTGTTCGTACAGTGATGGATGGATTTCATGTCCTGTCGCGCTCAACCGCACAGTGCCATGTGTTCATTCATGGACTTGCTGTACTTCGATCATTGTCAGTGGAAAGCAGCGATGACAGACAATAGGTCCATTATCCTCATTCCTGCGCAAGCGGAAATCCGGATCCGCACGGAGCTCCCCGGAGTCCGGCGCGGCCCCCCCGGTTCGCATGGGGGGATGGAATGACGACAGGATAATGTCAACCAATTTTGTAACACTCAATAATTGACCTCATAACAACAAAGTCGCGCCGGCTTGCGGTCGGCTGCGGCCCTCCTCAGTTTCTGAAATTGCCCCACCACCGATCCGGTAACGACGCCTGCGCCAGGCAAGTACTCATTCTCATCACCTGCGTGTCCGCAACGACCATGCGGGTCTGATTATCTCGGCGTCCGTCGCAAGCAAGAGCGCAATGCTGAATCTTCTTGCACTTTCGCGCATTGTCTCGACATCATCTCGCGGATATATGTATACGCGTTCCGATGTAGCGCCGGGTGTAGAGTGACCCCCGGACCATCGAGCCCCGCCGTTACAGCGATCGATGAAAATATCCAGAAATTCTGCCTGTACCCGCCACCCTGCGTGGCGTCACCAATCAGGCTGAGTTACTGTCTGCCCAATCGAATTTATCGAACTCACCGATCGCCCAGCAAACCCCTGGATTCCTTCCTGGACTTCCTGGCGGCCTTCTTTTCTTTTGGCGTCATGACAGCTTTCTTTTTCTCTTCCCTGTTGCTTTTTCGTTCTTTCGACATGATATTTCTCCGAATAAATGATAGGTAATCTTCAGCCCGCATAGACAGGGTCAAGAGCTGCCTGATCCATTCATGGCAGATCACACTTACCGTTGCGCTTTTTGTATGGGCGGATACATTCCCAGTTGGTCCCGAAACTATTGAGGTATGCGTTCTCCGGCACCGCGACGGCAACGCATGCATCCTTGACCGCGCGAAACCCGCGGTCGCACTCCCAGCCGGAACCGTAGGATGAGTCCGTCAAGTATCCGTTTGGTGGCACCCTCACCGCGACGCACGAATTGTTGACCGCGCGGAATCCACGCTCGCACCCCCATCCAGACCCGGTGGTAGAGTCCACGTAATATCCGTTCTCCGGTATCTGGATGGCAACACAGGAATCGTCGACCTCCCGATAACCCCGCTCGCAATTCCAGCCGCGGCCGAAGGAGGAATTAGTCGGGTATGCATTTACGGGCACCTTCACGGCTGCGCAGGTATCGTTGATCTCCCGATAACCCCGTTTGCATCGCCAGCCATTCCCGTAGGGTGTGTTTGTGGAGTATGCATTGGCTGGCACCCTAACGGCTGCGCAGCCCCCGTTGATCTCTCGATACCCTCGCTCACATTTCCAATCACTCCCGTAGGAGGCATTTGTCAGATATGCGTTTGCAGGCAGTTTGACGGCTGTACAGGTCCCGTCGACCTCCCTATAACCCTGGTTACACTCCCAGCCATCGCCGTACGCCTTTGCGCGCGCATTCTCGGGCACCTCGATGGAACCGCTCTGGGCGAACACATGGCTGTGCACAATCGCCAGCAGCGCCAGAAGAATCGGCGCGCGCATGGAGATGACTGGTGTTTGTCTCATTCTACTCATGGGGAATTCCTTGTTATGTCGACACTTGAAGAAAGATTACCAACGCGACTGAAAGAACGGCCGACAGGAACATCAGCGACCACCAGGCAATCCGGAAAGTTCTTTGTGTCATGGCAATTGCGCCTCTATGGCGGGTTGATATGACTAGCCGGAGAGGAACAGCCAGGCAATACGGCAGTTATTCCTGATCGGTTAGTGGTGCTCAAAGGCACTCACCGGCCGGAATTTCCCTGGGAGAAATAGAGGGAGGTAAGAAACGGTATAGTACACCCGGAAGTATCCCGAAGGTATCTATTTGTCCAAACCATTAATCTGCACGGGTTCTATCAGGAAATCCTGATTAATTCGTTTTCCGTCATTCCGGCGCAGGCCGGAATCCAGTAACGACCTGAACCCTGACATCTGGATTCCGGTTCTACGCTGCGCTTCGCCCGGAATGACGATTAAATCAGTGTTTCCTTATCGATAATTAAAGTGCCCGATTATGACACGCTGATCAGGATGACCGGCGTCGCTGCCAGAACCATCAATCAAGGCAAGGATACCTGATTGTAAATGCGTCACTGTAGCGCGGTACCCGTTAACTGAATTGTGTGAATTATTGAAATTGTTTCAATTTTCTGAGTTCTGAATACGCCCTCTGCAGACCTTTCCAGGCGTTGTCCCGCTCGATGCGACAGCGCTTGTTGCCTTTATAGGCAAAGGCAAGCAGTTCCACCGAGGCCGCGAGCTGGCAGCGTGGCTGGGTCTCGTACCGCGGGAACACCCAACGGGCGGAAAGCAGAAGCTGCTCGGCATCAGCAAGCGAAGTAGCTTGTATCTGCGAGAACTCGTTATACATGCCAATACCTGGCGATCCACTACACCGAGCGTCTCGCGGAGGCCGGCATTCAGTGTCAGGTTGGCACCACGGGTGACTTGTATGACAACGCCCTGGTCAAGTCGGTCATCGGACTGTTCAAGACCGACGTCATCTATCCACGCGGCCCCTGGAAATCCATCGACCCGGTGGAATACGCGGCCCTGGAATGGGTGTACTGGTTCAATCAGCGCCGACTGTTGGGACCGATTGGACACTTACCGCCTGCAGAGGTTGAGCAGGCATACTATGACCAACTGGAAGCGTCTGCCATAGTCATGGCGGCCTGGCTCAGACAAACGGGGCTCCGGAGAACCCGGGGCGGTTCAGTATTTCGGCTACCGGAGTCACGTGCTCCACCCGGCGGGTGGTGTTGGCTGGGCGCGAGCCGGGATCAATGAATACACATCACCCGGCCATTATGCCGGCCCGAAAGAGAGACGGACAGGGGCTGCTGTGGCCGGTGGATCCGTCGTGTGGGGAAAGGTCAGCTTGCGGATGATCGCGAACGGCCTGTTGATGGCCGGATCGCGGGATTTCAGCGGCAAGGATGCCGGTGTGACGGCCGGTTCTCGGGTAGATTCTCACGAATTACGTGGGTTATGCTTCCTATACACCAACTCATTAAGGAAAAGTTAATAATTGAAGCCATGGGTATCAGTCAGAGAATAGTGCGTTCCAAGAAGCAGCATGCACAAGAGCTTTTACGAAGCAACCGGCTCGACGAAGCCTATGCAATCTATCAATACATCTGTGATCAAGACCAGAATGATCCGGATTGCTGGATTATGCTGGGTCTGATCAGCAGCCAGAAAGGGAAGTATGACGAGGCTGCAAGATTTTATACAAATGCCTGTAGGCTTGTACCAAATAATACACGGGCGAGGTATAACCTTGGCGCAGTGCTGTGTGCCCAGGGCAGGCTGGATGAGGCTGAGTCAGCATTGCGTACAACCATATCAACGGAGCCTGATCACCAGCCTGCATGGACTTTGCTCGGGCATGTTCTCTCAATGCAGAACAGGCCCGAGGAGGCAGAGCAGGTGTATTCCAGCGCAGTCGAGAGGTTCAGCGATAACACTCTACTACTTGCTAATTATGCCGCTACTCTGCTGAAGCGTGGTCGCCTGGTCGAGGCTGCTCGTCTTTGCCGGACGTCGATCAAATTGAGTCCAACCACTGCCTGGTACCATGATCTGTTGGGCAGCATACTTTCGCAACAGGGACTGCAGAAACAGGCAGAGCAACATCATGCCAAGGCTGTGAGTCTCGATCCGAATAAACGGAGGTACCACTCAAACTGGCTGTTGCAGCAGCACTATCTGGAATCCGGTAGTCGAGTGGACCTGGTTGCAGCCCACAGGGATTGGCCAGGCAACAGGGGGCAACAGAGACGAAACGACTATCCTAATGATCCTCGGCCCGACCGGAAACTGCGTGTCGGCTATTTATCACAGGATCTTCGCAAACATTCGGTTGCGTATTTTGCACAGAATCTGTTTGGTGCCAATATGCATGATGATATGGAGTTTTATTGTTATGCGGATGGACCTTCAGACGAGATGACGGATAAGCTGGCCACGCTTGCCGATCACTGGCGGTCGGTATCGACATTGAATGAGGAAGCAGTGGCAAATCTGATCAAGTCGGATTGTATCGATATACTCGTCGAGTTGAACGGTCATACTTCCGATCGCATCCTGTCGGTAGCAGCATTACAGCCCGCGCCTGTACAGGTGACGTACCTTGGCTACCCGGACACAACCGGCCTGGCGGCAATCGACTATCGGATCACGGATGACGTTGCTGATCCTGCCGGAACTGAAAACACATGCACCGAAAAACTGGCTCGCATCCCCGGTTGCTTTCTCTGCTACAAGGCACCTGATGACTCACCCGAAGTGGTGCCTGTGCCGTGCGTTAACAACGGATATTTCACGTTCGGGTCATTTAACAATGTCGCAAAGATTAATGACCGGGTCATTGAATTGTGGGCGCGTTTGTTGTTGTTCGTGCCTGGTTCTCGATTATGTCTGAAAAACAGATCGCTTGATGACGAAGATGTACGCGCGCGGATAACGAGCTGGTTTGCTGACCATGGCATCAATGACGATCGCCTGATACTGAGAGGAAGTGAGTCCAGCACGCGCGGGCATCTTTCCAGGTACGCAGACATTGATGTTGGTCTTGACACATTTCCCTATTGCGGGACGACTACAACCTGCGAGGCACTCTGGATGGGCGTGCCGGTTATTACATTGAGCGGATCCAGTCACGCGGGACGTGTTGGAACTAGTTTGATGAAGGCCGTCGGACATCCGGAATGGATAGCCGGTTCGCCGGATGAATATATCGATATCGCTGCCAGACTTGCAGAGGACATCCGCGGGCTGGAATGTTTGCGCGCCGGATTACGTGGCCAGATGGCCGGGTCAATCCTGTGTGATTCGAGCCGGTTTGCTGGAGTGGTTTCGCAGGCCTATCGTGAAATGTGGCATGTATGGATCAAAGGGCGAGACGGTTTATAACTGCTACGCTTCCTAAGCGTATCGGATTTAACCGGGGTCAGAGAACAATCTTGTCTTATATGGCTGATTATCCTACGGTAACCCGTGGCCTGCCTGCCTTGCCACGCCTTGAACGTCGCTGGCTCATCAGCTAGATTTTGTTCCTGAAACGTTCCGACCCGAACACCAGTTCTTCATGGACACTCGTCCGAATGACTTGTATCTCGTCTTCGCCGCCTCACAGTCGGGCCGGCATCCTTGCGGTCATGCGAATTCCCGCTGAAAGCACGTCTCGTGCCCGCCGGCATACACCCCGTCGAGCAGACGGCATATGAAAGTGGATATTCAGATTGAGCGCACCGCCAAAGCGCTGGTTGAGCTTCACCGCGCCGGTCCTGGCACCCCGGTGTGAGTACCCGGCCTTCCTGATCTGGTGGGTGGCCAGCGTCCGGTAGACGATGCCCAGGACCCGGCCCATCACCGCCGGGCGGGGCGCGGCAATAATCATCCCGGACGCTCTTCGACACAGTTATTGCCTGTTCTGCTCGATCTCATCCATGATGCTTCTGTCAATCCGTTGATGCGGCGGGCGCACTATCGGCATTCTCGATTTCGACTGATCCAGGTTGATACCCGCCGCCTCCAGCTTCTGCCTGATTACCTGATCCCTTTCGATCCGCTTTGTGTCCGGCAACGGCTTCAGGACTCCTCTCGCCGGCAACACGCGCGCACCGACCGGTTTATACGGGACAAGCGGTCGTGTCTGCTGCTTCTGCCTGGTTGCTTCCCCCTTCTCCACCTCGCGCATATTCCTCAAGAACACATCTCTCTGATTCGGAGGCAGCTTGTTTGCAACACCTTCGATAATTTTCTCTTCTTCGGAGTATGATTTACCAGAGGCCGCTCTCGCATTGTTGCGCGCACTGTTCAGATCCGGAGGCAACAGGATCTTCGGTGTCATCCCGCCGGGATACCGCCATTTAAACCGCAATTGACCGTTCACCCCCGGGTTGTTTCCGTATGCATTACCGCCCAATTGTCTCCCATCGAACGCCGGCATATAGAAAGAAACCTCCACGCCTTTACCCTTTTCCTCGGTAATGCTGTATGCGGTATCCTCGGTGCCCATGAAGTTCACACTGTCCCATGTCACCGATTCCGCACCTTGCTTCCATGGCAGTCTCACTCTATATACATCTCTGTCACCCTCCCTGGAAAGAGGTAGCTTGAATATATGGCTGCTACAGTAGCCTTCGTTGCCCCAGTTTCTCGCAAACAGCGCCCACTCCTCTTCATTGGGTGTTTCAATGAATCTCAGCGCTACTGCATATGCCGGATGCAGTTCACTGTCGCAGTCATGTGCACAATCGAGGCCGAACAGTCCAGTCACTATCGCATAGGTGTCGCCGCCGCCGAGGCTGCGCTTATTGACCATCGCACTGGCTTTGTCTTTAGATCCCGTAAAATTATCCATATAAACCGATTGCCTTAACTGCTTCCACCACGGTGTATCGTAATTGTCAATGGTGTGTTCCATACTGAATTCTACCTTTATCCCCCCTGCATTCTTCGTCGATATCGTAGAACCGCCTCCATCCGGTGGAAAGATATAGAAGTTTGCATCGGAATCATTTGAATCATAGCTATCCCACTTGATATAGCCATCCATCGTAACCTCCATGTAGTTTACGTGTGGACCGCAATCTACGATGCTCCCGTACTCTCTTCCCGATATTTGTCCAGCACTGAGGCCCGTCAGGTCAGGATCAAACCCGACGTCGTACGTCATGAAGTGTTTTCCATCTCCACCAGTCGCGAAGTACTTTGCATCAGGGTAGTACGCAGGCGACCCATAGGGAAATTCAAGCTGCCAACCCCATTTCGGGTTAAACGGAAGACCGTTAGCGTCTTGTTCGTTCGAGTACAGATTCAGTAGCTTTCTATTGGTACATTCGTTCTTGCCACTGCACGTCTTACTGCACACCTGGGGATGTTTTCGCATCACCGCACCCGTCGAATCCTTCGACCACTCCGGCGTCCATCGGTTCATTTCGTTATTCGCAGTGTTTGTATCTTCCGGGTGCCGGAAACCCCAACCGAATCGGTAATAACTTGTCGGAAAGAATGGTTCCGTCATTCCAGACCAATGGATAGTTTTCGTCTCTCCTTTGTTAACCCACCACTTCGGCGTCCCCGGTATCGTTTTGGGCTGTGTACTTCTCATACCAGCACCCGAACGGGAAATCATCATGCTGTAATCGATGTCATTCTTGCTATTCCAGTCACTACCTCCGACATTTCTTATTCTGGGGTAGAACGATATCGTTTGAGAGCTGGCGTTGTAATCGAAACACCAGTCCGCCGCCAGGTCACCCGATGTCGATATCTTTGTGGGAAGTCCATTCTCGATTCCGTGGCATTTCGACAGCTCATTATCGCGTGCATCGTTTTCCCCCCGCGTATACTGATTATTCGCACCGTGCATACACCAGTTGTAATGCGCCTGCCAGTCCGGGGTCCAACGGGCTCCGCCAAAACCACAGTGCATGGCGACGTTAAGGCGCTGCTGCTCGGTCGCGTTCCTGGCGTATTCGGCGCATTGTTGACCGCGCATGTTGGAGACGCCGCGGCACGCATCCAGCAGATCATCCCGCTGTTTTGTGCCGACCTTGGCGAGGTCGGCGGATACGCCCAGGCACCACTGCAGATGAGCCTTGTAGTCCGGGCTCCACACCGGCCCGGTCAGATCCGGGCAGTGAGCGGCTTTCGCCTCGTTGAGCTGTTCGATCGCACGCTTCGCATAACCGGCGCAGAAGATGTCGTCGCCGGCTATGGCCTGGCCGGTAGCCGCAAGGCATATAAAGGCCATCGTTCGAACCGCGCGGAACGCGAACGAGATGATACGGCATCGCTGTAAGCCGTGCCGAACAATCGCCGAATCATGTCGCGAGTCGCCGTGTTCGAGCCGGCTATGCAGCGGGGGGACCTTCGGGTTCTGCGGTCGTTGTCATGACTGTTCCACTCTGTGCGCCCGTACGGACTCCCTCACCTGATTCAGAACGCATACGCTCTGGACATCCGGTATATGTCAGGCTGGCTGCTGCTACTGGACACACTGTTACCAAGTCATTACTGATCGATCGGTGACCCGGGAGACGAATAGCTTGCGTACAGATCCTTGATCCGGTATTCGTCTGTACCTATAGTCGGGTATTTCAATACAATGTCACCGAGTATGGGCCACTTTGGTTGTTTCCCTCATTCAATTCCGTGATCACATTGTCCGGGTCGACCCGAAGAAAGATACCTCCTATCACAACCTGGCCGGGACCCGATGCACCGGACAGCAGCGGAACCCTTGCCACCTTTGTCTCGCCCGGCTGCAGACCCTGGACACCGCCCTGGGCGTTACCCGGTCCTTGCACGACGATGTATCTGGGATATGGTGCGCGTCCACGATTCGCAACGGTTACAATAAACTGTATCGCTGTCGTCTTGCTCTGCATTGCTCCGGGAGGTTGCTGTTGCACGTTCTCGATTACTAAGTCCGGAAGAAACGTCTGCGACTGGTGCGGCCCGGGATCAATCGGACCCGGGCCTGGGTCAGGAGCAGGGCCAAGCCTCGGGGCGTGCCCCTTACTGAATGGGCACTTGTATATGCCTGCAAAGCACAGCGCCACGGCGACAATAATGGCAACGATCCCAACTATCAGTGTGCCTCTCCAATGGCGCATAGCGAATCTCAATACAAACAGGCCGACAACAACTGCAACTATCAGAAGAATATATTCCATTTGTCCTTTCCTTCCCTACAATTTCTCGATGGACGTACTGACTGCTGGTCCAGTCTGTCATCCGGGTTTATCTGAAAGTTCCGCAAAGAGGATGGTGGCGTATTGGCACCATGGCCTGCTCCACCATTTTCACTACCAGACAGATCCTAGTTGCCTTGATTTCATAACAGTGCATAATCGCGCTTGACTGTGTTTCGTAACTTCCCGAAGTCAGTACCTGCGGACTTCCGATCTGATTGGCTTCCAGGTTGATTGATATCTCCGCTTTCGTAGGTCATGCCTTTTATATCCAACTCCAAGAATACTTCGGCGGTCGATAAGACCGTCTGAAACGCACTTAAAAGCGCTCGTTGCCGAGACAACCCAGACGATACAGACGATACAGTTACGTGTATAGGAAGCATAACCCACGTATTTCGCGAGAATCCACCCCGGTATCAGCCGTCACGCCGGCATCCCTGCCGCTGAATTACCGCGCTCCGGGCAACAACAGGCCGTTCGCGACCATCCGCCACCGGGGCAATTCCGGGACAATATACCGATTTATCTGACATCCACTTCCAGACACTACCAATGAACCGGTGCGCCATTGCTGAGAACATTCCTGTCGCCAGGATGAGCATCGATAGGAGTTGGCGCAGCGGCCAGGATGAAGCGGGTGGTAGTTCCGGGGTATCCTCATCACGTCACGCAACGCGGCAACAGAAGGCAAAAGACATTCTTTTGCATAGGTGATTACCAGTATTATCTTGAGCTAATGGCGGAAGCCACCCGTGCCTCGGGCACGGAAGTATGGGCGTATTGCCTGATGCCGAACCACATCCACATGGTCATGATGCCTGCTGCCGAGGATGGATTGCGCGCTTCGCTTGGCGAGGCGCATCGCCGCTATACCCGCTATATCAATTTCAGGGAAAGTTGGCGGGGACATCTGTGGCAGGAACGATTCCATAAGGTCGGACCGATGCTCGATCGGGTTGCTGACTGGTCCATGTATCTGGCGAGTGATGGTGATACCTGCGACGAGCTGCTGGATCGGTATTCCCGTACCGGGAGACCGCTGGGGGATGAACATTTTGTGAGCAAGCTGGAATCACTGACAGGGGCTGTTCTGGCCAGGAAACAGCCGGGAAGAAAGCCGAACGGATCGGGTAAATAGGTATACTGTCCCCAGAATTGCCGTCCCGGCGGGCTTATTCGTGTCCTTTCCCGACCCATACAACGATATCCGAATCGCTGTTTATCAGATTGGTATCATTCATCTCAGGCGCAACCCCGATTTCCGACATGATACGCTGAGACACTTCCCTTGCCTGCACCTCGGCATATTTCGAGTAGTAAATACTGACACCATCAACATCGCTTCTAAGACCGGTACTCCTGAGCACCCTGTATCCACCTTTTTTTATAACCGCCGCTATCTTTGCAACCGTATCCGATTCCTGTTTTGTCGTTATATATACAGTATATGGCCGCTGACCACCTACATTATAGTGAACCGCCCCGGATGTACCGACCGTGAGGATATCCAGATCCTGGACATCATTCTGGAGATAAAACGCCACAGTGAAAATCACCTTGCCCGTGCCAACATTGATCCAGCCACTTCTGGCCGCCAGGCAATCGGATTCCTCACCGACCTGAGACGTTTGCGCCGTACAGATTCTCACGGCACTGGAACGCCTCTCTTCCTTGTTGCTGTCAACATATCGCAACACGAAATCATCCAGAAAGAGCTTTCCATCATTTGCTGCGACATCGGCAGAGACCTTGAAAACAACGATACGTGCTTTCTCCGGAGTATTGGTAAAAAACACCTTCTCATCGGACGCCACCCTCGTTGTAAAGTGATAGCCCAGAATCCTGAAGTCCTGAAGATCGGCGGCCGGCATTGCTCCGCCCAGCACAGGCATGAGGACGAAGACCATGATCATGATCAGCCTTACGGGTCGCTGCGTGTTATTTTTCATTGCCTTGCCCCTGATATATGGTTGACGGATTATCCGTCAGCTTATAGCCGGCATTGTTATCTCGCCATTCGTGAGAGCAGATATTTCATACTACGTTTTACTGCGCTACATGCCGGCGCTGTCATTTGCCCTTGTTTTCATTCTTGCTCTCGAAAAAGGGATCAATAACGGGCGACCAGCTCTGGTCAACAAGTTCGTAGACCTTATCGGACATCTCTATTCTAGAACCGTTATACAGCAAAACCCTCGCCTGTCCGCCTTCTTTGACCACGCCATGATAGGACAGATTTGTCTTACCGGAGGACATGAAGCCTACGACGGTCATAGACCCACTCCCGATCCGGCCTCCCTGACTCATCGAATTCTTGACGCGATCCCATACCTCGTCCCATATCTTCTTTTGCATTGCCTCGTCCAAGCCTTCCGCTTCGTGCAGAATTCCCTTGCCGCGCGAGGCGAATCGGCCCCTGGAGTGGATATCCATGTAGTTACGCACACCCTTGATCCCGTGCTGCTCGGCAACTGACCAGTCGACGCTATCCCGTGCCTGAACATTGCGTGGGCCATCCGGGAACCGCTGTATGTACTCGAGATATAGATCAACATCCGTGGCCTGATCTTCCGCTTCGGCCCAGAGCTTGTTCTCGAGCGATCTTCCTACAGCCGACACATGGTTCCCCTTCGGGAACAAATCCATGTACTGCCTGAGATCATCCAGGTCGGCGGATGCCGACCTTTGCGACCACCACATCCGTTCCGCAATTTTTCGCACGTCCTCGGCATGCCTTCCCTGCGGAAACTGCTCCAGATAATTCGTGAACACGTCCAGCTTGTTACTGGAGAGCGCGTGGCGACCATAGAATTCGTCAAACGCCGGTTTCAGATCGCGCGCAGCTGCCGTATCGCCGAATTCGGCATAATAAACCTGGTAGCCATTGAGTGACTCGTTGGCTCGCAGGTTATCTGCCTTCAAACGAGCCAGGGTTTCACGTGCCTCGGTAACGTAATCACTTTTTGGGTATTTCGGTTTCTTTAGCAGACTTTCAAGCGCCGCCGCATCTTCCGATTTCACCGCCCTCTTGAACCGGGCACTATCTAGAGCTTTTTCGATAGCCGTCGAATATCGGCCTCGCGGATGTTTTGCCAGGAATTTCTCATAGGACTCGACCGTGTTTTCCGAACGGGCCGCCTGGTATTGCGACTGGAGTGACGCACACCCCGTTATCATTACAGTCAGGATCACAGCAACGGCGAAACTGAGCATGATCATCGCGCTGCAAAAAAAAGACCACGCGCATTGCCACCTGATTCCAGCCAAATCCATATCTCCCCCTTATACACTCGATGAACGGAATTTCGATTCCGCCAGATTCCCCCGCTTCCGACAAGTATACGAAACCACATCCGGCATGCGTTCAGTTGAATGCTGGCAAATAAAGGCCAGCCACCTGGCATGCGGTCACGACGTTGGCACAGCCGGCCTTGCCGCCATACAGCGTCACCTGTAGATCCGTATTCGTTTTATGTTTAAAAGGCTGCCCAAAAATTAGCCGAACATGAAGTTGCGATGTCCTGGTGATCTCTGCATGAATTCCGACTCAATGACGCTCGCATGCGCGATTATTATGGGAATGTTCGATTCCGGCAGCCCATAAGGGTATTTCAACAGCATCGGTCAAAACAAGGCTTTCAGCACAACGAAAAGAATGCGATCAGAGGTGCCGTGATCACATCCGGCATCCGGATGATGCCACCTCATCCCCATTCGATCTTCATACGGTCGCGGCAGTATAGCGCCAATCGCTCAGATTCAGGTGTCGGATAGCATTTCCCGGACATTCCGGAGTAATCTGGCCTGTTCCGGTTTGATCGGCGTACGGGACAGTTTCTCCATCAGAATCAGGCAGTCTTCAGTCGTATTCAGCGCGGTACAGATATTGGCAATTACAATGAAGGCGGGGAATATCGGTGGATCCATCTCAAGCAGGGGCTGGATACGGCACTGCTCCATATGTGCGGACTACGGTTCAGACCGGTACCCCGCTGGGCAACGACCGCTTCAGGGAACAGATCGAGTGAACCTTGCGATGCAGCGTCGGGTATCCACGTCGCGGTAGACCGGTGAAAACAGAAAAAGGGTACTGACCCACTGCTTTCCCACTTAATCACGGACCAATCCCAGCCGCAGTTGCGGCTGGGGTGGTGGATACGGCTATACGGGTTTCAAATACTCCAGCAGTGGTCGTCTGATAAACAGGTTGAGCTGCAGCAATTTCAATATCTGCTGAAGGCTTTTACTGATCTTGGACTGGAATTTCAAATAGGCCAGCAGCAGATACAGGCAGAGTGCTACCAGCACCTGTGTCATAACTGCATTCTGGCCGATGCCCAGGAAAACCTTGATCTTCAAGTTCTGCTTAATCCACTTGAAGAATAATACAAACTGCCAGCGTTGTTGATAAATGTCGGTAATGGTTTGCGCGGACCATTTGAACTGGTTGGTGATGAAGACGTAATGCTTACCCGTGTCCGGGTCCCGAAAGCCAATACGGTGTATGTGTGGCGATCCATCTTCACGCGCTTTCTTCCCCGTATACTCAATCACCTGATCGCTCGTAACAGGCGAGTCGTGCGCGACGAGACGCCGTTCAATGACACGATATAGCGCGTTGCCCCGAATCCGCGTTACCCAGATTATTACCTGATCAGACAGCGAATTATGCCAGGCGTAGCTGTTGTATCCTTTATCGAACACCCGCCCACTCCCTTTGGTGAATTGCCACTGGCGCGCTTGTTTCATCTCCGATGCCTTGCCTGAGGTGACCGTGACGACGGCTGGAATCAGGCCGACGTGATCCAGACCCAGACCAACATGCATTTTGAAGGCGGCTTTCTTGCGGTTGTAATCTGCCCAGGGAAACAACTTCATTGACAAATCGATCAGCGAACCATCCAGTGAAAACAGGTTTCCCTTGAACCTGAAACCATGCCGGGGAGCATGGCAGGTGCAGCGCTCATACAGCGTTGCGAACAATGACTCCTAGAATCCGTAGTCCAACTGTTCGTTGGCGCGCCCGAGTGCCGAGCGGCTGATACTCGGGGATCCCAGATGATAGCGTTGCTGGGGTTGGGTATGGAGTGTCGTCTCAATGTCCCGCAGGCTGGAGTCACTGACAGGGGCTGTTCTGGCCAGGAAGCGGCCGGGAAGAAAACCGAACGGATCGGGTAAATAGGTATACTGTCCCCGGATTTCGGGCGAACGGATCGGGTAAATAGGTATACTGTCCCCGGATTTCAACCGCCGGTGCACCGCGAGTCCGAGACGGGTCGCAGTGCACCGAGGGGCAACCGCCACCGCCGGGACGAGGTGCTACCTACCTATTCCGACACCCGCATCCTAAGCGGTGCCGGGGGCTTGTTCGGGAGCTTGAACTGGATGAAGGGGTAACCCTTGCTCGCGTGGCAGTTGTTGCATCCCTCTTCCGCCTGCTTGAACGCGACCTTGAACTGACGGAAGTCCTGCGCCACGATGGCATCGTCGACCGGTGTGAGGAAATTCTGTTCGAAATAAATCAGCGCACCGGCATTGGCGGGACGAGTCATCTCCCCGACTTCCTGGATCTCCTTCGCCTCCTTCAGCATGTAGGCAGCCAAGCCCCAGTTTCCCGCTTTCGCGGCGTAATACATGTTCGTGAAGCGGTTGCCGTACTCGATCATGACCGTGCCGAGACCGGGCTGGATATCGCTGAGCGTCCGGACCTTCTCGTCGAGGCAACCGATGAGATCGGTAGGATCCGAACATTGGTTCCAATCGGGCGGCGCCGACTGGGCCGCGGGTGCCGTGAGCAGGGCGGCCCCGGCCAGCCCCAAGGCCACCGCAGTTAGGCCAACAATACGTTTGTTTTTATTCATGTTCATCTCCCCCTAATGGTTGAAGAATATGGAATCGAATGCCTTCTTGACTTGCTAAGGCCAGTGAATTTTATCGCAGGGGATGACGACCGCTGGCTTAAGAGTTTCTGAATTTCCCTTCAGAAAGAGGTCCTCCTGCGCCACCGCATTCGGCAGTTGTGCTACCCGCGATCGGCATCACGCTGGTTGGGCGAGACCGCAAGCGGCAGCACAACACGAAACACGCTGCCCGATTGATATGCACTCGACACCTCTATGCGGCCACCGTGGATTTCCACAATGCGCCGCGCAATGGCCAGACCCAGACCGAATCCTTCCACGGTACGACTGCGCGAGACATCGACACGGTAGAAACGCTCAAACACCATCTGGTGATTTTCAGGAGCGATCCCCGGACCATTGTCGGCGATTTCCAGTATCGCTTCGCTGTCCGTATGGTTGACGCGTAAACGCACCCTGCCTCCCGGTTGTGTGTACTTGATGGCGTTGTCGAGGATAGTCACAATGACCTGGTGAAGGAGCCCGCTGTCGCCGGTCACGGATACCGGCCCGGTTCTCTCCACCGTGAGTGTCTGTCCTTTCTCTTCGGCCAACACGCCAAACTGGAATGCCACATCGTCGGCCAATGCCCCGAGGTCGACAGGCTTCGCATCCGAAGGATGCTGCAATCCTTCGACGCGCGCCAGCGCAAGCAGACTATCGATCAGCAGCGTCAGCCGATCGACCTCTTCCAGCATGGCGCCGATGACCTCCCGATAGCCGGTCTCATCGTGATGTCTGCCGAGCCCCACCTCCCCGACACTGCGAATGATGGTGAGGGGCGTGCGCAGCTCATGAGAGGCATCGGACACACAGCGTTTCATCTCCTCGAATGAGAGTTGCAACCGGCAGAACAGGTCGTTGAAGGTCACGGCCAGCTCGCCCAATTCGTCATGCCGATTTGCTACCGGCAGGCGCTCATCGAGCCGTTCGGCATTAATAGCCCGCGCCTGCGCGGTTATCCGCGACATCGGGGCAAGTGCACGCCCCGCCATCAGATAGCCGCCGAATCCGGAGAGCAATATGGCCAGTGGCAAACCCAGCCCGATCACCCAGTACAGGGTGTTCAATTGACGCTCGGCTTGATCTTCTGATATGGCCGCACGGGTGATCGCACGTTTGCCGGCTATCTCGATGTCCCGTTGCAGTATCCGATATTGGACACCGTCCGGCGTAGTGATGGAGAAAATGCCGGATGGTCGCTCCTTTTCATAAGACGGAACCGCGGCTGCCGTCCAGGACACGTCGCTTTCCGGCACACGAAAGATGAGCTTTCCGTCCGGACGATGAATATCCAGCCAGGACACGTTCCTCAGCGGCAGGTAGGCTTCGTGCGCGCCGTGACGCGCGTACCAAACTAGCCGCCCGGTGTCGTCCATGCGCAGCGAGCGCTCGATGATTTCCACCTCCTGGTCCAGGCGATGAGTAATTTCCGCATGCAGGCGCTCATGCACGAAAACAGCGACAAAAATCGCAAATGCGCACAAGACCATGCTCGTGGAGATGACATAGGCAACGGCCAATCGTGTCCGTAACGTCAGTGCCGCCCACACGCTCATGGCGTCTCTTCGCTCAGCATGAAGCCGACACCACGCAACGTGTGGATCAGCCTACGTCCGGCAGCACCGTCGACCTTCTTGCGCAGGCGTGCCATATGTACATCAATCACATTATCCAGTGGCGTCGCCCGCTTCACTTCGCGCCAGATATCGCGTGCCAGCATCTCCCGCGATACGGCCCGGTCCTGATGAAGCAACAGATATTCCAGCAATTCGTACTCGCGCGCGGTCAGGTCGAGTGTTACTCCGTCGCGTGCGACCTTGTGGGTGACCCGGTCCATCTCGAGATCCGCAGCCTTGAAGCGCAGAATCTCGTCGGCACGTCCACGCCGAATCAGGGCACGCACGCGCGCCAGCAGTTCCGCGAATGCAAAGGGTTTGATGAGATAGTCATCGGCACCCGCGTCCAGGCCGCGGACACGATCCTCCAACGTATCGCGCGCCGATACGATCAACACCGGCGTACTCAAACCGAGATGCCGCAGCGCCGACAGTGCCTCCAGACCATCGCGCCCCGGCAACATCAGATCGAGAATCATCAGATCGAACTTTTCTGCGTGGACGAGGAAAAACCCCTCCTCACCGGTTTCCGCTACCTTCGCCTCATAGTGCTCATTTTCCAGGCCCTGCTTGAGTGCCTGGGCCAATTTGGGTTCGTCCTCGACGATCAGAATGCGCATGGACATATCGTTATGTTGCAGATCGGGACATATTAGAGCGCCCGGCAATCAACCTTGACTGATGCGGACCTGTAAAAGCCTCAGTCTAATACGATAAAAAGGTTTCACAAATCAGAAGATGAGCCGAGTCAGCTCCTGCCGTTATGACAGTTTGTCCTCGGATGTCCCGTGCCGAAAGCCTGATGTTTCACCGGAGCGTATAGAAGCATAACCCACGTAACCCACATATTTCGCGAGAACCCACCCGGGAGCCTGCCGTCAGACCGGCATATCTGCCCCTGAACCCCCGCGCTCCCGCCAGCACCCGGCCGCTCCCGGCCCCCTTGCCACCGGCAATCACCGGCCTTTCCCTCTTCACAACAGCAGCGGCCCGACCCACCGGCTACAGCCCACCATGCCCGCCCCCTCTCGGACCGACTTTCTTGCCGGGTCATGTGAATTTTCCAACCCACCCGTCGGGCGGCGCACGCGGCCCCGGCAGCCGCAAAACCTCACGGACCGGCGCCGTTTGCTCAAGATGCGCAATTCCGGGGACAGTATACCGATTTATCTGACACCCGTTTCCACACACTGCCAATGAACCGGAGTGTCATTGCTGAGAACATTCCTTTCGCCAGGATGAGCATCGATAGGAGTTGGCGCATTGGCCAGGATGAAGCGGGTCGTTGTTCCGGGATATCCTCATCACATCACGCAACGCGGCAACAGAAGGCAAAAGACATTCTTTTGCACAGGTGATTACCAGTATTATCTGGAGCTGATGGCGGAAGCCACCCGTACCGCGGGCACGGAAGTATGGGCGTATTGCCTGATGCCGAACCACGTCCACATGGTCATGGTGCCTGCTGCCGAGGATGGATTGCGCGCCTCGCTCGGCGAGGCGCATCGCCGCTATACCCGCTATATCAATTTCAGGGAAAGTTGGCGGGGACATCTGTGGCAGGAACGATTCCATTCCTTTCCGATGGATGAAGCATATCTCCTTGCCGCGGTTAGGTACGTGGAATTGAATCCGGTGAAGGCGAAGCTCTGCCGGATGCCGCAGGATTGGCGCTGGTCCAGTGCCTATGCACACCTGGCCGGCAGGGATGATCGGCTCGTCAAGGTCGGACCGATGCTCGATCGGGTTGCTGACTGGTCCATGTATCTGGCGAGTGATGGTGATACCTGCGACGAGCTGCTGGATCGGTATTCCCGTACCGGGAGACCGCTGGGGGATGAACATTTTGTGAGCAAGCTGGAATCACTGACAGGGGCTGTACTGGCCCGGAAGCGGCCGGGCAGAAAATCGAAAGGCACGGATAAATAGGTATACTGTCCCCGGAACTCGGCCGGAAGGCTTTCGTGCCTTTCGCGTACACGACCTGAAGCACACCTTTGGACGTCGCTTGCGAGCAGCCGGTGTGTCGTTCGAGGACCGTCAGGATCTGCTGGGACACAAATCGGGACGCATTACGACGCACTACTCGGCGGCGGAATTACAGAACCTCATCGAGGCCGCCAACCGGGTGTGCGTACAAAAGTCCCGTAAAAGTCCCGTAATGGTTGTACTGCGCAGAGACTAGCCGTTCAGACGCCACCGTAATGGCCTGATTTTAAAGAGCTATTTTGGTGGCTACGGGTGGACTTGAACCACCGACCCCAGCATTATGAGTGCTGTGCTCTAACCGGCTGAGCTACGTAGCCAAAAGGGGTGCAAAGGGTACCCGAAAACCCGGCCCGGGGACAAGCGCCCCGGCGCCTCAGACGTTGAAGCGGAAGTGCATGACATCGCCGTCCTGCACGATGTAGTCCTTGCCCTCGAGGCGCAGTCGGCCGGCCTCCCGGGCACCGTGCTCGCCGTTGCAGGCGACGAAGTCGGCGTAGGCCACCACCTCGGCGCGGATGAAGCCCTTTTCGAAATCGGTGTGGATCTCGGCCGCCGCCTGCGGTGCCGTGGCGCCGATGCGGGTAGTCCAGGCGCGTACCTCCTTCACGCCGGCGGTGAAATAGGTCTGCAGGCCGAGCAGCCGGTAGCCGGCGCGGATGACCCGGTTCAGCCCCGGCTCCTCGAAACCCAGTGCATCCAGGTATTCCCCGCGTTCCCCGGCCGGCAGCTCGGCAATCTCCGCCTCGATCGCCGCACACACGGCGACGACCTGGTGCCCACCCTCTGTATCCGCACGCTGCTGCACGGCATCCAGATACGGGTTGTTCCGGAAACCATCCTCGGCGACGTTGGCGACATACATCACGGGCTTGGCGGTCAGCAGGTGCAGCTCGTACAACTCTGCCTGCTGCCTGGCATCCAGCCCCATCGTCAGGACCATGCCGCCCTGGTCGAGGTGATCGCGCACCTGCTCGTACAGGACCAGTCTCGCCTTTGCCTCCTTGTCACCGCCCTTGGCGACCTTGGCCGCGCGCTGGATGCCGCGCTCGACCGTGTCGAGGTCGGCCAGTGCGAGCTCGGTGTTGATGACGTCGATGTCACGCAGCGGATCGACGCTGCCGCTGACGTGCACGACATTGTCGTCATCGAAGCAGCGCACCACCATGCAGATGGCATCGGTCTCGCGGATATTGGCGAGGAACTTGTTACCCAGGCCCTCGCCCTTCGAGGCACCGGCGACCAGTCCGGCGATATCGAGGAATTCCATCGTGGTGGGCACCACGCGTTGCGGCTTGACGATTTCCGCAAGTTTGTCGAGGCGCGGGTCCGGCACCGGCACGATGCCGACGTTCGGATCGATGGTGCAGAACGGATAGTTCTCCGCCTGGATGCCTGCCTCGGTCAGGGCGTTGAACAGGGTGGACTTGCCCACGTTGGGCAAGCCGACGATGCCGCATTTGACGCTCATTCAGATAGCTTCCCAATCAACCGGACCGGCACATCGCCTCTCCTTTCGACCCGACGACCGGACATCGAATCGCAGGACCGAAGGGGAAGGCCGTTGTCGGCGTCCCCGCTTCCCGACCCTCACCCGAGAGAACCGAAGTAACCGGTCAATCTGCCTGTGTATGCAGGACATTCATCGCCGCCTCGATATCACCGGCCACGATCCGCGGCAATACGTCGATGGCGGCCCCGATCGCCTGGTCGATCAGCCCGCGCTCCGCCCTTGTGGCCGGTTTCAGCACATACCCGGTCACGTCGTCCCGGTGACCGGGGTGACCGATTCCAATGCGCAGGCGCAGGAAATCGCTCCCGCCCAGCTGCGGTATCAGGTCGCGCAGTCCATTGTGCCCACCGTGCCCGCCATCCTTTTTCAGACGCACGGTGCCAGCCGGCAGGTCCAGGTCGTCGTGCACGACGAGGATGGCGTTGCGCGGTATCTGGTAGAAACGCGCCAGCGCGGCGACCGGGCCGCCGCTGCAGTTCATGAACGCCTGCGGTTTCTGCAGGCGGCAGTCATGGCCGTGCAGGTTGCAGCGCGCCACCTCGCTCCTGTACCGGTTGTCGGCCGCGAAGCGCGCGCCGCAGCGGCTTGCCACCTCGTCCACAAACCAGAACCCGGCATTATGCCGGGTCTGTGCGTATCGGGTTCCGGGATTACCCAGCCCGGCGACGAGCGCAACGGCAGCCAAGATACCACCGCCTAGCTCTCGCCGGCGCCGGCCTCTCCCTCGTCCTCGGCGGCGGCTTCACCGGCGTCATCGGCGCCGCGCTTGGCATGGATGGTCACGACGCCCAGGTCGTGATCCTCGCCACGCGCCAGCTCGACCAGCGTCACGCCGTCGGGCACGCTCAGACCGGACAGGTGGATGGATTCACCGATCTGCATTCCGGAGATGTCGACGGCGATGAACTCCGGCAGGTCCTTCGGCAGGCACTCGATCAGCACGTCGGTCAGCTCGTGCGAGACCAGGCCCCCGGCCTTGATGGCCGCCGAGGTGTCTTCGCCGATAAAGTGCAGCGGTACGTGGGTCCTGAGCGTCTCGGCCATGTTGACACGCTGCAGGTCGACATGCAGTACGACCGGCCGGCTCGGGTGGCGCTGCAGGTCGCGCAGGATGGCCTGCGTTTCGCCGCCGCCGACCTTCACGGTCAGAATGTGCGAGTAAAACGCCTCGTGCCCCAGGTTGCGAATCACCTCATTGTGGGACAAGGTCAGTGACTCGGGGTCCTTGCCGCCGCCGTACATGATGGCGGGTACCTTGCCGGCATGACGCAGGCGGCGGCTCGCACCCTTCCCCTTGTCACTACGCGGCTCTGCTGTCAATTCAAAGCTGATAGCCATGTCAGTTCTCCAAACAAAAGCACCTCGCGGTGCAGGTCAGGCCTCTCCCGCGACCAGGAAAGGCGGTGTACCGGAACCTCACACGAACGAGGCCCCGACGGTGAAAACACTCAGTCCATGAACAACGAGCTGACGGATTCCTCATCGCTGATGCGGCGCATCGTCTCCGCCAGCATGGCGGCGATACTCAGCTGCCGGATCTTCCCGCAACGTTGCGCATCCTCGCGCAGCGGTATGGTGTCCGTCACCACCAGCTCGTCCAGTTCGGACGCATTGATATTCTCGACGGCCGCACCCGACAGCACGGGGTGGGTACAATACGCCACCACGCGCCGGGCGCCCTCTTCCTTCAGGGCCATCGCGGCCAGGCACAGGGTGCCGGCCGTGTCGACCAGGTCATCCACCAGCACGCAGGTGCGGTCCTCGACCTCGCCGATGATGTTCATCACGCGCGCCTCATTCGGGCGCGGACGGCGCTTGTCGATGATCGCCAGCTCCGCATCGTCCAGCCGCTTGGCCAGTGCGCGAGCCCGGACCACGCCGCCGACGTCGGGCGAGACCACCACGACATCCGGGTATTTCTGCTTCCAGATATCGCCCAGCAGAATTGGCGAGGCATACACGTTATCCACCGGGATATCGAAAAAGCCCTGGATCTGGTCCGAGTGCAGGTCCACGGTCAGTACCCGGTCCGTCCGCACGGTGCCGATCATCTGGGCCACGACCTTGGCGGTGATCGGAACGCGTGCCGAACGCGGCCGGCGGTCCTGGCGCGCATAGCCGAAATACGGGATCACCGCCGTGATCCGCGCCGCCGACGAACGCCGTACGGCGTCGATCATGACCAGCAGTTCCATCAGGTTGTCGTTGGTCGGCGCACAGGTCGGCTGCACGATGAAAACGTCCTTGCCGCGGACGTTCTCCATGATCTCGACATGCACCTCGCCGTCGCTGAACTTGCTGATCAGCGCGCTGCCCGGGTTCAGCTTTAGGTAATTGGTGATGGCAAGCGTCAGCTCCGGATTCGAGTTCCCGGAAAACACCATCATGTAGCCACCCGATTCAGAAGCGTGGAATGTGTTCATCTCGCTTTCCGCTGCTGCCATCGCGGCCTGTGCAAAGCCGCATCTTCACCCGCACCCACCGCGGGTGTCGCGTTAACCTCTCCAGCCAATCTGGCATTGTTCTCCGCCGTGTCACCACCCGCTTTTTTCATCTGGCTGGGACGGCAGGATGACTCGGCGCGCTGCGCGTCGCCTCGCCCTCCGGGCCGCCGCCGCTACGCGGCGACGTTCTCTCGCGCTGTCGCGCTCGAGTCGAACCTTGAGGTTCTCATCCTGCCGTGTCACCACCCGCTTTTTTCGTCTGGCTGGGACGGCAGGATGACTCGGCGCGCTGCGCGTCGCCTCGCCCTCCGGGCCGCCGCCGCTACGCGGCGACGTTCTCTCGCGCTGTCGCGCTCGAGTCGAACCTTGAGGTTCTCATCCTGCCGTGTCACCACCCGCTTTTTTCGTCTGGCTGGGACGGCAGGATGACTCGGCGCGCTGCGCGTCGCCTCGCCCTCCGGGCCGCCGCCGCTACGCGGCGACGTTCTCTCGCGCTGTCGCGCTCGAGTCGAACCTTGAGGTTCTCATCCTGCCGTGTCACCACCCGCTTTTTTCGTCTGGCTGGGACGGCAGGATGACTCGGCGCGCTGCGCGTCGCCTCGCCCTCCGGGCCGCCGCCGCTACGCGGCGACGTTCTCTCGCGCTGTCGCGCTCGAGTCGAACCTTGAGGTTCTCATCCTGCCGTGTCACCACCCGCTTTTTTCGTCTGGCTGGGACGGCAGGATTCGAACCTGCGAATGCGGGGATCAAAACCCCGTGCCTTACCACTTGGCGACGTCCCAATAACGCACACCCGTCGCCGGCGTCATCACCGGACGGGCCTGAGTTCATCCCATGGCCGTCAGCAGGGGCGAACGGTTGATACCACGGGCAACGAAACTGTCCCACTGCCCCGGCACTCGCGCCGCCACCGCCTGCGCCTCCGCCTCGGTCGCGAAGGCCGCAAACACGCAGGCACCGGTTCCGGTCAGGCGTGCGGGCGCATAGGTGTTCAGCCAATCGAGTGCCGCCGCCACTTCCGGATAGCTGGCGCGCACGACGGCCTCGCAGTCGTTGCGCGTACTGCCCGAAAGAAGGTCGGGTATTGTCTGTCGAGGCGTGTCCCGTGTCAATTCCGCGTCGGAAAAAACAGTGGCGGTTGATATGCTTACAGCGGGATGTACGATCAGGTACCAGGATTCCGGCGGCTGCGCCGCTGTCATGCGCTCCCCCACGCCCTCGGCCAGCGCCGCCTGTCCGCGAATGAACACCGGCACATCCGCGCCCAGCCGTAGCCCCAGCTCGGCTAAGGCACTGATATCCAAGTCCAGCTTCCAGAGCCGGTTGAGTACCAGCAGGGTGGTGGCGGCATCCGAACTGCCCCCGCCCAGACCGCCGCCGACCGGGATACGCTTGTCGATATACAGCGCCACCCCGGTCCGGCGCCCGGTCACGGCCTGCAGCAGCCGCACCGCGCGGGTACCCAGGTCATCCGACTCCGGTACACCCGCCGGACCGCCCCTCCGCCGCACCGTCCCGTCCGCCTGTGGCTCGAAATACAGCCAGTCAGCCAGGGTCAGGAACTGGAACAGGGTCTGCAGCTCATGGTATCCGTCCGCGCGGCGCCCGGTGACATGCAGGAACAGGTTGATTTTGGCCGGCGCCGGCCACGGACCGCTGGCGGTGGCCGGGATGTCGATCATGCTCACGGCGGCGGTTCAAGCTGCCACTGATCGATGACCAGTCGCACGGCGAGGTCGTCGTGCACGAGTTTCAGTTTTGCCGGCCAGTCGTTTCCGGCGATGGTCTTGAAGCGCTGGTAGGTGATCACCCAGCCGGATTGCTCCAGCCGTTGCAGACGACCCTGCGAATCGAGCACGACCCGGACCGCGCCCTCGGGCGCCGACAGGCCGCGTACCCAGTATTGCATCCCGGCCACCGGCAGGTCCCAGCCGGTCACCTTGGCAAGCAGGGCATCCACGTCGTGCGCCGAGTAGACGCGGGCATCGCTGTCGACCAGGGTGACACCGCTCGCGTCGCCGGTCAGTTGCAGGGCGCCCTGGCCGAGCGGGCCGGTCACCTGCAGGCGGTAGCGATCCGCGCGGTTCTCCCAGTCCAGCCCGGCGTGCCAGCCCTGCTCACCCCGGGTCAGCGAAATGCGTCCGTTGACCTTCCAGGCCTTGATGGTGGCCGGGTTGACGGCACCCTGCGGGGCCTGCGGCACAGGCACGGCAGCGCAGCCGGACAGGAGCAGGATCAGCAGGAGCGCGCCGGCGCGTGTCACGGTTTGAGGCGGTTGAGCGTTTCCAGCAACACCGGATCGTCCGGCCTCGACTTGCGCGAAAGTTCGAAGACGCGGCGCGCCTCGTCATGCTGGCCGCTCATCCACAGCACCTCGCCGAGGTGAGCACCGATCTCGCTGTCCTGGTTCTTTTCCCACGCCTGCTTCAGGTAGAAGCGCGCCTTATCCAGGTCCCCGAGCCGGTAATGCACCCAGCCCATGCTGTCGATGATCGCCGGATCATCCGGTTTCTGCACGAAGGCCTTGTTGATATAGCCGAGCGCCTCCTCGTAGCGGTCGGTGCGGTCCGCCAGGGTGTAGCCCAGCGCATTCAGCGTGCGCACGTCGTCGGGACTGCGGTCCAGTATCGTTCTCAGGTCGGTCTCGGCCTCCTCGACCCTGCCCAGTTCCTCGGCCGCCAGGGCGCGGGAATACAGCAGGTCGTCGTTGTCCGGACTGTATTCGAGCGCTTCGCCGTACAGCGCATAGGCCTTGTCGTGCAGGCCGGCGTCCGTCAGGACCTGGCCCTCGATGACGTAGTAGTTGACCGCCTGGTCCGTGTTCTTCTGGCGCAGGGTACGCATGTGCTCCTGCATACGGGCGACATTCCCGTTCTCCACCATGATGGTAGCGGCACGCAGCAGCGCCTGGCTCCAGTAATCGCCGGAATCGACCTTGAGGTACCAGCCCAGCGCATCGGCGCTGTGGCCCTGCTCGTATTCCGCGAAACCGATATAGTAGTAGGCGTTCTGGTCGTCCGGCTTCTGCTTCAGCAGCTGCTTGAGATGCTTCTCGCCGTCCTTGTACTGCTTGGTTTCCAGCTCCAGCAGGGCGAGCGAGTAAAGGCCGCCTGCATAGGCGGGATCGATCTTGACCACCCGGCTGAACTGCTGCTTGGCGCCTTCGAGGTCATCGGCATCCAGCAGCATGCGACCGTAGGCGAACAACAGGTCGGTATCGGTGGGATTCCGGCCCACCGCCTCGGCCAGTACGCGGGTGGCTTCGGCATTCCGCTCCATGCGCACCAGCACCTGTGCCTTGAGGATAATCGCCTCCGTCAGGCCGGGCGACAGTGCCAGGGCCTTGTCCGCGGCGGCGAGCGCGGTATCCAGCTCCTCGGCGATGACGGCCATCCGGCACAGCGCCATCCAGGCAAAGGCGTTGTCCGGGTAGCGGTCAACCAGCTTCTGCGTGGCCTTGAGGCCAGCCTTCCGGTCCGCGTGTCGTGCGAGAATGGCGGTCGCGGTGCGGAAACCCTCATCCGGATCCTTGGTGACACTGAGCAGGTAGTCCAGCTGATTTACCACCTCGTCCAGGTCGCCGGTCTGGAGCGCGAGCGCCGTCAGCGACTTGTGCGCATCGATGTTGTTGCTGTCCAGGGCGACCCAGCGGCGCGCCGCCAGCAGGGCGACATCGTACTGATGGGCGAAGCTTGCGATCTGCACGGCACGCTCCGCGACACGCGGATCCTGCGCGGCTTCCGTCGCCTCCAGATAACGTGACACGGACACGTCGAAGTCGCCGCGCTGGCCGGCGATCTCGCCCAGCAGGATGTCGTACATCAGGTCGCCGGTCAGCGCCTGCCGTGCGGTGACGGAAGTACTCCCGGCCGATGGCGGGGCAGCCTGTGCCTGGGCCGGCGGGCTCGATACGGCCGGCGGGGTGCCATGGCGGTCGCCGGAGACGGCGCACGACACCGTCAGAGCCGCCAGCACCAGAATGAGCTGGGTACGGCGTAACCTTCCGCCAAATACGGTCATTGTGTCCTCCATCCGCGCCATTCTATCAGTCTCTCCGTCAACCTGTCAGGAAACCCGTGTATTATTAAGCAGTCCCACGCCCGCGCACCGGATTGTGTCCGGGACTGCACCGCCGCCGCCCGGACGCCCTGTCAGATGGACAACAGAAAACGGCCGATGGTTGTATATCCCGGGCGTATCCCACAGGATGCGCCCCTGCTTGTATATACTGATTCCGCCATGCAGAATTTTGCGTTCGCCCCGGGATTTTCTTGAATTCGACATGTATCTGACCGTTCTTGGCATCAATCACCGCACCGCGCCCGTGGAAATACGCGGACAGGTCGCCTTCCCGCCGGAACGGATCGAGCAGGCACTGGGTGAGCTGCGCACGCTGGACGGCGTCCATGAAGCCGCCATCCTCTCCACCTGCAATCGCACCGAGCTCTACTGCACGCGCGAGAACACCTCCCCCGCCGCACTGACAGACTGGCTGTGCCGGTTCCACAGACTCGAGGCCGGCACGCTGCTGCCGCATGTCTATTCCTACCAGGAAGAGGATGCCGTGCGCCATATCCTGCGGGTCGCCGCCGGACTGGATTCCATGATCCTCGGCGAGCCGCAGATTCTCGGTCAGATGAAGTCATCCTACCAGCAGGCGCTGCAGTCGGGCAGCATCGAAACCCTGATCAACCGCTTGTTCCAGCACACATTCTCGGTCGCCAAGCAGATCCGCACCGACACGGCGATCGGCGCGAGCCCGGTATCGGTCGCGTTCGCGGCGGTCAGCCTGGCCCGGCAGATCTTCGGCGGGCTGGAGAACCGCTGCGCCCTGCTGCTCGGCGCCGGGGAAACCATCGAACTGGCCGCACGCCACCTGCATGAACGCGGCATCAACAAGCTCATCGTGGCCAACCGCACCGTCAGCCGCGCACACGAGCTGGCCGCGCAGTTCGACGGCTACGGCATCGGCCTGGACGAGATCGCCGCGCACCTGGAGGAAGCGGACATCGTGATCGCCTCGACCGGCAGCCCGGACCCGCTGATCGATGCGGCCATGGTCGGCCAGGCCCTGAAAAAGCGCAAGCACCGGCCCGTGCTGATGGTGGATATCGCCGTGCCATCCGATATCAGCACCGATGTGGCGGGTATGGACGACGTCTACCTGTACACCATCGACGACCTGAAACAGGTCATCGAGGAAAACATGCGTTCGCGCCAGGAGGCCGCGCAGCAGGCGGAGGATATCATCGACACCCAGGTCATACACTTCATGTCCTGGGTGCGCGCCCTGGATGCCGTCCCCACCCTGTGCGCCTACCGCGACCATGCCCAGGCCCAGGCCGGTGCCGAACTGGACAAGGCGCTGCACCAGCTCGCCAACGGTGTCCCGCCGGCGCAGGCGATGGCGTCACTGACCCGCAATCTGGTCAGAAAGCTTACCCATGACCCGACAGTGAACCTGCGCACGGCTGTCGCCGAGGGCCGCACCGAGCTGCTCGAGGCCGCGTGCGCCCTGTTCAAGCTGAGCAAGAAATAGTCCATGCAGTCCAGCATCATCCGCAAACTCGAGCACATCGAGGAGCGTCACCACGAGGTCAGTGCCCTGCTCGCCGACGCCGATACCCTCGCCAACCAGGACAGCTACCGCAAGCTGATGAAGGAATACGCGCAGCTCGGCCCGGTGGTGGAGGCCTTCGCGGCCTGGCAGCAGGCCGGGCGTGACCTGGCCTCGGCACAGGACATGCTGAAGGATCCCGACCCGGACATGCAGGGCATGGCGGAGGAGGAATTTACCCAGGCCCGACAGCGCATGCAGTCGCTGGAGACGGAACTGCAGCGGCTGCTGCTGCCGAAGGACCCGCACGACGACAGCAACATCTTTCTCGAGATCCGCGCCGGCACCGGCGGTGACGAGGCCGCCATCTTCGCCGGCGACCTGTTCCGCATGTATTCGCGCTATGCGGAACTCAACCACTGGCAGGTCGAGGTGCTGAGCGAGAGTCCGGGCGAGCACGGCGGCTACCGGGAAATCATCGCCCGTATCATCGGCCATGGCGCCTACTCGCGCCTGAAATTCGAGTCCGGCGCGCACCGTGTGCAGCGTGTGCCGGAAACGGAGTCACAGGGTCGCATCCACACCTCGGCTGCAACCGTCGCCATCCTGCCCGAGGCGGAGGAGATCGACAGTATCGATATCAACCCCGCCGATCTGAAGGTCGACACCTTCCGCGCCTCGGGCGCCGGCGGCCAGCACGTCAACAAGACCGATTCGGCCATCCGCATCACGCACCTGCCGAGCGGCATCGTGGTGGAGTGCCAGGACGAACGCTCTCAGCACAAGAACCGTGCCCGTGCACTGTCGCTGCTGGGTGCGAAACTGCTGAGCGCGGAACAGGAAAAACAGAAGGCGCAGGAGACGGCGGCGCGCCGTCTGCTGGTCGGCAGCGGTGATCGTTCAGAGCGCATCCGCACCTACAACTTCCCGCAGGGCCGCATGACCGACCACCGCATCAACCTCACCGTCTACAAGCTCGATGAATTCATGGCCGGCAACCTCGATCTGGCCATCGAACCGCTGACCAGCGAGTACCAGGCCGACCAGCTCGGCGCGCTGAATGAACAGCCCCACTGACCAGCCGACGATCGCGCGACTGCTCGCCAGTGCCGCCCGGCAACTGGAAGCGACATCGGCACGGCTCGATGCCGAGGTCCTGCTGGCCCATGCGCTCGGCCGACCGCGTACCCACCTGCATGCCTGGCCGGAGACGGTGCCCGCGCCCGCACAGCGGGCCCGCTTCGAGGCGCTGCTGGCGCGCCGTGCCGGCGGCGAACCGGTAGCCTACCTCGTCGGACAGCGTGAATTCTGGTCGCTGCCGCTGGCGGTCACACGCGACACTCTGATCCCGCGCCCGGAGACGGAGACTCTGGTGGAACAGGCGCTGGCCGTCATTTCCGGCGCGGGACGCGTCGCTATCGCCGACCTCGGCACCGGCTGCGGCGCCATCGCCCTGGCCCTTGCACGCGAGCGTCCCGCCGCCCGCGTCCTGGCAACGGACCGCTCCGGCGCCGCACTCGCCGTCGCACGCGCCAACGCGCAGCGGCTGGGTATCGACAACGTCGAATTCGCCTGCGGCGACTGGTGCGACGCGCTGGGCAGCAGGCGGTTCGACCTGGTGGTGAGCAACCCGCCCTATATCGCGGAGCGTGACGCACACCTTGGCCGCGGAGATGTGCGCTTCGAGCCACGCAGCGCGCTGGCAGCCGGCCACGACGGCATGACGGACCTCACGGCCATCGCGCGCGGTGCACGGCGGCATCTGCACAGCGGCGGCTGGTTGATACTCGAACACGGTTACGACCAGCAGGCGGCGCTCATGCGGCTGCTGCAATCACTCGATTACCGGGAAGTCACCGATCATCCGGACGCCGCCGGCCACGGCCGGGTCGCCTGCGCCAGGCGGTGACATTACGCGCCCGGTGCGGCCCTTGCTATTTACCACCGGCGGGTTAGGATTAGATCGTAGCTGGCTTGAACAGCGGGGAGCGCACCGGCGAAGCATTCACCAGGCGGTTGATCGTCGGTTATACCACTTGCCTGCCGGACGCTCGCATTGACAGGACGCACGGTTTCAACAGGATTGCCCGGGTTGTGATCGAAAAGCTGAAAAACCGCACCATCTGGCTCACGGACGGCCCGGACGGCCCGGTCGCCGAAGCGGCGGCCGGACTGTTGCGCGACGTCAAGGGCGTATTGCGCGTGCGGGTATCCGGGCCGAACCGGCTGGTGGTCAGCTATAACGTGCGCCGCATCACCCTGCAGGTGATCGAGGCCCTGCTCACCGAGTTCGGTTACCGGCTGCGTACCAGCTTTGTCTGCCGTACCCTGCGCGGCCTGTGCTATTACCTCGAGGACATCGAGTGCACCAGCTGCAAGCATGATCAGGCGGACTACACACGCGATGCCTTCATCAACCGCTACCTCGACCGCCCGCATGGCTGCCGTGATCACCGGCCCGAATACCTGCGGCGCTATCTCTGAGCGCATCCCGGACCAGCCCTCACCGGCTGGATCCACATGCTGATGGATGACGGGCGGGGGCAGATACGGTTGGCGTGCCGGCTGTTGCTGGTTCGGGAACGGCGCACACGATTCACGGCAATTTCACCCCTGCGAATCACGCGTACGACGTCAACGGAATTGCCGGTGCACATGACAGAAAGCCATCGGGAATGATCTTCGCCATCATCGGCACTATCATTCTGGTGATTTCCGCTACCGGCGGCATGCTGCTGGCCGGTCGTGGCACACCCGACCGGCAACGACAGCTGAAGATTCCGCTGTTCGTCCTGTATTTCTGGTTGCTGGCGTTCATCCAGTTGACGATTGCGGCAATCGTCTATTCGCTGCTGACCGGATGACCGCGCCCTGCCTGGCACAGCCCACTCAGTGCAACCCCGCCGGCAGCCTCGGAAGCCGGACCGGCAAAAACGGTCGATGGCGGGATTGAATGGTGACGGGCCCTGCATGGTCTATATTCCGATAAGGGATGCCCCTACAGGCCGCGGGACATCCAGAGACGAACACGCGCTCCGCACCACGCGGAAATTCCGGGTGTCAGCGGACGAATCGCCGGCGTACCGGCACTCCATCCTGCCGAGGAAACTCAAATGACCGTCAGCAGCAACCAGTCGGGAACGACCGTGCATGAAATCTCCGAGGGAATCTACCGCATCAGTACACCGGTCACGTTTGAAGGCGGTGGAAAATTCTCGTTCAACCAGTACCTCATTGCCGATGATGAACCCCTGCTGTTCCACACCGGCCCCAGAAAGATGTTCCCTCTCATACGGGATGCCGTCGCGAGCATACTGCCGGTCGAACGGCTGCGGTATATCGCCTTTTCCCATGTCGAGGCGGACGAATGCGGTTCACTCAACGACTGGCTTGCCGCCGCGCCGCACTCGGTGCCGCTGTGCGGAACGGTCGCCGCCATGGTATCGATCGGGGACCTCGCTGACCGGAGCCCGCAGGCCCTTGCAGATGGCGAGCGGCTTTCGCTGGGCGACCACGAGGTGCGCTGGTTCGATACCCCGCATCTTCCGCACGCCTGGGACTGTGGCTTCCTGACGGAGGAACGCACCCGGACATTTCTCTGCGGTGACCTGTTCACACAGGGCGGTTCCGGCCAGCCGCCCCTCACGGAATCTGACATACTGGGACCCAGCGAGGACTTCCGGCACAGGATGGATTATTTCTCGTACACGAAGGACGTTCGCGGGATGCTCGAGCGGCTGGCCTCCACCGGGCCGACGACGCTCGCCTGCATGCACGGCAGCGCCTGGCACGGCGACGGGGCGGGACTGCTGCGGGCGCTCGCCGATGCGCTGTCCTCCTGAGGCAAAGCCCCGTCTGCCGGACGGCCATTCGACCGACGCCTCAGACACGCCGCATCTGAACAGGCCTTGCCAGCAGGACGGATAGGACCATCACGGGACGTTCAGCGCCGCCGGCCCTGGATAATCCGGTATCGGACGGCTGGCAATGCGTATGTTTTTATCGATGGCAGTTCCGGGCAGGTTCTGCGGGACGTGATACCGGCACTCAGTGGCACCAGGATACGTAAGGAGGGAGGGAACATCATGAAGCTGTTAGTGGGAGTTGATCTCTCGGAATCCACGGGGAAGGTCGTGGAAACGGCCGGAGCACTCGCGCAGGCGCTGTCGGCACAGGTATGGCTTGTGCATATCGCCGGGCCTGATGCACCCGACCTGTATATCGCGGGTTACGAGCCGGACGCCGTTGGATTCGACATGGATCCACAGACGCTGCGGAATTCCCTCGCGACAAGATACCGCGACGAACACCGCCGGATACAGGAGATTGCCGAACGATTGCGCCAGTCGGGCCTGGATGTGACCGCGCTGCTCGTGCAGGGTACAACGGTGGAATCAATTCTGGAACAGGCCGCGAAACTCGAGGCAGACATGATCATCGTCGGGTCCCATGGACAGGGAGCGATATATCAGCTTCTTGTGGGCAGCGTCAGCGAGGGTGTCCTGCGCAAGGCCGAATGCCCGGTGCTCGTCGTCCCGACCCGTGAACACACCTGAAAGGCCGGCCGTGCCTTGACCCTCGCCGGTATCAGGCCGTCTCCATGCTCTTGCTCAGCAGGACGACGTCCTCCTCGCGCCGGATCTCGCTGTTGAAGCCGCGCTTGCGGAACATGGACAGCATGCGCCGGTTATCCGGGTCTGTCTCGGCGACCACTTCCGCGATTCCCCAGTTCGCGGCCACCTCGAGGCAGTAATCCAGCAGCAGTCCGCCGACTCCCCTGCCCTGCCACGCATCCGGAACGATGACCGCGTACTCCGCCGTTTCGTGGTTGAGATCCGTCATGAGCTGGCCGACACCGATCAGCTCGCGCCGCTCTCCCGCGCCGGCCTCCACCACCAGCGCCAGCTCGCGTTCGTAGTCTATCATGCAGTGGCGCACCGCCATCTCGTGGTCGCAGTCCTTGAACATGGACCGGAAACGGTAACGGATCGATTCCGGCGAGGAACTGGCGATCAGGTTTTGCCAGAGCGGCTCGTCCTCGGGCCGGATGGGTCGCAGCGTCACCTCGGTGCCGTCCGGCAGCCGGCGGTGGCGGATGAACTGTTCCGGGTACGGGCGTATCGCCAGGTGTGCGTACGCATCATGCGCGGAGCGCCGGGCATGCCGATCGAGCACCGCCGCGGCATCGAGGGCGATGACGCCCGCGGGGGACACGCGCAGGGGATTGATATCGAATTCCTGGAGCTCGGGATAGTCCGCCACCAGGCATGAAAAACGGATCATCACCTCGATCAGGCGGTCGACCGCGACCGCGGCCTGGCCGCGGTAACCCTCCAGCAGTGGCCAGCAGCCCAGCGATTCGAGCATGTGCCGCGCCAGCCGTTCGTTGAGCGGTGGCAGGCCGATGGCATGGTCGCGGTAAATACCGGTGGCAATGCCGCCCAGCCCCACCATGATCACCGGACCGAAGGTCTTGTCCCGGCTGGCACCGAGGATCATCTCGAGGCCTTCGCCGGACTCCACCATGCGCTGCAGCGTCACGCCCGTAAGCCCGGGATCGAGTCCCCGGCGGCGGATGACGTCCTGCATGTGCTCGTAGGCCGCGCGCACGTCGTCCTCGTTTTGCAGGTCCAGCGCCACACCACCGATATCGATCTTGTGCAGGATCCCGGGCGAGGAGAGTTTCAGCACCACCGGATAACCGATCTCGCCGGCGCTCCTTACGGCTTGCTCGGCACTGCGGGCGATACAGATCTCGCATACCGGAATGTCGTAGGCCTTCAACAGTGCCTTGGCCTCGCCCTCGCTCAGGGTGTCCCGCTGTTGCAGCATGTCGTGAAAACGCCGCGCGAGCCTGTTCCTGTTGGCCGAGAAGTGGATCGGCATTTCCCGCGGTGTCTCGTGCAGGCTCTCCAGGTTGTGCGCATAGCACACCAGGTGCATGAAGGCGCGGATGGCCTGCTCCGGCGTCGCATGCGCCGGCACGCCGGCATGGTTCAGATAGCGGATGGTCGCGCGCGCCTCGCTGCCGCCCATCCAGGCAGCGAACATCGGCTTTGCCGAGATCTTCGCGACGCCGACCACGGCCTCGGCCACCTCCCTGAAATTCGCCAGCGGATGTTTGGCAAAGATCACCAGGATCGCATCGACATTGGGGTCCCGGTGCACGATATCCAGCGCCGCCGCGTAGCGCGACGGACCGGCGTCGTCGAGCAGGTCGACCGGATTGCTGCATGACCAGCTGGCCGGCAGCGCGGCATCCAGCCGGGCAAGCGTGCCATCGTCGAGGTTGGCGAGTTCGCCCCTGCGGGCGATCAGCGCGTCGGCCGCGATGATTGCCGGTCCGCCGGCGTTGCCGACAATGGCCAGTCGCGGCCCGCCCGGCAGGCGCTGGGACGCCAGGATCTCGGCCACGTCGAAAATGTCGTCCAGCTCGGTCACCCTGACGATGCCGGCGCGTTCGAACACGGCGCTGTAGACGGCGTCCTCACCGGCGATGGTCCCGGTGTGCGACAGCGCGGCGTGGGCCGAGCGTTCGAAACGGCCGGACTTGTACGCCACGATCGGTTTGCGCGAGGCAAACGAGCGCGCCGCCGACATGAAGCGCCGGGCATGGCGTATCGACTGCACGTAGAGGATGATGGCACGGGTTTTTGGATCGGTCCCCAGGTAATCGATGAGGTCCCCGTAACCGACATCCATGTTGTTTCCCAACGAGACGTACAGAGAAAAACCGATACCGGCATCGGCGGCCCAGTCGAGGACGGCATTGGAAAGTGAGTGCGACTGGGAGATGAAAGCGAGGCGCCCCGCGCGGGGAAAGGCGACCGCCTGGCTGGCGTTGAGCCCGAGTTCCGGCACCATGACGCCCAGCGAGTTCGGGCCGATGATGCGCATGTTTTTATAGCGCGCGGCTACGGCAGCCAGTTGCTGTTCGAGACGCCGGCCATCCGGTCCGGATTCGCGGAACCCGCCGGACAGGATCACCACGCCCCTGATGCCGGCGCGTCCGCAGTCATCCACCGCCTGCTGCACATCCTGTGCCGGACTGCAGATCACCGCAAGATCGGGCGTTTTCGACAGGCTGTGGAGGTCCGGATAGGTCGGCACGCCGCTCACCGATTCGACGCTGGAACTGACCGGATAGACGATACCGAGGAATCCCCCGCCGAGCAGGTTGGACAGCACCCGCTTGCCCAGATCGTCCGGGGTATTGCCGACGCCGATCAGGGCCACCCGGCGCGGCTTGAAGATCTTTTCGAGATTGCGGATGCTCACGGCCGTTGATAGTCCGTGCGATGAATATTTTTATTTCCTGTTCGATGGTAATCCCGATATTCCGGCAAGTCCATGCGCGACATCAAGCGCGCGGGTCCCGGGGCGCGTGACAAGCACCTATCCCCGGTGAATCAACCGGTTGAGAATCATTTCACCACTGCGTGCCGTGCGGCGGCGACGGAGCCTGCAGCGCCCCTGAAGTGTTGGCTGACGGGTGGTTAGCCCTGTTTGTCACGGTCCGTCTTGCCGGCGCCGGTCCCGTGGACGAAGCTCTTCAACAGGCTTTCCTGCATGTTCTTCCAGAGTTCAAGATTGCGCTCCGCCATGTCCTTCAGCACCGAGGACGGCGCGCTCTGCAGCATGTGCTCCATCTGGTCCTGCAGTACCTGCTGCTGCCTGACGAAGGAATCCATGCTCTTCTCGAGATAGGTGCCGACGAACGACTGCAGGTTGTCGCCGTAGTAGAGAATGATCTGCTCCAGCAGGCGCGTGCTCAGCATGGGCTGGCCCTTCTCCTCCTGCTCGACGATGATCTGCAACAGGATGCTGCGGGTGATGTCCGCGCCGTTGACGGTATCGATGACCCGGAACGGTTCCCCGTCCATGACGATCTGCCGGATATCGTCCAGCGCGACGTAGCGGCTCTGTGCCGTATCATACAGGCGGCGGTTTGCGTACTTCTTGATGACCCGTTCTTCAGTCATGATGCACCGCCGCGCCGCCGGGCTCAGCTCATGTACTGGCCGCCGTTCACCGGGATGTTGGCGCCCGTGATGAAACCGGCCTCGTCGGCCGCCAGGAACACCACCACGCGGGCGATATCCGCCGGCCGGCCGAGCCGGGCCACCGGGATCTGCGCAATAATCTGCTTGCGGACCTCCTCGGGCACGGCGTTGACCATGGGTGAATCGATATAGCCCGGCGAAATCGTATTGGCGGTGACGCCCTTGCGCGCGCCTTCCTGCGCCAGCGACATGGTGAATCCGTGTATGCCCGCCTTGGACGCGGCGTAGTTGGCCTGGCCGAACTGGCCCTTCTGGCCGTTGATGGACGAGATGCTGATGACGCGGCCGAAGCCGCGCTCCAGCATGCCCTCGATGACACCGCGCGTGACGTTGAAGACGCTGTCGAGGTTCGACTGGATGACCGCGTGCCACTGCTCGGGGGTCATCTTGCGCAGCGAGGCGTCCCGCGTGATGCCCGCGACATTGACCAGAATATCGATCGGCCCGGCCAGCTGCGCGGCCTGTGCCACGGCCGCCTGCGTGGACCCGAAGTCGGACAGTTCACAGGGCACGACACCGATATCGCAACCCGCGTCCTTCTGCACCCTCTGCCAGTCGGCGGCGCTGTCGGTTTCGGCCGGCAGGCAGGTCGTCACGACCCGGCGCCCCGCCTGGCAAAGCTGCCGGCAGATTTCCGTACCGATGGTGCCGGTGCCCCCAGTTACCAGTGCTGTCTTCTGTGTCATTGCTGTTCTCCGGAAATGATTGCTCGATTATTGTGATTGAAACTGGCCCTTCGTTTGCAGCGCCGTGGCCCGTGCGCCGTCGTCTCACCGGCGCCTAGCGTTCCACGGCCGTGGCGACACCCTGTCCGCCACCGATGCACAGGGTCGCCAGGCCCTTGTGCAGGTCGCGTTTGCGCATCTCGTGCAGCAGGGTCACCAGGATGCGCGCCCCCGATGCGCCGATCGGATGACCGAGGGCGATCGCGCCGCCGTTGACGTTCACCCTGGCGGTATCCCAGCCGAGCTCGCGGTTGACGGCGATCGCCTGCGCGGCAAAGGCCTCGTTGGCCTCGATCAGTTCGAGATCCGCTATCTGCCAGTCGGCCCTGGCCAGGCAACGCCGGGTCGCGGGTATAGGTCCGGTACCCATGACGGACGGGTCGACACCGGCATTGCCGTAGGCCGCGATGCGCGCCAGTGGTTCGAGTCCCAGCTCCCGCGCACGGCGCGCCGAGGCGACGAGCAGCGCCGCGGCCCCGTCATTGATCCCCGAGGCATTGCCGGGCGTGACCGTACCGTTGTCGGACCGGAAGGCGGGGCGCAGGCCGGCCAGGCTCGCGCTGGTGGTGCCATGCCGGGGGAATTCGTCCACGGCGAACACCAGCGGGTCCTGCTTGCGGCGCGGGATCTCGACCGGCACGATTTCGTCCGCGAAGCGGTCGGCCTTTTGCGCGGCCTCGGCCTTCTGCTGCGATTCCGCGGCAAAGGCGTCCTGTTCCTCGCGGCTGATGCCGTAACGATCGACCAGGTTCTCGGCGGTACACCCCATGTGGTAGTCGTTGAAGATGTCCCACAGGCCGTCGTGGATCATGCTGTCGATGAGTGGCCACTCGCCCATACGCATGCCCGTGCGCGATCCGCGCAGGAGATGCGGCGCCAGATTCATGTTTTCCTGACCGCCCGCCACGACCAGGTCCGCATCACCGCAGCGGATGGCCTGTACCGCCATATGTACCGCCTTCATGCCGCTGCCGCAGACCTTGTTGACGGTCAGCGCCGGGGTCTCGACCGGCAGGCCGGCCCCGATGGCGGCCTGCCGGGCCGGATTCTGACCGACACCGGCGGTCAGTACCTGGCCCAGGATGACTTCATTGACCTGACCCGGATCCAGGCCAGTGCGTTCCAGCAGGGCCGCGATCACCCGTGCACCCAGCTTGCTTGCCGGTATCGTCGCCAGGCTACCCTCGAATTTGCCGATCGCGGTACGTGCCGCATCGATTATGACTACGTCTTCTTCCATTGGGCGCTACTCCCCCGAGCTATCAAGGCCCGCCCGCACCGCGGCTGCGGCAACGGCCGGCGAAACACAATGAATGTGTCATTCACCTGCCCTGGGTGACAGCCGCCATGGCGCCGTACCGGCCGCAGACAGGGAATGGGCCGGCAACTATAACATGCCGGCCCGCCCTGCCCGCCACCGGGGATGTCTGGCGATTATTTCGCCTTTTTGGCCTGTCCGGCCGTAGCGTTCCGGGTTGCCTCTTCCGCCCAGCTCGCGACCGCCTGCTGCGTCTCGGTGGCGATGCGCGCAAATTCCTGGGCGCGATTGAGCAGACGCTCACCGAATTCGGAAACCAGATGACCCTGCTCCGTCAGGATGTCCTCCGGTTTCTCCGCCTTGCCGAGGACCGATGCCTGCCGCGTGCCCAGTTCAAGGTAATCACGGGCGACATCCAGCTGCTGGCGGGCGACACGCTCCATCGCCGCGACCGTGATCTCGTTGAGTTTCATCATGGGCTCGACCGCGCTCTTGCTCAGTTTCACCCATTCATCAAAGACTTCGGTATTCATGTTCGTATCTCCCATCGGTTGGTGGTACCTGACTCGCCCCAGCAAGCCTGCCTGATCTTGCTGCAATGCAGCATAGTTGGTGGCAGGCCGACTGTCAAGCCCAACTGGTGCAATTCATGAAAATATTGTTATTTATATGTTTTAGTTAAATATATTATGATTACGGCGCGTCAGGCCCCGTTCAGCCCGGCGGGCTGGCCGGCGCGGCGTATTTTATGTTGCATCGCAATAAACACCTGCTATACTACGGATAAACACGGGTAGCGGAAAGGAGCCTCAAATGGCGGATTTTGCGGATACATCGAATGCCTGGACACAGGCCTGGCTGGATATGCAGAAACAGTACATGGATACCTGGATGAAATTTTCCAGCCAGGGTCTGCCGGGCAGTCCCATGACTTCACCCTTCGCCGCGGCCGGCGCCAACCCTTGGGCGGGCGCCTTCGAGCAATGGTCCAGGCTGTTCAGCCAGGGCATGCCGGTCAGCGCCAAGGATGTCAGCACGCGTCTGTTTGACCTGGGCAAGAGCTATATGGACATGAGTGAACGCTACTGGCAGCTCCTCCGGCAGGGCAAGGAGGACGCCTTTTCGGTCACGGACTGGCGGTCCATGCTGCAACAGGCCTGCGAGCAGGCGGGTAAGGGTTTCGGTTTCCCCGGCGGCTCCACGGATCCCTGGTCGGGCTTCGCAACCCTGTGGGGCCTGCCGGTCAGCAACTGGCAACGCATGGCGTGCTCGTTCTCGCCCTTCCCGGGCGAGATGGAGAAGGCGCTGCGCACCGACGACCAGGCAGCCGAATCCACCGTCATGACCCGCGCCGTGCGACAGTTCCTGTCCCTGCCGCCGGTCGGCTACACGCGCGAGTGGCAGGAACAGCAGCAGGTATGGACCGAGCTGTTCCTGGAGTACACCCGCACCGTGCAGGCCCTGGGCGGCGTACTCGGCAAGGTGGTCCAGCGTGCGCTGGACCTGTTCGGCAAGCGGATGTCGGAAAGGATCCAGAATGGCGAGTCCTTCGACGGCCTGCGCGCGATCTACAATCTCTGGATCGACTGTGGCGAGGAGGCCTATGCCGAGGAGGTCACGGCCACGGAGTTCCCGCAGGTGCAGGCCGACATGGTCAACGCCCTGATGCGCATGAAACGTCACGAACAGCGCATGGTGGAGGAAGTCACGACGGCGCTGAACATGCCGACGCGCACAGAAATGGATACCACCCACAAAAGGGTCTATGAACTGCAGCGCGCGCTGCGCCGCCTGCAGGACACCGTGGAGGACGCGGCAGAGAGCGTAGCCGTTTCCGCCCCACCCAAGGCCCGTAAAACCGCCGTGAAAAAGACCACCACGGCCGCGCGCCGCGCCCGGCCTAAAACCAGGAAGGAATAAGCGATGATCAACCTGCCGCTGCAACCCGACCAGGTCCTGAAGGAAGCGATCGAATTCAACAGCAAGCTGACAGCAGGCCTCACGAACCTCAAGGACATCGGCGAAGTCGATGTCGGTACCGCACCCAAGGAGGCCGTCTACAGCGAGGACAAGCTGGTGCTGTATCACTACAAGCCCGCCGTTGACAGGCCGGCGAAAACTCCACTGCTGATCGTTTACGCGCTGGTGAACCGTCCCTACATGACGGACCTGCAGGAGGATCGTTCCATCATCCGCAACCTGCTGGAACACGGCGAGGATGTCTATCTGATCGACTGGGGCTATCCGGACGGCGCCGACCGCTTTCTGCAGCTGGATGACTATATCAACCGCTACATCCATCACTGTGTGCGCCATATCCGCAAGGCGCACGGATTGCGCAAGATCAACCTGCTCGGCATCTGCCAGGGCGGCACCTTCAGCCTGTGCTACACGGCCATTCACCCGGAACGCATCGCCAACCTGGTCACCATGGTGACGCCGGTGGATTTCCAGACCCCGAACAACGTGCTGAGCGACTGGGCCCGCGGTCTGGACGTCGACCTGCTGGTCGATACGGTCGGCAACATGCCGGGCGAGCTGCTGAACTGGACATTCCTGTCACTGAAACCGTTCCGTCTCACCAGCCAGAAGTACGCGGATCTCGCCGATATCCTGGACGACCCCGTGAAGCTGAAAAATTTCATGCGCATGGAAAAGTGGATCTTCGACAGCCCGGACCAGGCCGGAGAGGCCTTCCGCCAGTTCGTGCGCCTGTTCTACCAGCAGAACCAGCTGGTGACGGGCGGGTTGGAGATCGGCGGGCATCCGGTCAGCCTCAAGCAGGTCACCTGCCCGATACTGAACATCTATGCGACCTACGACCACCTGGTTCCGCCGGAGTCATCCAAGGCCCTCAAACGGCACGCAGGCACGCACGACTACACCAGTATCGAATTCAAGGGCGGTCATATCGGTATCTATGTCAGCGGCAAGGCACAGCACGACATCCCGCCGGCGATCGCGAACTGGCTGCAGGAGCGCAGCGACTGACCGTCCGACTCCTGCAAACAGCAAACTGGGGACAGACCACCCGGGCTAATCGAGCAGGGCGTTGAGATGCGCGCCGACGCTGCGGGACAGCGCCGGCAGCGAGTAGCCACCCTCCAGTACCGAGATGATCCGCCCGCGGGCATGGCGTTTGGCGAGCGTGCGCAGTTCACGGGTGATCCAGCCGTAGTCCTGCTCGGTCAGGTTCAGGTCGGCTACCGCGTCCTGCCAGTGGGCATCGAATCCGGCCGAGATCAGCATCAGTTCGGGCCGGAAGGCGTCCAGCGCCGCCAGCCATTCGGCGGTGATACGCTTGCGAAAGGTTTGGCTGCCGGTGCCAGCATCCAGCGGCGTCTTCACCTGATGCGTACCCGGCACGGCGGTGACGGAGTGCGGGTAAAAGGGATGCTGGAACGACGAGCAGAACAACACCCGCGCATCATCGCGGAAGATGTCCTCCGTTCCGTTGCCGTGATGGACGTCGAAGTCGACGATGGCGATGCGCCGCAGGCCGTATCCCGCCAGGGCGTGGGCAGCCCCGACCGCGACGTTGTTGAAGAAACAGAAGCCCATGGCCGCGGCACGCCCGGCGTGATGACCGGGCGGTCGCACCGCGCAGAAGGCGCACGCCTCCTCCCCGCCCAGCACCAGATCAACTGCATGCACCACGGCACCGGCGGCGTGCAGGGCCGCCTCCAGCGTGTGTGCGTTCATGGCCGTGTCCGGGTCGAGCCAGTGCAGGCCGGTGTCCGGTGACTGCGTGAAGATATGTTCCACATACTGCGGATCGTGCACGCGGCACAGCTGTTCGAGGGTCGCCGTCGGCGCATCGTGCCGGCGTATCGCGAACTCGAGACCGCTGGCAAGCAGCTGGTCCTCGATGGCCCCCAGCCTTGCCGGCGCGTCGGGATGTCCCTCGCCCAGGTCGTGCAACCGGCAGGCGGAATGGGTGATGTAGGCGATGGTCATGGAAGGAGATTCCCGAGCTTTGGACGGATTATAAACACGCCACCCGTCGCGAGGGCCAGTGCTTGTACTGACCATACAGTGCACCGCGCACCCGCACCGACCGGCCTGCGCCATCCGCACCGAGAACGGCAGGCATGGCCTGCCTCTCCAACCCGGCCGGTGCCAGGTTTTGCGCCGGAGTGGCGTTGCGCGGGATAATCCGCTACCCGAGCTGCCGGAGAACCCCTGTACCGCCACCATGAACGACGACGACCTGCTACGCTACAGCCGCCAGATCATGCTGCCGCAGATCGACATCCGCGGCCAGGAAAAACTGCTGACGGCCCGTGCGCTGGTGATCGGCGCGGGCGGGCTGGGCTCACCGGCGGCCATGTATCTCGCGGCGTCCGGGATCGGACGGCTGGCGATCGCCGATTCGGACACGGTCGAACTGTCCAACCTGCAGCGCCAGCTCCTGCACCACGACAGCGACATCGGCCGTCTCAAGGTGGCCTCGGCCAGGGACACCCTGCATGCCATCAATTCGCAACTGGAGATCACTACCCTCGTCGATCGCCTGCAGGGCGCGCTGCTGGACGCGGCGGTACGGGACGCCGACGTGGTACTGGACTGCAGCGACAACTTCGCCACGCGCTTCGCCGTCAACGCGAGTTGCGTAGCGCACTGCAGGCCGCTGATATCCGGCGCGGCCGTGCGCTTCGCCGGGCAACTGGCGGTCTTCGACACACGCGAATCCGCCAGCCCGTGCTACGCCTGTCTGTATCGCGACGCTGAGGAAACCGACCGGACCTGTGCCGAGAACGGCGTGCTGTCACCGCTGGTGGGCGTGATCGGAGCGCTGCAGGCGGTGGAGGCGATCAAGGTCATCCTGGCGCTGGGGGAGAACCTTGCCGGCCGCCTGGTGCTGTTCGACGCCCTTGCTCATGAGTGGCGCACCCTGGTGCTGCCGCGTGACCCGTACTGCCCGGTGTGCCGACAGCGGGCGTGAGTGTATACATGCTGTCGCACACCAGGACGCAACGGTGTATAGAAGTTCACGGATTCTCCCGCAGGGAGAAACACAGTCCAGGGAACACAATGTACCCGTCAGTACACGAACCTGACAGGCAGTGTCGGGTTCTTTAGGTAAACATCCTGGCATGGGCTGACAGATACCCACATCTTCGTCATTTGCTCACGGGAATATTGTGGCCGTGATTACAGACCATCTTCTTGGAACACCCACGAAGATCCTGGTCAGGTCGTAGCCGTCCTTTTGCAGAAGGTAGTGTTCAGAATCTTATCTAACAATCGGGTGTAGTACCGGAAATGGCCAGCACACGTCATGCCGGCGCATGCCGGAATCCAGACAGATTAAAAAGCTGCAGGTCCTGGTTCGGCCAGAACCGGTCAGTACTCATAAACGAGGAACCTCGCATTCGCGAGTTCATGGACTCACGGGAAAATATAAATACGCCACCGGCTGAAGCCGGTGGCTTCGGGTTACGGCCGGAAGCCGGATCGATCGGCCAGCCGGCCGATCGATCCCCTCCCCCTCAGGGGAGGAGATGTGTGGGGCAGCAGTGGTCTGTCACTCATTTCTGTAAGTCTCAATAACTGGAGAGGCATTATTGCTGGAATCAGTCGGAGCCACATCACGACCTGCTTCTGGAGACAATGCATTTCCGATAGGCGCCGACTGCAGGACCGGCCCGGGCGTGTCACGATGTATTCGTATCCCGCCTACCAGGTGTAACCCCCCGTCAACAGGTATTCGTAGTCATTCTTCTTGGCGTTCATCGCCGGTTTGTTGTTACGGTCGATGTTGACCTGCACGGTTGCCTGCAGACTGTCGAAGATGGGAATGCGCAGACCGGTCTGCGATTTGAGGAGGTATGTGGATGCATCCTCGAAGCTCCAGTCCACGGTATGCCTGTGGAAGGCCTGCAGCCTCCAGGCCTTCATGAAATAATGATCGAAGCGCAACCCCCAGTGGGCGGCGGTGTAATCCTTATCCACGCTGGTATCATAATCCTCCCGGATATAGGCGGGACCGGCCTCAATGGACAGGTTGGTGCGCTCGGATTCATAGATCTGGTAGCCGGAACCTCCAGAGACAGTGGTACGCAGTCTCAAGTCGGCAAATTTGTCATGCTCGAAAGCCAGCCCGCCGTAGAGAAACCATTTCTTGTTCAGAAAATGGTCGTACTTGCCTGCCAGCGCGGCCTGTTGCTTGGTCTCGTCGCCGCTGGTCTTCTCGAGATCGCCGCTACCACCGAGTGTCACGCGGTCATCCGGCCAGCGGAAGATCGATTCTGCATCCACATGGTAGGCGTCCTGATTGGTATTGCCGCGATTTGTATCCAGCCCGGCATTCGCCTGGCCGTGGATTTTCACACCGGGGATCTCGGGGATAGAAATGGCCGCGATTTGCGCCATCGAAACCGGCTGCGGGATCGCGTCGGCATCGGTGACGATCCGCATCCCGGTACTATCGGTCGAAGACAGTATGCCGTTCAGCTGCGTATCATCATCCAGCGTCACGCTGACAGACTTGTCTGTTGTAACCCGCTGGATATCCTCCAGCACGATGCCGATTTCACCGGAATAACTCGTTTCCAGGATGAGCTTGTCTTCCCTGGTCGTCTTGACGGTCCCGGTCAGTCGGTCGCCGTTTTTCAAATACACTTCGTCAGACACTCCGCAAACAGGGAACAGCAGACAGAGAAGGCCCGCCAGCAGACGGCGTGTGGACAGGTCCATGAGCTTGGTCTCCAGTCTTGTTGACAATGTTCGTATCGTGTGACTTACGTAAAGTATGGTAATGAGAACACGGGCAAAATAGACGCTGGACTTACCCCGTTTTGCTGGACACCCAATAGATAAAAATCGGGCTTCCCCGGTCGGGTTGACACCTCCGGCCCATACTTCGAGCATAGGAGGAAGGCCGATCAGCAGTCAACGTTACTCACCCGAAGTTAAGGATGTAGCCGTTCGCCAGATCATTGAGCAAAGCTACTGGGTGTACGAACTATCGGAGTGTCTGGGCAGGTACAGTAACAGCCTGTACAAGTTGGTCAAGGCGGTTAAGCCGGACATGCAAATGTATCTCACTCGTCGGTTTCTCAGCTGTCGGCTTTGGGCTGTCTTGTGTCCTTCACGGACGGGTTCCTATAACACGAATCCAAGGCAGGTCAGCAACTGCCGCTGTTCGTTCGTCATCGACACTTGGCGCAGCGGCGTAGTGGCGAACTCGCGCCGTACCGGGTATTCCCTGCGCAGACGGTCGAAATAGGCGGACTGCTCCTCCACCGCGAGCCCGGCCAGCCGGCGCAGACGTTCATCGTCATCGCGAACATCGTAGCAGCCCAGCACGGCGGCCCTTGCCAGCGCCTCCGTGTCACTTTCGGCGCGTACATCTACCGGCGTGGCCGGCGGCAGCACGTCCTGCACGTTCCAGCTTGCAGGCATGTCGAGAAAATCACACGCCGCCTGGTAGATCATCGCCGTGCCGCGCAACTTGCCGTCCAGGCTGTAGCCGGCGATGTGCGGCGTGCCCAGCGCGACCCTCCCGAGCAGTGACAGATCGATCTCCGGTTCGCCTTCCCAGACGTCGAGAACCGCGGTCAGGTCGGGGCGCGCCTGCAGCGTCGCCAGCAGGGCCGCGTTGTCCGTCACTGCGCCGCGCGCGGTGTTGACGAGGATCGCGCCGGGATTCAACCGTGCCAGCGCGGCGGTATCGATCAGATGAAAGGTGGGATGGCTTCCGCCCCGTTCGAGCGGCACGTGCAGGGTGACGATGTCGCAGTCCAGCGCATCATGCAGCGTGACGAAGTCGCCCCCCGCACCGCGTGCCTGCAGCGGCGGATCGTTGACCCGACACTGCAGGCCGAGCGCGGCCAGGCGTGCGCGCACCCTCGAACCGACATTGCCGCAGCCTATGATGCCGACGGATCTACCGGCAAGTGAGAAGCCCTGCCGTTCGGACAACACCAGCAACGCGCTGACCGTGTACTCGGCGGCAGCGGTAGCATTGCAGCCCGGCGCCGTGGCGAAACCGATGCCGCGCCCGGCCAGATAGGCACGGTCCACGTGGTCGAAACCGATGGTGGCCGAACCGACGAAACGCACACCGGAACCGGCCAGCAACCGTTCATCGACCCTTGTGACCGAACGCACCAGCAGGATATCGGCCTCCGCCACCTGTTCCGGCTGCAGGCCGCGGCCGTGTACAAGCTTCACGTCCCCCAGCGTGCTGAACGCCTCCCTCACGCAGGGGATGTTCTCATCGGCGACTATCTTCACAATTCATCCCGCACAAAGGCGCCACTGGAAAGCCACGCGCAGGAACGTCCCTCTCGCGCAGCGACGCAACGGCGCCAGGAAACTGTTTGTCATGGAAACGGCCCCCCGCCTGCCGGTGGCGGAACGGGTACGGCCAGGCCGCGTCGGTTAGGCGAACACAACCGTCCTGTTTTCGTATACCAGGATGTTGTGGTGCAGATGGTGCCATACAGCGCGGGCCAGCACCATCTTCTCCAGGTCTCGGCCCTTGCGCACCATGTCACCGACTGAATCCTCGTGGCTCACGCGCACGACATCCTGCTCGATAATCGGCCCGGCATCCAGCTCGGCCGTCGCGTAATGGCTGGTGGCGCCGATGATCTTCACGCCCCGGTCATGGGCACTGTGATAGGGACGGGCGCCGGGGAAGGCCGGCAGGAAGGAATGGTGGATATTGATGATCCGATCGGGATAACTGCCAATGAACCGGTCGCTCAGGACTTGCATGTATCGCGCCAGCACGATGAAATCGATCCGGTACTCCTGCAGCAACTCGAGCTGCCTGCGCTCCACCTCCGCCCGGTTCTCCTGCGACACCGGCAGGTGTACGTAATCGATGCCAAGACGCCCCGCCGCCACCTGCATATCGACGTGGTTGCTGATGATCAGGGGGATCTCGACCTGCCACTCGCCTGCCTCGTAACGGGCCAGGATATCGTGGAAGCAGTGCGGCTGTTTCGACACGAACAGGGCCATGCGTTGCACCTCATCGGAAAAATGCAGCCGCCAGTTCATCGAGAAACGCTTCGCCACCAGCGTGTCGAAGTACTCGCCGATCTTGCCGTCGGTGATGACGAAATCCTGCAGGTCCCACTCGATGCGCATGAAAAAGACCCGGCGCGCCGCATCCACGTGCTGGTTCAGGTACAGGATATTGCCGCCGTTCTTGAAGATGAAGTCGGTGACCGATATCACGATCCCCTTCTGGTCCGGGCTGTGTATCAGCAGTATGGCGGATTTCGACACGGCTTCATGCACGGTAATGACCGGCGTATCCGGTCAAGAATCGACAATTGTTTACCAGGATTCTTGGCAGCAGCAAGTGCGCCGGGCCACCCGGCCGGCCGGTCCGCGCCCTCACGCCGGACGCACCCATCGTATCGGAATGCAACGTATCCGAACGGTAAAAAACAACGCGGAATCCTTGATGGACCCGTGCAGCCGGGTGGCAGCCCCGATCGGTGACTGCATACCGGCAATCGTCCGATGCCGTCCGTACGCGTCGTTTCCGATTGCAAGGTGCGACATAATGCCACATTGTTATCTCCCATGAAAATTAATAGGTTGGCACCACTGCTGTCCCGCTTACATTGACTGCACAAACAGGGACAGATCACGCTTTCACTACGGAATACGTGGTCTGGTGCCTGTTCACCATAATATTGCAGCCTATCCACATCAACCGGAAAAACATGCACATGAACAGTGGACTCTGTCTTGTCCGGGGCCTCACCGGCCTCTTCCTGCTGATTTTCGCCAGCCAGGCATCGGCCTATATCGGGCTGTGCTGCGCCAAGTGCGGTGGCAACATGCCCATGAATATACCGGGTGGCGGCATACCCGAGACCCACGAGTTCCGTTTCAAGATCAGCCCGATGTACATGCACATGGATGACCTGCGGGACGGCACCGGCGACATTGCCCCAGCGGGCATCCTTGGGGTACCCGGACCGGGTGTCTACATGGCGGCCCCGACCGAAATGGAGATGCGCATGCTGAACCTCTCGGCCGGCTACAGCTTTTCCGATCGTTTCTTCGCCGGCGCCATGGTGATGTACCAGGAAAACAATATGGACATGCTGTTCAATGCCGGCATGCAGGGCATGACCGGGCTGCCCGGCTTTGCCATGAAATCCAGTGGCATCGGCGACATCATGCTGATGGCCAAGTACCGGCTGTTTGCCGACGACCCGCTGGTGCCGAAACGTCAGGCCTCGCTGTTCTTCGGACTGAGCCTGCCCACCGGGTCCATCGACGAAAAGAACAGTACCCACCCGCTGGCCCTGCGTCGCACCGAGCAGCTGCCCTATGGCATGCAACTCGGATCCGGCACGTTCGATCCGAGTATCGGCCTACTCTACCAGGGTTCGAGCTCCCCCTGGTGGTGGGGTGTCAATGGCATCTACACCGCGCGTCTGTATGACAACAGTCGTGACTACCGGCTCGGCGACGAGTTCCGGCTGGACGGCTATGCCATGTACCAGTTCCGCCACGACCTGCTCGCGCAGGTGCAGCTGAATGCCGAGTACAAGGGCAAAATCGATGGCGTAATGGATGAATACGCCACCGGCGCCTCCGGCCATGCCATGCAGGGCAACACCGCCTCGCCGCCGATGACGCCGCTGTGGGAAACGGATAACTACGGTGGCAGCAAACTGTTCGCCACGGTCGGCCTGCAATGGCAGCCGGCCCCGCTGCATATCGTCGACCTGAATGTCGGCATCCCCCTGCACCAGGATCTGAACGGGCCGCAGCTGAAATCGGATTACCGCGTCATGCTGACCTGGTACATCGAACTGCCTACGAATAAGAGCATCCGCTACAACCTTAAAGCGCCCAAACCAGAGGGCGAGAGCACGCTCGGATTCTGATGGTTCCACGCCGATGCCTGCGACGGTGCGCCGCAAACTTTGCCTTGCCGCCTGCCTCGGCCCGCTGCTCGCGGGCTGCACCAGCTACGTACAGCGGCCCGGCGGCGGGCTCATGCCGGAGGCGCAATCCGCCGGGGCACGGGTCTTCGTCAGCCGTTGCAGTACCTGCCATGACACGCCGCACCCCCGGCGCCATGACTATGCCACCTGGCGGTACCTGGTCGGCCTGATGGAGCAGCGCATGGCCGAGCGCGGCGTTGCGCCCCTGACCGACGCTGAACGCAGTGCCATTCTGGCCTACCTGAAGGACAACGGCCGATGACGGACACCACGCCCGGTCTCGCCGGCATCCTGCTGGTCTTGCTGCTGGTCTTGCTGCTGTTTCCCGCGCCGCGCCCGGCCATGGCGGGAGAAGATGACCATCAACCGGCCGATTTCGGGATCACCCTGCCAAAGCGGAGAGTCATGGCGCCGGATATCCGCTTGCCGGATCTGGCCGAGCGGCCCGTGACGCTGGAGCGCTACCGCGGCAAGGTCATCCTCCTGCATTTCTGGGCCACCTTCTGCCTGCCGTGCAAGGATGAGATGCCGGCACTGGAATCCCTGTGGCAACGCTACGGCGCGGATGGCCTGGCCGTTCTCGGCATCGCGGCCGACCGCGGCAGCATCGATGTGGTCCGTGATTTCGCGGCGGAATCCGGGCTTACCTTCCCCATCCTGCACGATGAAGCCGGTATCGTGCGTAACCGCTACGAGGTGACGGGGCTGCCCACGAGCTATGTGATCGGGCGTGACGGAAAGATCTCCGGTCGCGCCATCGGCTCACGTGACTGGAACACACCGCAGGCCCGGAAGTACATCGAATCCCTGCTCTAGGGCCTGTACACACTACAGAGATCGCCGCGTTGCCGCAGCCAAAACGGGCCAGACAAGGCGCGAGGAGTGAAGTTTAGCGTCCCCGTATATGGGGATCTGTAAACCCCCCGCCTTCAGGCGGCGGATCGAACTGCAGGCAAATGGAGTTCAGCAGGACGTGGGCCTGCGACATAAAAAAGGGTTCCTTCTCCCATCGGGAAAAGGTCAGGATGAGGGGATAGATAACCGTGTTTTTCTGTTTGACGCCCCGCTCCCCAACCCTCCCCCTGAGGGGGAGGGGGTGATCGGCCGGATGGCCGATCGATCCGGCTTGCAGCCGTAACTCGAAGGGACGGGCCCCTATCGCACCGGCCGACGTTGGGGCGCGCCGGTGTACGTCGAGTACACGTCGCTCGCACCGCCTTGTCTGGTGCGAAATGGCCTCCGTCGCGACGATTTGCGCAGTGTGAACAGGACCTAGCAGCCGTTCCGGGTAATCCGTACGCAGGATCTATCGATCACCCGCCCAGCTTCTTTTTCAACAGCTCGTTGACCTGCTGCGGGTTGGCCTTGCCCCGGGTCTCCTTCATCACCTGGCCGACGAAGTAGCCGAACACCTTTTCCTGGCCGCCACGATACTGCTCGACCTGTTTCGCGCTGCGTGCGAGCATTGCGTCGATGATGCCTTCGATGGCGGAGGAGTCGGAGATCTGTTTGAGCCCCTTGTGTTCGATGACCGCGTCCGCGTCGCCCTCGCCGTTCCACATCGCCTCGAACACCTGCTTGGCGAGCTTGCCGGAGAGCGTGCCGTCGTCGATGCGCTGCAGCAGCCCGCCGAGGGCCTGCGCACTCACGGGGCTGTCGGCGATATCGACGCCATCCCGGTTCAGCGCCGCGGACAGATCGCCCATCACCCAGTTGGCGGCCAGCTTGCCCTGCCCGCCCGCGGCCGTGACGGCGGTTTCGTAGTAGTCGGCCATCTCGCGCGAGGCGGTCAGCACGGCGGCGTCATATCCGGACAGCCCGTACTGCGCCATCAAGCGGTCCTTCCTGGCGTCGGGCAGCTCCGGCAGTTCCGCGCGCACGGCCTCGATGAAGGCGCTGTCGATCTCGACCGGCAGCAGGTCGGGGTCGGGGAAATAGCGGTAGTCGTTGGCCTCTTCCTTGCTGCGCATGGGGCGGGTCTCCTGCTTCTGCGGATCGAACAGGCGCGTCTCCTGCACCACGGCGCCGCCGCCCTCGATGACCATGATCTGCCGCTCGATCTCGTAGTTGATCGCCTGCTCGACGAAACGGAACGAGTTGATGTTCTTCAGCTCGGTACGCGTGCCGAATTCCGCCTGTCCCTGCGGACGCACCGATACATTGGCGTCGCAGCGGAACGAGCCCTCCTGCATGTTGCCGTCGCTGATGCCGAGGTAGCGTACCAGCGCGTGGACCTTCTTCATGTAGGCCACGGCCTCTTTCGCCGAGCGCATGTCGGGCTCGGACACGATCTCCAGCAGCGGCGTCCCGGCGCGGTTGAGGTCGATGCCGGTCATGCCGTGGAAGTCCTCGTGCAGTGACTTGCCGGCGTCCTCCTCGAGGTGCGCGCGCGTTATGCCGATGCGCTTGCTCATGCCGTCCTCCAGCTCGATGTCGAGATAGCCGTCGTGCACGATCGGAAGCTCGTACTGGCTGATCTGGTAACCTTTCGGCAGATCGGGATAAAAGTAGTTCTTGCGCGCGAACACCGAGCGCGGCGCCACGCTCGAGTGCGTGGCCAGACCGAACTTCGCGGCCATGCGCACCACCGCGGCGTTCAGCACCGGCAGCACGCCGGGCAGCCCGAGGTCGACCGCGCAGGCCTGTGTGTTCGGCTCCGCACCGTAGCGGGTGGCGGCGCCGGAAAAGATCTTGCTACGGGTGGCGAGCTGGGTGTGTATCTCCAGCCCGATGACGGTTTCCCATTCCATAAATTAAGGCCTAAACCTCATCTCCCTCTCCCTCCGAGACGCCGACACGGATGTCGGCGGTAGAGCAACGCAGGAGCAGTTGCCGTGAGGGTTGGGGAGACGACTGCAGGGAGAAGGTGAGACCGCGAAGCGGTCGAGAAGCCGGCCTGGGCCATGCAGGAGATACGAGTACATGGATGCACCGGTAGAGCGAAGCAGGACGCCAGGGCCGAGAGCAACGCAGGAGCAGTTGCGAGGGGATCAGAACTGGAACATTGCCTGATCATATCCGCTCATTCCCCGCCTGCGCGGGGACAGGCTCTGGCCTTCTCCAGGAGGGGGAAGGCACTCTCGTTCCGATACGCAGGAAAGTAACACTATTCATAGCCGGCCGGAACCTGCACATGCCAGTCGGTGACCTGCTGGAAACGGTGCCCGATGTTCAGCAGCCGCGCTTCGGCGAAGTAGTTGCCGATCACATGCAGCCCGACCGGAAGCCCGCCGGCGAAGCCGGCTGGGATCGACATCGCGGGCAGGCCGGCCAGGTTGGCGGCGATGGTGTAGATGTCGGACAGGTACATGCTGACCGGATCGCCGGCCTTTTCCCCGAGCCGGAAGGCGGTCGACGGCGTGGTCGGCCCCATGATGACATCGACCGCCTCGAAGGCGCGCAGGAAGTCGTCGCGGATCAGGCGCCGCACCTGCTGTGCCTTGAGGTAATAGGCATCGTAATAGCCGGCCGAGAGCGCGTAGGTGCCGATCAGGATGCGGCGCTTCACCTCGGCGCCGAAACCCTCGCCGCGCGAGCGCGTGTACAGGTCCGCCAGGTCGCGCGGGTCTTGAGCCCGGTAGCCGAAGCGCACCCCGTCGAAGCGCGACAGGTTGGAGGAGCACTCCGCCGGCGCGACAACATAATAGGCCGGTACCGCGAGGTGGGTGTTGGGCAGGCTGATGTCGACCAGCGTCGCGCCGAGCTTCCTGTATTCCTCCAGCGCCGCCTCGACGGACGCCCCGACGCCGGCGTCCAGCCCCGCGCCGAAATACTCCTTCGGCAGGCCGATCTTCAAACCCGTGAGCGGTTCGTCGAGCTGCGCGACGTAATCGTCCACCGGCCGGTCGACGCTGGTGGAATCGCGTTCGTCGAAGCCGGCCATCGCGCCCAGCAGGCGGGCGGCGTCCGCGGCCGAGTGCGTGAAGGTGCCGCCCTGGTCGAGGCTGGAGGCGAACGCAATCATGCCGTAGCGCGACACGCGGCCGTAGGTCGGCTTCAGGCCGGTGATGCCGCACAGCGCCGCTGGCTGGCGAATGGAGCCGCCGGTGTCCGTTCCGGTGGAAGCCGGTACCAGACACGCCGCCACCGCGGCCGCCGAGCCGCCCGAGGAACCCCCCGGCACGCGGGCGGTATCCCAGGGATTTTTCACCGGACCGTAGTAACTGGTTTCGCTGGACGAGCCCATCGCAAATTCGTCCATGTTGGTCTTGCCGACCATGACCGCACCGGCCTCCTGCAGGCGGCGCGTGACGGTGGCATCGTAGGGCGCGGGGAAGTTGTCCAGCATGCGCGAGCCGCAGCTGGTCTTCACGCCCTTCGTGCAGAAGATATCCTTGTGCGCAAACGGGAGGCCGGTGAGCGGGCCGGCGTCCCCGGCTTTCAGCCGTGCATCGGCGGCCTGCGCAGCCTCAAGCGCCTGCGCTTCGGTGACGGTGATGAAACAATTCAGCCCCCCGTCGAGCCGACCGATCCGGTCCAGGCAGTCGCGCGTCAGCTCGACGCTGGAGAATTCGCCCGCGCGCAGGCCGGCGGCCAGTTCCGTGAGACCCTTGCGGTGCATGTCGCTACTCGATCACCTTCGGCACCAGGTACAGGCCGGCCTCCGTGGATGGTGCCACGGCCAGGAAGGTCTCGCGCTCATCCGTTTCGCTGATATCGTCGGCGCGCAGCCGCTGCGTCGCCTCGAGTGGATGCGCGAGCGGTACCACCCCGGTCGTATCGACCGCGTCGAGTTGCTCGACAAACGCGAGGATATCCGACAGGTTGCGCGAATACTCCGGAATGTGCTGCGCATCGATCCCCAGCCTTGCCAGATGGGCGATTTTTTCAACAGCCTCGGCATCAAGCGCCATGAGAAGTCCCCTGCGGGTCACGTGAAAAACAGGGCCGCAAAGGTAGCATAATCGCTGCGTGAGGACACCATTGCAGACCGGCGCCGCAGACAGCGCAAGGGACCAATTTCCCGTTATTTTCTTGCCCCGGGCGTTCCCCGTTGTTAGATTAGCCGCTTCCTTTCGACCGACTATCACGGACCACTATAATTTAATGTTGCTTAAAAGCCTGTTCGGGATGTTCTCCAACGACCTGTCCATCGACCTGGGTACGGCTAACACCCTGATTTACGTGCGCGGACAAGGTATCGTCCTGAATGAACCCTCGGTCGTCGCCATACGCCAGGACCGCGGCCCCGGCGGTCCGAAGAGCATCGCCGCCGTGGGCATCGAGGCCAAGCTGATGCTCGGCCGTACGCCGGCCAACATCACTGCCATCCGTCCGCTCAAGGACGGCGTGATCGCAGACTTCACCATCACCGAAAAGATGCTGCAGCATTTCATCCACAAGGTACACGAGGCACGCTTCTTCAAGCCCAGCCCGCGCGTGCTGATCTGCGTGCCGTGCGGCTCCACCCAGGTCGAACGTCGCGCCATCCGCGAGTCCGCCGCCGGCGCCGGCGCACGCGAGGTCTACCTGATCGAGGAACCCATGGCGGCCGCCATCGGCGCCGGCATGCCCGTTGACGAGGCGCGCGGCTCCATGGTGCTGGATATCGGGGGCGGCACCTCCGAAGTTGCCGTTATCTCTTTGAATGGTATAGTCTATTCGTCTTCGGTACGCATCGGCGGGGACCGCTTCGACGACGCCATCATCAACTATGTCCGGCGCAATTACGGGACGCTGATCGGCGAGGCCACGGCCGAGCGCATCAAGCACGAGATCGGCTCGGCCTATCCCGGCAAGGAAGTCATGGAGCTGGAGGTGAAGGGCCGCAACCTGTCGCAGGGCATCCCGCGCAGCTTCACGCTCAACAGCAACGAGATTCTCGAGGCGCTGCAGGAACCGCTGGCCGGTATCGTCGGCGCGGTAAAGACGGCACTGGAACAGACCCCGCCGGAACTCGGCGCCGACGTCGCCGAGCGCGGCATCGTGCTGACCGGCGGCGGTGCACTGCTGCGCGACCTCGACAAGCTGCTGATGGAGGAAACCGGCCTGCCCGTGGTCGTCGCCGATGATCCGCTCACCTGCGTCGCGCGCGGCGGCGGCCGTGCGCTCGAGCTGTTCGACGAGCGGGGTGGCGACGTCTTCACCGTGGAATAAGGGACGCGGCGGTCAAAGACGGAGTTTCACGTTTCTGCATGCAGCGCACGTATAATCCCCCTCTCAAGACGGCATGACGTCCCTGCTCCCGCCGGGGGCGGGACAAGGGGATATATAATCGGCTGGCTTATCATTCCTCTCCCCGGCCCTCTCCCGGAGGGAGAGGGAGGACGCAAATGCACACGGCCTGCGCATTACCTATTTGAGGGGTGCACGATCAAGCTCATCTTCACACAAGGCCCATCCATCACCACGCGGCTGATCCTGTTTGCGGCACTCTCCATTGTGCTGATGGTGATGGATCACAAGTACAAGAGCCTGGAATCCGTGCGTGCCGGCCTGTCCGTCGTCGTCTATCCCCTCCAGTTCACCGTGGACCTGCCGAGCACGCTGTCGGACTGGTTCAGTGAATCGCTTGCCTCGCGCCGCCGCCTGCGGGAGGAAAACGAGAGTCTGCGTACCCAGCAGATGATGCAGGAGGTACAGCTGCAAAAACTCGCGGCGCTGGAGGCGGAGAACATCCGGCTGCGCGAACTGCTCGATTCCTCCTTCAAGGTCGGCCAGAAGGTCCTGATCGCCGAACTGCTGTCGGTCAATCTCGACCCGTACAAGCACCAGATCGTGATCAACAAGGGTGAGCTGCACGACGTCTACCCCGGCCAGCCGCTGCTCGACGCCCGGGGCGTGATGGGGCAGATCGTGCATACGGGGCCCTATACCTCGACCGCGATGCTGATTACCGACACCTCGCACGCCATACCCGTCCAGGTCAATCGCAACGGGCTGCGCACCATCGCCATCGGCACCGGCACCATCAACCGCCTGGAACTGCCCTACATACCGAACAATGCGGACATCCAGCCCGGCGACCTGCTGATCACCTCCGGACTCGGCGGCCACTTCCCGCCGGGCTACCCGGTGGCCACGGTCACGGCCGTACAGCACGACCCGGGACATACCTTCTCGCAGGTCGCCGCGACGCCGCTCGCCGAACTCAATCGCAGCCGCGAGGTCCTGCTGGTGTGGCCGGGCAAGACCACCGTGATCGCCCCTGCCGAGAAGGCGCCGTCCGCCACCGCTGCGAACACGACGGCGAGCGGCGGTCCGGCCCGGGACGGCGTACAGCCCGACCCGGCCGCACCCGGTGCGTCGGCGCCGCCGGCCGCGCCGCCGGCGCCGTCCACCCGGACCGGGGACACGGAATGAAGCTGACGCGGCACCACGGCGGCGGCGCCATCCTGTTCACCTTCATCGTCGCCCTGCTGCTGACCATCATGCCGCTGCCCGACTGGGCACGCGTCCTGCGCCCGGACTGGGTCGGCCTGGTGCTGATCTACTGGTGCATGGCGCTGCCGGAACGCGTGGGTGTCGGCAGCGGCTGGCTCGCCGGCCTGCTGGTCGACCTGCTGACCGGGACGGTACTGGGCCAGCATGCGCTGGCACTCACGGTGATCGCGTTTCTCACCATCAAGTTCCACCAGCGCGTGCGCCTGTTCCCGCTCCTGCAGCAGGCCTTCACCGTCCTGGTGCTGCTGGTGCTGCATCAGCTGATCGCGCTGTGGATCAGCCGTTTCATCGGCCGGCCGGGCGTGCCCTGGCATTTCTGGGTGCCATCGCTGCTCGGCATGCTGATCTGGCCGCCGGTCTACAGTCTGCTGCGCGGCATCCGGCAGGGCTTCCGGGTGAACTAGAGCATATTCGTGGCGACCCGGCTGACGCTGAAGGATCACCTGTTCGAATCCCGGCTGATCATGCAGCGGGCCATCCTGATGCTGGTGCTCGGCGGCCTGCTGTGCCTGATCCTGTTCAGTCGTCTCTTCTACCTCCAGGTCGTCGAGCACCAGCACTACACCACGCTGTCCGAGGACAACCGCGTCAAGCTGCAACCGATCCCGCCCAACCGCGGCCTCATCTACGACCGCAACGGCATCCTGCTGGCGGAGAATCTGCCCTCCTACCGGCTGGAGATCACGCCCGAGCAGATCGACGACATGGACGCCACGCTCGACGCGCTGTCGAAAATCATCGAGATCCGTCCGAGCGACCGCACGCGCTTCGAGCAGCTGCTGTCGCGCAAGCCGCGCTTCGAGGCCATACCGCTGCTGTTCCACCTCAGCGACGAGGAAGTCGCGCGTTTCGCCGTCAACCGGCACCGTTTCCCCGGCGTCGACATCACCGCCGGCTTGGCGCGGCACTACCCGCAGGGACCGCTCGCCGTGCACGCGCTCGGCTATGTCGGGCGCATCGACGAGCAGGCACTGAAGGACCTGGACAGCTCCAACTACCGCGGCACCACGTACATCGGCAAGATCGGCATCGAGAAGACCTACGAGGCGCTGCTGCACGGCAAGGTCGGCCTGCAGCAGGTCGAGACCACGGCCCAGGGCCGGGTGCTGCGCGTGCTCAGCCGCCTGTCGCCCGAATCCGGGCACAACCTCTACCTTACGCTGGACTCGCGCGTGCAGCGCGCCGCCGAGGCCGCCTTCGGGGAATACAGCGGTTCGGCGGTCGCCATCGATCCGGAGAACGGACACGTTCTCGCCTTCGTCAGCCTGCCGACCTACGACCCGAATCCGTTCGTGAACGGCATCGACCGTGCCGCCTATTCAGCGCTCAGGGGCAACGACCGCCAGCCGCTGTTCAACCGCGCCCTGCGCGGACAGTACCCGCCCGGTTCGACCATCAAGCCGTTCATGGGGCTGGCCGGCCTGGAGCAGGGCGTCACCAGCAGCCATTCCAGTACCTACTGTCCGGGCTTCTACACCCTGCCGGGCAGCGAGCGCAAGTACCGCGACTGGAAACGCACCGGACACGGCAAGGTCAATCTCGCCATCGCGATCACGCAGTCCTGCGATGTCTACTTCTACGATCTCGCCCTGTCGCTCGGCATCGATTCCATCCACAACTACCTGAGCCACTTCGGCTTCGGGCGCGCCACCGGCATCGATATCGTCGGCGAGTTACCCGGCCTGCTGCCTTCGCGGGAATGGAAACGCCGCCGCCACGACCAGCCGTGGTTCCCCGGCGAGACCATCATCACCGGGATCGGCCAGGGCTTCTTCCTGGTGACACCGGTGCAGCTGGCGACCGCCACCGCGGCGCTGGCCAACGGCGGGCACATCCTGCAGCCCAACATCGTCTATGCCGAACAGGCCGCGAACAGCAGCGCCCTGATCCCCTACGCACCGCGCCTGCTGGAAAACATCACCATCAACAACCAGCAGCACTGGGACGACGTTATCAACGCCATGATCAATGTGGTGCACAGCCCGCGCGGCACGGCCCGCGCCATCGGCGCCGACTGCCCCTACCGGATCGCCGGCAAGACCGGCACGGCACAGGTATTCGGCCTGAAAGAGGAAGAGAAGTACAATGCCGCGGAGCTCGACGAGAAACTGCGCGATCATGCCCTGTTCATCGCCTTTGCGCCGGCCGAGAAGCCGCGCATCGCGGTCGCCGTGATCGTGGAACACGGCGGCGGCGGCGGTTCGGTCGCGGCCCCGATCGCGCGCAAGATCATGGACGCCTACCTGCTGGGGACCAAGAAACCATGAGCATCGCCATCGGACGCCACCACGAGGATGCCAGCAAGCGCGGCTGGCAGTACCGCCTGCACCTGGACGCCCCGCTGCTGTTCGCCCTGATCAGCGTGTGCGCCTACGGCCTGATCGTGCTGTATAGCGCCGGCGGCGGCAGCATCGAGATCGTCGAGCGCCAGCTGATGCGGCTCGGCATCGCCTTTACCGGGATGTTCCTGGTCGCCCAGGTGCCGCCACGCCTGCTCCAGCGCCTGACGCCATGGGCCTTCGTGACGGGCGTGCTGTTCCTGCTCGCGGTGCTGATCGCCGGAGAGACCAGCGGCGGTGCGCAGCGCTGGCTCAACCTCTACGTGGTGCGTTTCCAGCCATCCGAGATCATGAAGCTCGCCGTGCCGATGATGGTGGCCTCCTACCTGGCGGATTCGCGCCTGCCGCCCAACCGCTGGCAGCTGCTCACCGCGGGTGTGCTGATCGCCGTACCGATGTTGATGATCGCCAAGCAGCCGGACCTGGGCACCGCCCTGCTGATCGCCAGCTCCGGCTTTTTCGTGGTGTTCCTGGCCGGGCTTCAATGGCGCCTGCTGGCCTTCTTCTCGGTGCTGGTCGCCGCCGCCATGCCCGTGGTCTGGCACTTCATGCACGACTACCAGCGCCAGCGCGTCATCACCCTGCTCAACCCGGAAAGCGACCCGCTCGGGTCCGGCTACCATATCATCCAGTCGAAGATCGCAATCGGCTCCGGGGGACTGTACGGCAAGGGCTGGCTCAACGGTACGCAGTCGCAGCTCGATTTCCTGCCGGAACGCTCCACCGATTTCATATTCGCCGTGCTCGGCGAGGAATTCGGTTTTCTCGGCATCCTGCTGCTGTTCACGTTCTACGCCTTTATCGTGGTGCGCGGCATGACGATCGCCATCCAGGCACAGGACACGTACACGCGCCTGCTGGCCGGCAGCCTCTCGATGACCTTCTGCGTTTACTTCGTCGTCAATACCGGCATGGTGACCGGACTGCTGCCGGTGGTCGGGCTGCCGCTGCCGATGATCAGCTACGGCGGCACCTCCATCGTGACCCTGATGGCGGGCTTCGGCATCCTCATGTCGATACAGACCCACCGCAAGCTGCTGGCCACCTAGGGCCTGTTCACACTACACAGATCGCCGCGTTGCTGCCGCCAAAACGGGCCAGACAAGGCGCGAGGAGTGAGGTTTAGTTGTGCTAAATGAACGACGAGCAACGCAGACTGACCCGTTTTGGGGC